>FRDC01001684.1_pt2 | contig 36136 bp, 52 predicted proteins | sample 1106171 | NCBI WGS metagenome assembly FRDC01 (sample SAMEA3930566, study PRJEB13176) | freshwater metagenome | biome: Drinking water system; feature: drinking water; material: water | place: Singapore | collected 2014-12-20 | reverse complement strand
GCGTGGCTCGCGAAGCGATCGCTCGCGGGCGGCAAGTGTTGGCTCCTGCTCCGAGCGGGATCGACGACGGCGATCTGGGAGGGAGGTTGGGCGGCGCGTCACCTCGGTCGAACGACGTGGGCCGAGGCCGCCAAGAACGCGATCGGACTGTGGACCGGCGGCGACTTGCCTGACGCGCGGAAGATCGAGGAGGTTCTTCGAGGATGACTACCAAGGTCGAGCCCAACTTCGAGAAGTCGTGGGACTTCCTGCAACGCTTCCACCCAGGTCGGAGCGTCGTCGTCACCGGCATCGGCTTCGACCGGAAGATGCTGCCGACCGAGACGTTCACCTCCGACGAGCGGAAGCGGTTCCTGGAGTGGGTCTCGGCTGCGGCGAAGACGTGCAACCTGTACTTCCACGTCGGCGAGCCGCTGGCTCCGATGCAGAAGAAGATGGAGCGGACCGACATCAAGGCGGTCCACTGGCTCCACGTCGATGTCGATCCCGTGAAGGGCAAGCCCATCGACGAGGAGCGGAACCGCATCCTCGCGGCGCTGCGGGGCCCCGCAGGCATCCCGCCCCCGACGTGCATCACGTTCAGCGGCGGCGGGTACCAAGCGTACTGGAAGTTGCGCGAGCCGATCGAGATCAACGGCGACTTGGGCAGGGCCGAGGAGACCAAACTCTACAACGTCCACATCGAGAACATGCTCGGCGCGGACAACTGCCACGACATCAGCCGCATCATGCGGCTCCCCTACAGCGTCAACATCCCCAACGAGAAGAAGCGCAAGAACGGCCAGACCGAGATGCTGGCCGAGGTCATCGAGTTCGACGACTCTCGCGTCTACGACCTCTCGCAGTTCCCCAAGGGAACTCTCGCGGCCCAGTCACGAGACGCGGGAACCTCGGGCGGCGACTCCAACCGGATCAAGGCACCGGCGAACGTGCGTCGTCTCTCGCACGTCGATGAACTGGGGACCGGGGTCGGCGAGAAGTGCAAGGAGTGCATCGTCAACGGCTACGTCCCGGACGACCCCAAGGGCGTCGCGGGCGGGAGCCTCGACCACTTCCCCTCGCGGTCCGAGCGGCTGCTATGGGTGTGCTGCGAACTCGTCCGCGCCGGCATCGACGACGAGATCATCTACTCGATCATCACCGACGACCAGTTCAAGATCAGCGAGAGCGTCCTGGAGAAGGGCAGCGGCACCGAGCGGTACGCCCTGCGGCAGATCGAACGAGCGAAGGACGAGGCGATCTCGCCCGAACTCCGCGAGTTGAACGAGAAGCACGCGGTCATCGGAAACTTCGGCGGCAAGTGCCTCGTCATCGAGCAGTTGAGCGATCCGATCCTGGGCCGAGCGGCGCTCACCACCATCGGCTTCGATCACTTCCGCAACCGATACATGAACCGCAAGGTCATCGTCGGCCAGGACAAGAACGGCAACGCCCAGGAGATGCCGATGGGCGAGTGGTGGCTGCGTCACCCGCACCGCAGGCAGTTCGAGCGGATCGTGTTCGCGCCCGAGCGGGACGTTCCGCAGGCGTACAACCTCTGGCAGGGCTGGGCGTGCTCAGCCAAGCCGGGCGACTGGTCGCTCATGCGGACCCACATCTTCGAGAACGTCTGCGCCGGCAGCCAGGAGCACTTCGACTACTTCATGGGCTGGCTCGCGAACATGGTTCAGCGGCCATACGAGCCGGGCTTCTCCGCGATCGTGCTGCGTGGCAAGGAGGGTACCGGCAAGTCGATCATCCAGCGCGCGATTGCCCGCTGGTTCGGTCGCCACGCGCTGGCCGTCACGCAGCCCTCTCACCTCGTGGGCAACTTCAACTCCCACCTCCGAGACTGCGTGTTCCTCGCGGCAGAGGAGGCGTTCTTCGCCGGCGACAAGCGGCACCAGAGCGTGCTCAAGATGCTCATCACGGAGCCGACCATCATGGTCGAGAAGAAGGGCATCGACGTTGAACAGTCGGCAAACTGCACGCACCTTATGATGCTCTCGAACGAGAAGTGGGTCATCCCCGCCGGCGCTGAGGACCGCCGGTACTTCGTGCTCGACGTGAGCAGCGCGAAGCGGAACGACCACGCCTACTTCTCCGCGATCCAGAAGCAGATGGACAACGGCGGCGTCGAGGCGTGGCTCCACGACATGCGGTCGTACGACCTCACGAACTTCAACGTCCGCAAGGTGCCGACGACCGAGGCGCTCCAGGCCCAGAAGATGCTGAGCATGGACCCCGAGACCGAGTGGTGGTACCAAGTCCTCAAGCGGGGCACGCTGCTCCCGACCGACTCCGACTGGCACGACGACGTGGCGGTCGAGTACCTGAACGAGGACTTCGCCGTCTACACGCGGCGGTTCGGCAGCAACAACCGAGGCTCGGCGACGAAGTTGGGCGCGATGCTCCAGGAGGTCGTCCCCGGCGGCGTGAAGACGCTCCAGCGCCGCTCGCCCCTGAGCATCAAGCGGGCCGACGGGTCGATCGAGACGGTCGAGCGGCCCCGGTTCTACCGCTTCCCGAGCCTCGCCGCGTGCCGGAAGCACTTCGACGAGAACCACGGTGGGCCCTATAAATGGGACGACAACAAGTTACCAGACGAGGACGTGCCGGACTACGGGTCTGATAAGCCACAAACTGAGCCTTTCTGAGCAAAGACTACTTGCACGACGACCGATCGCATGGTACCTTGTACCCGTCGTCAGTTCAGTAGTCCTTCCACCAACGGAGTTCAGCAATGGCCCACGAGATCACCAACGTCGATACCTTCGGAGAGAACCGCAAAGTCGAGCGCGCCTGGCACGGGCTCGGGATGGAACTGCCCGAGGGGGCGACCGCCTACGAGTCGTTCAAGCAGGTCGGCCTGGGCTGGACCACGGAACTCTGGGAGGTCGCCAAGGCCAAGCGCCCCGACGGCACCGAGGTCGAGGTCGCCGCGCCCGACACCCGCCTGCACGTCCGCCTGGATACGAACGAGGTGCTGGGCATGGTCAGCGAGGGCTACCGCCCGATCGGCAACATGGAACTGGCCCAGTTCGCCGACATGCTCGCCGGCGAGGACAAGGCCGTCCGCTGCGAGACCGCCGGCTCCCTGCGTCGCGGCAAGCGGGTCTTCGCCCTGGTGAAGTTGCCCAAGGACATCGAGGTCGTTGACGGCGACGTGCTCAAGAACTACGTCCTCGTCACGAACGGCCACGACGGCAACAGCGCGTTCCAGGTCTACCACACCTCTGTCCGCGTCGTGTGCGCCAACACCCTCCGCATGAGCGAGCGCGACGCGATCAAGGGCGCACGCTTCGCCCACACCGGCAACATCGCCGAGAAGATCGAGATGGCTCGCATGGCCCTGGGCATCGTCGTCCGCCAGACCGAGGCGTTCGAGCAGGCGGCTCGTCACCTCGCGAAGATTCAGATGACCGAGGCCAAGATCGACGCCTACTTCGGCGCGGTGTACGAGGCCACGGTCGGCGACGCCGAGGGCGACAAGGCCAAGGCGAAGCGCGACGAGATTCTCGCCGAGTGGAAGTCGAACCTGGAGCGCGCGGACAACGCCGTCCCCGCGTCTCGCGGCACCGCTTGGCAGGCCCTCCAGGCGATCACCTTCTGGCACGACCACCAGCGGGGCCGCTTCCAGGGCGTGAAGCAGGGCTCCGAGGGCCGCATCCACTCGAACCTGTTCGGGGCCTCCGCCGCCGACAAGACCAAGGCGTTCCGATTCGCGATGAACCCCGAGTTCATCGGGGCCTGACCAGCATTCTCTCTCCCCTCCTGGGTCCGGGGTCGAAAGACCTCGGCCCGGTTTCGGGTCGGTGAAGCCGCAGGAGCGGCACCAGAGGATCGGCTGATTGGCCGATTAGTACGGGCGCGTATGGGGTTCGACTCCCCACCGATCCATTCGTTCGAGCCGGAAACTCGGACAACTGGGAGCAGGAACGTGAACGATGAAGCGAACCAACATGACGCCGGCGGAGAAGGAGCGGTCGGACCTGCGGGGTCCGAAGCGATCAAGATCAAGTTCACCTCGAAGATCAGGCGCGGGCTCGCCCTCGTCAGGATCGTCGCGATCTTCTCCCTCGACGAGTCGAAGCCTCCGTCCCGCACGGTGATGAAGGACTGGACCAAGAAGCAGGTCGAGGAGTTCAACGCCGCGCTTGCGTGGATCGAACAAGAGGAGTCCTGGGACGACAAGGCCCAAGCCATCTGGGAGAACGTGCGATGAGCCTGCGCCACATCAAGCAGATCGGCGACAAGACCTACGAGGTCGTCGTCCCGAGCCGCGTGTCTGAGGGCGGCTCCGCTGAGCGAGCCGAGCCGTTCGACCTGCCCTCCGAACGGTGGTGGCGGAACGGGCAGAAGCCGAAGAAGGACATGCAGCGGCGGAGGGCGTACAGGGCGGAGAACGCGGCGCTGCCGCACCTCGACCAGCGCCGGTTCGCCGACATCCGCGAGGTCGCGATCTACCTGCGCGACCTCATCGAGACGGAGTGGTTCCGTCGGCGGTGGCCGAAGTTCCGGTCCGTGGTCGTGAAGCACCGCAAGATGCGGAACGCATGGGCCCGGTCGTGGATCAACAGCGGTCAGATCAACATGGGCACCTGGGCCCTGGGCGGAGCGAAGCCGGCGCTGTACAAGCAGGGCGGCGAGTGGCTCGCGCTCCACGAGTTCGCCCACGTCCTCGCCGGCCCTGGGCACCACCACGACGCGCTCTGGGCCCGCATCTACGTCGAACTCGTGACGTTCAAGATGGGTCGCGAGGCCGGGGACGCGCTCAAGGCGTCGTTCAACACGAACCGCGTCCGGTGGAAGTTCTACGCGAACCGCAAGCCCATGAGCGAGGAGCAGCGAGCCGCGTTCGCGGTGCGTATGCGGACCAGTCGAGCCGCAGTTCTCGGCACCACGGTCGCGGCGCAGGCCGTCGCAGACCAGATAGTCGGAGGGAATCCATGAATGTCGTGAAGTGCGACGAGTGCGGGGCTTGCGGACCGGCGAACGTCGGCTATGATGTACTCGCCGGTCAGGGATGGTCCCTGGACGACGGCGATCACCTGTGTCCCGCCTGCTCAGAGATGCCGAACTGCGAGTCATGCTGGGGCCGATTCACGCACGAGCAACTCGACTGCGACGGACTCTGCGCCGACTGCCGTGGTCTCGACGAGGACGAACTCGAAGACGAGGATGAAGACCTCGACGAGGACGACTTCGACGACGACTTTCTCGACGACGAAGACGACGAGGAGTTGTTCGACGAGGACGACGACGAGTGGGGCGACAGGAGCGACGAATGAACATCGGTGATCGTCTCGACATCCCCAACGGAGCACTGTATCGCTTCGACTACGGAACCTACCCCAAGCAGTGGATGCGGGAGTTTGGTGATCCGATCGAAGCCAAGGACGTTCGTCGCGAGGGCCTCGCGGACCTCGTGTTCGCCGACCCGCCCTACAACCTGGGCATCCAGTACGCCGACGACCAGACCCGCGACAGGCTGAGCGACAAGGACTACCTGGACTTCACGCGCCGCGCGGTCCGGCATCTGCGTACCTGGGCCCGGCCCGACGCCACCTTCTGGTGGATGGTCCCGGAGCAGTGGGGCGACGACGTGGGTCGCATCCTGACCGAGGAGGTCGGACCGCGACTGTTCAGGATCGTCTGGCACGAGGCGTTCGCCCAGTACCAGGGCGACCGTGGACTCACGAAGGACTACCGATTCATCTTCTGCCACCGGGTCCATTCGATCACACTCTCGCGCGGCGTGGTGACGTTCAACCCCAACGACATCCGCGTCAAGAGCGTCAGGCAGGAGATGGGTGACAAGCGGGCGAACCCGCTGGGTCGGGTGCCGGGCTGCGTGTGGAACGTGCGCCGGCTCCAGGGGACGAGCAACGATCGAGTCGATTGGCATTCGGCGCAACTGCCACCCGAGTTGCTCGACCGCATCGTCAAAGGATGGTCCAACCCCGGCGATCTCGTGATCGACGGATTCGCAGGCTCGGGAAGTCTCGGCCTGTCCTGCAAGCGACTCGGGCGTCGCTTCGTCGGGATCGACAACAGCCCAACGTACCTCTCGAAGGTCAAGGAGCGTCTCGCATGAAAGTGTTCGCAGCAATCGCCGGCGTCGTCGGCACCCTCGTCCTCGCGGTCCTCGCGATCTTGGGCGTGATCTTGTTCGTGGGTCTGATCGCCTCGATCCCAGCGCTGATCGTCGCGGGCCTCTGGCTGATCGCAGGCCCGGCCCTCGCGACTGCGACCGGAGTCGCTGCCCTCGGGACGCTCACGTTCTGGCAGACGTTCGCGATCGCCTGGATCGTGATGTTCCTCCTGGGCCGCATCTTCCGTCGCAACAGCGCCGAGGCCAAGGTCGAGACCACGCGCTCGCGTTGGTAGCCTACCCTCTCGGCCATGAACACCCTCCAGACCTTCGTCTCTCAACTGTCCCTCCGATCAACCGCTGCCGGCACGGTCGCCGTCTTGTACGCGATCCGAGCAACGGAGTCCGGGGTCTGGGAGGCGCTGGTCTGGATGGGTGGGGCCCTCGTGATGTGCCTCGTGTGTCCGGGCAAGGACGCACCAGAGAAGGAGACCGTCGATGCCCCTGCCTACTAAGGCCGTCGCCCTGGCCGTCGTGCTCGCTGGCGGAGGAACGGCGGCGTACCTCGCCCAGCCGGGTCAGCCGCCGTCGCCGCCCGCGCCGTACTACCAGTTCACTCCGGGCTACGCCCAGGAGGTCTTCTTCAACAACGCCTCGTTCGTGCGGATCACGAACCTGGAGCGCGTGAGGTGGAGCCCACTCCATCGTGTGCGCAACGGCACGCTCGGCACCCTCACGGGCGACGGGCGGATCGTGTCGCAGATCACCCTGCACAACCGCACGACCGGCGGCAACTGCTACAACTGGTCGGTGCCGGGCAACCCGTCGCTGTTCCAACCCCGTATGGGCGCTCACCTCCCGCGCGGCTTGTGGAGGATCGAGGTGTTCAGATGCAGACCTGGAACTGGTCCGATCGTCCCCACAACTTCCGAACTGAGGATTCGCTGACATGCACTCATCCATTCGTCGTCGTGTTGGTGGACCCGTCGATCGCGAGTTCGAGCCCAGGAGGGTTCGTTCTGGCTGGTCCTGGACCGACGACGGACGGAACGAGTTCGTCTGCGCCTGCGGCGTGGGTCATCCTGCTTCCTGGAACCCCAACGGGGTTCACGGATGCTGCGGGTGCTGCTCGGCTCCAGACTTCCCCGGTCGAGCACCCGTGGTCGGCTGCCTTGCTCTGTGCGGGATTGGCTCTCTTGGCCTTGTCACGTCGCCTGAGAAGGTCAAGTGGAAGTATCCGAACGGCGTGACTCGCGAGGTCTACGTCGGCATCACGCTCTGGGCTCCGTCCGGGCGCGTGTTGCACGGAGACCCGTGGACATCGGCGAACCCATGCGTCATCGGAACGGTACTCGACCTCGTTCCGGGCGAGACGCTTCACGAGATGGTCGAACGACTCACGCCCAGAGGGTGGATCAGGGAGCAGTGATGAAGGCGACGATCCCGCCTCGCATCGAAGAAGGTCCGCGCCGACGATTCCCGTGGGAGTTGTTCTGGTGGGGTCTGTTCATCGGATTCCTTATCGGAGCGCCGATCGGCGCTTGGTTGACGGTTTCTCGTCCATTCGGTTGACACGCGACGAATCGTGTGTTAGATTGTGGTCTCGAAGTTTCACCCTCTCAGGAGAACGCAGATGAACGATACGCCCCAAGTTGGTCCCGCCGCCCTCAACGCCGACATCCAAGCCAGCCTCATCAAGGAGGTCGGCGAGCAGTTCAAGGCCCTCCAGGACGCCGTGGCCGACGCCCAACTCTCGCAGTTGGAACTCCGCACCGAGCAGAAGCGCACCGAACTCAACGTCAACCGCGCGATGAGCAAGGTTCGCGACGACTCCGCGTCGATCGAGACCGAGGAGGCCGGTCGTCGGACGGTCGAGTTCCTCAAGAGCATCGTCGCGGGCATCCGTGCTACCACGACCGCGACCCGCGAGTTCATCGTCGCGACCAAGGCCGCCGAGAAGCACTTCACCGAGGGCTACAACGCCATCGGCTGACGAACTCCGCCCACCCCGTAACGACCTGCGACGCGGGGATCGCCCAGAGCGAAGTGGCCAACCGTGGAGTGACGACGCAGGCACCGCACGCCGAACGCGGGCACACGCCGAGAGGTAGAGCGAAGTTCGGATGGGTCGATTGGCGTAACTGGAAGCACGCCGGCCAAGACGCCGGAAGTGTGGGTTCGACTCCCACATCGACTCCTTATGCAGATTGATCTCCTCAAGATGCTCGAACAACTCGGCGACCCTTATCTTCGTTGGGTGTGCCGCGACTCGACCTCCGACCGGGGTCTGCGTCTGCACCAAGTTCACGAGGACACTGCGGATCGCATGGGCTGGACGACGTACCAGACTCCGCGTGAAGCCGTCGTTGCCTATCTCAAGCAGAAGGGGATCGCACCGTGACTTCACTGATCGTCGCGCTTATCATCGTGTCGCTGCTCCTCGTCCTGGCGATCTCGTGGATCGTCCGGTTGCAGGGCCGGGTGTACCGGCTCCGCTGGCTGAACTGGTGTCTGCTCCGCAGGTGCCTGCGCCCGAGGGTTCGATTCTCTGTCCTGTCCGTTCGTCAAAGGAGTTCCTGACCCAATGCCTGACCTGAACATCAACAACATCCAGGAAGTCGTTCTTCGCGCAAACTTCGAGGACGCCGCCGGCAACCCCGTCGCGATCGACGGCAACCCGCAGTGGCTCTCCGAAGACCCGCTCATCGGCTCGATCACGCCCGACGCCACCGATCCGTTCAAGGCGGTCTTCTCGACCACCGGCACGCTGGGCACCACGCGCGTCGTCGTCAGCGGCGACGCCCGCATCGGTCCCGACGAGGTGATCGTCACCGGCGCGTTCGAGATCGAGGTGACGGCGAGCGAGGCCGTCGTGGTCAACTTCGAGGTGCTGGAGATTCGTCCCCGCTCCTCGTAACGATCTGGCTGAGATGCGCCAGGCAACGCTCTCATCTGGGCCGGCTCCGAAAGGGGCCGGCCTTGGTTTCACAATAGGAGATTCGCCCCATGTCCCATCCCGACGTGTACGGAGACGTGCTTGCGTTCCACGAGAAGTTCAACATCCGCATCCCGGCGGGACCGAGCGAGGCTGAACACCGGCACGACGGCGACGTGAAGATGCGGGTGCGCCTCATCGAGGAGGAGTCGAGGGAGGCCATCGAGGCGATCAAGTTCGGCACGCCGGGCGAGGTGGCCCAGGAGATCGCCGACCTCGTGTACGTCGCGGTGGGCTCCGCCGTGAGCATGGGCGTCCCGTTCGACGAGGCTTGGGCCCTGGTCCACCACGCGAACATGCAGAAGGAAGCCGACCCGAACGGCGGCAAGGTACGCAAGCCCCTGGATTGGCAGTCGCCGAAGGACGCGATCGCGATGGTCACTAACGCGCACCGAACGCCCACCTCCGCCAGCCGCCGGCGCGAGGGCCGCTGGACCGCCGTGGGACTCACCTTCGTCCTGGGCGTGACCTGGGCCTGGGGCATCGCCTGCGGGCTCCTGGCTCAGTGGCTCTTGACGTGAGGTCCGGGGTCGGCTATCCTTGAAGAACAAGGAGCGTGCCCCCATGCGCAAGTTCGCCCCCGTACTGCTTCTCACCCTGCTCGTCGCGTCAGGCTGCGCCATGCAGCCTCGTCCCGCGCGCACCGAAGTCAAGCCCGGAGAGACCGAGATCGAGACCGAGCGCGACGAGCGCCGGCCCTCGCGTTCCACGCTGCGCGCCACCGTCCAGGTGCCGGAGCAGCCCAAGTTCCGCGAGCCGTCGATGCGCATCCGCGTCGTGATGCCGAAGGACTCGCAGAACAAGGAGACCGACCAGTGAAGATTCTCGCTACGATCGCAGGAACGCTCTGTACCCTCGGAGCCATCGGGGCCGTCGCCCCGAGTGAGGGCTCCGCCAACTCGCAGCCCGTCGCCCGAGCCGCCGTGCCGGCGTCCGCCGCTCCGCTGACCGACGAGCAGAAGGACGCCCTCCGGGCGATGCTGAACCTCCCTCCGGGGGCGACGCTCGACCTTGAGATCGTCAACGAGGACGACGGCAGCGTCCGCACCCGCGAGCGTGGTCGCGGCGTCGGCGCTGCGGCCATCGCCGAGGGCGACAAACTGAACGAGAACTTCAACGGCTCCGCGCCCGAGGTCAACCTCGGTGCCGACCGTTCGAGCCGTGGCGGGAGCGCCGACCGTCAGGCTTCCGCCTCGGCGGTCCAGATTCCCCCGCTCCCGTGGCAGAACCCGCTGTTCTGGGTGGGGCTCCTGGCCCTCGGCGGCGCGGGCGCGTCGATCTACTTCGGGCTCCGTCGGGCCGCCGTGATCTGCGGCGTCGCCGGCGCTGGGCTCCTGGCCGCTGCGTTCTTCCCTGGGCTCCTCCTGATCGTCGCCGCCGGCGCTGCGGTGGTCCTGCTCCTCCCGTACATCCGGGCGGAGTGGGAGAAGAACCGCAGCCACGAGGCCCTGCGTGCCGTGGTCGCCGGCGTGGACGACAAGACCGTCCCGCCCGAGGCCAAGGCCGCCGTCAAGTCCGCGATCGCCAGCGAGGCGACCGACCAGGACAAGGCCACGATCAAGTCGGTCAAGAAGGCCGACGAGGTGGGCAAGTACGAGGACTGACCGACAGAGACAGCGCGTGGCCCCGCCTGGGGCGGGCAGGGGCCCCCTGGGGGCCGGTCGATCCGCGAGGAACGACCGGCCCCTTCTTCGTTCCCGGGCCGGCCCCGCGCGTGATAGGCCAGAATACTACTGTTTCGAGGTGAGGCGGTCCGGGGTCCGGGACGCCAGGGTCGCGGTCGGCTTGCGCGGCGGAGGGACGGGCACCTCGTCGTAGACCATCCTCGACCGCATGAATGCCCCCTCGCGGCCCACCGTCTCCGAGATGGGCTGACCGGGGATCGGGGAGCGGTGCCGGACGGTCCAGAGGCCGTCCTCTCCGACCCTCACGTCGATCAGGCCGTCGGTGGTCAGGTGCATCACCTCGCCGCCGACGCGGAGCCGGACGACGTTGCAGCCGGCGCTGAGGAGTCGCTTCTGGTCGTAGATCATCAACCCACCTCGGCGCGGATCGCGTCCGCGAGCGCCCTGATCTCCTCCTGGGCGTGGTTCTTGCCGCTGGGGTCCGTGGACCGCAACTTGAGCACGCGCTCCAGCGCCCAGGGGGTGAACGTCGCCCAGACCTCGGTGTAGGTCGAGAGCGGGAGGACGATGCGGGCCTGCTCGGGCGCGACGCCCAAGGCGAGGAGCCTCTCGTACGTCTCGGTCGATCCGGGGTCTTGGGAGAACGGGTTGTGGAAGGTCGCCGACGAGTACGCCTCCTTGGCGTAGTGCTGGTCCTCCAGAGGCGCTCCGCTCCCCTGCTTGATCCCCTTCTCGGGACGCCCGCGCCAGACGGCGGGGGCGTGGACCTCGGGCGCGTCATCGACGTACCGGCGGCTCGTCTCGTTGTAGACGATGCCGTGGTTCGACCGCATGAACTGCCGCATGACGAAGATCGGAGCCTTGATCCGCAGCGTGACCGACTTGCACGGGACGCGCACCGCCGCAGCGGGGTCGTGGGTCATCGACTCGATCAACTTCACCGCCCAGGGCTGGGCGAGGTGCGTCGTCGAGATCGGCGCGACGCGGTTGACCTCGTGCATGATCGACTGGGCAGCCTCCTCGGGCAGCGACGGGAAGCCCCGCAGCCAGCCCCAGAGCGAGCCTTCGATGCGCACGTCGCCGAGACGCTCGCGTTCGAGCACGAACCCAGCGCCCTCCTCCCTCGTGGCCCACTCCGCAAGGTTCCACCAGTACCCCTCGTCGAGCGGGCCCTTGACGCGGAACGCGAGGCGGACGTGCCCGAAGGGCGTCCAGTGGTCGTTGCGGGCGAGGTAGTCGATCAACTTCACGTCCGCGCCGTCGATCGCCTCCTTGCGCTTCGCGAAGGAGACCCTCGCCGCGTTGACGACGGTCAGGTCGGCACCCATCAACTGCGTGTCGATGTACTCGACCTCGCCTCGGTCCAGGAACGTCTTCATCGGATTCCGTCTCCCAAGTCGAATCGAACGAGGGTCTGGTGGAACCACGCCGGTCCACTCCATCGTTTGTACCAGGGCGTGTCGTGCAGGTCGTGAACCGCCCGGTATCGCCAGTAGTGCTTGAACCAGAACCACGAGAACAGGGGCTTCTCGTCGTCTCCTGCGTGCTCGCTTGCGCGAATCAGCCACCGCACGTCACACCTCCGGTCCGCCGACGAGGCGGTACACCTCGCGCAGCGTCTTCTCGTCCATCGTGCGCCACGAAACCTCGTTGCGCAGGTAGTTCCTCATCCGCTCGGTCTTCTGCTCGCGGATGATGTCGCGGTTGGTCTGCTCGTCCTGGGGACGGAACGGGCGGCAGGTGGTGCCCCAGCGGAAGCCGCGATCGCGGCCACTCCCCCAGAGCGCCCCCGACATCGCCCACTTCCGCCCCTTGGCGTCAACCACGAACGACTTCGTGACCCGCTCAGCCGTCGTGAACTCGTAGGGGCTGCGCCCCGACGTGTTGACGGTGAGCCGGTCGCCGACACGAACCTCGCTGAGGTCGCGGTACATCACTTGCTCCTGGCGGCCTCGAAGGCGTCCATGCCCATCTTGGCGGCGGTGTGAACGTCGGCGAGTCGGTGCATCATCGCCTGCACCTGGATCGCCTGCCGAGCGGCGTCCGCGCCGGCGTCGTGCTTCACGGAGAACTCGGGCGGCGTGGGAACGTCGTCGAGCCGGAAGCCCGGGAGCGTCTTGCCCAGGGTGGACGAGCACCGCTGACGACGGAACGGCCAGGGCGTCTCGCGCCAGTTGCAGACCTTGCGGCCCGCGAGCGCGACGATGGCGAGGTCGAACGACGCCGGCGCGGCCCACACGAGGGACTTCTCGGGGTCGCACCGCGTCTGCCAGATCGTGGCCAGCGACGCGAGCGCCTCGTAGGTGCTGACTCGGGGTCCGGGGCCGAACACGCTCGTCCGCGCGTGCTCGTCCTGCGTCATCCACCACTGCATCGTGGAGAACGACACGCTGCCGCCCTGCGCGAGGTAGTCGTCCGGGTTCACGAGGATGGAGTGCCGAGCCGCCACGCCCTGTCCGTCGCGGACGAACAGGGCCACGCCGACCTGCACGATCGCAGCGTTCGGTGTGTTGTCCAGGGTCTCAAGGTCGATCATCAAGTCGAGAGTCATCTGAATCCTTTCGCAGAGGTTGAATGGAGCGGAGCCGAATCGAACGGCTCGGGCTTGCGGTGGCCTGCCGATTCCCTACCTTCGCCCCGATGGGCCGGAGGGGCACCGCAGCGCTTCGGTGCTGATCCTCCGGTCTCCAAGTCATGGCCAGACGCGGTAGTACACCGTGCCTCGGTTCGTCTCCTCGTCGAGCACCTGCACCGCGTTCGCTTGCAGTTGCTCGCAGATCGAGCGGGCCCGCGACGAGCGGGCAACCATCCGGTCGTACGCCCGCTCAACGTCTCCCTCGGACGTTCCGGGGTCGTCGGTCCAGACCCGCACGAGGTCGCCGCCGCGCCTGATCTCGATCAGGCCCTCCTCGTACGTCTCGCGCGGAGGAAACAGCACCCAGTAGAGCGCGAAGATCGCCGTGAACGGCATCGGCAGGACGCGGCCAAACAGCCACGACACGAGGAGGTCGATGCCGAGCACGAGCACGAACAGGAAGATGCGGCGGTTGCGGGTCATAAGCGACGACGCCCGGTGCCCCGAGCGTCGGGGCGGAGGTCAGTTGGCGACGAGGGCGGTGCGACGACCACGGACCGCGATCCGGTTCCGCTTGCCGCCCTTCTTGGGCTTCTTCTTGCCGGCGACGATCGACGGGTACTCGACGCGGTAGTTCACCGCGATGTTGGAGAGGCCCTGGATCATCAGCCCACGGAAGACGACGAGGGCGTCGGACTCGGACATCTTGTTGTCGCGACTGAGGTTGTAGTAGGTGGTGGCGGCGTGGTCATGCACGCTCTGGATGGCCTGGATGAACTCGGCCTTCTGGTTGTCGCTCTCCAGAAGGCGGTTCGAGCCGGCGTCGAGGAGCGACGTAACGTTCACGCCCTTCTTGGGCAGGTCGCGAGCCATGCAGTTCTCGTGCGTGCCGATCTTCGCCAGCATCCCGAGCATCTCGGGGTTGATCGTGGCGAGGACGTAGACGGCGCACCCGCTGTTTCGGCGCTCGGTGTTCGCGAGCGGGTAGACGGTGCGGTCCTTGTCGTCGATGCCGGGGTGACCCTGGCGCGTGACGAAGTGGTCGCGGACAGCGGCGATCATCTCGGTGGGGGTGTACGAACTCTTGCAGGCGACGGTCATGTAATGAACTCCGATGTGACAATGGGCCCCGGATAGCGCCGAGCCCGACGCGCGTTCAGGTCAACTTGCTCAAGTCGAAGGGCGGGAAGTCGATGACGACTCGGGCTTCCTGCATCTTGCCCTCGACGAAGTATTTGCGCCAGATGTCGCCCGAGTCCTGCCCTCGACCCTCCAACTGGAAGATGAGTTCGGGGTACCGGGTCGAGAAGGCTCGCATGTCCTTCTCGTGCTCGTACCACCGGGAGTCGTTGCCGCTGACGAAGCCCATCTCGTCGAGGGAGTAGTGAGCCTCGACGTTCTCGTCACGGAGGATCGAGACGATCTCCCTCGTGCGAGGCGACCGCTCCCGGGTTCCGGGGTCGATGATGGTCAGGGTGTAGTTGGTCTGGTATCCCATGCGGTCCTCAGAGCCTGGCGGAACGAAGCACGGTACCGCCGTGCTTCATCACGAAGCCGTGGCCGTAGTAGCCGTTGTGCGCGTTGAACAGCACGATAAACTTGTCGGGCAGCCCAGGTGCGACGATCTTGAAGATCGCCGAGTTGCCGAAGTCGAGCGATCGTTCGTCGCCGACTTCCGCGAAGAAGGTGGCGTCGAAGCGGTAGGGCCCGAAGTCGAACCCGTCCGGCGCTCCCGATCGGTTGGTGTTCACCGACGAGGGAACCTCGTCCGCAAGGTACCAGTCCGCGTGCTCGCAGCAGTCCTGCGTGTTGTCGTAGCCGAGAAACACGTTGTTCTCGTCCACGAAGTTGTGCTTGCCATCTCGATCGAAGTACATCATGCTGCTTCCTCCCGCACCAGCCGCAGCGAGCCGCGCGGGTGGTGCTTGTGGATGACCTCACGGAGCCGGCTGGGCTCGACCTTCGAGTAGCCGGCGGTCGTCTCGATGTCCGCGTGCCCCATCATCTCCTGGATGACGCGGATGTCCGCCCCGCCCGCGAGCAGGTGCGTCGCGAACGAGTGGCGGAACTGGTGCGGGTGGATCGTCCCGCCGGTGATCCGGCGCACGGCGTGCTTGACGCCGTGACGGTCCTTGAAGCCCAGCACGGAGCCGGAGCGCCGGTTGCCCAGGTGGGCGACCAGGGCTTCGGCGCACGGGACGCCGAACGGCACGATCCGCTCCTTGTCGCCCTTGCCGACGACGCGAAGCGTGCGACGGTCGAGGTCGATGTCGGCGGCGTCGAGGCTCGCGGCCTCGCTGGCTCGGAGCCCAGCGCCGTAGAGCAACTCGACGAGGAGCCGGTCACGAGTTGTGACCGCCGCGTTGATCGTCGCTCCCACCGCCTCGCGGCTCGCTGGGCGGGGGAGCAAGTGAGGGCGCTTGGGGAGGTCGATCGTCGTCACGAAGGGCGTCGCGCGATGTCCGTGTGCGATCATCCACTTCTCGAACTTCCGCAGCGCCTTGAGCCGCAGCCACACCGTGTTGGTGGTGCGGGTCTCGCGCCAGCCGGGCAGCAACGCGCGGATGTCCGCCTCGGTGCAGGTCGCGAGGTCCACGACCCGGGCGACCTGACGAACCTGATCCAGGTAGGTGTGGACCGTGTTCGCGGAGGAGCCGTCGGTCACGAGGTTTCGGCGGAACGCTTCGATCAGGGCGGGCTCGGTCACGGGGCGATCTCCGGGGCTTGAAAGCCGACGACCGGGTGTGCGCCAGTCGCCGGCGGAGAGGAGGTGTGTCGCTGACAAGATACCACACGATCGGCGTTCCGTCAATTACTCTCGCCAGAATCCGGGTCGATTCCTCGTTCTCGGAGCAGCCGCTTCGCCGCTTCGAGTTCTCGGCGCGTGGACTCCAGGTCGTGCGCCATCGCCTTGACGTAGATGCGCACGTTGTCGAAGTCGCTCTGCAAGGCGTCGAGCACCTTGCGGAAGTGCTCCTCCCGGTCGAGCCGGTACTGCGTCTCGCGCCGGTACGCCCGCTCGTAGTCGCTCATCGACTGGTCCGCCGCTCGTTCGGGCCGGGGTGCGGGGTCGGTCATTGGGCACCTCCCCCAGCACGTTCCTCCTGCGCGGGAGCAGCACGTTCCTCCAGAGCACGTTCCTTTCCAGGAGGGTTCTGGAAGTTGGGAGTGGGCGGGATGTCCGCGTCCCTGCGGGCCGGCGCTGGCGCAGGCATGAGCACGCGCCCGTTCCTGCGCGCCCACGTCGCGAGCAGGATCGCGTGGTCGATCACCGTCGGGCTGTAGGCCGTGGGTCGGCCCCAGAAGCAGCCGAACTTGTTGCACACGACAACCTCGCCCAGGCGGGTAGCCGCGTCGGCGACGACCGGATCGACCTTGAACCATCGCTTGACCATCGCGGTCGCGTTCGCGCGACGGCGCTCGGCCAACTGGAAGTCGTTCGCAACGAAGACCGTGATCGGGTCGATCGAGGCCAGGGTCCAGAACATCTTGGTCACGTCGCAGCCGGAGACGCGGGCCGTGTGCATCGCGTCCTCGACGATCGACGCGCTCGCGAGCAGGGCGTCCCGCGTCGGGATGTCCGCTTGGGCGACGAGCCCCGGGATGTCCGCTTGCATGTCCGCTTGCATGTCCGCTTCGGTCGGTGGGATGTCCGCTTGGGATGTCCGCTTCATGTCCGCTTCACCTTCCATCGGTATGCTCCTCGTTCGGTATCCGGTCCTGCCAGTTAGGGAAACATTCTCCTAACCGTTCGGGTTCTGGCCGCCGGCACAGGCCGCACGACCCCTACAGACCGCACCGCCGGCGCACACCGCGCCGTCGGCGCAACCCGCACCCTCCGCGCAACCGTCACGAACGGTAGACGCGGACCTATAACGTGCGGGGCGGTTGGCATGGCGTTTGCTGCGCCAACCGAACCCGAACGAATCCGGCCGCGCACCCGGGGAGATGCGGACCGGGGACCGGGGCCCGACGGGGGCCCGGTTCCTCTGGGAATCCCTCCCCCGCCCCGGGAGGGGCGGGAGGGGAGGAACGGACGGGGCAGGGTCAACCCCTCCGCCCAATCGCCCCCACCGCCCATTCGGACAGGATGCGCAGCGCGTCTAGAACCTCATCCATCGACGGGGCGACGATGGGAACGCATTCGACGCCAACCGTCCCCACCTTGCAAACCACCTCTAGGCGCGGGTGGTCGGGGTCGATGGGCGGAACGTCCCGCGCATACTTGCGCGCGGACAGTTTGCGCCACGGGCCCCGCGCGCCCCCATATCCCGGGCCGGCGCGGGTTTCGGACAGGAACACGAACCGCGCGCCGACGGGTAGCGCGGAACGGAACGGGTTCGGACGGTTCGGGCATGGTCGATACTCCCAGAGGTGAACGCGAACGGGCCCGGAACGTCCGGGCCCAGAGGAATCGGGCGCGCACCCCGTCAAGGGTGCGCCCCGGGTTCATTCGTCGCCCCGGGCGAGCGCCGCAACCTTGGCCACCTCACCCGCGCCCGGTTGACCCTTGGCCACCTCATCGAACCACCCCGCCAGCGCGCGGAGGTGAACCGCAACCCGTCGGCATTCCTCCGCCAAGGGTGAACCGTCGCCCACCTCATCCCCGGACAGGACGCCCAGAGAATCGGCTAGCCCCCGCGCCGCGCGGCGCGCGTCAACCGTCCCCGGATCGTTCGGGAGGTGGGCTAGACAATGGGCGCACGAATCCGAATCCGATTCGTCGGTCCAAGTGAACCCCCGACACTTGAAACACTTCCGGGTGTTCGTCCGATGCCAATCGACCCACAAGCGCCAATCGACGGGGAACCCGTCGCGCATGGCCCACGATCCGTATTCGTCAAGGAACGCGCCCAGCGCGGGGGTTTCGGTCGCGCCGATGAGTAGGTGCGCGGCGCATTCAGGGAACCCGGCGCGGATAGCGGCGCATATGTCGCACCCGCGCAAGTCTGAGGAGGTGGAACACCCGGGGTGGTCCCTGTCCAGCGCTTCGATGAGCGCCGCGCGATGCTGCGCGGGCGTGCATTCCTTGAATCCTTCGGGCATGGTCGATACTCCCAGCGCCCCGGGATTCCGGCCCCGGGGACGAATGGGGCGCGCACCCCGTCAAGGGTGCGCCCCCGGTCAATCATTCGGGGAGGTTGGCGGGAACCTCCCACCCGACGAACGCACAGAACGCGCGAACCTCCCGGTACGGGATGAGGTGGCATCCGACCCGCAACCCGTCAAGGGTGGCGCAGATTCGGGAATAATCGCCCACCCGTTCCGACGGATCGGCGCACCCGTTCCCGCCCGCGCGAAGTTTGCCCAGCAACCGGGGGAGGATGCCCAGCAACCGGCGCGCCTCATCGACCGACACGCGAGCGCCCATAGAGGTTTCGACCACCCCGCCACCCTCACCCCCGGGCGCGTCGCCCGCGCTGGGATAGCCGACGATGCGCAGCGCCGGATAGGGGAGGTGGGAGATACGGACGAACGTACCATCATCGACGCGAACCGTCGGGGCATCCTCACCCCTCCGCCATGCGGGGAGGATGCTGGATTCCGCCAGCGCCGCGCGCTGCGCGTCGCGCTCGCGTTCCATTCGTTCGATGCGCTCGCGCTCCGCGCGGCGCTCGCGCTCCGCGCCGTTCCACCTCCACCGATTCCACCCGGACGCGCTCGCGCAGCGCGTCCAGCGCCGCGGCATCGGGCGCGCCCACCCTGTCCAGTTTGCACCGCAACCCGAACCGCGCGTGAACCCGTCCCCATTCGCGGATGAGCGCGTCAATCTGCGCAAGGTGGCCCGCGCGGGTTTCGGCGCGGATGCGCGGGGCAACCGCGGCGCGGGCGCGCTTGTCAATCTGGGCGCGGAACCATTCGACGATGGGGCGCGAATCCTTGCGGGCGAGCGCGTCCCAGAGGTTCACCCGATCCGGGCCGATGGGCGGGAGGTGGAACACCTCCACCCCGTCCCCGTGCGGCATGGCGCGCCGGGTTGCGGATTGGTGGCCCCCGGTTGTGTTAGAATACCGGGCGGGGTTGTAGAGGAACGTATCGGCATCGACACGCCGCGCGATGGGGAAGTGTTCCCCGTATGAATAGATGGTATCGCCCCGGGTCCAGAATGAACCCGTAGGGTTCCGCACCTTGCGCCCATCGGGCAACCCGTGCGCCCAGAGGTGCGGAACCTCATTCGACGGGTACACCTCGCGCCGGCCCGTCAAACGGGTAGACCGGGCCCGATCCGACATAACACCAGAGATAGCCATAATGCAAACTCCCAGAGGTGGGCGCGGATTCCGGCCCGCGCCGACCATTCCTAATATCGAATGCGGAACCGACGGGGGCAACCCGTCGGCCCGCGATTGTTGGAACGGGGCCCGGGGTCAATCGGCGCAACCGATAGCGTCCACCCATTCCATACGTTCGGCATGGTTGACGCGCTCGCGTTCCTCCCGTTCCTCCCGTTCCTCGCGCTCGCGTTCCTCATCCTCCGCGCGTTCCTCGCGCTCATCCTCCGCGGCGCGCTCCGCGATTCGGTCCGCGGCGCGCGCCGCATCCTCCACCGATTGGTAGATATCCCGGATGCCGCATTCGATCCACCCGCCCCCGGGGCTAAACTTGCCCCGCGCCCCGTTCTCGCCCCATTCGGCCCCCGCCAGATATTGCGGGTTCCCGCCCCGGGCGGGAATCTGGTAGACCACCCCGCGATAGACTGAGAACCCCGAACCCTCATCGTCCCCGAACCATCCGGTATGGTCGATGCGCACCCCCTCCACCTCATCCGCGAACCCGACGAACCGGAACGGACGGGCCCGCGCGTTCCGCGCATCGTCGCCCAACCCATACCCGTAGTGGAACCGGGGCCCGCGTTCGTCGCGCGTTACCGTCGGTTCGTGAACCATCCCAAACCAGTTTGGGGGGAGGGTTCCGGGTTTCATATCATCGGGGACCGGGGCCCCGCGTTTGGTGTACCCCTCCCGAATCTGCGCGGACCATTCGCGCCATGCAACCAAACGGGCGGGGGTGTTCCGATAGAGATATTCGCACATTGTTACAAACTCCCAGAGGTTAGCACAAACTGAGGAACGCGAGAACGGACAGGATGAGAACGCGCCGGGTTTCATCGTCGATTCGGGCGCATCGGATGAGGTGGTGAACCATGCCCAGAGTATCGAATACGATCCGGGCCGATGCAACCCCTACACCTCCCGGCGCAGCCAAGATAGGGACGAACCCGCCCGATGCGCCATGTAGACGCACCAATCCGCATATCTGGACAGGTTCTCAGAACCGGCATCGTCCGCGCGGGCGAGAACCCCGACCGATGCCGACGGTTTGTAGCCCGAACGGGCCCGCGCGGCATCCCGGGCGAGTTTGGCCCCCATCGTCCGGGCCACCTCCGCCAGCGCGTTCCATTCGTCGGGGCCCCATTCGGGATTCCCGCACGGGCCCCCGTCGCGCGAATCCTGCGCGCATGCGTTATAGAATCGCATCCCGTCGCGCGTTCCGCAACCCCAGAGGGTTCCGTATTCGGCAGGGTGCATACCGTCGATTGTCCATCGGCTAGCGGTTCGGGGCATCGGTCAACCCTCCAGAGGTGCGGGCGGGGTGGTTCTAACGATGAACCCATTCACGCCCCGTTCGGTCGGTCGGTCGGATTGTTCGTACGTCCATGCGCCACCCTCTACCGTTCTATCATGGTTCGCATGAACGTAGATTCGGGTGGTTCCGTCGGGCGGGTTGAGGTAGGGATCGGGCCCCACCTCTATCCGAACGTAGCCCCCGGGAACGTGAACGATGAGCGCGCGGGAGGTTGGGCGGGTGTAGTCTATCGTACGGACATTGTGCGAACGCTTGCGGGGCATCGGTCAAACCTCCAGAGGTTGCGGGTTGCGATAGATGAGGGTGGACGATATGCGGAACGTCGGCCCATCCCATCCGTACGGGCCCCCATCCCTCCAGAGGTGGCGGGGCATCCCGCGAACCTCCGCGCCGGGATTCTTGCGGGCGAACGCGAGCGCCTCGCGCTTGCGATAGGTGGCCCGGGTTTGTTTCGACCCGACGAACACGACGTAGACCCCGCGCCGGATGGGCGCGGGCGCGATGGTTGCGGCGCTCATTCGTCCACCTCCCCCGCATCGTCCCCGTGCGCGTCGATGAGGGAATCCGCGGCGCTCTGGGCGCTCGCGTGAACCTCCCAATCGGTTGCATCCAAGTATCCGGGGGCGCTCATCCGCGCCCAGTATGCGCCGCGGCGCACGGTTGCGGACGCCACCTCACCCGAACACCCATCGGGCATGTAGGTTGCCAAACCAGAGAACAAACGCGCGGCCGAATACTCCCCGGTATCCTCCCCGTCTAACTCGCGCTCATCGTCGGTCGATTCATCCTGAACCGTGAACCCGTCGGGGAACGAATCGGGGACCGGGTGAACGTCGGCAGGAACCGCGAACGATTCGCCCCGGGTGGTCTCAACCTCCCACCCGTCCCCGTATTCGATAACGGGGCGCATGAAACCGCGCCCCATCCGGTCAAGGGTGCGAACGTCGGCAGGGTCGATGAGCGCCCGAACGTCGGACGGGTCAACCTCGCGCGCCTTGGTACAATCGCATTCGGCAGAATCAACCACCCGACGGGCGCACGATTGATCGTGCGGGCGGTTTGGATCGGCGGGAATCGGTGCGGATTCGTTCGGCATGATGAATACTCCCAGAGGTTGCGGATATCAGAGAACGGGGACGGACGGGAACGCGGGGGCCACCTTATCCGCGCCCACATGAGCGCGGAGCGCGTCAAACTCCGCGCGGTTCACGAACCCCGCCCAACCCGTCCACATGGATCGGATGATGGATAGGTGGATGCGTTCGGGGTGCGCGGCATCGTTCCAATACCGGACAGAATCGACCATCCGCGCATCGGCTACGAACGTCCCCAGCAACCGGGGACGATGAGCGCCGGCCCGCGATTCCGACCCGCGAACCTTGGACAGGATGGGCGGGGCGCTGCGCTTAGCGGGGCGGGGCGGGTTCCGGTCAAGGTTGGCCCAGTGAATCGACGCGATACGTTCGATGGGGGACATTCGGCAAACTCCCAGAGGTGGCGGGGTTCCGGCCCGCACCTCCCAGAGTATCGGATACCGGCGCGGGTTCCGCAACCGAAACACTAGGAATCCGGCGCAGATTCCGCATATGGGACCGAACGCAAGCGCGGGCCCAAACGGAACCGGCCCCAATCCTTGCGGACCGGGGCCGGAACCTCTGGGGTTCATGTTTGTGTACGGAATCCGTGCGGGGAACCTAGCGGAACCCTAGCGGGTTGCGTCCCCAGTTTGGGCCAATCTGGCGGGGCTACGGGGAATCCGAACGGGGAACCGGGATAGGTGGGAAGGGGCGACGGGGTGCGCTTGGGAGTCCCTACCCGCCACCCCAACCCACTAACCCCGGGGCCCGGGGCGGGGTTCACTGGGCGGAGGTGAGGGAGGTACGGGCCGAAACCGCGGCGCTCTGGGCATCCATCCAACCTTGGACGGTTTGGACGCCACCCGCGAACACGAACACCAGCGCCGCACCGATGAGAACGCCAAGAATCGCAGCAACCTTACGCATGGTCGATACTCCAGAGGTGGGGCCGAACCATTCGACCCGACCCCCAGAGCATCGAATACGCTCCGCGGCGCGTCCACCCATCGGGCCGGATTCCGACGATATTCTAGTTTGCGGACGTTCGGACCGGGGACCGGGTACGATGAGCGCCGGCCCCGTTTGTTCGGGTCGAGTGTCACAACCTCAGAGGTGGGGAGGTTGTGACAGGTTGTGACGGTTGAGTACATACGGATACCTAACACTGTGGAACGGGTAGTATTCTGGGCGGTTTGTTGGGGAGGGGTACGGGGTGCGGGGTCGGGACAGTAGGAACCGAATACGTTCGGGAGGGGTACGGGTTGTGACGGTTGAGTACATACGAATACCTAACGACGTATAATATCGTGGATTGGAGAGAGATAGAGGGGGTGTCACAACCGTCACAACCGTCACAACCTCTTTAGAAGATTAGACAAACAGTACAGAGGTACGGCAGATGTACGGACAATCCGCGCCGTCCCGCAACTGGGCAAACAGGTTGTGACGGTTGTGACACTTTATTGGACCCTAACAAACTAGGGGTAGGGGTGAGGTATACCACTATGGGTAGTGGGCTATGGGTAGGGTATGGTATATGTACGGTACTATAGATTGTACCACTACGGGTAGTGGGTCAAGGCGCACCACTACGCTACAGTTATCCGGCGTTCGCCCGCGCGCATCGGGTTGGCATGGCGTTTGCTAGACCCCGCACCCCGGATCGGTCGGGAGGTGTAGGGTAGAACGTGTTATTATGGGACGCATACCGGGGATTGTTGGCATGGCGTTTGCTATGCGTCCGATAGTGGGGTGAGGGGCCGGGAGGTGTACCCGTCCGAGAATGGTAGTTATGGGAATGTGCGTCCTATAACAATCAAATCGCAGCAAACGCCATGCCAAACGACGCCCCTAACGCCTACCGTACGCCCCTACCGTCCAATAAAAACGCGGTCCGATAAGCCCGGAGACCTCCAGCCGGACTTCTGCCCTCGTGTGACCTAAGCACGTCCGATAATATATTCTGCGCCTACGCGAGCGATGCTCAGAATAGTAGTCTTCTGATCCCACACCCCACACCCCACCCCACGCTCCACCGTCGATCCTCCTTGACGCCCGCCCTCGAACCGTGTACACTCTGTGGATGTAGAGTCCCTCCAGGAGTCCGTCGTGAGTGATCGCGTAGACCGCAGCCGCGAGGCCATGCGCGACGCGGGTCTCATCCCCGCGCCGCCCACCGATCCGAACCTCATGTCTCCCGCCCAGCGGGAGGCGTTGTCGCTCGGGAAGGCCCTCGTCGCGCGCAAGGGCTACGGCAAGGTGACGGTCGAGGCGCTCGGCGTCTACCTGGAGAAGTTGAGTCAGCACGGCAACCGCACGCGCGCGGCGCTCGAAGCGGGGCTCTCGTACCAGAGCGTGTACAGCGTGCGCGACATCGACCAGGACTTCAAGGACTTGGAGCAGGAGGCGTACGCGATCTACTGCTCGAAGATCGAGGCCGAGATTCATCGCCGCGCGGTCGAGGGTTGGGACGAGTCCGTGTTCAGCCCGAAGACGGGCCAACAGGTCGGCACGATCCGCAAGTACAGCGACCGCCTTATGGAGCGGCACGCGATGCGGCACATCAAGGAGTACCGCGACAAGGTGGACGTGGACCACACCGTCAAGGGCGGGATCGTGGTGGTGCCGATGCCGGCGGCGACCGAGGCCGACTTCGAGCGTCGCATCGCGGCGGCCTCGCAGCACGAAGTGATCGACGTGGAAGCCAAGCCGGCGCTGCCGGAGGAGACGAAGAAGTGACGACGAACGCACCCGTTACCGTCCTGCACCTCATGGGCCCGACCTGCGCGGGCAAGTCAACGATCCTCAAGGCGTGCGTCGAGCAGCGTCCCGACGTGTTCGGCGTCGTCGAGGTCGGCAAGATGCTCCGCGCCAAGTACGGCGAGGCGTACTTCAAGGGTCAGGCCGCGCCCGAGCACACGCAGGACGAGGCGTGGCAACTCTACCTCGGCGGGGTGCGCGACCAGATCAACCAGGGCAAGCGGATCGTGCTCGTCGATGGTCAGCCGCGAGACGTGCGGCAGGCCCGCGCGGTGCTCCAGCGTCCGCACGGCCAGGACGTTCGATGCGACTTCCTCCTGATCCACGCGAGCGAGGAGGTTCGCGAGCGGCGGGCCCGCGAGACGCGGACCGGCGACTCGCTCGAACTCGCGCTCCAGCGGATGCGGAACGACTACCGGAACTGCTACGTCGCGTGGGTCGAGTTGACCCGTCGCGGCGTCGTCCCGACGATGATCGACACGGGAGAGGAGTCCTTCAACCTGGACGCGACGGTCCACCGGATCGCGTACGTCTGGAGCGCGGAACCCTCGTCCTGGGCCCAGAGGCCGGGAGGATGACGTGAGCAAGGACACCGCCAACGACATCGACTTTGACGGCGACGAGGAGTCCTTCGACATCGGCGACTTCATGCACCACATGAAGCAGGCCGCCCAGGTCCACGGCTTCGTCGTGGTGGAGTACCACAAGTGCGACGGCTGCGGCGGCGGGAACCTCATCATGCACGGCGGGGCCGCCGAGATGCTGCGGTGCTACCACTGCGGACACCGATACGCGGCTGCGCACCCCCGACTGCCCCTCCCGGGCGAGGTCACGGGCGAGCACCTCAGCGAGGCGATCCGCGCGGTCCGGGCGGTGTACCCAAAGCCCGACGAGCAGGTGCGCGAGGCGATCAAGGGCGCGACGCCCGGGGTCCGGGGCGTGATGATGGGCTTCGCGACGACCGAGGTCCACCGCGTGCTGGACGAGGTGGAGCGGCTGACCAGGGGGATGAGCGGAGGTCACGGATGAGCCGATCGAACCACGACAAGAGCGGCAAGGGGCCGGGCTACGACTACTGGTCGCGGCGTCCCGGCAACGCCGGCGGGGCGTGCCCCGGCAAGTACGGCGGGCGGGACGTGAAGACCCAGACGCACCGCGTCGAGCGCCGTCAGGCCGCTCGCCAACTGCGCAAGGAGGTTGCGGGATGACGACCGACTCCGAGGTCAAGGTGCGCAAGTTGCGTCGCTGGAAGCACGCCGACGCCGGTCCCCTCCGGGACATGGACGCCCGCTGCTTCCCCACGGACACCTCGTTCTGGAACGACCAGCGGTACCACTGGTGGGTCGCGTCCGTGCAGGACAAGAGGACGTTCAACTCGCGCACGCACGCGGCGTACGCCGGCCTCAAGATCGACAAGAACGGAGTCGCCCACCTGACGCGGTGCGGCGTGCTGCCCGAGTTCCGAGGCATGGGCCTCCAGCGCCGGCTGCTCGAATCCCGCATCCGGTGGTGCTACCGTAGGGGCGTGAAGGTCATCAAGACGTACACCTCCCACGACAACGCGCCGAGCATCCGCAACCTCAAGGAGTGCGGATTCAAGTCGCGACGCAGCCGGGACGGGAAGTGGATCAGGTTCACGCTTCGACTGGAGGATCGTTGAGCACCCAGGACATGACAGGTCGCGACTGGTGGCACTCGCTCCGTAACTTCGTCGGCGCGGGGCTGGACCTGCTCGCGATCTTCGTGGGCTGGGTCGCCTACCGGGTGAAGCACCGCCCCCAGTCCCCGGACGACCTGTTCGGCGGCCTGAGCAGCGAGCAGATCGGGGCTCGGGTGATCGAGGCGACGGTCGAGGGCCGGATGCTCGACGTGGACGACGACACGCTGGTCAACAGGGCCCGCTACCTCATGGACGGGGGCGACCCGGAGGATGGGCCCGGCGTCCTGTTCGTGTGGAGCGCGAACTCCAACGAGCAGATCGGAGAAGTTGTGAAGCAAACCATCGTGCAGGCTCGCGGCGAGAGGCCGAACCTGGACGTGAAGGAGACCGAAAGTGACGACGGCGACGGCAACGCAGTCCCGGCTTGAGTGGGACGTTCTCATCGACAACACCGACAACGAACCCGGGAAGGGCTGGGTGCTTCGCCGCACTCGTATCGCCACTTTGGCGAACGCCGAGGAGGGTGAGATCGGCGAACACCGCTTCCCGTCGATGGACGTGTTCATCGGCGATCCCGACGTTCCCTGGACGATCGCGATGGACGCGGCGCTCGCGTTCATGGACATCGAGAGGTCGGGGTCGTTCCCGGCCTTCCTGGAGTGCGACGAGGCGAGGATGCGCTGGTGCGTCAGCATGTCCTGGCGCGAGTGGAGGACGCCGCAGCGTGACCGCCGGAACTGACCATCGCGTGGTCGAGTGGCGAGACCTCGGAGACCGGATCGCTCCGTTCCGAGGCAACGTCGAGGTCGAGTGGGCTCCCCAGCCCGGCTCGCAGGAGTTGTTCCTCGCTTGTCCGACGTTCGAGGTGCTGTACCACGGCACGCGCGGCGGCGGCAAGACCGACTGCCTGCTCATGGACTTCGCGTCCAAGGTTGGCACCGGGCTCAGTCGCGACTGGGTGGGCATCCTGTTCCGCCAGACGTACCCGCAACTCGACGACGTGGTGCGCAAGAGCCGGAAGTTGTTTGAGGCTCGCGGACTCAACGAGGGTCGCTTCAACGCCTCGTCGATGACGTGGACGTGGCCGACGGGCGAGCAACTCATGTTCCGCCACGCCGAGACCGAGGACGACTTCGACAAGTACAAGGGCTTCAACGTCCCCTGGCTCGCGTTCGAGGAGTTGACTACCTGGGCGGACCCGACGCTGTACAAGCGCATGATGTCGATCTGCCGCTCGGCGAACCCGAGGGTTCCGCTGCGCGTGCGGGCGACGACCAACCCGTACGGCCCTGGCCACAACTGGGTCAAGGCTCGGTTCCACCTCCCGCACACCGGACGAGTCGTGGGCCCGCTGATCGCGGACGAGAAGGATGAGTCCGGTCGCGCGCTGCCGCCCCGCCGCGCGATCTTCTCCGACATCCGCGAGAACAAGATTCTGCTCAAGGCCCAGCCGCAGTACCTCGACATCCTCGCGGCATCGGCCAAGAACCCGGCGGAAGCCGAGGCGTGGCTCAAGGGCTCGTGGGACATCGTGTCCGGTGGTATGTTCGACGACATCTGGGGCCGCGTGCGCGACCGCGCCGTCGTCAAGCCGTTCGTACCGCCCGAGTCCTGGCGCATCGACCGAGGGTTCGACTGGGGCTCCAGCCGACCGTTCAGCGTGGGCTGGTACGCCGAGAGCGACGGCACCGACCTCATCTTCCCCGACGGGAAGCGGATGCGCACCGTGCGGGGCGACCTGTTCCGGTTCGCTGAGTGGTACGGTTGGAACGGCGAGCCGAACAAGGGGACGCAGATGCTCGCGAAGGACGTGGCCGCCGGCATCATCCGCCGCGAGATCGAGATGGGCATCCACGGGCGCGTCAAGCGGGGCGTCGCCGACGCCTCGATCTTCGACGACACCAACGGCAACTCCATCGCCCGCAGCATGGAGGAGACCGTCGAGATCAACGGCAAGAAGTACCACGGCGTCTACTTCGACCCCGCCGACAAGCGGAGCGGTACCCGCAAGCAGGGCTGGGAGGAGATGCGGACCCGGCTCGCGGCCACGGTCGCTCCCCTGGGCAAGGTCCGGGAGGAGCCTGGGCTGTTCGTCACGGAGACCTGCTCGCAGTTCCTCCGCACCGTGCCTACACTTCCGCGAGACAGCAAAGACCCCGACGACGTGGACACCAAGTCCGAGGACCACATCGCCGACGAGGTTCGCTACCGCGTGCGCAAGGAGCACCGGGAGGCGAAGTTCGGACGGACGTACGGAATGACTTGAAGGAGCACGCATGGGCGCAGAACAGAAGCATCCCGAGTACACGATGCGGTTCCCGGATTGGTCCAAAGTCTGGGACTGCTACCGTGGCGAGGATGTCGTCAAGTCGAAGGGGACGCAGTACCTCCCCGCCACGTCTGGGCAGGTCGCCGACGGGATGCCTGCATTCGGCGAGGTGAGCCAGATCAACGTCGCGAGCAACCGTGGCCTCGCGGACTACAGGGCCTACAAAGACCGCGCGCAGTTCCCGTCGTACGTCAAGGACGCCGTGGAGACCATGCTCGGCGTGCTCCATCGCGAGCCCGCGCGCATCGAGGTTCCCGAGCGGATGCGTCCGCTCCTGGACTCGATGACCGCGAAGGGCGAGTCGGCGCTGACGCTGCTCCGCAAGATCAATGAGTGGCAACTCCTGTTCGGTCGCTGCGGCCTGCTCGTGGAGGTGCCGTCAGGGCAGGGACCGGACGCGATGCCGTACGTCGTGCCCTACCCCGCGACCCTGATCGCGAACTGGGACGACGGCGAGCGCCAGCAGGGCGTGCAACGACTCGAACTCGTCGTGCTCGACGAAGCGCAGTACGAGCGCCGGCAGGACTTCCAGTGGGACTTGAAGCAGAACTACCGCGTGCTCGTCATGTCGGAGGCTGCGAACACCCTCCGCAACGACCAGCAGCAGCCCGCAGCCTCCGGCGGCCAGTACGGCGTCGCGATCCTGCGCGACGGTGAGGAAACGGTGGACACGAGCAAACTCGTGTTTCCGCAGATCGCGGGCCGCACGCTCGACCGCATCCCGTTCGTGTTCATCAACACCAACGACCTCGTGACCGAGGTTGACGAGGTTCCGTTCCTCAACCTCTCGAACCTCTGCCTCTCGATCTACAAGCAGGACGCCGACTACAAGCAGTGCCTCCACATGCAGGGCCAGGAGACGCTCGTGGTCATCGGCGTCGAGGGCCTGCCCGCAGAGCAGCGCACCGGCGCAGGTGCTCGAATCGACCTGCCTCGCGACTCCGACGCGAAGTTCATCGGCGTCAGCGCCGACGGCCTCCGCGAGATGCGCGAGGCGCTCCAGCGGGACCATGAGTTCGCGATGAGCATGACGAGCAAGTTGCTCGACCTCGGCGGCAACTCCTACCAGTCCGGCGAGGCGCTCAAGGTCCGGGTCGCGGCGAAGACCGCCACGCTCATGTCCATCGCCCGCACCGGCGCTGAGGGCCTCAAGAAGGCCCTCCAGATCATCGCAGTCTGGATGGGCGAGAATCCCGACGAAATCGTCGTCGAGCCGAACACCGAGTTCGCCGAGGCGACGGTCGTGGGTCGCACGCTCCTCGAACTGCAACAGGCGAAGATGATCGGCGCTCCGCTCTCCAACGAGTCGATCCACCGATTCGCCCGTCGCAACGACCTCACCGAGAAGTCGTTCGAGGAGGAGATGGCCGCGATCAACCAGGAGGAGCCGCTGGTACCCCCGGCAGGCGGCGGCCTCGACCAGAACGCGCAGCAATCCGCCTCCGGGGGCCGGGGCGGTCGCGAGGTGAGCACGGGTGGCTGACGAGTTCCAGGACATCCAGGACCGTCTGGTGCTGCACCAGATTCGGCTGCTTCGACTCGGGTCGTCGTGGTCTCGTCGATTCATCGACGCCCTCGACTCCACCGAGCCGCAACTGCGAGCCATCGTGGAGCAGGAGGTCGGGGCGCTCACTCGGGGCCGCGTGAACTTCGCGTCCCCGGAGGTGCAGAGCCGCCTGCGTCGGTTGCGGCGCAAGGTCGAGGAGTTGCGAGGCGACGCCATCGACGAGGCCGCCGAGGCGCTCAGGATCGACCTTGAGGAGACGCAGCGCGAGGAAGTGGTGTTCATGCTCCTGCTCATCGCCCTGCTCGGGCGTGGGCAGCGGCGTCCCTCCTGGGCACCCACGCCGGAGGCGTTCGCGACCTTGCCGATCAACGGGCGCACGTTCGGCGAGTGGATCGAGGGGCTCAAACGTTCCGACGCGGACCGGATCGTCGGCTCCGCCGTGGGCGCGGTGAGCACCACCGAAGGCATCGCAGGCGTCCAGGCCGCCGTGCTCGGCTCGTCTCAGATCGGAGGCCGAGATGGGGCGACGCAACCGACTCGGACCGCGATCGAGGCGATCGTGCTTACGACGTTGGTCGCGGCAACCGCCGAGGCTCGCAAGCAGGTTGCCCTGCCCAACCGAGGTCGCTTCGGAGGTCGGGAGCGGTGGGTGTCCGTGCTGGACACCCGCACCACGCCCGAGTGTCGGGCGCTGAGCGGTCGCATCTTCGAGGTGGGTGTCGGTCCCCAGCCCGGCTTCCACATGAAGTGCCGAAGCCTTCGCGTGCCCGTCCCTGACGACGCGGAGGAGGGTGATGTCGAGTCGTACAACGACTGGATCGGACGCCAGCCCGCAGACGTTCAGGACGAGGTGCTGGGCGAGACCCGAGCCATCCTGTTCCGAGATGGTGGATTGACGATGCAGAGGTTCGTAGACGACGGGCTTCGGCCCTTGACCTTGGAGGAGTTGGCGCGCCGAGAGGCGGCGGCCTTCCGCAGGGCTGGGCTGAATCCCGACGAGTTCAGGTGATCCAGGTGTCCGCGCTCGGGGATGGTCCTCGGATGCGGCCCGTGTTCAGCCGACCCACGGGGTCGGGGCCCCCACGGCGGGGCAAGTGAAGGAGTTCGATGATGTTGAAGCGCAAGTACAAGACCGAGGCCGAGATTCCGGCGGAGCACAAGTCGCTCTACACCGAGAAGAACGGCGAGTGGGTGCTCACGGGCGTCGAGGGCATCGACACGCTCGAAGCCAGCGTCGCGACGCTCACGAAGTCGCTGGAGTCGGAGCGCAAGGCCCACAAGGAGACCAAGACGAAGTACGCCGCCTTGGGCGACCGCGACCCCGAGGAGGTCACGAAGGCCCTGGAGGAGATCGAGGTTCTCCGCGCGAAGGCCGCCGCCGGCGAGGGCAAGTTCGACGAGGCCAAGTTCAAGAAGGCCGTCGAGGACGCCACCGCCACGCTCCGCGCCGAGTACACCCGCAAGGAGAACGCCTTCCGATCCAAGGAAGGTGAACTCACCAAGCAGGTTGAGAGCCTCGTGACCGAGCGCAACCGCAGCCGCATCCACGCCGCGATCCGCACCGCCGCCGTCGAGGCGAAGTTGCGCCCCACCGCGATCGAGGACGCGCTCATCGTGGGCGAGTCGAACTTTCAGATCGACGAGAACGGCAACGTCGTCGCCCGCGACTCCAGCGGCCTCATGGCCGGTGCCGGCCCCAAGGACTGGTTCGCCGAGATGCAGGCCAAGCGCCCGCACTGGTGGCCCGAGTCCGAGGGCGGCGGTGCCAAGGGCGGCACGATGGCGGGCATCTCGTTCGAGGGCGGCGTCAACCCGTTCTCGAAGGAGGGCTGGAACCTGACCCGTCAGGCCCAGTTCGAGGCCAAGCACGGCTCGGACAAGGCCCAGCAGGCGGCTCGCCTCGCCGGAACCAAGTTCGGGGCCACGGCCTTCACCCCCGTCTCCGGCAACTCCGCCGGTCAGAAGTAATCCAAACGGGCACTTGACTTGAACTCCTGGCCGGGATAGGCTGTACTCCGTAAGAGTCCAGAGGGCCTATCCCGGCCACGGAGTCGGTCGCGAGACACGGTTCTTGCGAGTCCTCGGAGACCTCAAAGTTCATCACCCAGAAGTCCTCCGAAGGAGAATCAACCAATGGCCACTGGCATCACCCGCATCTCTGACGTGATCGTTCCGCAGCGCTTCACGGGCTACGCCCTCCAGCGCACCGAGGAGAAGTCCCGCCTCGTCCGCTCCGGCGCAGTCGTGCGCGACCCCGCGCTCGACGCCCTGCTCGCGACCGGCGGCGGCATCACCTTCAACGTCCCCTCGTACCGCCCGCTCGATCAGGACGACTCGCGCGTCTCCGGTGACAACCCGGCGAACGTGATCCCTGACGACGGCACCGGCACCCCGCCCAACGTCCACCGCAAGATCGGCACCTCGCAGGAGACCGCCGTGCGGCTGGAGCGCAACCAGTCGTGGTCCACGATGGACCTGACCGCCGCGCTGGCCGGCGCTGACCCGATGGCCGCCATCGGCAATCAGGTCGCCGACTACTGGAACATCGAGGACCAGAAGATTCTGGTCGCCACGATGCAGGGCGTCTTCGCCGACAACGACGCGGCTCCCACCGGCGGCGATACCCACGTCCAGGGCGACCTGACCCTGAATATCTCGGGCGCGTCTTACAGCCCCGGCGTCACGGACTTCAGCGCCGAGGCGTTCATCGACACCACGACCCTCCTGGGCGACTCGATGGATGACCTGGGCCTGATCCTCTGCCACTCGGTCGTCTACAACCGCATGAAGAAGAACGACCTGATCGACTTCGTGCGTGACTCCGAGGGTGGTCGCCCGATCCCGATGTACCAGGGCAAGATGGTCATCGTGGACGACGCGATGCCCAACCCCGCCGGTCGCGCCGGCGTGTCGCAGACGGCGGCTGGCATCTACCACACCTGGATTCTCGGTGCCGGTGCGGTTCGCCTCGGCTTCGGCAGCCCGGCGGTGCCCACCGAGATCGAGCGCAAGCCGAGCGCCGGCAACGGCGGCGGCCAGGAGTTCCTCTACAACCGCGTGGTTCGCACCATGCACCCCGTCGGCCACGCCTTCATCGCGGCGGCCAGCGGCGGCGGCCCTGACTACACGGCCACCTCGGGCAACCTCGCCCACCTGGACTCGTGGCGTCGCGTGTTCCCGCAGCGCAAGCAGATCAAGATCGCGCGTCTCATCACCCGCGAGTCGTAATCCAACCTACCATCCGGGGGCCCGAAAGGGCCCTCGGTTGATTCGCAGTTCGAGAAGGAGACCCCTCATGGCAACGACCTCACGAGTCCGCTACCTCCGTCGCCGGAAGTTCTTGCGGCTCACCGCCGACCAGAGCGCCCTGCTCAAGTTCCTGTCTCGGCAGTCCACCCGACTCACGCCGACCGTGACGCCCGTCACATTCACGGTGAACGCCACGACCGACGATCTCAGCGCGACCGCCCACGGTTTCGCGACTGGGCAGCCGGTCGTGGTGGCCAACTCGGGCGGTGCCTTGCCTGCCGGTCTCGCCGCGAGCACGGTCTACTTCGTGATCCGCATCGACGCGAACACATTCCGCCTGGCGCGCACGCGGCAACTCGCCGCAGCCGGCACCCAGATCGACATCACGACCAACGGCACCGGCACCCAGACGGCGGCTCGTCAGGCGACGAACTCGGCCATCTTCGAGTTGCTGCGCCGCGGTCGCAAGTTCAACACGGTCCGCGCCGGTGCGGACATCGACACACTGTGACCCTGGGCAGGGGGTGAGCCTGCCAGTTCTGACACCTTGAGGAGACTCTCATGCCCGAAGACGCCAAGATCGGCACCAACGACATCGACGCCCCGCAGGGCGACGAGTCCAGCACCGAGCAGCCCAAGGCCGCCGAGCCCGCAGCCGAGCAGCCCAAGGCCGCCGAGCCCGCAGCCGAGCCCGACGACGACACCCCGAGCGCCAAGGAGTTCGACGAGGCGATCGCGGAGGTCAACAAGCAGATCGCCGACGCTCGCGCAGCGATCGACGAGGAGCGCAAGTCGATCGAGGAGGCCGAGTCTCGACTCGCACAACTCCTCGACGAGAAGGCTCGCGTCCACCCTCCGCTCGACCCCAGCGTGAACATCAAGCAGTACCTCGAATCGCAGGCCGCCGCCCGCGCGGCTCGTCACGAGGGCGCTCAGATGGCCGCCGCCGTCCTGGGCATCCGCCGCCCGGCGGACCTCGCCAAGTCGCCGCTCGACCGTCGCGTCGCCGCCGAGAACAGGGCGAAGCGCCGGGCGCAGGCGTCGCAGGTGTTCGACCCCAACGCCGGCAAGGGTGAATGACGCATGGGCACGACCGACGACCGAGGATTGACCTTCGAGTACCACGCCGAGCAAGATCGGCGTGGTACTCTCATTCCCGAACGTGGCCGTCGCCCAAACTTCACGGTTGCGACTCCCGCAGTCAACGGCAACGTCACGGTGACGGCGGTGCCTCCGCCTGATCCGAACCAAGGTATCCTGATCGGCCTTACCGCCGTTCTCGACGCTTTGGGGTCAGGTACCTTCAACCAAGTTCTCTCGGTCGGCATTCTCGGCGCGAACTTGACCGTCGAGTACGGCACCATCGGAGACAACCAAGTTCTGTGGGGCTCTCGTGGCTCTCTGACGGGCATCAATGTCGATCTGAGTCGATACGTCGGTCGCGCCACTCGATTCGCCTTCGGATTGAGGTCGGCAGACGCGAATCGCCACTGGCTCCTCTGGGCGAACGGTGTCCTGATCGGTCGGGGCTCCGTGCCCTCAGTTCCGCAGTCTGACTTTGGAGGCGCGGACGTGTTCGTCGCGAACGATCCCGCTTTCCGAATCGTCTCTCCGAACGTGCGCCTATACTACGGCGACCCTCCCCCCGTCGGTGCAGGCGGCGGACGAGGGGTGTGACCAGAAGAACCAGAAGGAGACCTACACATGGGTACCAGCAAGGGATTCCCGAAGTCGCTTCCCTCCGTGAGCGCCACCAGCGCCGGCCATACTCCGATGTCTTCCGGCGGCACCGTCACCGGCAGCACGCGAACCAACCTCGGCGAGGCTCGTCGAGCCAACGTGAAGCGCATGGCCGATGCCGGCCTGGCGCAGGCTGGAGGCAATGAGGGCGGAAACGTCGGAATCGGCAAGGGCGGCATCGGCGGAACCATCCTTGGGGACGGCGATTCCGGTGTCTCGCTGGCGAACTGAACTGGAGGTGAAGCATGGCCTTCGTGGTCGAAGACGGTACCGGAGTGTCGAACGCCAACTCGTACGCGAGCGTGGCGTTCTACCGCGCGTACCACCTCGATCGAGGCCGCGACACGACTCCTGACGCCGACGGCGTTGTCGAGGACTGGTTGGTCAAGGCCACCGACTTCGTGGAGAAGCGTTTCGGCCAGCGGTGGAAAGGCACCCGGAAGAAGACCGTGGCTGGCGCTAGTGGTCAGGCTCTCGGCTTCCCGCGCGTGAACGTCGTCGTCGATGGCGTCACTCTCCTCGACACCGAAGTTCCGCTTCTCCTTCGGAACGCCGTGTGCGAGTACGCACTCCGAGTCAAGACCTTGGGCAACCTCGCGCCCGACATGCCGGTCCCGTTCGATCGCATCGACGCTTCCGGCAACACGATCGCTGGCGAGTCGCTCCTGCGTGGGCGTCGTGAGAAGGTCGGTCCCATCGAGGAGGAGAAGGAGTTCTCCTCGACCCGAGACCTGACCACGATCAACAAGGGCTCGACGACCGTTCCAGGCATCGCGATCCCGTCGTATCCCGAAGCCGACCTGCTCATCGAGCCTCTGCTCCAGGGCGGCGGCTCCGTCGGAAGGACGGTGCGGGCGTGAGTCTCCGACACGCGAAGTTTGCCACTCTGGCCGAGCGCCTGATCGAGAAGAACGGTCGGACGCTCGACCTCAAGCGCCAGTCGTCCACACCTTCCGACGC
>FRDC01002915.1_pt1 | contig 36393 bp, 39 predicted proteins | sample 1106171 | NCBI WGS metagenome assembly FRDC01 (sample SAMEA3930566, study PRJEB13176) | freshwater metagenome | biome: Drinking water system; feature: drinking water; material: water | place: Singapore | collected 2014-12-20 | reverse complement strand
GCCGCCTGTGGCGGGGGGTACGCCGAGATCGACGGCGACACGCTGGTGCGGGTGGTCGGCCCCGCTGTCGTCTACCTTGACGGCCAGAAGATCGTTGTGCCACACGGCACCGTCTGGCCCGCCGACGCAGATCACCTTTGACGGGCGCTTGACTTCTGACGCACGGGCGTCATAATGGTGGCATGGAAGATATTTCCGTGCATATCCAGACTGAGGTTTCCGTGTCCGTGCGCCCGGCCAAGGGGTCCATGGCAGACACCGTTGTGATTGGTGTGAAGTCTCGGCTTTGCCAGAAGCCGAACCAGCGGGACATGACCGAGGTAGTCAGTGCCACCATCTATGTTCCAGACCTCTCTCCCGAAGTGAGCCGAGACGAGACAGCCATGAGGGTGTTGGCTGCCGCGATCAAGGAACGCATCTTCGATATCTACAGGGTGGCGTTTGGTGGTGTTACAGGACTCCACTGTACCTGCATGACCAGGCAGGACGCCTCTGACCCTGGTGATGATGGCGCATGAACAAGCACAAGACGCCATTCAACATCCACCCCATCGCCAAGATCAGGTCCCTGATCGCGGCCATCAACACCGAGTTGGACTTGATCGAGGCCAAGATCAAGGTGGAGCGGTTCGTGGTGCCTCGAACGACTGCCGAGGCCGTCATCGCCGCCCTGAGCGCCGCTGGCTCGATGCGGCAGTCGTCGCTCGCCAACTCGATCCAGGACAGGTCCTACGGAGCCATCGCTTCGTGCCTGCACCGGCTCCGGCTTGCTGGTGTCGTCTCGAAGGTGGCCCCTGCTGTGTGGTGCCTGAACCCGGACTTTGTGGCTCACCACAGCCAGAATCAGGGCATGGACATCGGGCTGCTTCTCAAGACATACGCCGCGACCCGTGAGCCCGTCCAGGCTGCCGCTGCCGTCGATCAGGAGGGCTGAGTGGAGAACATCTCCTTCGTCGTCCCCCAACCCCCCAGGGCGTGTTCCCCCAACTCTCGGGTCAACCACTTCGCCCTCGCCAGGGCAAAGAAGCACTACAAGGGCACCGTCATGGCGTTGGCGTTCGAGGCCCTTAGTGGACGGCAGGCCCCTCGCTGGCGCGCTGCCACAGTCCGGCTCTGTTGGATGTTCCCTGTCCAGCGCCGCCGGGACAGGGACAACCTTATCGCCTCGTTCAAGGCTGGACTCGATGGCCTTGTTGCGGTCGGCATCCTCGCCGACGACGACATGGTGGACATCCAGGTTGAGTCGCTTCGGTCCCCACCGAACGCGGCACCGTCCATCGCCATCTCTGTTTACCCCAAGGATGTCGATGCTGTAGCCTGACGGCCTCGAAGGAGGCCCCATGAAGCCCGGATACAAGACGACCGAGTTCTGGATGTCCGCCGTCGCCGTCCTGATCGGACTGGCCTACGGCAGCGGAGCGATCGCACCCGAGGGGACCAGTGGCATCGAGAAGGCGGTCGCGCTCGTCGCGGGTGCGCTCGCCGCGTTCGGCTACTCGTGGTCGCGGGGTGCGGCCAAAAGCGGGTCGTGAGCGTGCCATGCTCACCGAGGACATCGTGGCCCGCATCGCCTACGGGTGCGTCCGTGCCGTCATTGACGCCATCGGGGACGGCATCGAGGAGTCGCGCAAGGCGATCACGCCTGAGCGCCGGGACGACCTGCTGCGCCGCGCTGGCGATCGCGTGTCTGACCTCCTGCGCCAAGCCCGTGCTGATCGAGGAGGGGGTGCCGATCAGGACCGGCCCTGATGTGTGGGGCACCGTCTACTACCTCGATCCAAAGGATGGGGCGTGGACCTTGAGTACGGGCAAGGCCCACATCCCGGAGGGCTGGTATGTCGTTCCCCCCTCCTATGTCGTCGAACCACACCCATGACCAGCGGGGTCGGGAGTCCCCAAAGGAAGGGCACCATGCACGCCAACCTCGGAGCGCTCGATGCCCCGACCACCAAGCGTAAAGGACCTCGACGAACGCCTGCGCGCCGTGGAGGCGAAGGTGGGGCTCGTCGTCTACCTGTGGGGCATCGTGTGGAAGGCCCTTGTGCCGGTGATCGTCGCCTGGGCCTCCGGCTTGCTCCGGCACTTCGGCGGTGGCTCGGGCTGACGCTCGGCATCCTGACGGTGCTGATCGGCGTCGGCGGCGTGATCGGCTGGCACCGCAGCGTCCCGTGGCTCCTGTCGTGGTACGAGTCTGCGGTGTCGATCAAACTCCCCTCCGCGTGGGCGCTGATCGCGTGCGGGACGGCTGCGATGATGCTGGCGACGCAGCACCGGGTACGCCGGTTCTGGCACGATTCCGCGCCGGTCGCCGCCGTGTTCGGGTGCATCAGCATCCTGATCGTCCTGCTCAACTACATCGAGGCGCGGAACGACGCGGCTGAACTCGGCCCGTACACGGTGGTCGCGCCGCAGATGCCGTCGTGGGGCACGATCCTCGCGGTCCTCGCCTACGGGTACGCGGTGATCTACCGCTCGCTGGCGTCATGGAACGGCTGGCGCTGCACGCAGAGCCGATGGCTCGGCGCGGCCATCCTCGGCACCGGGCTGGCGGCGGTGATCGGCCGCCTGTCGGGGTTCCCGCTGGCCTACTGGTACATCGGCGGCGTCTCGACCGGCATGGCGCTGCCGACGGCGGTGGGAATCGCCATGCTCGGCGTGGCGCTGCTGATCCTCCCGGCGACTGAGGGCCAGGCGCAGAGGTTGAGGTTCCAGCGATGAATCGTGGCCGACTCCGGGAGTTCCTGGTGTTCGCCGGGACGCTGGTGGTCCTGGCCATCGTGGTCCGCTGGCTGTTCGGATGCACCAACACTCAACCGCCGCCGCCACAAGTGGATCGGGGGTCGGTCGTGGTGTCCAACGCTGACGGCCAGGTGGTGTTCGCGCGCGGCCCGGCACACTTCCGAAACCCTGCGACGGGTCGGTTCATGTTCATTCCCAAGGGAGCCACCGTCTCGTTTGAACCACGCCCTGACTGAGCCAGCCTCAACACTGCATCTTTCTCCCCCCGCCCCCACCCACAGCGATGCACACATGGGTGGGGGTTTCACATGACCATCTCCCAACACCCGCCACAGGTCCAGACCCCGGCGACGCCGACATCCGGCGCGGTCCTGACCGGCGACGGTGGGCAGTTTGCGCCCTCCACGACTGTCCCGGCAGCGTCCGTGGCGCCGCCCGGCTCGACCACACAGGTGTTCTTCAACGACAGCGGCGTGTGGGGAGGCTCGTCGGACCTCACATTCGATAAGACCAACAAGCGCCTCAAGGTCAACGGCGGCACGACCACCGCCAACGGCAACCTCGAAGTCGCTGTCCCGTCGGGCGCGAATGGCCGAATCACCCAGTCGGTCGGTGGTTACGCCGCCTATTTCGACATCTTCTACGACCACTCCGGGAATCCGGTCGGCTACATCAAGGGCAACGGCTCGTTCACCTCGTTCTATTCGAGCCTACAGAGCGTGGTCGGGTTCGAGCATCCCAATCTGACGCACCGCTTCTCGACGCTGACGAGCGGCGAGGCGGGGATCGAACTGGACATCAGCGGCTCGCTGGTGTCGCTGTTCAAGGTGCTGTCGAGCGGGCGGAAGTCCCGTGTCCTGTACGACGCGAGCAACTACACCGACCTTGCGACGGACTCGGCGGGCCACTTCCGCATTGCGCCGACCGGCGCTGCGTGCGGGTTCAAGGGGTGGGGCGCAACGACGCCGAGAGACACCTTCCCGCCGTACCTTCCGGCCATCGCTCGGGTGGCGTCAACAAGCGGCACGGCGTACTTCGTCTACTTGGGCTACATCACCGAGGCCGTGACGCTGGAATATGTCCGGTTCGCGGTCGCCACGGCTGGCGCTGGATCGCAGACAGCCGAACTCGGCCTGTTCTCGACGCCCTCAGCGCCGAACGGGGCGGGGCAGACGCTCACGAAGATCGTGGCGACTGGATCGGTGGACTCGCTCACCAGCACCGGCGCGAAAAAGAACAGCAGCGGGTTCGCGCAGGCCATCCCGATCAACACGCACCTTTGGGCCGGGTACAGGGTGGCGATGGCGACGACGCAGCCATCATGCACCGGGGTCTGGACGGACGCGGCGCGCGGGATGGTGCTGACGACGGCGAGCGCGACATCGTTCACCAGCGGCTCGACATGGAGCGGGTCCACGGTCGCCGATACCGGCGCGTGGCAGGCCCCCTACCTGACGGCGACGGCGTACTAGGAGACGACATGCACATCACGCACACTGAAATGAGCGAGTACGGGGTTCCTCTGACCCACTGGCGCGTCTACAGGGTCAACTTGGAATGCTCCGGTCGGAACCGGGTGGCGATGGTGGTGCTTGGTGGCTGGCCGTCGGAGGCCGCTGCGGACAGCGGGGCCGAGCCGATGATGCTGCGAACGATGCACCTGACCGGGGAGGATGCCGAGGCGATGTTCGAGCAGATCGGCGTCGCCTCTGGCCTGGACTCCATGCTGGACCTGGCGTGCTGCGCGTTCGGCTGGACCGAATAGCCGACACTTGACCTGGGCCTGGCCTGGGCTATGATCCACATGCGGCCTTGGCCTCAACCTGCGCCGCCCCGATGGACAGGGCTCACCCTCCTGTCCATCGCTTCGACACCACAGGAGCGGTGGGTCTTGGACGACGGACGGCGGCGCACGCACGGGCACCGCCGTCCGTCTTTTTTCCCTTGACTTGTGGTGGAGCGGGGCTATTGTGGTGGTGTTCGCCGGTTGGCCCGGCGTTTCCCGCACCCTGCGGAGAGCGAATGCTCCAGACTGCAACATCGAGGGTCCAGTATTGGACCGGCTTCGTCGAGGCTGCGGTTGCGGCTGCCCGCAACTCAGCCGATGATGAACCACCCAACATGCAGGACACCGCACGGCTTGTGTGGCTCCTGCACACGGGCTCTCACCGTTCTGCCCGCCGCTACCTTTGGTCGATCGGATGGTCAGGCACCATGCGTGGCCTGTTTGAGACTATCGGACGCGGCCTCCAGAGGCATGGCGCTGATGCAGTCAAGACCGAGATTCTCCGGCAGGCTGGTTGTGCGACCGCAATCTTCGACCCGGAGCGCCTGTGGACGGGACACATCGACTGAGGGTGCTGGAACTGCACACCTCCGACCTCACGGCATCGTGCCTGCGGTCGGTCAAACACCGCCTGGCCGGTGAGTTTCGCCCCGAGGCCACCACCGCCCTGTTCAGGGGCCAGGCTGTTGGCCGGGCCATCCAGCGAATCCATGAAGAATCGGCGTGGGAGTCTGTCCCGCCGGACATCGCCACCACCGCCATCGACCACACCCTCGCCACACTTAGGGCGGAACACTGGGAGATCAGCGAGGCCGTCTCGACGAGTCTGGACGAGATCGCCAAGACCATCGAGAACACCTGCCGCCACTACACGGCCCGCCTTGGCGAACGGCTGTCGAGGGTCCGATATGTCGGGTGCGAGTTGCCGATCCGCGCTCCGTGGTCCCCGCCGTTCGCGTCCCACCTTGACCTTGTGTTCAGGGACACGCATGGCGACTTCGGGCCAGCCGGTCTGCTGCATGTGTGGGACTTCAAGTTTCGGGAGGAACAGCCGACCATTGCGTACCTGGTTCGGAACATGCAGATGATGGCCTACTACGCCGCCGTCAAGGAGGGGACGGTGCTGATGGATGGCGAATGGCTCTCGTTCGACGAGTACCCCACCGTCTCATGGGTCCACCTTCCGAACCTTGAACCCTACAAGCGCGCGACCGTGACCAGGGATGACGACGGGAACGAGCAGCAGTATGCGAAGGGGGACCTTCGCCCACTCCGGTCGATCATCCGTGAAGTGCCGTTCAACCCCACGGTCACAATCCCCGCCTTCCACGATGAATACGCGCTTCGCGCCACAATGGTGGACGCGGGCCACTACCCCACCAACCCCGATCCCGTCGGCTGTCTCCTGTGCCTCTCCGAGTCGTGGTGCCGACGGGCAGACCTTGCCGATTCACAGAAAGGAACACCGTGCGCCTCTCCAAGATGACCGTTGACGACATTCAGAAGGTGGCCTCCATGATCTTCGCCGCGAAAGACAAGATGGGCTACCCGATGCTCACGCAACTTGAGTCGGAAGCCGCCGTCGCTGGCGTGCTTCTGATCGGTGCCAGCCTCGATCTCACCGTCTACGAGGCCCTCAACTCGATGTGGGTCCGTGATGGCAATGTGAACCTGAACGCCAACCTCATGGCGTCCAAGATCAAGTCCCACCCGGACTACGACTACCGGGTGATCGAGAACACGGACACGATCTGCCGGATCGAGTTCCTGGACGCCAAGACCGGGGCTCCGATCGGGTCATCGACCTACACCATCGAGGATGCCGAGCGTGCCGGACTCACGATGGTCTACTCCACGAAGGCGGGCAAGAAGATTCCGCAGCCAGCGTGGACCAAGTACCGACGCCAGATGCTCTTTGCGCGGTGTCTGTCCGAGGGCTACAACACGCATTGCCCGAACGCCTTGACGGGCCGGGTGTTCGTCGAGGCCCACGGGCAACTGGAGGTCGAGGGTTCGATGGAGCGGGATGTTCCGCCGCCCACCGCCGCCCCGCCGCAGCGGGCCGTGTCCACGCCCGTCGAGCCCGAGGCGCATGACGCGCCGCTGCCGTCGGACGACACCCTCGCCACGGACCCGCCCGCCGCGAAGGAGGTCCCCGAGAAGGATGTTGCCGAGACTCCCAAGCCCAAGGCTGCCGACCGCAAGGAGTTGAGCGACCACCTTCTCCGCCTGGTTCGTGGGTGGAGTGGGTGCGCGCCGGAGGATTCCGTCTCCCTGACCCGGAAGGTCCTGTCGTATGCGGCTGGATACGACCAGTCTGGGACCAAGAAGGCGACCATCGGGATGCTCGCCAAGGCGATCGCGTGGGTGAACGAGAAGCGGACCAGCGGGGTGTCTGTGGCGGACGCTTTCGCAAGGCCGAACGCAACCAAGGGCCAACAGGAGGGCCATGACGATGACGCGCTCGCAGACGCACTCTGATCTGAGCCCGCTCACACCGCTGCCACCTGGGGCTGTCCGTGAACTGGAAGTGGTCACGGACAAGATCAGGAGGCTCGACAGCGAGCGCATCGAGTTGATCTTCGGCGTCTACCAAAGCGGCCTGTGGAGGGCGTCCTACCTGTCGTTCCCTGAGTGGCTGGAGCATGGGTGTGGGTACAAGGCGACCACATGCCGGGAGTTGGTCCAGGCCATCCAGGTCCGGCTGCTCGGCATCCCCGTTCCGAACGCCTCTGTTGCGGCGAAGTTGTCCGGCCTCGACCCGGACGCCATGCGCAAGGTTCTCACCAAGGCTGCCGACCCGCTCAGTGGCATGGGTGGCGTCACGGCCAACTCGGTGGAGCGTGCCCGCCGGGACTACGAGGGCTCGCCGGACATGCCGGAGGACCCCGGCGCGGCTGACGACCGGGACAGCCTGGCGCTCCTCGCGCCGGGCATCCCGCTTGTGGAAGCGCTGGAGTCGGCGCTGCGGTCGGCGGTGAAGGCGGCGAAGTCGTGCGCCGGGTCGGAGGCGGCGAGGCACCTGGATATCCATGAGATCACCCAACTTCTGACCACCCTGGCGAGCAGGGTTTCGAGCATGACGCCAGAGCGGAAGTGCGTTCGGATGCCCCCACATGTCCAGTCCTGTGTGTGCCGTGGTCGTGGCTGGCTCACTCGGGCCGACACCGTGCGGCTCCGCGACGGTGATCTGTGAACCTTCGCGGGTTCCAGGGGCAGGCCCTCGCGGGGGTCGTGTCCTGTCTGCGCGCGCACCGCTCGACCATCCTCGTCATGCCGACCGGCACTGGCAAGACGGTCGTGATGGGCCATGCCGCCCGGCTTGCCCGTGGCCGGGTCCTATGTGTGGCCCACCGCGAGGAACTGGTCCACCAGAACGCCACCGCCATCGAGCGGATCACCGGCCTCCATGTCGGGATCGAGATGGGCGACGACAGGCTTGGTGCCCTGTCGATGCAGTCGCTCCGGTTCGTCTCCGCCAGCGTCCAGAGCCTCACCTCCAAACGGCGGAAGCAGCGTTCGTATGAGCGGTTCCCACGGGACCACTTCGGACTCGTCATGTTGGACGAGTGCCACCACGCCATCGCCCCGACCTGGGGCATGGTGACGGAGTGGTTCAACACGGCGAAGGTTCTCGGCGTCACGGCCACGCCGCTTCGGATGGACGGCCTTGCGATGGCCAACACATTCGAGTCCGTGGCCTACGAGTACGAAATCAACGATGCCATCCGGGATGGCTGGCTGGTCCCGCTCAAGATGGTCCAGTGCCGCCTTTCCGGGATCGACACCAGCCGTGTGCGTGTGTCTGCCGGGGACTTCTCGGACGCCTCGCTCGCCGAAGCGATCGAGGCCGAGAAACCGCTCCAGTGCATCGTGGATGGCGTTCTCCAGCACTCACAAGGCCGCAAGACGATCCTCTACATCCCCGGCGTGAAGAACGCGGCCACCGTGACGGAAATCTTCGACCGTCGGTGCCCTGGCATCGCGGCCTTTGTTCACGGCAAGACCGACCGTGATGTTCGTCGGGACATCATGGCCAGGTTCAAGAACCCGTCCGACCGGCTGCGGGTGCTGGTCAATGTCGGGATCGCCACCGAGGGCTTCGATGCCCCTGTGTGCTCCTGCATCGCCATCGCGCGCCTGACCACATCCGTCGGCCTGCTGACACAGATGGTCGGTCGCGGGACCCGCCCGCTCGCGGGTACGGTCGATCCACACGACCAACCCGCAGCCCGCCGCGCCGCCATCGCAGCCAGCCAGAAGAAGGATTGCATCGTCCTGGAGTTCGTGGCGCGGCTGCCCCGCATGTCGGTCGGGCTGGTCGATGTTCTCGGCGGCACGGTGTCCGACGAGATCATGGCGAAGGTCCACGCGATGATGCAGGACCGCACCGAGCGGCAGTTCGGGCGGGTCCAGGACCCCGCCGAGGTCATCGCACGCGCGAAGGCTGAGGTTGAGCGGGAGGCCAAGGAGAAGCATGAGTCCCTTCGCCGCAAGGGGATCGTGATTACCGCCACATGGGACACGCTCTCGCGCGACCCATTCGACGCCCTTGGGATCGCCAAGCCGAAGTCAACGAGCCTGTTCGACGCTCCCCCACTCAGGGAACACCAGTTGCGGATGCTCTCGCGTGCTGGCATCAGCATCGCTGGCCTGGACAACAAGCAGCGCCGGGCACTGTTCCGCAACATCATCCACCGCATCAAGGCTGGCCTGTGGACCATCCCCCAGGAGATGACCCTTCGGAGCATGGGCGTCGCCGCCGCCTCCATGAAGTTCGCCGAGGCGAGCGCCATGATTGATCGGATCAGGAAGTCTGGTTCGTCCAGCGTCGGGCCGCGCACCGGCGGTGCCCGGTACACGACCGTGAACAGGAGTCCAGCATGAGGCAATGGACCCGCGTGAGCAAGGCGCACCCGTGCCCGATCTGCAAGAAGCCTGACTGGTGCATCATGGCCCCGGACGGAACGGCGGTCATCTGCCCCCGCACCGAATCTGGCCGCTACATCGACGGGTCCGGCTACCTCCACACGCTCAAGAACACCCGCCACTGGATCAGGGAGACGATCCTGGCCACCAAAGACCCCGAGGCCCTGCCTGAACACAACGGGGTCATTGCGAAACTGGCCGAACAGTGCTGCGATGAGCGCCTTCTCTACGCGCTCGCAGACGAGGCGACCAAACTCGGGCTCCAGATCGAGGCGTTGAGGTCCCTCGGCTGCGGCTGGTTCGGCTCTGGCCGCGCACTCTCCATCCCCATGCGCCGCATGTCCGGCGGCGTTATCGGCCTGCGGTTCAGGGACAGGTCTGGCCGCAAGTGGTCTGCGAAGGGGTCGAAGAACGGCCTGTTCATCCCGTCCACATTCGATCCCACCAGGAGTGTGGTTGTCGTCGAGGGTCCGACAGATACGGCTGCCTGCCTTGGGATTGGGCTGAACGCGATCGGCCTTGCGTCATCGTGCATGTCGTGGCGGATCGTGGCGGAGGCAATCGTTGACCGCCGCGCCGTGTTCGTCCTCGACAACGACGGTCGTAACTCCGAGGCGGGGAAGCATGTTGCGCGCCTGGCCATGCAGTCCGCTGCATACGCCAAGGAGGTCCGCGTCGTCCTGTGCCCGGTGAAGGATATGCGTGAGTGGATCGTGTCCGAGTCCCCGACAAAGGCTGAGTTTGCGGCGTTCATCAAGACCGCCTCGGTCGTGGTGGAGCCAGAGAGCCGACCTGGGTTCAAGGACATCAACGACCTTCTCGACCACCTTTACAGCGTCACGCCTCTGGCGGACGGTGTTTGGGACAGAATCGAGAACTTGCAACTTGACTTGGACAATAGGCCGACGAACATACGGTACGAGGCCGAGGCCGATGGCTTGCTACGAGTCGTGATCGACGAGGGCAGCCAACCCGAGGCCGCAGCAGAAGCCTGAACATCTCTCCCTTCGCTGCACGGAAGCGCCGAAGCCCTGCGGGGTCCCGTGAGCGCAGCTACGACGCTCCAAATCGTGCCGGGACCGCACCGTGAAGGCGGCGGGGCAGACGCACGCAGCGTCGGCCTCGTTCGGCAACCACAGACCTGGTAACAGGCGTGGTCGGTGGGCAGGAGCCTGCCGCAGCAGAGCCGTGATGTGCTGGTCCGACTGGGAGTGTTTCGTATCCCGGAACGACCACTCGCCCATGAGCGAAGGTGGGCACGGCTTTCGGACAGGACGATGTGGCCCTGCCTGTCCAGCGTCGGGCAATGGTGTGCGCCGCCCGTCGTCGCTCGAAGTGTGTCGCGGGGCGTGGGACTGCCGACCCAAGAATGGCGCAACGACACACCACCCCAAGCCTCGGCGACGGCGACGGAGCACATCCACGCCAGCCAAGATGGGTGCCCCTCACGGGGCCACCCTGCGCCCCGGCTCAGGCTCAGGAGCAACGAGCCGGAAGCGCCGTGGTGTGAGCCAGCCCAGGCACCAGGACGAGCGGGACAGCCGAGTAGATGGTGCCAGCGCGTAGACAAGCGCTAAGAGGCGTCCTGGTCCGAGAACCCTAAATATTGACGGACACGATAAGAGCGCTGACCGTCACACGGAGTCCGTTTTACGATCGCACAACGGACACTGGACGGCAAGTTTGCCAACAGGAGTTGGTGGTGGTGGTAGGGTTTGGGGCATGGCACGCGACTATGCGATGGAGTACCGCCGTTACCACTCCAGCCCGAAGGCCAAGAAGCATCGGGCTATGCGGAACAAGGCCCGGCGGATGATGGCCAGGGAGGGGCGGGTCCACAAGGGGGACGGGAAGGCGGTTGACCACAAGGTTCCGCTATCGAAGGGTGGCTCGAACCGCCGTGGCAATCTCCGGGTCGTGAGCAAGCACGCCAACCTCGTCAAAGGGGACCGCTGATGTTCATGGACAACTTCGTGAACCTGACCGGGTTCGTGTCCGGCACGCAGACGACCCTGACGGCGGGGCTGTACGAGGCGCTTCCGTCCGGCGCGCTCCATGTCGCGCGTGGCGAGGACTCATTCCTGGCCTTCGGTGTCGGCGATGTCGCCGGGGACGCCGGTGTGCCGAGCGTCCTCGCGGTGGACATCTACGGCATCCATCCCGTCCTGGTCGATGACCGGACGATCTACGCCGTGTCGCTTCTCAACTCGCCGTCGTTCACCTGGAACGCCAGTTCGCACGCCTCGATCGCTGCGGGCGTGTTCAGGGCGAAGGCCATGATCCCGTCCGCGATCGCGTCCGTGGGCGGCGGCAGCGTCGCTGGCACCAGCACCATGAACAACACGCTCGGGCCGCAGACCGCCAACGGCTCGATCTCGTCTGCGGTCGGAGCGTTCGGTTTCGTGGCCCTGAACGCTGGCGCATCGCACTGGCTCGCCGCCAGGGTCCGCACCTTCACGGCGGGCGACGGCGTGATGACGAGCGCGGCCATGTTCCTCGGACTCATGCGGCGGGACTCCATCCCGGCGTGATATGCCAGCCTCACCGACGACAGCACTCACGATCAACGAACTGCGCACCGCTGTCGGGCGGTACAACGGCTATGGCCGCACCTACGCATCGCTCAACAGCGACCAGAAGGCCGACATCGACGATGTGGTGCTGCGCGGGCTGCGCCGCTTCTACACGCCCGAGATGACCGGACTGGACAAGCGACCGCACCGATGGTCGTTCCTGATGCCAGCCACGGACATCGTGGTGAACGCGAACGCGTCGTGGACCCACGGTTCCGGCGGCGTCACATTCGCGTACAACAAGTCCACCTCGGTCCTGACGATCACCGGCGACACCTTCCCGTCCTGGGCGAACAAGTCCCTCGTCAGGTTCGGCGGTCGCCAGCGCCGGGCCACGGCGACGGGCGGGACGACCGTGACCCTCGCCCCCGTCCCCGACCCCGACGGCGCGTACACATTCGCAAGCGGCGACTCGGTGGTGGTCCACCACATCGCCGTGCCGTTCCCGACATCCGTTGTCGGGTTCGCTGGCAGCAGGTTCAGGGTGGACGGGCCGACCTACGACCACTGGGCGACCGTCGCCTCGCACCACCAGATCGAAACCGAGATGACCTGGAACGCGACCCTCCGATCGGTCGGTTGGGTCGAGAAGGTCGGCCTGCGCCCGGCATCCACGACGGTCGGCACGGAGTCGCAACTGGTCGAGGCGCTCCTGTGGCCACCGCCCGTCTACGCACAGGTGATCCGGGCCAGGGTCCAGATCGCGCCGGACTCCGGCATCGACGCGGGCGGAACAGGTGTCCCGCTCGGTGGTGCCCTGCATGGCGAGACGATCCTGGCCGCTGTACTCGCCACCGCCGAGGAGTATTGGGGGGCCAGGGACAGCAAGCACCGCGAAACCTACGCCCAACGGCTTGTGGCGAGCATCGAACTCGACCGCATGAACGAGGGGACCAGGCTTGTCGGATACAACGGGGACGGCACGGGCGATGACGAGCATCGCTGGCGTCTCCAGACCTTCACCCTCAATGGAGTGGACATCTGATGTCTAGTGGACACAACTGGCTTCGTGCCGAATCCGGCGCACCGTACCGCATGAACGACCCCGGCTCCGCCGGTGTGATCTCCGCCGTCCGCAGCGCGGTCATGGCGCTCGAATCGAATGTGGCGACCACGCGCACCGTCGCCGCGCCCGTGTTCGAGGGGCAGCGGCTCATGCTCCACGCGACCACGAACCTCACCACGACCAACCAGGTCACATTCAGCGCCGCGATCAACGCCGCCGGGAACACGGCTATCGCCAGCGGAAACTCCGCCTCGATCGCCCAGTTCATCGGCGTCCACAACGGGACCGCGATGGTGTGGCGCCTCGTGGCCAACCAGGGCTACACACTGGCATGAGTGAATGAGCCTCACCACACTTATCAACCCGCAGACGGCGAATGTCCTCTGCCAGATCAAGTCCCACAACGGAACTACCTGGTCCTCCGCGTACTTGATCCAGGTCAGCGTCTATCGCTTCATGTGCAAGCCGAGCGCGGTGGAGGATGTGACCGCCGACTACGGGCAGGGGTTCGTCGTCCTCAAGAACTCCAGGCTCGTCGCGGGACAGTTCATGGCGCTCGGCTTCGCGTCGGTCGGACTCGATCCCGACGCGCCGTATGCCGTCGGGTCCGCCGTGGCGACGGCGTTCCAGTACGCCATCCAGGTCGGGACCGACTCAACGGCGCTCTCCGATGTCTACTACGGGCTGGACTCGGCGCTTGAGATCGTCGGCGCCAAGGGCGCGCCTGTGTTGAAGGCGACCTACCAGACGCAGTTGGGCTGCAAGCCACCCGAGATCAGCGCGACCACATTCTCCTGGGCATAGGAACCCGCATGGCTGCTGGCATCAGGAAGATCGGTGATCTCACGCCCGAGGAACTCAAGGCCCTCGACGCCATTCCGTCCCTGCTCCAGCCCGTCGCTGGCGTCGCGGACCCGGCTGCGGCGGTGCAGCCTCCGCAACAGTCACCGCCAGCCGGAGACAGTGGGGCTGTCCTCGACGCGAAGCCGCCGCACCTGGATGCTGACGGCACGGCATCCATGAACGACATCTCGAAGCAGTTGGACGCCCTCATTGCCGCCGTCGAAAGGCTGCACGCGACCGTCGATACGATCCTGAACTCATAGGCGGACCATGCCAGCGGACACCTACAAGACCACCGGTTCCCTGCTGCGCCGCGCCTTCGACGACTGGCGCAACAACCAGGGCCGGAAGATCGCCTGGGTCGAGGCCGTGTCCGAGGTGGCAGCCATCGCCACCTACCGCGCACACGCATCCGGCGGAGACGAGTTCGGCTACGCGGCCGACACCGGAACCCTCCCGCTCCAGATCATCACGGCGCAGGCGTGGGGGCGATCCCAGGACGGCACGAAGATCGTCTACAGGATCACCGCCGACTACTCCCCGTGGGGTGCCGGTGGAGTGAGCGCCCAGTCGTCGCGCGATTTCGCCGAGTTCAGAAGCGCGACCGAGGAAGTCACGATCTACACGGTGCCGACACCGCCGCCGAAAGGCGAGGCGGAGTTCGATGCCTACGGGTTCCCGGTCGGCAAGCCGAGCACGCCCTCGATCAGAAACTACGCATTTCGACCGATCCCGCGACGGATGTTCAGGCCGGTCGTGCGGATGGAACTGGCCACCACCCTCACCAGCAACCCGATCGGGACCGTGGCCGGGCTCCTCAAGACGATCAACGCGCAGGAGTTCGAGGCCGGTGGATACCTGTTCGCGCCCAAGACGGTCAGGTTCGACGACTGCATCGTGCGGGTGTCGCAGGCCGGTTCCACGGTGAAGTTCGGGACCGTCTACGCCTTCGTGGTGTGCGTGAAGGGCTGGTATGAGCAGGTGCCGGACTTCCGAATCCCGCCCAACGAGACAGTCCCGCGATGGGTCGTGGACACGGTGCAGCAGTATCCGACGGCATCGTTCGCCAACGCCTTCCCGTTCGCGGTATGAACTTCGACGGCCTCAACCCATTCTCCAGCGAGTACCGAGAACGGCTGCGCAGGCTGGTGGCGCTCGTCGATGCACTTGCGAACAGGCAGCAATGGGGGACGGACCCAGGCGATCAGACGACATGGGCCAAGGTGTTCCCCGCCACCATCGTCGAGAGCCAGCACTTCCCGCCAGGAGCACTGTCCCAGATGCAGGGCGGCAACACGCTCGCCGGGGACCAGTGGTTCTACAGGTTCATCGAGGTGTGCATCCAGAACCCGTGGTCGCGCGGCGCGATCGCCGCCGCCGCAGGGCGTGGCGGAGGCATCGGGTTCGAGGCGAGCGAGTACCAGACACAGAACCCGATGCGCGATCCTGGCGGCTGGTTCAAGGAACTGGCCGGTGGACGGACTGGGTGGGCGCTCAACGGACTCGAAGCGGGCAACACGCTCGACGGCTCCCACTACGGAACCGGCAACCCCTACATGCAAGGGTTGAGCACCGTGGAGGTGCTTCCGGTCGGAGCGAACGGAGCCACGGTCCCCGTCGTCCTCATGCTGGAACTCGACCTCGCCACAGATGTCGAGCGCCCTGCCTCGGCCACGGATCAGGAGTGGGACGCCATGCTGGAACTCCTGAGCGTCCAGTATGTGTTCTGCGCCCCGAACCCGATCAAGGCCACATGCGCCGAGACGGGCGGCGCGCCGATCACTGGAGGGGGGTTCATGTTCGCATGAGCGTCGTCATCCCACGCAACCCGTTCAGGCACGGCGGCATCATCGACGACCTCGTTGCAATGCTCGATCGCCTGACCAACCAGCAGCACCCATTCAGGGAGCCGGATCACCCGCCAACCTGGGTCCATCTTCTCGGCGCGTTCGGCGGCGACAGGAACTTCGGCTGGTGGACCGACCCGCACATCCCCGAGAACTACCCCGACTCGATGCCGCCCTATGGGGTCGTGGAGAATATGTACCCGCACTATGGCCCGGCGGGGCATGTCCAGGCAGTCGCGCCGGTGCTCACGCCGATCCTCGGCGAAGGCGGAAGCGGCACGGCGTACTACCTGGACGAGTTCGGCCAGCAGGTCCAGATTCCGAGCCTGTGGGGGTTCTTCCCGGAGACGGCACCACAGTCCGGGCGGCTCCCGGAGTCGGTCATCGACCCGACCGGCATCGGCGGCTCGCCGTCCGCAGCGGAGAACAAGCCGACCTGGTGGATCGTCACGAATGGGATCGAGGCGGACAACGCCCACGGGGTCCAGGGCAAGTTCATCGACTTCGTTGGATTCCCGGTGTGTGTGCCATGCGAGATCGCCCCCACCAAGTACCACGGAGCAAGCGATGGGGCGGCGGTCGGCAACGCAGCCGTCGTGATGTCCATGCCTGGCGGGTGGGACTGGTCGGGCGAGGACACCGGGAACGGGCCTCCCTTGTTCGTGTACGGCTGGCACTCAGACCCCAATCCGGTCATCCTGTGCCTCGTTCCGGTCGGGTGCGGAACCCCGATGCAGGAGGCTGTCGAGCCGGGCGGCATCCCGACACGGCTGAATGAGATGTTCGCATGAGCCAGCCATCACGACTGTTCGCTGCGGTCCTCGGGACCGATCGGTTCGAGTGGACACCGCCGGAAGGCAAGAGGGCGGTCATCACCTCGATCGCAACGACCGGCACCGGGACCGTGCAGGCCCACCTTCTGCCCGTTGGTTCAACGACGACCGGGGTGGCGTCGGTCGTGATCCCATCGTTCACCAAGCCAATCTGGAGCCAGGTGGTCGTTCCCATCGAGGGCGGCGAGCGGTTCGCGGCCATATGCAGCACGGCGGACACGGCCAACATCGTGGCGCACGGCTACATCGAGGACTCCAACGCGAGGCGTGGCTCTGGCGTCCGTGTGCTCGGGTCGCTTCCACTCAACACCACGGTCGAGAAGATCGCGGATGCGACCAGAAACGCCATCGTCATCCAGATTCAGGTCGCCAACACGCACTCCTCGGCCATCACCACCACGCTCCACGATGTCGGGTGGGGGCTCACGGCCACCCTGTCCAACCGGGTCCTGAACGCATCCATCGCCAATGGGACCCTGCTGACGCTCGACGCGCGTGTGGCACTCGCACTTGGCGACTCGATCCACGGGTCGGCGGCGACGGCAGCCCTGGTCAATGTCCGCGTTGTGGGGTTCACACCATGAACGAGGTCGAGGCTGAGGGGTGCTGTTTCGCAAATACGGCTGAGTGCTGCAAGAGTTGTCCGTGGTGCCCCTGCTATGGAGTCCGCCAGTCGAACCCTGCCGGTCAGATTGTCGTGCCCGGCGCCAAGGTGTCCCTCGTCATGGTGTTCGAGGGGACCGGATCGTGGACCTTCGGCGGCGGGCCTGGGAACCCACAGTGCTGCTGCTACTCATGCTCCTACTACCCATTCGCGGCAGGGGCTGTCTATGAGTGCGTGAGCATCAACAGCGGCGAGTGCGGCTGTGTCCACACCTTCCAGCGGACGGACGAAACCCCCATCGGCGAGCCGTCCCAGTCCTGGATCGACCCGCTCCCGGATGTGATCTACCTCAAGTGTGGGTGGGGCCAGATCGTGCCAGGGTGCCTCGACGAGCCAGCGTTCCAGTTCTGTGAGGAGTGTCCGCCAGGCACGGAGCATGAAGGCCAGAAGGTGAAGGTCCGCTGGATCATTGGCGGCACACTCGACACCAGCCAGTCCCAGTGCGAGATCATCGGGAAGCAGCCGCCGCTGTGCTCCACAGTCTGCCCAGAGATCGCCTGTAGCCCTCAGGTCGGGGTCTGCGGCCCAGACCCGGACGAGCCCGGTGCGAACTACCTGATCGCCCCATGCCAGGGTGAATGCGACGGCGGCGAAGCGTCCAGGGACATCTGGGTGTGCTCGAAGAACTGCGCGACGCAACAGGCGTGCTGGAAGAAGGTCGGCACCCTCAGCGCAACATGGTGGGTGACGAGTTATGGGACCACCTGCTCACCATCCGTGGAGCCGTGCCAGACATGCGCGAGGACATGAACTGCGTCGAGTGGGAGGTCAAGACCGCAGCCGGTCGGATGATTCGGCTCAGGATTCTGCATGGCACCACGGCTCCGGCAGGGGCAACAGAGATCGGGCCATCGCCATGCGTCAAGCGCAACCACGCCACAGCGGTGCGCAGGCCGCCACTCATTCAGCGCGTATGGTGCTTCGCCATGACGGTCCTTTCACGACTGGTCGGCGGGAAGGTGCCCGGCGACCTGGCGTTGCACAGACTGGCCATCTGCGCCGGGTGTCCAGCCAGGGAAACAGACGACACTGGCTGGTGGTGCCGAGATTGCGGATGCCCCAAGTGGAGACTGGCAAGGTTGGACACAAAGGCCAATATGCCGCTTGAGTCATGTCCTCGCGGGCTGTGGCCACTGGACACCCGTTTCTTGACGACCCTGCTACGCTTCGCCCGTGCCTCCTGCATTCATCAACACGGCGGCTGGCGACAACCTGTGGATTCGCCTCGGCAAGATATTCGGACAGGCCGCAAGGTTCGTGGCCATCGCCAACGAGAGTTATCCAGGTTCCAACCTTGAGGATTCCCCGGTCCCGCCAGAGGCGTACCACGACTCGATCGGGTCGCTGCTCCAGAACGCATACGACCTGACGGTGGCGATGGCCTACGAGTACGGCTCTGGCGGGCTCTCAGACTCGCCAAGCGGGATCACCGTTCCCGCCGACCGCTCACGCCTCACGATCGCACGCTACCTCCGTGCGGCCATGAACCAGTATGACGGGCACTCAACCGGGGCGACCATCGCGCCGGGATCGGTCGTGTCCACGCTCGGAAAGTACCGGCGCCACGACGGAACATCGCTCTCATGGGGTACTGGCGGGGCATGGTCCACGGTCGGATACCCGCTCCTGGTGGCATCGACCATCAACGACGAGGGTGTGAGTGTCCCGACACTCAGGACGGAAACACTCAAGGCGACCTGCATTGACGCGGCCACACAGACGGTCAGCGTGACCGGCGACATCGCCTACCCGTCGCGGTCGCATCTGTGGCCCGGCGGGACGGCAACAGCCATGACGATGGTGGTGGGTGAGAACAACATCCACCGAAACTCGGAGATGGAGTACGCATCGAGCGGCAAGCCGTCCCGGTTGACCTACACCACCGGCGGCAGCATCGTCGCACAGTCGGCAACCCAAGCGTTCTCCAACACCTACTCGATGTCCGTCACGGGCGACGCATCCACCAAGCCCGAGATCAGGCTTGAGCATGGGCGTGTCGCAGGGACCCCGCTCACCCTCGCCCCGAACACCACATACATCCTCGGCGCCATGCTCCGGGCCGACGCCTCGATCAGTGCCGGGGCAACCATCGACTTCGACATCTGCAACGGGGCCGGGACCACCGTGTACGGAGGACCCTACAACTTCGCCGCAGATACCGGCGTGGGCAACCTGTCCACAAGCGAGTGGCGATTCCGTGGTGTCGTGTTCACCACCGGGGCCTCCATCGCGGACGGCTTGTGCTCGCGGATCAAGTTCAAGGGCACGGCACTCGCGTCCGGCAAGATCGTCTACATCGACGACTGGCGATGCCAGGTGATGCGCCGAGGCGCACCGGGCGCACCCCCATGCGCTGTCTGGCCCGGCAACATCGCCATGACCCGTGGGGACAGGATCGAGATGGGTGTGTCCGCGACCCGTGCAGACTGGAACAACTGGCTCGACCGCATGTTCGACCTGCACACCCTCGGTGTCGTCCTCCCAACCTCGGGCAGCCCGAGCGTCTCAAGCGGGCTGATCGCATAACCCATGCCACGCGAACCATTCATCGACCCAGAGGAACTTGAGGACCCGAACGAGCCGGACGAGAACGGCGCGATTCCGTCCGTCCCGATCTCCAAGAGGCCGCCGAAGGACATGGACCTTCTGCGCCCGCAGATCAAGACGATCTACGGCACGGACGCCGATGGCAACACCATCGTCTCGGACATCGTGGACCCGTACAACCCGCCGCGACCAGGGTGGCTCGGGAAGGTGAACAGGTCCAAGGGCAGGATCGTCGCACGGCCACCGGCACCGACAGCACCAGCGGCACCGACACCGCCGCCCGGCGCGCCGCCGGTCAACTCCGGGGCGCAGCGGTGGCCCGCACAGGGGCCTGGGCTCCAGACTCAGCCACAGGCTCCGTCCATGCTCAAGCCGCCCACCACGGCGGTGCCACGCACAGGACCGTCGATCGCGCCGGTCCCATCTCCGAACGCGCCGCTGCCCACCAGCAAGTCGCTGCCACAGTCGCCAGCACAGACGCCGCAGCCGACCAATCCCAACACCATCTACGACCCGATCCAGCACGAACGCGCCCAACTCGAATCGGCCATGAGCCGAGTGGCTGCGGATCGAACACTGTCGCCCGAGCAGAAGCAGCAGGTCCTTGACAACATCGAGAAGCGGGCGATCGCCCTGGACGAAACCGAGTTCCGTCGCACCCAGAAGGAGGGCGTGGCCCTCGCGCAACAGTGGGCCGACTACTACGACGCACTCCAGGCGGCCACACCGCCGACCGACGAGGAGACGATCACCAACGCGACCGCCTACGGGCAGTGGGCGACCGACAACATCGACCACTTCTCCACGCAGGCCGAGGCAATGTCGCCCGGACTCGGTGCCGCGCTCAAGGCAGCCGTGGCGGGGTCGATGCAGCGCGCCATCGAAGGGCCAGACGGCGCACGGGTGGACAGGTCCGCAAAGGCCATCCGGGACGACTGGAGGCGGGCAGCCACCATCATCGAGTTGGTGCAGGCGGCGGAGGCGCACGCCGCAATGCCCACCAAAGAGACCGAGCAGGCGGTCGCCGAGGCCCAGAGGCGGGTCAGGGCTGACCGCTCGATCCAGGCTCCGGTCGGCATGTACGCGCCGCCCGGATTCGTGGTCAACGACCGGACCACCGGGATGATGACCGACACATCGACCGGCATCGCGTATCCGTCGATGGCCCTGAACAACCAGTTGTACCCCGTCACATCGGAGGCGGAAGCAAACAGGAACCTGGCGCCGAACAGCAAATACATCGACAACACCACCTACTCGCTGCGGACGGTTGTGGCCGAACAGAGCGGCGGCGCGGGCGGCGCCAAGGGAAAGCCCGGCGCGTCCACGACCGGGGAACCAGCCAGCGGACTCAAGCGGCCCGATGTCGAGTCCGTCCTCGCCATGATGCGCGAGGAGGACTATGTGCAGCGGGCGAGCAAGTGGCAGGCCGAGGTTCTGAGGCTGGACGACCCCTCGTACATGGCGCAATGGCAGAGCGACTACATCGCCAAGAAGCGGGCACAGAACCCCGATCTCGCACAGGACGACAAGGCACTCCGCGCTGATTCGGTCAACGCATGGGCTCAGTACCGGGAGTCTGTGAAGGGCGCGACCCCGATGAAGCGGACCTCTGGTGTGCCGGATGGTGTCTCCGTGGCCGATGTCCAGAAGCGGCTTGGCAAGGAGATCGCCCTCTACACCCAACTCAAGAGGATCGACGCGGCAGCCAACCCCTCGTATGTGCCGCCCATCGCGCCGACCGAACACATGGAGCGGTTCAGCCCGGTGATGCCGACAGAGCAGGACCCGGTGCTCGGCGAGAACATCACCATGTTCGAGGTGCGGCCATCGCCGGGCAGCGGGGCACCGCCAACCAGGATCAAGGCGTCGTACAACGGCGGGGAACTGGTGTTCACGCCGGACACCATGAGGCAAGTCACCGCCCTCCCGACCGGCACACGCTTCGTGGACCCACTGACCGGGTACACCGTCCGTAACTCGTTCGAGGTGGGCGGCTACACACGACTGGCCACGCCGACGATCAAGATTGCGACCTCAGACGACATCCGCAGCAGGGTGTTCAGGTACGCGGTCGGCGAGAGGCACGATCCAGACGAACTGTTCAACCTGGCCAGGGACATCAGCATCCACTCGAACAACGGAAAGACGCCGGACGCCGCCACGGTATCCACCATCGCCCGCTACATCGTCTCGATCAGCGGTGCGATCGCGGAAACAACCGACGGGCGCTGAACGGCAACCCACAACGAACATGGAACCAGGACCGCAGACAGCGCTGTTCCCCGACGGGGTGCCGATCGACGACGCAATGGAGATCGCCCACTCCGCAGACAGCCTGGCCCGAACACAGAGGCGCCTCATGTTCGCGGAGGCTCAGACCAGCGCTGCGGAGCAGGAGCGCATCACCGGCCTGACGCTTGATTCTGCGGACGCCCACCCGTCCATGCCGGTATGGATGACCGACCGGCAGCGTGCCGCGCTGGACGCCTTGGCCCGTCGCAATGTGGCCGGGGACACCGACACCGCACCGGAACTTGCCACGGTCGGCCAGCAACTCATGGACAAGGCCAACGAGTCCATGACCAAGCACCTGCTCCAGTTCAGCCGTGGAGCCGAGACGGTCGAGGACAGGCCCTCCATGCGCGAGCAGGGCGCGCTGATGTTCGAGGCCGCCCGACGGTCGCTCTCCGAGGCGGACGACGACAGGTATCAGCAGGCCATCGCGTCCTACCGCGACGAAGGCCAGAGCAGGGCCGGACTCATGGGCCTGCTGCTGTCCACGATCGGCGCCGAGGGCACACTCAAGGAGCGGCGGGAAGCGAGGGCTCAGTTCGCAAAGGCGTGGGGAGACGGGTCCGACACGATCCTCAAGGCCATCAGCGAATCCGAGGCGAAGGGCCACATCCCGGCGTGGAGCCAGAAGGCTGGCGTCGAGGCGGCACTGGCCTACGCGGACGGTGCATACGACCCCATGCGTGCGGAAGCGTTCCGCAACGCCATGCGGATCGAGAAACTTGCCCCGGACGAGGCCCTGCCCGAGTACCACGCATCCAGGCTCGCTGCGACAGGAGCGGCTGCGATGGCTGGTGGCTGGAGCGTGGTCGAGGCCGGTCTTGGAGCGGGGCACGAAGGGGTCGGTGCCACACTCAGGATCGTGGCCGCGAGCGACAACCCTGAGACTTGGATTCGACAGGCGCGATACGAGCCGTTCGGTGACGCAGGAGACAGCGAAAGCGCCAACTTCGACGCGGTGGCCTCACGCCTCATGTCGGTCATCGCGTCCACCACAGTCCCCCCCTCGATCCAGTGGTTCGCCTCACAGCGAATGCAGATGCTCATGGACTGGGGGCAGGCCAATCGAAGCGGCGCGATGGTCCGGTTCGAGGAGAACTTCCGCCACGGGTTCACCAAGGCCGCCGGTGAACTACTGCTGACCCCGCTCACGGTCGCAAAGTACGGGGCCTGGATCGGGGCCTACATCAACAAGCGGTTCGGCAGCAAGACCCTCGCCGAACTGGACCAGGCAGCCGGGGACGCCATCGACGCGCCATCCGCATGGTGGTCGCGGAAGGTGGCCGAGTCGAGCGGGCAGACGATGTTCGATCCGGCGTCGCTGAGGGGCGGCATCGCCGATGCCGGTTCGCTCGGCCAGATCGCCGGAGAGATTGGGCTCATTATCGCCACCGGCGGCGTTACCGGCGGGCGTGCCCTGGCGCGTGAGGCGGCGTTGGCCGTCAAGAGCGAGACACTTGCGGGGTCGGCCATGTCGGTCGCGCTCGCGGGGATCGCGTACACGCTGCCACACCTGCCACGGTTCGTCGAGGCGAACCGGCAGGCGATGATCCAGAACCTCATTGCCAGCGGCGCACCCGAGGCCGAAGCCAGGGACGCCGCCCTGATCTACTCGATCCCGTCCGGCGTCGCCGATGTGCTCCTGACCGGATTCCAGTTCGGGATCGGCGGCCTCAAACTCCCGATCGGCTTCTACAGGAACATCCTCACCAGGGCCATTGCGAACACCATGCTGTCGGCTGGCACCGGCGGCGTGAGCCAGTTCGCGCTCTCCATGACGCACGCCGCCATCGAAAGCGCGGCGGCAGCCTCAGCCGACCAGCCAGCCAGGTTCATGGAGAGACTGGTCGGGGACGAGGCGATCGGGCACCATGTCGATGCAGCCATCGTCGGTGCTGGACTTGGAGCCATCTTCGGCCTCGCCCACTCGCCCGGCGTCCTCCCCGACACTCGGGCGCTGGCGCGGTTCATGCGTGAACAGGCGAACGGCAAGCCTGTCCCTTCACTCACAGAGTCCAAGGTCACGATCGAGTCAGTTCGGGCCAACGCCGAAGCAACCATCGCCAGGATCGAGAAGGAGATCGGACAGCCGCTCCCCGACGCCAGCCGGAAGGCGATCATGGCCGCCGCCGAGCGGATCATCCAGTTGCACGGCGCGGCACAGCCGGACGCCGAGCAGCCCGCCGCGCCAGCGCAGGCGGACACGAAGCCCGGCCAGGCTCCGCAGAAGTACGCCACGGTCACAGAGCGGCTGCCGGTGAAGATCACCAAGAGCGGCGCCCAGTTCCCACCGGACCCATCCGATGTGGTCGCCTGGATCAAGGCGAACCCCGAGGCGGCCAGGCATGTCGCCAGCCTGCCACACCTGGGTGTGGACATGGCGAGGGCGTACACGGGCCTCTCAGAGAAGGCGTCACCGACCATGCGGCGGCGCATCCATCGCGCGATCGTGGACGGCTACGCGGGACTGGCCGAAGCGATGGCCGACAGTCTTGCCAAGAACCCGAATGTCGAGATGCTGGCCCACGCGGTCGAGGAACTGGAGAAGCACATCGCCGCCAACACGGACCCCGACCGTGGTGCGCGACCTGCCAGCCCGAAGCGTGTCTCTGCCCTCGAACAAAGACTGGCCGCGCTGAAGGACGCCCTGGCGAACGCCAGGATGCCGAACGGCATGACCGGCACGCACGCGCAGGCGGCTGCCACGCCGGTGCAAACCCCGGTCGTGCCTGAGCGTGTGGCACCGGCACCAGCCGACACCGCCGCCGCCAACGAGGTGATCGACCGCATCGCCAAGGCGCGGACCTCGATGGCAGACGCGCTCGCCGAGCCGGTCGCCAAGACGAAGCCGAAGAAGAAGAAGGCCGCCAGTGAGGAACCGGCCAGCACCCCAGAGCCAGTCAAGGCGAACGCGGAACCCGTCGCGGAGCAGCAGGCCGCAGAAGCCGCCCCGCCAGCCGAGGCCGCGCCAGCACCCGAGGCGGCACCAAAAGTCACGGACGAAGGTGCCCAGGCTGTCGTGGCCGAAGTGCTCAGGCCATCCAAGCCGAAAGAGGCAGCGCCAGCCGCAGACGAGGCACCAGCGCCAGAGAAGAAGGGGAAGCGTGGCAAGAAGGGGCCGAAGGCCGGTGCTGTGGCCGAGGAGAAAGCCAACACCCCGCAAGCCACAGAGCCGACACAGCAGGCCAAGTCAAAGCCGCCAACGATGGCCGAGAACCTCATGGTGGCCATCGGTATCCAGGGGGCCGACCCCGCACTGGTGGCCGCAGGGTTCTCTGTGCCGAAACAGAGGACGATTGATGCCGTCTCAGACCTGACGGTTCGGCTTGGGCTCACCCCGGTCATCTACGACGGGCCTGGCGCAGACCGATTCGCTGCGTTCGTCACATCGCATGAAGGAACGCCCGGCATCGTCGTGGTGTCGAAGTCCCACGCCGGAGCCGCACTCATGCGCACGGCGATCATCCATGAGGTTTTCGACCGGATGTGGGAGTCGAACCCGGCAGCCGCCGACGCGATGGTTGACGCCATCTCTGAGGTGGTGCCGGGCCTTGTGAACGCAATCACTAGCCGCTACAGGGCGGCGATCGAACTGCGCCTCGGTGCAGAGAAGGCCGCAGACTATGAGGCAAGCGGGCGATTGCGGCGAGAAGTGTTGTCCGTGCTCGCCCACAACATCATCAACGACATCGGCATGATAAGTCCAGGCGGCAAAACGATCACGCCATCGTCCAAGGGCAGCATGGGGAAGTCGCTGTTCGTACACAGCCTGAGCGAACCGTTCAAGCGAATCCTTCATGCCGCTGCTGGCATGACCGGTGCAAAGCCAGGGGAGAAGGGGGACGGGTATGAAGCATTCGTAGGTCTTGTGTCTCAGATGGCGTCGCAAGTGGACCCGACCAACACAGCACGGAAGATTGCTGCGGTCTATCGGCACAAGGTAGAACCGGACACGCTCAAGACCATTCATGGCACCCTTCTCGCACTCCTGGAGTTCTGGAAGATGCGGGCGGATGTGGCGACAGCCATCAAGGAGATCGAGGCATCCAACCCACCGCTCGGTCGGGACGCGGCTGTTCAGGCCGCCGGGAAGTTGGGCACCTCGTACCTGAACGCCGCCGAGGTCTACTTCGAGGGCAAGGAGGGGCACGGCCACAGATCACTCCTCCTGTCCCTCCTGGACGACGCGAACTTCGGGGACACGGACGCACTGAACACCATCGACATCCTCAGGCGGACGATCCGTGAGAACCCGCTTGAGGCGTCGCATTTCGGCGACCTGGCCCGCGCATGGGTCCTGGAGCAGACCACCCCGGTCGATCCCAAGGTCAAGACCCTCCTGACCGACTGGGGTGTTGGTCTGCCAGAGGGCGATATCCCGTTCCTCATGCCCGGAATGACGCCAACCGGCCTGGTTGAGAGGGTCATGGACTTCTTCCGGCAGAACCGGGCAAGTGCGGCACTCGCACGATCGGTCGCGGTGCCAGCGCGCCGGAAGGACATCTCACCGATCGACGCCTGGCTCACCAACCGCATGATCCTGGCAATGCGGGCCGACCCGACCGTGCGGAAGGTCATGGTCGGCATCGCCATGCTCGACATGGCCGCGACGAACGATCGGACGACCCGGCTCGATTCCATGCACGCCGCCGTCCATCGGGTTCCGAGGAAACTGCACCCGGAACTCGCCAAGGCCCTCGACGAGTATTACAACCCCGCCGAGCGGCACATTGATCCACGGTGGGCCGCTCTTGAGAAGGCCCACGGTGTCGAGTTCGCCGATGCGCTGGTCGCGCTCAAGCACTCCGCAGAGATCATGCGGCTCGAACTGATCGCTGGCAAGCGTGGCGACATCATCGACTACATCGGAAGCAAGCCGGTCAGGAAGATCGTCGAGTGGGGCCGCAAGAACGGGAGCCCGGAACTCCGGTTCGTGTGGTCCACGGTCGGCCCGCACAGGTTCGGCATGGTGGTGGATGTCCTCCGTGGGTCGGTGGTGCCGGACCATGATGTTCTGGCCCGCGTCGTGACGCAGGCCGTCCCCGATGACTGGGGCCGCCAGTGGGCGCACTTCCACCACCGCTTCGTCGGCAACATCGCCGTCTCCTACAAAGGCGCGCAGATCGGGGTCGGTCGCACGGTCGAGGAGGCCCGGCACATCGCGGCGAAGCACGCCCGAACCCTCAGCGCCCCGCCGTCGGCCCTGGATTATGATGTCGTTGCCAGCCTGCCGTTCGAGGATGGCATCCTGAAACTCACGCCGAGCGCACGGGCCAACCTCGCCAACACGATCTCTGGGTCAGCGGGAGTCGCCCGCACAGCCGTGCGGGAGGCCATCATGTCCAAGGTGGCCCCGGACATCGCGGGGTCGTCGTGGTACGCGGCTGGCCAGGGCCGCCTTGAGAACGCGAGCGGATGGAGCCATGACCTCGTTCCGATCCTCAGGCACACGATCAGCCAGCACACGCGCTGGCTCCACTGGCGTCAGGCACGCAAGACGGTCGCCCACGAAGTCGAGGTCCTCAAGCGGGACGGGCTGACCAGGGCAGCCTCGGTCATCGAGGACATGGTGGACGCCGCCACCGGCATGTCCTCGCGTGGCTGGTTCGAGGAAGCCATGAACACGATCACGCGCGGCTTCATCCGGTGGACGGTCGATGCACCGGCCAGGGTGCTGCGCAAGGCGGGGTTCGACGCGAAACTGCTCGTAGACCCCGATGACCCGTATGTGTACCGGGCCGTCGTTGCTGGCATCAAGGCCGCCAACACCATCCGGTTCCTGTGGCGACCGGCACAGGTCGCCCTGAACCGGACACAGCCGATCGTGTACGGACTGGCGTTCCTGAGCCACGCAGAGTTGGTCAAGGGCATCGGCTTCTACAACAGCGCGCGCGGGCAGGCGTTCATCAAGACGCACGGATTCGTCCGGCCCGAGCACGACTACAGCGAGTCGCTGGCAAGCCTGGCCCCGATCATCCACGCGGCCCGCCGGTTCATGCACAACCAGAAGTTCAGCGTCATCGGCGAGTGGGCCAACCACGACCTCGCCCTTGCCACCGGCTACCACGCGGCCCTCGGACGCGGCCTGCCACACGATCTGGCGCTGGCCGCCGCGTACCAGCACACGATGTTGACCCAGTTCACCCATCTCCCCAGTACGCAGGCTCCCGCGTTCAAGGGGCCGACGATGGGGGTGCTGTTCCAGTTCAAGTCGTTCCTGGTCAACTCCGTGACCCTCATGCACGGCATCGCCAGGTCCGGAGAGGGGCCGTTCGGGAAGATGACGCCGGGCGAGCGGATCGGTGGACTCGCCAAGGTCATCGCCGGGATCGGCGTCCTCGGCGGCGTCCGTGGCGCGAGCCTGGCCCCGATCGCGTTCCTGGCGTGGGCCTCCGTCGCTGAACTGTTCCGTGGCGAGGACATCGACCCTGATGGCCGTGGCGCCGAGGCCGCCGTCGGCGAGGCCGTCGAGAACGCCATCAAGTACCTCGCTGGCGAGAAGGTGTCGGAGAAGTGGCGGACCCGAATCCGCAATGTGGTCGAGCGCGGCGTCCCGACCCTCATGGGGTGGGACATGAGCGGCCAGGTGATGCTCCTGCCCGAGCCCGTCGGCAAGAGCACGCTCGATCGGGCGGTCAACTTCCTCACAGGTCCAACGCTCGGCTCACTGGTCAACATGGGCCTGGACACAGCCAGGGCGCAGCGGTCCGGCCTTGAGACAGGGACCGCACGCTCGACGATCGAGACGGCCCTGAGCACGCTCTACAGGACCTCGGCGGCTGCCAGGTCCATCGGCGACGCCACCGACATTCTCGGCGATGTCTTTGCTGGCCGGTCGCCACAGATCGTCCGCAGGGATTCCACCGGACGGCCCAAGGTCGTGATCGAGGGGATGGAGGCGCTGGTGGCCGCATTCGGCGGGCGGACCATGACCGAGACTCAGTACGCCGAGGTGATGAATGTCGGCGTCGCTGCCACGGCCACGGCCAACCTTGTGGTGGCTCGCGCGGCTAGGCTTATCCTGGATGGCGACATCGAAGGATCACGAAAGGTCATAGACGCATGGAACGGCGGAGTACCTCTGTCGGCGGCGATCCTGCCGAGTCAGGTCATGGACGCGATGGTGTCGATGGCCGAGAAGGACAACCGAAGCCCAATCTCGGGCGTGAGCCGGAACAGGATCGCGCGGGGCATCATCGACGAGGCCCTTCCAGGGGCACGCCTCGATCTCGACCCGATCGGGGCATCGGAGTACCCGCCTCCACGCAAGTGATCGACAACGGGAAGGTGGCCTATGTCCGCGTCTCCCGCGAGACACACGCCACCCTGGTCAAGATGGCCGAGGCCGCCGGGGGCTGCCCGATCGGGGAGGTCATCGCCGGTGCCCTCACGGGTGCCCACAGGCGGCTCCTGACCAGGATCAGCGAGATTGCGGACACGCATGGCTCCACGGCCACCAAGGTCCTGGACGGAATCCTGGCCGCGTGGGAGGCCCTCACGATCGACGACAAGATGACCCGGCTCGGGCAAACCCCACCGGCGCGTGAAAACTCCCCAGTCTCGGAGCGCCTTGCGGGCGGTCACGAACCTGGGGAGTTCCTGAGGGGGGTCAGGCGTTGAATCAGCGCTTGGCCGCTGCGTACATCCAGTCCGCGTGAGCCACGATGTCCGTGGCTCCATAGTGGGCACACGCGAGGTTGGCGTGGTACGCCGCGTCATCGGCGGTGTAGGCCAGGACGCCAGCCTTCTGGCCGTTCACCCAACAAGTCACCTGGTTCGTGTCGATCCGCAGGCCGAGCGTCACCCACGAACCGAGGGTGAAGGTGTGGACCGCCGTGGAGTTGATGACCGTGGCGCTCGTCTTGGCGATGATCCTGATGCTCCCGTCGGTCGAGAGGGTCGGGGTCGTGTTCGTCGCCGTGAGGAGCCCGATGTATTTCGTCAGACCGGCCCCGATCGCGCCAGCCCCGTCGAAGAACGACGCTGGCGAGCCGGTGGCGAGCCCGAAGAAGAACTGGTTGGTGAGCGAGGTGGACAACTTGAACCTGGTCGCCAGGAACACCGACCCACTGGACGGGTTGAACACCGTGCCGGTGACGAGGCTGGTGGCATCGTCGTTGCCAGCGGCATCGTGGTCCAGCACGATCGCTCCACCATGCTCCGACGAGATCGCCGGAGCAAGGCCGCCGGTCGTGGGCAGGTTGTAGAAGCCGAACCCACGACCAACATCCGACACGCCAGACGCGACCGCAGGGGCGACCGCGTAGGCGAAGTCGTGGAAGAAAGCGAACGCATCCATCGGGGCCAGCAACGCCTCCAGGGAGGGGGCGTGGCCGAAGGCGCCAGCGTAGGGACGAACGAGTGTCTGGGGCATGGTTGGTTCCTGTTCGGATCAGATCGCCGGGAAGGTCGGGGTGCTCTTGGCGAGCACGAACTGTCGCCGACGGTCGGTGCAGATGAAGTTGCAGGTCAGGTCGATGTGCGTCACGAAGGTCGTGTGGCGGGTCGGGGCCTTCGATGGGCCGTCCTCGACCATCCACTCGCCGTTGAGGAACACGGGGCGCAGAGCACCCCAGAACACACCGTAGATCGGGTCGCCGCCGACAGACTCCAACTGGGGCACCCACTCCACCGCGCTCCGGCGGAAGTTCACCATGCCGTCCTTGGTGGCGATGTCGTTGCCCAGGTTGTCGTTGCGAGTCTCCAGCAGCGTCTCCAACTCGCCGATCACATTGTAGTTGGTGTGGTACCCGAAGTCCGACGCGAACTGCATCTTGCCCTCGGACGGGAACATGACCGGCGGCTTGAACTCGCAGAAGGTCGCCGCGCGACGCCACTTCGCCACCAGGTCGCTCGCCGAGACGGTCGTGTATTTCCCGCACCAGTTCTGGTACGCAGGCACCGTCGCCGCGAGCAGACCGGCGCACCCGACGCCGCTGTAGGGGTCGCCGCCGACGAAGCCGCCGTTGGCCAGCGAGGAACCAGGGTCGGTCCAGGGCACCCAGTAGGGGATACCCATGATCCGAAGGCTGTCCGTGCCGCTCGGAGGCCGGTTCCACACACGGTTCTCCAGCAGATCGGCCAGCGTCACCAGGCAGTCGTGGCGTCGAACCGCGACCAGATTCACGATCTGGGCGGGGTCCCGGTTCATCTTGATCTCACGCCGCTCGATGGCGTAGGAGTGCGTCACATGGCGCCACGGCGTCTCGCCGAAGGTCATGCGGTCCTCGATGTTCACCGAGTCCACGCCGAACAGGCCCACTTCGCGGGCACCACCGGAGGTGCCGTTCATCACCTCGAACCGGATGGTCGGACCTGATTCCCACCGAATCTTCTTCGGGTCGAGAATCTGGCGCATCGCCACATGGTTCTGGAGGTTGCTGGTGAGGTCCGTGACCTGAATGGCGCCCAGGTTGCTCCGGGCGGTCAGGAGGAGGTCTGAAAGTTGTGCTGGAGTAATGTCGGGCATGGTTGCCTCAGAGGGTGATGTTCAGTTCGGCCATCTTCTTGGCGACAGCCGCCGCAGCCCGCTCGCGCGGGTCCTTGGGCTCGGTCGGCCTGGTCCCGCTTGCGACGGTGTGCCGCCCTCGGGCTGCGATCGTGTTGGCGAGTTCGGACACGGTGCGTCCGAACTCGTACCGGAACGCCCGGTCGTAGAGGTCGTCGGGGGTGGCCTGCTTCCTGGCCTGAAAGCCGCTACGGATCGTTTCCGCAGCCTCCTCAAGACGACGCACAGCCGCCGAAGGGTCCTTGCCAAAGACCGAGCCGCGAACGGCATCAGGCAGCCCCGCGATGAACGCGGCAGCCTCGGTGCCGCCCATCGCTGTTCGCTTGGTTTCGGCCATGATCCGGCGGGCGATCTCGGCCACAACGGGATCGGCGCGACCGAGCAACTCGTCGTCCTTGAGCGCCTTGAGCGATTCGGCGGACTCCCCTGTGGGCTGCCCGCCACCCTCGTCCGGCGTCACATCAACAGACTCGTCGCCCGCGTCATTGGTGTCGTTCGTGTCCTCTGGCATCGGCCATCGTTCTACACGGCGATGCAAGTGGCGTTTATCAGCCGTCGCCGTAGCCGCCGGATCGGTCGTGGTAGCCGTGCAGTTTCAGCCATTTCGCACGGTGCTTCCGGTCCCGGAAGATGGCCTGGCCGGTCTTGTGGTCGTAGTCGGTGGGCACACCGCCCTTGGCGTCCGCTTCCGAGGCGCGCCCGGCGTCCGAGGGATGCACACCGACGGCATCGGACTTGAGCGGCCACGCGCCCGGCGTCGCCGGGACATGCGCGTGTTCCGCCACGATGTCGCGCGTGCATCGCTGGCCGTCGATGACCGGGGTTGGCCCGAGCGCCTCCATCTGCGCCACGGTCATCGGGAGTTCGATCAGCGAGCCATCAGGAAGTCGGTAGCAGTAGGTCGGCATTCGGGTTGCCCTGTGCGCCGGGTGTCCCGGCGGGCTGAGTCTCGGGGTGCGGAGGCTCCTGGGGACCATTCTCGGCGCCGGTCGGAGTCCCGCTGTTGGCTGGCGCCGAGGTCGCCGCGATGTTCAACTCCTCCTGGCTCGATCGGCGGAAGATGCGGCGCATCTCGGGCATGTTGGAGTATTCCGCGACGAGGTTCCTGATCTCCTCGGGGTCGATCGTGAACCCGATCCGCTCGAAGTGCGGGAGCAGCGGCAGCCCGACATTGACCACGAACCCGAGGATCGACTGCAACCGCTCGGCGGGCGTGCGCGACTGCATGGAGTACGGGGCCACCTCAAGGTCGAGGCGGTCATAGACACGCTGCGTCCGCATCTCCGGCGTCACGACGGCCTTCACCGAGAAGTCGAGCCCCTCGATCGGCCTGGTCGCCGCGTAGGTCGAGGTGGGGTGCGTCCACAGCCACCATGAGAAGTCCCGCATGACGCAGCCGACGAACTCGGTGGCGATGGCCTGGTACTCCGCGATGCGCATGGACGCGCTTGTGACGAGCAGTTGCTCCTGGCCGACCGTGCTCGATCGGGTCCCGAGGCCGCCGAGCGCGTCGAGGTTCCCGCCGAAGTACGACAGGAGCCGCTGGAGCATCCCAAGGAACCCGAGGCTCTGCTGGTCCGGCCCGCCGTACCGGACCTCCTTCACCGCATTCGAGTCCTGGAGCGCGACGATCTCGCCGTCCGAGGCGGACATGACGGCCTCGGCGTCGTCCGAGCCCCGGTTCGCCACGCCGATCGACTTCTGACGGGTCGCCTGACGCGCGACCTTCTCAAAGATGTCGTTCATGTGCCGGTGCAGGCGGTCGATCGACTGGACCGGGCTCAGGCCGTGGATCGAACCGGCGTTGTGGTCGAATGTGACCAGCCTGTACGGGCCAAGGCGGTTCTCCCCATACTCCCACTTCAACTTCTCCTCGATCGGGTTCCCGGTCGGAAGGCCAGCGTCGTCGCACCGGAACCGCAGCAGGATGCCGTCGTCGGGGACGAACACATCCATGATCGTCACGCCGTCCATGACCGCCTCCGTGAACAGGGGCATCCCGTTCTTGGATGTCGTGGCCCGCGTGCCCGGCTCGATGCCAGGCCACCGCTCGCGGGCCTGGTCGATCGGGAGCCAGTAGCGGTCGGCGATCCATGTGATCTCGTCCTGGTTCCGTGCGTCCGGGTCGATCAGGAGGTCGTCGAAATCGACGGCGGCCACGCGCGGCCTGCCGTCCCCGTCCAGCCCGACCTTGCAGCAGCCAAGCGCGAACAACGCATCGACGACGGCCCGCTCGATCTGGAGCCCGACAGCCTGGTGCCGCATCGCCGCGTTCACGATCGCGGACCAGTCGCTCGCCAGCGGCACAAGCCCGTCGTCCCTCGTCGTGAACGCGACCGCAGGGGTCCGCGCAATCACATGGCGACGCCAGATGCTCACCGCCAGATCGACGGCGTTCAGCGGCCTCGATGGTGCGTTCTTCTCCTCCAGCAGCGATCGGCGCCGCTTGCGACGCTCCTCGGTGCGGTTCGCACCCTCCCGGATCGCCTCAAGCAGCCTCGTCGTCTCGATCATCGACCAGCCTCCGTTCGCCGGACGCCTGGAGTTTCCGGGCACGGTCGCGGAGCGCGTACCTGTGCGCGAAGGACTCCGGGTGCGGCTTCGTAGCCTCTGGAGCATACCCACGGGTCCGCTCGACCACCATCCACGCCAACGCATCCGCCGTCACACGGTCGGCATGGCTCGCCCGCGCACCGCTCGGGTCCACCAGTCCGGTCGAGGCGCGATGCACGATCCAGCCGTCGGGCCGGTACACCACCTCGCCGTACTCGGCCAACGCATCAAGCGAGTGGTTCCTGAACGCGCCCGACGCGACCGCACGGAGCAGGTCTGTGTAGATCGCACGCCTCGTCTCCTTCGACGGCGTGAACCCCGGCAACTTCGCGCCAGGATCACGCCACAGGCGCGTGAACCCCATCTCCTGCAACCGCATCATCAGCGTCCGGCCAGGACCCGGCGCCTCAGGACAGACCCACGAATCGTGCGCGCGGCCCAACCAACGCATCAACGCCACCAGCCACACCGCCAACGCCTCCGGCCTGATCGTCGCGTCCGCGTACTCAAGGACCTTCCGGCCCGTCGAGCCGTCGATCACGCTCACCACCGAAGGACTCGCCCCCGTCCCCTCCGAGACATCCACGCCCACACCCACCCGGCCAGGCAACGCCACCACGCCAGCCGCATTCCTCGGAAACCACAAGGACAGCCGCCCGCCACGGTGCGCGTCGAACCGGATCGGCTCGCCAGTCACCTTGTCGTGGACCAATGAACCAACCTCCAGCGGCGGAACACCATGCTCCGCCGTCACACGCCGGATCATCGACGCCTCGAAGAACCGACTCCCGCTCGACTGAGGATCGCAGTCCAGTTCGCGGGCCACCTGCCTCTGGTCCCCGATCCGGGCGCACTCCCGCTCGTACCAGGGACTCGATCGCGTCCCGTCCGCACGCTCGATCATCCCGTCCGACTTCTCAGGGTGAAGCCACCACCCAACCTTGTGGACCTCGCAACTCCCGTCCCTCGACTTCCGCTCGAAAGCGTCCTGCTCCTCCCCGAAGGTCGAAACAATCAGACGACAGTTCGTGCTCTGCGATGTGCTCGCCAGGACCGAGACCTGCTTCTGCGGCTCCACCGCAGCAAACTCGTCCAGCAAGATCGCCACCCGACGGTCGCCACGCGCCACATCGCCCGTCGTGCTCTCCCCGTCAATCACCGAGCCGTTCTCAAGATTCCGCAACTGCATCCGCTTCCTACGGAACGGCGGAACCATCCACGACGGCAGCCGCTCAAGCCCATAGTCCAACTTCCAGAACAACGACTTCGGGTTCCCACGCATGTCCACATATGTCTCGTTCCGGCTCACCATCAACAGCAGCGTCCCAGGCTCGAACAACCACTGGTGCAGAAACAACATCACCGCCAGCCACGACACCCCCATGTCCCGCGTCTTGGCCACCAACACATCATGGTCGTTCAACGCAGCCTTCATCCGCTCCAGCAAGTCCACCTGGAACCCCCACGGCACAAATGGCACCTCCCGCATCTCCCCTCGCCTACGCCTCGGCTCGAACAACCACCCAAACGCGCCAAGCCAAAACACCACATCCTCACGGCACATCTCCCTCCACGCAGGCCACAAGTCCCCCCTCGCCAAGACCTCCCTCCGCCACGATGCGTTCCTCACCACATCCCACCCCACACCCAACCCAGGAACCAAGTGCGACCACCGACCCATCAAGAAGCCCTCCCACCACCCGCCACCCGCTCCGCCTCCAACAACATCTCCCGCAACTTCCCGTCCCCAACATTCCGCCCACCACCACCACCACCACCACCAGACCCAAGAACCACCTTCACATACATCTGACCCCAAAACACCCCCGCCGCCCCAACCCCACCCCCCAACACCCACCGGTACAAACCCCAACTCTCGTCGTCAGGACACTCAGACCGCTCAACCTCGCCACCTCGTCCCAACGCCCGCGCAACCCACCTCACCGCCCCAATACTCCCACCCCCCTCAACTACCTCCGAAACACAAACCTCCCGCCACGCTCGCTCCTCCGCCTCCTCCCCACTCACCCCACCCAACACCAGCCCAGATAGAACCCGACGGTACTCCTCCTCCAACCCACGCTCCCTCAACTCGCCCCGCTTCGATTCACTCAACATCACCACAGCATACCCCACCACTTCTACACGCGCACACAACGCGACCCGACCGCACAACGGAGTCCGTGTGACGACCGGATGGATGTGATGAACGCGAAGATTTGGAGGGCGGGCAGGGGGGATAGATCATCTGCACCAGGCGGGGGGGCGGG
>FRDC01003708.1_pt1 | contig 36399 bp, 27 predicted proteins | sample 1106171 | NCBI WGS metagenome assembly FRDC01 (sample SAMEA3930566, study PRJEB13176) | freshwater metagenome | biome: Drinking water system; feature: drinking water; material: water | place: Singapore | collected 2014-12-20 | reverse complement strand
AATAAAATTATTATTTATAATATAAAATTATTATTTAAATTAATGTATATATTGTGGACTTTGTCCCAGAGATTTCCTGGTTTTGAGTTGAAATCACTTAAGAAATAGGTTTAGAATTTTTATATAAGGATTTCTGTGAAAAATTCTAGGGATCAGAATTTGTTTATTGACCGGTATGCTGCCGAACTTGATTGGGTAAATGTTTTATTTTTGTTTGGCACTCCTTTTTTATCGATAGCGCTTTTATTTACTTATCTGCAACTAGAAACATTTAATCCTCATTTTATTTGGTTGTTTTTATCTTTTTATTTTGTAACAGGAATTTCAATCACCGGTGGGTATCATCGGTTGTATTCCCATCGCACTTATAAGGCATCAAAGCCACTTGAGCTTTTCTATTTACTTTTTGGGGCTGCGGCGTTGCAAAACTCTGTCCTATTTTGGGCCGACGATCATCGTCGTCATCATTTATATGTCGATACAGAAAAAGATCCTTACAACGCAAGACGAGGGCTTTGGTTTTCGCATATGGCATGGATTCTATATAAGGACAGTTACAAGGAGCGAGATATTGCGACGATCCCCGATCTTGCCAAAAACCCATTTGTTATGTGGCAACATAAGTATTATTGGCTTTTGGTCGTCTTGATGGGTTTTGGACTTCCGACCCTGGTTGGTTATTTTATGGGTTCAACTCTAGGAGGATTTATTTTTGGTGGTATTTTGCGTATTGTCGTCGTTCACCATCTCGTCTTTTTAATTAATTCTCTGGCTCATTACTGGGGTTCGCAAACTTATTCCGATGACAACACAGCTCGCGATAGTTCTTTGATTGCCCTCTTAACTTATGGAGAAGGATATCATAATTTTCATCATGCTTTTGAAGCCGATTATCGTAACGGTGTGGGCTGGTTTAATTGGGATCCAACAAAATGGTTTATCCTTATTATGTCGAAGCTGGGCATGGCAACTGATCTGCGAAGAATAAATGAAAGTGTTATTTTACGTGCGCGGTTGGCGATGGAGAAAAAACGTCTTAAGGCTGCGTCCCCAGATTTTTTTGCGACAGTCGCTGAGAGTCTTGATAGATTGCAGATTCGCCTCATTGAAATTCGGCAGCGAATTAATACTTTGAAGGTCGAGTACAAAAACTTCAAAGACAATCAACTGAGGATCGAAATAAGAAACGCCAAACGAGAGTTTCGTCTGGCGCTGGCACAATGGCGCTCTACCATTGCAATGGCCTATTAATTTGAAAAACTACCGCGCCGTTCTAATATTCAGGGACGGTCCTACGTATTGATTACCTGCTTGATCATGACCAGTTGCTTTGATCGTGTAGAAAGTAAACGGCGATAATCCGGTAATTCTCACATTCGAGTGTGATGTTTTCAAAACACCATCATCAGGAAGTGTATTGTTTGCGTTTGGAGTCAAACCCCACAATAAACTTGAAGTCGCCATTTCATTAGTGGTCCAGCTAGCTGTGATTGTCGTACTTGTGGCGGTAGCAGCGAAATTAGAAACAACAGGTGCCACAGTATCCACTGCCCAAATAACTGCAGCCCCGACATTGTCAGCTTGTCCCCACGGAGCTACGGCTTTAACCACAAAAGTGTGTGTTCCATCACTAAGACCTGAATAACCTTTTGGCGATGTACATGGTGCCGGAGTTCCATTATCTAGCTGACAAACAAATGTAGCGCCGGCAGTGTTTGAAGAAAACGAAATCGTTTGCGTATTGAATTTCGTTAAATTCAAAAACTGGACCGAGTTGATGGAAGTTGAAATTGGGGGTGTCGCTATAAAAATGGCGCTTGCGCCTTCGGTATCGACATTGCCAGCAGCATCTATAGCACGTACAGAGATTGTGTGGTTTCCTTGGCTAACAGTAATGGTCAACGCTGACGCACATGCCTGATAACTGCCCTCATCAATTGAGCATTGGAATGTACTTCCCGCCTCATTCGACGTGAAATTAAAAGTAAAATTGTTGTTAGTGTTTTGACGCGTTGTTAGTGAGGTATGCGGAGGAGTCACATCCACCAACCAGTTTACGGTCACCGGAGTTGCATCCGCTTCGTTCCAAGGGTCGACAGCGAAAACTACAAAGCTATGCGCGCCTTCGCCAACGACATAGTTCACCGGTGATGAGCAAGCGGCAAACGCACCTCCATCAAGTGAACATTGGTAACTCGCATTTGCATAGTTAGAGCTGAAATTAATATTCTGAGAAACACTGTTTGTTAAACCGTTGGCACTTGCTGAATTGAGCACGGTATCAATCGGTGGTAAAGCGATAAGATTGTAAGAGGCACCGACAGCATCGGCGTTACCAGCAGCATCGACAGCTTTGCCAACAACAGTATGTGGACCATCCGCAAAAGTTTGATTGAATTGATCGCTACAAGCTGTAAATGTGGCACTGTCAATTGAACAAATGAAGGTGCTGTTTGATTCTGATGACGAAAGACTAAAAGTAAAATTATTGCGACTATTTTGTTGCGCTGAAATCGATGTTGCGGGTGCGATTGTATCAATCGACCAAGACACTGAGCTTACTAGAGAAACGTTTCCAGCAAGATCGGTTGCTTTCACCTCAACATTGTGGTCGCCGTTAGCAAGACCACTGAGTGCAAGTGGGCTTGTGCACGCCACGAACCCCATAAGATCGATGTTGCAAGAGAAGGTGGCATTTTCGTTTACAGAGAAGGTAATTGTATTGGAGTCTAAGTTTGTTAAACCATTAACTGCCGAAGAAACATTTATAAGTGGAGCTGTCGCATCAACGGTAAAGGAGTGAGAAATTGTTGCTGATGGATTGCCCGCATTGTCGAGAGCTGTAACTTCAACTGTATACAGGCCTTCAGATAAACCCGAGAACGAAACTGGTGAAGAAGACTGATTGGCATCAATACCGTTTAATTTCGTGACAAAAGATACAACTTCAGAAGGAATAACCTCTAGGTTGATATTTCCGGAATTAATAAAAGCAGCGGCAGATGGGGTAATCACGCCCCAGCTAAGAACAGGATTTGTAAAATCCATTATCCAGCTTAGCGAAACTGGGGAACTTACGTTTCCTGCTAAATCAGAAGCCGAAATTTCAAGAGTGTGAGTGCCTTCACTGTCAACCGAACCATTGAACGAATTTGAGCAAGAAGATGCTGCTCCATCGAAAACACAATTCACGCTCGCATTTTCACTGATAAAAAATTCTGCAAAAACATTATGTGAATTTGTTAGGCCTTGCGATGGAACAGTATTGGTAATCGTAACAACTGGGGCTGTTAAATCTGTTGACCAGCTGTAAGTTGCTGGCAGACCTATGTTACCAGCAACGTCGGTAGCGCGAACCGCAAACCAGTGATTGCCTTCAGCCACACTATTAAGGACAAGTGGTGAGCTACAAGATGCATAGGCGTTGTTATCAATTGAGCACTCAAAGCCCGAGCTTTCGCTTGCGTTGAATTCGACAGACACAGTGGTGGAATTATTTACGGCCGTACTTGGATTTACGTTTACAATACTGGCGATAGGAGCAGTTACATCAATAGACCAACTAAAGGTCGCGGGATTAGAGCTTGCATTACCTACGTTGTCGACAACATTAATAGAAATGTTATGCGCGCCTTCAGCGAGGCCGCTGTAAGTTTTCGGCGAAGTACAAGGAGTGCTCGCGCCTTCGTCAAGAGAGCAAGTAAATGAACCAGGTTCACTTGAAGAAAATACGAATGTCACCGAGGTTGAATTTGTGATGAGGGGTAAGTTTGGTCCGTTATCAATAGTTACCGACGGGGGTACCGTGTCGATGGTCCAACTATAGACAGCTGGAGTTGGATCAGCTAAACCACTAGAGTTTACGGCATAAACGCTAAAATTGTGAGAACCGTTCGCTAGACCAGAATATGAAACTGGTGATACACAAGTTGAGGGCGAGCCGTTGTCGAGTTTACACCAGAAGGTTACGCCACTCTGGTCCGACGAGAAAGTAAAATTCATATTTATAGAGGCCACGGTTTCACCTGTTGGGTTTGCCGAATCAATAACTGTGTTGGGGGCTACTGGTGGAGGAGGTGGTGGTGGTGGTGGCGTATCGCATTTTTTATATTTTTTACCTTTAAATACGAGAGAGGCACTGATGATTTTATTTTTCTTAGAGTGCATGTTGAGAACAAGTTGACCTTTGTTGAGTTTCAGTTTCAACATGAACACATGAAAAGAGTCGCCGCCATTTAAGAAAAACTTATGAACAGGTGTGCGGTAACGGCAGCCATGTCTGCGGTCGAGTTCGATATGTTTGCCACCGTCTCTACGTACAGCCTTAATACCGTTGATATCAAATGAGAAATCCTCGACGTTGTCATTGTGATCTTCAAGCTCACCTTCGAGGGTTATGTCCTCGATAACGGTATTACGGTCTAGTACGAAGCCAAAGTCGTCTATATCAAAGATGAGTTGTTTTCCACCTTTTATCTTTATTGGGACAATAGTTTTAGTGAAATCTTCAGAACATTTCTCTTTGTCATCAAGACAAGAAGCTAGAGAAATTAAGGTAAATGTCAGCATTAGAATTTTTAACCCATGCTGAAGTCGAGAAAATAGATTATGGTTTCCCTGAAGTGTTTTCATGTGCTCTCCTATTACGTCCCACTATATGCACTAATTTATATTATTTTAACCCTGTTCGACGCTAACTTAAACAAATGAATGGACTTTTTTAGTTTCTTATTGAGACAAAAAACGTAACCTTAATCCGAATGTGTCCGTTTGATTGACCTTAAAGGAGACGTCTCACTATGAGAAGAACTTTACCGTATTGTTTTGTGACAATACAAATTTTGTTTAGTCAGTTTGCGTCGGCACAGTTGTATATTGAGGAAACATTTTTCCCGGTTTACGTGAAGAAGAATGATATTTCAAATGAGCTCGGGGGGGCAGTAACTGGTTCCGTTCCCACCGAGTCAGGAATAGGTTTTGATTTTAGAACTACGATTGGTTACACGTTCACCACAGGTATTATTTTGGGATTAACTTACAATTATTATGGAGTGAACACGTCGCGACCGGCACAAGGTGGATTTGAAGCAGCGACAAGAGTCGTTGGTAAATCTGAACTGGGTCCTGCTGTTGGATATTCTTTAGGAACATGGAAATTTCTGCTATGTTACTTTGTTTCTGGTGAAAAATTTCAGGATTACCGTTTAGAGGCGGCCACTGTTGTGGATGAAAGTTATAAAAACACTGGCATCAGTGGCTTTCAGTTTACTATCAATTATGGGCTGTCTCTTGGAAGTGGTTGGGAAATTGGCCCCTCACTTATTTACCGTTCTGCTTCCTACTCAAAACAAGCCTACGTGGTAAGATCGGGCTCTGGAACTCCTTACCCTGAAACCTCTTTAGCTACCGCCGCAATCGATGATGAACTTCGTCCTATGGTGACTGTCGTGTATCGAACGGGTACCGGGGGATCGCGATAAACTGTTGTTTGATCAAGGTTTCCGGTGCTAAAGATCAAAACAAATTAGAACACAGAGGTTCTTGTTTAGTGTTTTTAAAAAGCTGATCGCGGAACTTAGTGATTTGTGAATTCAGAGGTTTCCAATAGTAGTAGATATTGAATACGGAAGCACCCACCAAAATTGTTGCCAAAGCCCAAGGCGCGCCTATTGCAGAATTAATCATTACAAGATTAACGTATACGCGCATAGAAGTAAATTCATCTTTCTACGCATTTTTATTAGCAACTCAGGTACCAAGTTTTGGGTTTCGAGGGGTAGTCCACGTAGACTGGTTTTGGCATTCTTTTAAAGCGTTATCGACGTTTGTTTGATTAAAATTCGCTTCGTAAATTCTTTCGCTTTCCCAGAACATGGTATTAGGGACGACACAAGTTCGCGGGGAGATTTCATTTTCAAGATAAGTATAAATTCTTGCTTGGCGTTTTCGGTTAATAAAGGGATCGCCGCGAGAAGCACTTCCAAAATCAATTATTAATTGGTTTTTTGCATAGCCCAGTATATTAATCATGTGACCGTTTTTATCGGGGTTACCCTCTCTGACTTTGGCTGAAGTGAGGCCAAGCTTAAAACTTTTTTCCCAATCGATTTTTCCTGTTTGGGTGTTTAAAATAACACTTTCTCCATTGGGAAGGTGAAGATAAAATTCTCGGGTTTTAGCTTCCTTGGGTAGCGGATGGGGAAAGGGATGTGAAACAACCGGAAGCATGGCAATTGTATGAATGAAGTTATTGTGCCAAACATACAAGAGCCCTTTTGAGCCCATACTATAGCGGTGTTCATATTTAAGTTTTTCATTAGAAGTTCCGACCAAACAAGAATCACCGGATTTGAGATATGTGACTTCTATTTTGTTAACGTTGTAAATAGTTGAGCCATAACATATCTTTTCTTTTGGGAGTTCGTCGTAATAAGACGCTGTCCAGGCCGTAAGGCCTAAGATCATAATGCCAGATAAAGGAAGTAATTTTTGTACCTTCACTTCGAACTACTTTGCAAAAGACTCATAGTATTTGAGTGACTCTGTGCTGCGTCCTTCATGCTCTCTTTTTTCTTTTAGGAGTTCCTCTTCCTTGCCTTGCTCCCTTGCGCAATTAGCGATCTTAGCAAGGAGACTACTGGAATCGTAAGGATCCCCAACGGCAGGATTATTTTGGTTATTAACTAAGTAGTAGAAAACATAGAGTCGTAAATTAATTTCTGGATTTTCATTCATTGCATGAACACTCGCTTCTCTAAACAAGAGTGCAAGCGTTGACTTAAGCTCATCTTCTGGGCGTCCGTCAAAGACTCTTGCGGTTGCCTCGAGGTCGCATGTACTCGTACTAGTTCCGATCGCCACTGTGCCAACGGTGTCGGGTCTTGTTTCTTCTAAGGCGGCTGTTGGGGTAGTTTCGGCAGTAGACTGAACACTTTGTAACGCTACTACTGGAGCTGTGCCCGTTGAAGCTTTGGCTTCTGTTCGTGCTTCGATCATTTTTATGACGGCTTTTGCTTTTACCGGTGGCCGATCACAAACCTGCCGAAACATTTTATTGGCAAGACGATTCAGCTCTATGAGGTCATCAGAATCAGATGGCCTAAAAAGTTTACCATTGTTCTCGCGTCTAATGCTCTCAAGAACCTTTGCTTTTAATCTTCTTCTTATAATATCGTCCTTAGATCGATCGGCACAAATGTCTTGATTTTTTACTAAGCCATCGCGGTTTTTTTGATAAATTTTTTCGCTTTTTGCAATCGTATCTACTTTTTCTGTATTTCTTTTAAATTTTTTAATCAATTTATTAAATTCTGAAAGCTCTGTTTTTACGGGAGGAGTTTCTTTATTTTGACCAAAATCTTTGTAGTCTTCGTCAAGATTTGTAACAACTTTCTCGCGCCAGAGCCATTCAAAGAGACCTTTTTTCTTTTCTTCATTCGTTTTATATAGGCCTTCCAAAGCGAGGATTTCTTTGTAGTCATTTTTGTCTGGTTTTATTCCTTTATACTTTCTAGCAAGTTTTAGGTAATGATTGTACATGATGGATTCAAACGAACTCGTTACCGCCATAGACGGCAAAGTAATGGTGATTGCTAGAAATAAACTTCTCATGGACTTCATAAAGTCCTCCTATTCAATAATTACTTACAGCAAAGCGGAAGCCAGATAGGCGGTACTTAAACTATTGAAAAAACTTGTAAAAGTACGGCTTTTCAGAGACATTTTTTGCGATAGCAAAAAGCGTCTTTACGACTGTCAAATTTTTTTACATTGATAGGGTTTTTCTCCATCACAAGTATCGGCAAGAGACCGGGGTGAAACGTTAGGCGACAAAAACTAGAGGTTCCACGCCAGGGAAATGGATATTTAGAGCCCAAAGTCTAGGGCAACTTCACAATTCCAATTGCACATGAGAAGCTAATGATGAAGATGTTCTTAAATCACCTCGCGAAGCTGACACTACTTTCTTTGTTGATAGCGAGCCACACGGCTCTTGGTATGGACCCATTTGAAATCCAAGTTTATGCCAACGACATTAACGACCCAGGAAAGACAGGTCTAGAGATTCACACTAATTATGTGGCGCGTGGAAGTGAAACTCCCGCCGTTTTTAACGGTCTCGCCGATAATCATTTATGGCGTAACGTGCTGGAGTTTTCACATGCGATTTCAGAGTCCGTGGAATTTGGTTTGTATTACCAAACCGCTTTTCAAAATGACCAAGGCTACTATGGGGGTACAAAACTTCGCGTTAAGTATTTCCCCAAATACGAAGGAAAATTCTTTTGGGGATTAAATACCGAAGTAGGTCGTGCTCCAGTGGAGTTTGACCCCGATGAATGGGGTGGTGAGCTTCGGCCAATTTTTGGTTATGATGGTACCTTGTGGCTTGTATCTTTTAATCCGATTCTTGGTTTTACATTTGGTAAAGGCGAGAATCCGCCAGACTTCGACCCAAGTATTAAGATTGGTCGTAAATATGCTAATAACTTTATGGCAGGAATTGAATACTACGCCGAGCTTGGAAAGATTGACAGAATCATAAACTCCATCAGCGAACAAACCCATTATTTGTTTATTGCTTTCGACAAAGAGTTTGGTGTAAACGAGCTTAATTTCGCCGTTGGCCGGGGAGTTACTCCACCCGCAAACGACTGGATTGTGAAATTTATTTTGGGATTGCAGTTTTAGTTATTTCTTCTTAAAAAGCGATTCCGCCAGATCAAGGTGTGTATTGCGCGGCTTTTCTTGAACCGTTCCCATGTCAAAAAGATTATATTTCGCCACATCTTTATCAAGGGGCTTTTGTGCCAGGCACTGAACAACGTGTTTATTGTCAATGGTCGTTTCATTGTAATAAAGAAAGCGCATGCCTTTGAGGTTTTGAATAATTTCATTAGAGCGGTAGTAAAAATTTTTGTAGGCATCCTCATGGCCAAGCACTTCTTTTTGTTCTTCTGTGGAATAAGAGTGAATTAGAATTGTTCCGCCTTGTTTTAAGGAGCGCACAAGTTCCGAGTAATAACGTGGGAGTGTCGGCTTAAAATACGTCATGATGATGGTGTCAAATTCCATAAGGCCCAAAAGATAAAGATCAAGATCGGCGGATTTAAATTCGGCACTCACACCGGTTTCTTTGGCAAGTTTATTGGCGCGCTCAATAGCCACCGGAGAAATATCAAATCCTTTGACCTGAAAACCCTTTTGCGCCAGGAAAACTGCGTTTGCTCCTTCCCCCATACCGACATCAAGAGTTTTTCCCTTCTGTAGACGTGGGGTCATCTCGACAAGAAACTGTAGCGGACCCTTTCCTGATTTAAAAGGCTGTTCTGAATAAAAATTGTCCCAATAACTTTGTGCGATCATTGAGTGAAAACTACGCTGGTTTAATATCTAAGTCAATTGGGTTGGGGCAAGCTTTTTTCTTAAAATAAGAGCCGCAAAGTAAAGTACTAACAATCCCAGAATTGCGGAGACGAACCAAATTAATTTGGATTTTAAAACCATAACCATTTGCTCTGGGGACTCTAGAAGCTGCGGCGATTCTCCAAGCGCGCGCTGACCAAACCAAGCAAGCACCCAACACCAAAGCCCAGAGCCAATGATGGTGACAACACTAAATTTATAAAAGTCCATGCGAAAAATCCCTGCCGGAATAGAAATAAGGTGACGTATCACTGGCAGGAGGCGTGCGAAAAATATTCCTCCGACCCCGAAATGTCTTACCCAAAGTTCCGCTTGTATCTGTTTTTCCAACGGCAGAAAAAAAAATTTTCCGTACCTGTGCAGCAGAGGTAATCCAACTTTTTGAGCGATAATATAACTAGTCGCTGAACCAATATAGCTCCCTACTGTTCCCGCGAAAATCACTCCCCAAAAACTAAATTTCCCTTGAGCGGCCCAAAATGCCGCCGGTGGGATGACGACCTCGCTGGGTACCGGAAAAACTGTACTTTCCATGGCCATTAGGAGAACAATGCCACCGTAACCCCAGGCTTCCACCCAATGAAACCAAGTTGTAATCAAATCATGAAGCATTTTTAAAAAATACTTGGCTTACCTATTGATGTAAAGCGAAGAGTATATAACACTATCATAGTGAAATCAAAAACTCGGGTTGCTGCAACGATTATCACCGCTGCTCTCGGCTATTTCGTCGATATTTATGATTTGATTTTATTTAATGTGGTTCGGCAAAGCAGCCTACTAGCTATCGGTGTATCACCCGACAATTTATTGGGCACAGGTGTAGCGCTTTTAAATATGCAAATGGGTGGGATGTTAGTCGGTGGTATTCTCTGGGGGATTCTTGGTGACAAGCGTGGGCGTGTTTCGGTGTTGTTTGGATCGATATTTTTGTACTCACTGGCGAATATTTTAAACGCCTATGTAACAACGGTCGAGGTCTATGCGTTTTTGCGTTTTATTGCTGGAGTGGGGTTGGCTGGAGAGTTGGGTGCTGCGATTACTTTGGTAAGTGAAATTATGAGTAAAGAAAATCGTGGCTATGGAACAACAATTGTCGCAGCGTTTGGAATTTGCGGAGCCATACTTGCTGCCCTTGTGGCGGGAACTTTTGACTGGAAAGTAGCCTATATCGTTGGAGGTCTCATGGGTTTTGCGCTCTTGGGTTTACGATGGGGTATTTACGAATCCGGGATGTTTAATCAGATCAAACAGACAGAATCTGTTAAACGGGGAGATCCTTTTTTATTGCTTAAAAATCGCGAACTATTTCTTCGCTATTTAAATTGTATTTTGATTGGTGTACCAATATGGTTTGTGATTGGAATTTTGGTGGCGTTTTCTCCGGAGTTTGCTTTGGCCATGAAAATCAGTGAAAAAATCAATGCTGGAACTTCAATTATGTATTGTTACATTGGGCTGGCGCTGGGAGATTTAGCTAGTGGATTTTTGAGTCAATATATTCGTAGTCGCCGAAAAGTTGTATTGTATTTTCTGGTTCTGACAACTCTGCTCACGACGATATTTCTTTTTTGGGGAGACATTGTGGCAATTGATAAATTAGGAGCTAGTCAGATTTATGGGTTGTGTGGTCTTCTTGGTTTTGCAACAGGTTATTGGGCTATTTTCGTGACTGTCGCATCAGAGCAATTTGGAACAAATATTCGCGCAACTGTAACCACTACAGTTCCTAATTTCGTGCGCGGTAGTGTCGTGCCAGTAAGTTCTAGCTTTAAAGTTCTGGCTGGCGAAGTTGGAGTGGTGCAAAGTGGATTGGTTGTTGGATCTGTGGTTCTGGCCATTGCGTTCTTGGGACTTTTCGGTCTTAAGGAAACTTTTGGAAAAGACCTCGACTACTTAGAATAAAAATACTGAATCGATGACTTCGCCGTCAAAACTCATGGGACCGTCTTGTGGTCTGCCACTAGCACGTAACACCGTTGGTAAAACGTCCACTGAAAATACAGGTTCAAAATGGTTATAACCTTTTCGAATTTTTGGGCCACGAATCATAAACGTATTCCGTACAGATTCGCGTTGAAACATTCCGTGTTGGGTCTCGAGATCATCATTCTCCACTGTAAAAATATGTCCGTATTTAGGGTTTAGCATAATATCAAAACGCTCCGAATCACTGACTTGCAAGCCCTCATTTCTAAAGTAAAACGTGCGGTAAGTTGCAAACACGGCATTTGGATAGGCCGTCTGACTATAACGGGCAGCCCATTCGCGTGCGCTGTGGAAATTGCCAAGCCACGTCCGATCGTCGATAAAATTTCCATTTGCGGCACGATCTACCCAAGGACTGCGCAGGTAACCAAACGGATCGTTAGACTCGTTGAGACTAAAAGATATTTTACCGTTAGAGTCTTGTTGAAACATTTTTATAGGTATATAGCGATATTCAAGTACATTATTTGCAGGATTAATTTTCTGAAGGATCAGAGCTTGATTTTGTTCTGAATGATAAACCAATAACAAATCATTTTCAGCTTTTAAGTTTAGCTGATTTGAAAGCCAAGACTCATTAAATGATTCCTTACTTACTGAGATTGCGAGCCAATCAAGAGGAAATCTAGAAATCACCTTCTCAGTTTTCGCAGAATAGGCTTTGGTGTTTGCAATTTCGTAAGTCTCGAGGTCTTTAATGATATTTCGCGTGTGCTCGCGTGAGACTCTATAGTTAGTAAGTGTGTACCAGTTGTTTTTAGCGTGCCAATTATTGCTAAACGCACTGGCGAAAGGCAGAGCTATAGTTTGTGAAGTCGTTACACCGGCGTGGACCTGGTCTGGAGACTCATTGTGCTGCATTTGACAAGTGCTACTCAATGGAAAATTCAACGACATGGCAATATTCGTGCATTGAAATGGCTGGAGTTGAAACTCATTCCAATTTCGTAAAGAAAAGTTACCTTCGGCAGCAAATGTCGACGTTACGTTGAATGCGTACTCGTTAAATCCAGGATAATTCATCCATCCAGATAGGAACGAAGAAAGATTTGTTGCTGTTAAACCATAGGTTAACCCTTTAAGAGGGTGGTGAGATGTTGGCAGGTCAAATTCTTTTCCGCCTTGGGAACCATGATCGCTCACGAGTACGACGGTGGCTTTTTGATAACGGCCGCGCTTAATGGCCCGTATGACTTTGCCAATTTCATTATCAACGACCTTGAGTGTTTCGAGGCCCTTTCCATGTTCTTGATGGGCGTAGTGATCAACTCCCGCAAAATAAAGGAGGATCAATTTTTTCATCGGACCACTACGCTTGTTTAACACATCTAAAACATGTCCGACGGCGTCGCGGTCAATCGCGTTAAAATTCTTCTGCTCGAAAATCAAACGGATAAGAGCATTATGTACATTAGATTCTTTCGCTGTATCGACATTGAGGAGGTTGTCTATCGCTGTGGCAAAGAGGTAAGTCGGAAATTTATCATTTAGTGGAAAGAAGGTTGCAAATACCTCACTATCATCTTCATAAGAATCATCTTCTGGGCGATTGAAATAATCTAAGATTGTTTTATGGCCATTTTTTTTCAAGAGACTATAAGCACGCCCGTGTTTACGGTTTTTTTCGAACAAGATGTCGCGTCGCCAATCAAGGTAGTTTTCAATGTGTTTTGTTTGGCGATTGAAAATGTCGTTACCTTTGATAGCGGTGCGGTCAATGTCGCGGCCGGAGAGGATAGCGCTCCACGAAGGTACCGTAAGCGACATCGAGGTAAATGAGTTATGAAAAACGGCGCCTTCATCATAAAAATATTGTTTAATATTTGGTAGCAGTCCCTGTCCGGAAAGATAATTGACATAGTCGGGGCGAGCACCGTCAACCATAATAAGAACTATGGGCGACGTATCTTCATTAGCAAAAACAGAATTAACTAGAAGTGAGACCAAAAGTAGAATTAAAGTTATTGACCTCGCCATAGTTGCTCCTTGTAGGTTTTAAGATCAGAATTAAGTTTATTTTTAATTCTTTCTAACTCATTTTTACTTCTAGCAAGGCTAGGGTCATTTGATTTTTCTTCAAGAAAACTGATTGCTTTTCGGTAAGTTGGGAGAATGGGAATCACTTTAGTATAGTCTAAAGATGCAATTGCTTCAAAGGCCAGACTCAGTGAGTGATCGCTGGCTAAAATTTCGGAGTCATAGTTATAAGAATTCAAAAATTTAATAAGTGAATCTAGTAAATTACCGTGACGATGGATTTTTGCAGCCTCGATGGCGGCAAGCTCAATTTTTTCAGTTCTTGGGTACTCAATTATTTTGGCGATAAGGTCTGCATCGTCAGGGTCACGAGCTAGGCTTACAGTGTGAAGTGCTGCAACAACATCATCACTATTTGAGGCGGGACGCATGATAAAATCATTTAGTATATGGCGTGACTTAATTGTGTCATAGCGTTCTGAGATTATTTTTTCACGATCTCTGACTAGGCTTTCGTTTGAAACAAAAGGCATCAGTTTACTGAACGCTCTTTTTCCCCTTTCCCAAAAACTCAAGAAATCTTCGCGATACTCTTTTTCTCGTCGAGAGTCGACTTCTTCACACAAATCGTTGCCGTGATACTTTAAGAAATTTTCCGCCATCAACATATTGTTTTTGCGGTTAGTTTCTGGTTTTCCATCGCGGCGTATGAGTACGTTAATCTGATTTCTTTCCTGCTGTTCTTTGGCTTGGTCGATGATTTGTTTATCAAGCTGAGCAATTCCGGTTTGAAATAGCATTGCCAGTTCTGCCTCTGACTCGATAATGTCCGTCAGTACATTCAGTCCAGCTTTGCTAAGTACAAAGTGAATACCTTTATCTGTTGCAAAGACTACTAGGCTGAACGGCATCGGCAGAAACGTAACTCCAGCTTTGACTCCAAGGCCAGCCATGTAATCAAAAATTTTGCGGTTACGAATGCGTTTTGAATCGGTAAAATCCAAAGTTAAAACCCGTTGATCGATTTGGCCGATAGCATAAATTCCAATCGGAACAAGTTTTCCACCGTTAAAATCCGAAATATTTGGCAACTTATCTAAGTCAGTATAAAGGGTATTAAACTCACGCGCATACCTTCGGTTAGGATCATAGTAGACGACCAAGAAATCTGAGGAAATCGGACGGGCAACAAGACCTTCACGATTCAAGATATTGATAAGTCGCGAATAGTTTTGTGCGCGTAAAGAGTGGCGCGCATCTTGATTGTATTGCCAAACCAGCTCGCTAACGGCTGGATTTAAAAATAAACCTTCGAAGGAATACTCTTCACCTACAGCGACGACGGATTTCACTTCGTTGATCCCAAGAATTCCCTGAAATGCCTCGGGCTTTTGTTCTATAATGGTATTTAATAGCTGAGTTGTTTGACGACGGTGGTACTGATTTCGGCGGACATACATTTCGATAAGCTCATCAGTAACATAGTAGCCGACACCAAAAAACGGCACCACGGTAGTGAGAAATGAAGCTAAATTCCAAATCAGTTTCGCAACAATCACTTTTTTATGGGTTGCTCGGTTAACAATCGCATAAGGTTCTTCGGCCTCTTCAGGACTTTCTGACGACCAGAATAAATTAGAGGGCATATTGTAGTCGTAAATTTTTCGGACTTGAGGTGGCATTGGACCATATGTTGGATCATAGATGTCCCGCATAAGAGCTATGTGAAAATCGGGATTTGGCATTTTGTCATTTTTGAAGCCAATTTCTAAAATATCGATTCCGCAGTTGCGTGGGCTGTGGGGATTAGAAACGACGACGAGATTATCTAGAGCGTTAGCTTGTGGCGGAGGAGTGTTGTATGCGGAAACCATGTGATCTGCGAAAACCGAGTTTGAAAAAAAAGCCCCTGCAATGATCCACTTTAACATTTGTTTAGGCATATAAGTACCGTTCCCCCACGGCAGAATTTTAAGCTTACCTAAAACCAGTTTGCAAAATTGGAGCCGGGGAAAGCGTGAAACGACATTCCTGATTACATTTAGTTACGGTAAGGGAGAGGGGGCAACTGATAGTTTTTGCAATATGAGATGAATTAATTTCATGACCGCGCAGTGCGATCCCAACTAAAAGCAAACAGCACTAACATAGGCTGGCCTTCCCTTGTGGGTTATCTTAAACCACTTTTTTCCAGACGGTTCGGCTTTGATTTTTTGTCCTGGATCAAGCATTCCCAGTTTTTTGGCGTCTTTGTCGGCCTTTGCACGAACGTTGCAGCTTGAATTTACAGTCTTCATACCTTTAGTATTTTTAGTTTTATCTTTGACCTTTGCCTTGGACATAGCTTTTTCTTTTGGCTTTACTTTTTCCTTCTTTTTACCTTTCTCGACGCCTTTAGTTTTAGCTGGTTTTTGAGGTTTCTTTGCCTTCAATGAGCCGCGGGGAGGAGCAGGGGGAGGCATCGGTTTGTTGTTAATTTCAGGTTCAATCGGTGGCATGAGATCAGATGGTTTCGGCATTGGTTCCTCGGTCGGAGGGTTTTCTGGTTTTGGCGCATCTCCTTTTTCTTCCTTTTTTGCGTCTTCCTTGCCATTGGTCGCTTGGCCTTCTGCTGGTTTTTGATAAGTCTCTTCGAGAAGTTCCTCGTCGTCAGGGCCCTGGCCCTCTTCTGCCTGCTCATTTTCGTCTTCATTCTGAGCGTCAGCGCCTTGGGCGGCGTTGAGTTTGAATGTTAAGAAGTTCGGAGACGGCAAAAACGCGAGTATCAAAGATATTACAAGGCAGATGATGTATTTCATACTGTAACTCCAAAGGTGTGCCACTTCACTTCGGTATAAGTTGAATATTTCTCAAAACATTCGAAAAACATCGACCTTCGCCCAAGCCAGGTGGACTAAAATGAGCCACTCGATGAAAATAAGATATGCCAATTGTTGGGCGAAGAAAAATTCTATGCATTGATGATGACGATAAGAATTTAAGTCTTATGAGAGAAGCGTTAGAACGCGAGGGGCACGACGTGGTGGTTTCAAATGCTCCGCGTGACGCTATCGAGAAAATAGCGGATTGGAAACCTGATCTCGTGGTACTTGATAGAAACATGCCTGACATTAACGGTATGGAAGTACTTCGGCAGTTACGTCTGAAAAAAAATTACGTGTCAGTGATTTTTCTTTCAGCAGACACTCAAGCCAAAGTGGTGTCAGAGGCTCTGCTTGAGGGGGCCGATGACTATCTCAAAAAGCCATGTTCATTTGTGGAATTAGCGGCAAGAATACAGGTTCGTTTCCGTTTTAAAGATGTGTATGAGGAGTTAAATTCAGCGGTTTTACAGCTTCGTGAACAAACGGAACGAGATTTTTTGACCGGCTTGTTCAACATGCGCAACATGTACGAAAAAATCGATTACGAATTGAAGCGTACACGTCGGTATGGAGGACGAGTTGGCTGTATCATGATGGACATGGACCACTTTAAATCCGTCAATGACAAACACGATCACTTGTTCGGAAGTCATGTGTTAAAAGAAGTTGGGCAGATCATTAAAGATAACCTTCGCGATACCGACATTGCCGCAAGGTACGGAGGCGACGAATTCTTGATTGTGGTGCTCGAACAGTCAGAGGACGGATTGAAAATAATTTGCGAACGTTTGCGAGAGAAATTTGAAAACACGACTTTTCAGAGCGGAATTGACAGTGTTAGACTGACGGCGAGCCTAGGCTATAGTATTTCGGACCCCAAGTCTGATATTGATGCCCGGGCGCTGGTCAGAAAAGCCGATCATGCGCTTTACGAAGCCAAGGCACAAGGGCGCAATCGTTGGATTGGCAGACTTTAGTCTGCTATCGAAAATCTTGTGAAATTCCGATAAATTGCTGTGGACCGCTATCTGGTTTCGGGCGCTATTTTTGTGCTAGTTTTTGAAGTCATTTGGTTTTTAAATGACTTCAGAATTATTCATGTTCCAATTTTTGATCGAACAGAGTCTGTCTTTACCAAACCTACCGTCGGAAAGATTGTCGAAGTCAAAAGGGGGGTCAGAAGACGGGCCCAAGATAGTATTGTTTGGGAAGAGTCTAGTGAAAAAGATGTGCTTTATAACTTTGATTCGGTGTTAACGCTTCCGCAAAGTTCGGCAACCGTAACTTTAAAAAACGATACGAAAATCATAATGTCTGAAAACACATTGATTCTCATTGAAAATCAAGAAGAGCAAAGCGATTCGAAGGTGCGACTGCGGTTTGCCAAAGGAGATTTACGCACAAAGGGCGAAGTGGGGACGGAAATCGCTACCGAAGAGTGGACTGTTGATGCCCAGGCAGGCTCCGAATTGAATTTGCGCCAAGTCGAGGGTGGTAAAGTAGAAGTCGAGGTTCTCAAGGGAGAAGCGAAACTAAAAAACGAAAAGAGAAAAGAGGAGAAGTCGATATCTCAGGGAAAAATTCTTGCACTCAAAAAAGATCAAATAGTTGAAGAAAAAGTGATGTCGGCTGAGACCAAATGGATTACCAGAGATGGACTGCGTATATATACTTTTCATTTACCAGCAAGTCTAGAGTTTGAGTGGAGCGGAGAAGCCGATAGCATTTGGCATTTGCTTCCCGACAAGAAAGTAGAAAACATAAAACTCAACGGCGAAAATAAGAAGAATTTGGAGCTCATCTCGGGAACTCATTCGTTGCGTTTATATAAAGGGGCGACGATTTCAAAAACAGTTCAAATCAGCGTGTGGCGTGCACCTGTTATGCATTTACTTTCGCCACTTCCGCGAGATCGGGTGAGGCCAGGTGAAGAAATTCCGTTTTCGTGGAATGGTACAAGGTTAGCAAAAAAGTATAAGCTTCAGTTCAGCGACAAGGCCGATTTTTCGAGCGTTATTTCGGAAATGGACATTGAACCGGCTTTTGTGAAATTAAATTTGAAACGTGAAGGCCTATTCTATTGGAGAATTATCGGTGTGGATGAGCTTGGATATCAGATTCCGTCGCTTTATTCTAACCCGATTTATAATTATAAGGACCTGTTAGAGGCTCCGATAATAAAGTCCCCAAAAGCTCGGCAACCTGCTAATCAAAACCAAAATCCAGAAGGAGCAAGTTTTAACTTCTTGAAATTTTATAAATTGTTTTTTGAAGTTGCCAATGCCGCCGAACTCTATGACGTCATTTTTGAGTGGGAACCTGTGAATGGGGCCGAACACTATATGGTTGAAATCGATAACGATGGAACCTTTCGAAATCCAATTACTATGGTGAAAAGTGAAAGCTCAAGATTTGTTTGGACTAACGCGCCTCTTGGAAAATACTATTGGCGGGTCAGTGCTGGGCGTGGAGACACTTTGGGAAGATTTTCAGTGCCTCAGAGAATTGACCTCGCCCAAGTTTTGCGAAATTCAAAAGTTGGCGAGGAACAGGGAATTACCATGAAGCCCGTAGAACCTCCGCCAGTGCCCGCGCCCCGTCCTCCGTCGGTAGCAAAAATAGAGCTGCCTAAGAAAAATAAAATTGCGGGATCCGCAATTTCAAGTCCACCGCCCAAAAAAGCTGAGTTAGAGCCAGTGGTGGCTAAGACTGCGTCTAAAATCGTGCCACCACCACCGCTACAGCCACGCCCCAAGGGAGGGATTGTTGGTCCTCCACTTCTTCCTCAGTTTCGTCATCAAGTTAATTTTGATTTTTTCTTGGGGGCGGGATACGATCAAAAATCGTTGGGGGCACCAACCGATTTAAAAGTAAACCTCAGCACTCTTGGCACTCCCATGGCAGGCTTTGGGTTTGCAGTCACTATGCCGGATGAGAAAACTTTGATTTTTGATTTGCGACTATCAACTGCTACTTGGAAACCAAAGGACCCCACTGATTTTCCGGCGCAAAGTGATATTGTCGAGAGTACTTGGCGTAACCACTTCTTTTGGAAATCTCGAAAAGTAACTTTTGGTTTGGTTGTGAATAGTATTTCTCTAGTCGAACACTTCGGGTCTCTGGATCAGATTAAATTCGTAAATGCGACGATGATGGGGGTCGGCGGCCGTCACGTGTGGAGAAATTTTACTCATGATTTAACACTGACAAGTGATTTTAGCGATCGCGGTGAAATGGAGGTTTGGATTGGATCAAATTACAGAGTCAATTTTGAAAAATGGAACTTTCGCGTGATCGCAGATTTCTATAGTCGCTCAGGAAAAAATGAGCCTTCAGGGTTTGGAGTATTTATCGGGCCTGCATTAGGTGCAGAATGGTGATTAAGTTTTTACTACCGCAGTGGTAGTATGAGTGCGTCGAGGCATATAGCTCACCAACCAAAGTAAAAATATAATAAATGACCCATCAAAAAAAGAATTTCCAATTCGCCCGCAGGCGCCCTGAAATTCAAGTTCCTTTTCATTTAAGAATATCGATTTTCCGTAGGCTCCAGCGGGGTAGGCCCCGTTGTCTTTCACATCGATGGGAAGAAAAATAGAACTGTCAGTTCCACAAGTGTTAGCCATCGTAATGTCACAGTCAGAGTCGATAACCCAAACGCGTCCGCGTGAGCCATTGCCTCCCGACCGATCGGCGTCGCCAAAGCTGCCACCTAAGGCGTTGTCGGCGTTAAGTCCCGACTCGATAACGCCACCACCAGGATAGGGTTGAGTAATGACCTGATCGCCGGCGACCACAAAGATAGTTCCTCCGCTTCCGCCACCACCAGCGCCTGAACCATCGCCAACTGAGTTGCCGTCGCCACCAACTCCTCCGACCACCGAGATAAAGGAAGTGTCAGCCTCTAAAATAACACTCCCTTGTGCAAAAATTTCTACAGTTCCGCCGCCACCACCACCACCACCACCAGAATCATTGGTGGTAAGATTTGAGCCACCGCCGCCGCCGCCACTTCCACCCTTTCCGAGAGTAGTCTTCATGAGAATGTCATTGGAGTTCTCAGTACCAGCGACACCAGAGCCTGTTCCTGAGCCATTAGAACGATTCGTAGCTTGCACTTTTGATAAAAAATAACCACCACCGCCGCCGCCGCCCGAGGCTTTTGCCGGAGAAGTCTGGGCTGTGCCGCCGCTTCCGCCACTGACTTCGGCACCACCAGCCACTCCATTTTCGCCATTGGCACCAACAATACCGCTTCCGCCGCGCCCACCTCCGCAACGTCCAGTTCCGCCAATTGCGTTGGCTCCATTTTGAAAAATCTGTCCATTAGTTCCACTGCAACGAATGCCTGCATTCGCTTTGATTCGGACATCACCTAGGCTTTTTATAATGAGCGGCTGATTGCCGACGGGTTGAATGACGTAACCAGATTCAAGTACAAATTCGGTAAAATTAAAAATATTTTTGGCATTTAGATTTAAAACGATAATCCCGCCACCCACGGTACCGAAATTAGCGTACGTGGAAGCGTTGAACGGTCCATCAGAGCCTGAACCAAGCGAAACGAGGCGGGGAGACTCTTCTCCGTTGGCAGATGTGTTTGTGCCAGCGATATACATTCGCGCGTGTACGGATATGGAGAGAGTCGATATTAATAGAGGAATGATAAAATGTCTTTTATCCCACTTTTTTCTTATCATCACTACCTCCGTCGGCAGGAGGAGCCGCCAGAACTTCAAAAACTTTTTGTTTGAAGATTTCGCCACGGAAGGGTTTTATTAAATAAGCGTCAACTTTCCATTTTGCGGCTCGTGAAATTTTTGATCGTTCCATGGAATTTTGACTTGTTACCATCATGAATCTGAGCCCAGTCCGCATAGGATTTTTTCTTACGGCTTGTAAGACACTGAGTCCATCGCCGCCGGGCATCTCCCAATCGGAGATAATAAGGTCTAAATGCTGTTTGGCATCTTGTATTATCGGCATTGCGGTACTTGCATTTCTCGCCGAGATGATGCGTTGAAATCCGAACAGTTTCAAATAGTCGATAAGGATGTCGCGAACCATGGCGTCGTCATCAATGACGAGAACTACGAGTGTATTTAGATCAATATCCTTCTGATTCATAAAGTTTCCTAGCCCTCCAAGTTGTCAATAGGAAGACGTAAAATAAACTCAGCTCCCTTGTGAGGATTGTTGGCGATTTTTAGTTCGCCACCGTGCTCGACCTCAATAATTTCTTTAGATATTGCGAGCCCCAAGCCGGTCCCCTTCGTGCCTTTCGTCGTAAAGAAAGCCTCGGTAATTCTATCGATTATATTCGTGGGAATCCCAGGCCCGTAATCGCGAATGGTGATTTCAGCCCATTTATTATCGATGTTTGAGATGGAGTAATCAATTTGTCCGCCATCGCCCATCGCGTGGATGGCATTAATTGTGATGTTAATAAAAACTTGTATTAGCGAGGTGCTGCAGGCGTGGACTTGTACTTTCTCATTTTTAATGCGGCAAGTTTTTGTATTTGTTTGGCGTAATTGATATTCCATAAATTGTAATGCGCTGTCGAGTGGATCGTTAGCCATGATAAATTCTTTTTTTATTTTTTCTTGTGATGGATTACCCATAGCTTTAAAGCGGCTTAAAATATTAACCGCTACATCAGATGCCGAAAGGATGGAGTCGAGGGCCTTTTGCATTTTTTCGGGAGAGTCATCACGGTGAAGCTCTGCTTGTCCAGTAATTTGCATAAGGATATTACCAAATTCGTGCGCGACGCCGCGAGAAACGACGGCAACAGAGCTCAACCTTTCGCCCTCGCAAACTTTTTGGTGGAGTTCTTCCATTTGTGCGTCACGGATTTCTTTTTCGAGACGCAAGTTCCAAATGGCGACTGTGTTTCGGGCTTTTTGTAGAATTTCACCTTCCGAAAAAGGTTTATTTAGATAGTCCCAGCGGTCGGCCATTTCTGTTCCCAAAAATTGGTGGATTGTATCCACATTACGGTCTTGGTATGCCGTCACGAACACTGCATTCATTTTAGGGTCAAGTTTATGAATTTCTTTGACAAGCTCTATGCCGTCCATACCTTCTCCAAGTCTTACGTCGAAGAACCCCATAGCAAAGGGTTTGTCATTTTGAATGGATTGACGAACTATTGTCAGTGCTTCGACGGCGTTGTAGCAAACAGTGATTTCAAAATGTTCTCTGGTCGCAATAACTGCAGTAGCGGGGGCTGTGCTTCGGCTCGAGCGCGGAGCAGTAGTTACTGGCGTTTTCGTCCCCAGTACTTGGGAATAAGAATTCGCGATTTCCTTTTCATCATCAACTACAAGCACGCGGCGGTTCCAACTTATGTCAGTTAAAAGTCGCGGCGCTGGTGGTGCAGTCTTTTTTGCGGCATGACTCATGCGGCAGCCTCCTGGTCCTTGCGTAGAGGAATCCAAATTCTAAAAATGGTTTCTTGATTAGGTTTTGAAACTTCGAGTTCTAAATCTCCTCCAAAAGCGCGGACAAAACGTCGTGATATTCCCAGACCAAGTCCGGTACCTTCGTCAGAAGATTTAGTGGAAAATTGCGTTTGAAAAAGCTTCGATTGGTTTTCCGCCGCGATTCCTGGGCCGTTATCAGAGATACGGATGACGAAATTCTCGCCCTCTACCACAGTACTTATTTTTACGTGGCCTTTAGTTTTTTCATTTTCGTATCCACGAAGTGCCTGCAAAGAGTTACGCAGTAAATTCGTAACCGACTGAATAAATTCATCTTTGTCTAGGAACACCGAGTCAGAATTTGCATCGGGACGAAATTCTACTTTAACTTTTGCTTGGTCGTAAAGATCAGCCATGATGTTGATGGACTCTTTAAGAAGCAGATGTGCTTGCCATGGCTTTAATTCAGCCCTCACGACGCTAAGGGAGCGCATTCCAGAAATAATTTTAGCAATACGGTTTGCTTCACTTAAAATAAACTCGGTATCCCTTTTAAGTTCAAGACTTTGCATTTCCCAATTAGCTATGATGCTCGTCACATTTTCCATGTCTTCTTGCCAAAGTGACTTATTGGGATCAATGCCACTGGGGGTTTTCCAGTTGTTGATAAGGCCTTCAAAGCCACTCGATTCAACGTCCTTTGCCCACGCGCTTTGAATATCCCGCAAAAGATTTGCTTGTTGCTGTTCAGTAGAGTCGATGCGGCCTTGAACTTTGCGAGTACGTGTTAATAGGCTAGTAAGGGGATTTAACACTTCGTGCGCTGCGTGGCCGGCAATTTCTCCAACTGCCGCAAGTCGCGAGGTTTTTAGTAACGCTTCTTGTGCCTCTTTGACAGCTCGATTTTGCTCGGCAAGTTGCTGGGTGCGGTCTAAAACTTTTTGTTCCAGATCCCGGTTAATTTCTTCGAGTTGAGTTCGCGAATTTTTAAGATCGCGAATCATGGAATTAAACGAGTTGGCGAGAACCGCTATTTCGTCGCGTGATTTAATATTGATTTGGGTATTCAAATCACCTTCAGAAACCTTTCCCATTCCGTCAACCAGTGTTTGTAATGGGCGAGTCAATGAGCGAGATAGGAAAAATGCAGCAAGGAAAGCAATAGTCATTACCATGAGTCCAAAATTTAGGGATCTAATGAGTAAACCATTGATTGCGGAGAAAGCTCTTTTACCCGCGGCTTCAGAAACCATTATAATTTTTCCGTTCAATGCTTTAGAAAAAGCCCCCAAATACTCTTCGCCATTATGAGAATACTCAGCAACCATCGTTTTTGTCGGCAGATTCATGGCTTTTTGGGTGCTTGCCCATTCCATAGAAATTAAAGGATTCGTCATTAAATTCTTGTCGTGATGAACAAGGAGTTCACCGCGGTTATTGGTAATAAAAGAATCATAGAGTTTTTCCGTCGGTAGGGATTTGATAAGGCGATCAGCTTTGACGTAAGTTATCACTGCCCAACGTCGCAAAGGTTTCTTGTCAGCGTCTTCTTCGATTACACTTTTACCAAAACCAATGAGAGGTGGACCATTAGGAATAGTCGCATTCCAAATTTCTTCGCCGCTTTGCTGAATAAGATTAAAGGGAACTGGACGATCTGTGGCCAATGTTTGAGTGAAGAACTCCTCTTTAAGTCCGTAAGTTGTAAGAAAGTCTTGATTGGCGAACTTTCGAAATTCCGTCTGTGATCCCGTGGGCAAAGTTAATATCATGAACGCGATGTCAGGAGCATTAGCAATAATTTCGTCAACAATTGCCTTCACATCTGTTGATTTTTCGTTGAGTAAACTAAACAGAGTCATCTTGTCCGCGTAACTTCGAAAACTGACGTCCATTTCTGTTGCTAAACTTGAAATCATATTGGCGTTTAAGTCTTTTACGAGCTGTTTCTTATCATCTTTAAAGGTGTCAGACGCAACCGCGAGATAAATTGAAACACAAAACGCTAAGAGAAGCGTCATTACGAGAAGAAATTTATAATGAATTGAAAAACCCGGCTTATTTTTCACCGATTTCTCTCCTACTTTCCATGTATTTATCGGTCTTTTTAAGTCTAAATATTAGAAATCGCTAAAGATCAGGTTAGGACCTAACTTATGTCCAAGTGAGTAGAGTTAAACGAATTAAGCCTGTTTCAATATGAAACGACATTGGAGTCTCATGGTATCACAGTGGCACCGCGAATATTTTTCATATGATGCTGCCAAAATGGTAGCGGTGAAACTTTGCTACTGAAAACAGTCAACTGTGCCGCAGGAACACACAAAAAATATTGGTATGTTGCTTGCTTATAGCGAGTCTGGAAGAAGGAGTACGTTTGTTGGACTTCAAAATTTTTGGTGCGCTCGGCCTGGTTATCTTATCGCAAACGGTGAACGCTGGCAGCGTTTCGTTTTCTTACTCTACGACGGCGCGACCGGCCCGCGACCTTATCTACAACAATCAAATTGTTGATTCCGATGGTGCTATTGACTTGCAAAAACGTGGAATTGATTTAAGTGCGCTTGAACCTGCGGAGAATGATGTTTGGAGTAATACTTCTCATTCATTAACAAATGAGGATGAGCTTGGATATCCCAATGGAGACACTCCCGTTTTTGATTTTGATTCCATTTTCGCTGCACCGACTACGACTAATAATGATGAAAATGCCAGTCACTTTCTTCTTTTTTGGGCGCGGCTTACCTATCGAGATCAGCCCTATCGAATTTCCGCAAGCTTTGGATTACATGCTGCTTTAATACGTAATGCTTTGTTAAGAAAACTCGGTTACAACCTTCCTTCGCCCAAATATTATCCACGGCTAAAGGTGCGCTTTGCTTCGCCAGAAAAACGTGATTTATTTTTGTTTAATCTTTCTGATCAAAATTTTGGAGCTCGATGCCGGTGGGTCATCGAGGCCAACGGAGAGCCGCTTGGTGACAAATGCGTAGAGTTCATGAAGAAAATTCCGGACCAGTATCTGGAGTTCACTCTGCAGGATGTTGCCTTAGAACCCGCTCGCATCAATGTCCCCACGTTTCACTGGGGAATTATGCAGGCGAATTATTTAGAAGATCGCCGATCGATTCGCGCCTTAATAGTTCCCTTCTCATGGATGGACATCCACGAGAGCGTCAACATGTACAAATGGGAGGCGGGGAGTGTTGCCAACGATGCTGCGACTCTATTTTACCCGTATGCAGGACAATTTTCAGAAACTACTTTAGAAGATGCGCGCTGGATTGTACGAAAAATTGCTCAGCTTAGCCGTGAAGAAATTGTTGAGATTGTTAAGATCGGTCATTATCCCCCTGATGTCGAGGCGCTCGTTATTGAAAAGGCCGTTGCCCGTCGTAATCACCTTTTACAATTGTTTCGAATTCCTGGGAGAGAGTATTCTTATAACTCTGGTATCTCGGTAGGAAATGTTGAAAATGGAAAATTAAAGGTTGGAGAGTATCCTGGTTATGCGCAACGATTTATTTGGGAAGATCCTAAATCTCCGTTGACTCCTGATGAGGTAAGTCGCTACGGCGCCATGATGGGAATTTCTACGGGAATTGCGCAAGCTGTTTCGGAGATCAACAAACACCTTGAGATTCTCGGGATGGAGGAGCTTCAAAAAAATCGCATTAAGGGATTACAGAAAAACTTCATTGACGCTTTTAGAAAAAACCCATTTGCTCCCTATAAAGAATCAATTTCTACTTGGGGAGGGGTCCTTGCCAGTGGTGGAATTGATGCTAGTCGAAACCTGGTCACTGGAACTTATTATGGAACGGATCAAAATACGTTAAAGAAAAACCCGCTTCAACTTGTCGATCTTGTAGGGGTACGCGCCAGCGTCGGCTATTTCTTAGGAATTGACGGAGTTAACAAACACATTCTTCCTGGTGTTACCGCCGGCATGACATTGCAACGCAGTTACGTCCATGTGCGTCCCGTAGCCAGTGTGCAGGCAGCTATGAAAGAAGAGTGGGATGATATTTTCGTTCCTGGATTCATGCATGGCTTGAGTTCGTTGATAAAAATGGATGATGTTTATACTTCCCCCGATGTAAATAAGGTGCTGACCGAGGAAGAAATAAAATCCCATGACGAAAAATTTGATAAAGCTTTAAAAGAATTTTTGACAAGGTTTCAATCAGGAGAGGTTTTCACGATCACAGACACATTGCTTGCCGACGCTTCCGCTTTGGTGCGAATTCCATTGAATGCGCTAATGCCAGTTGCCTTGACGAGTTTTGATCCTGCAATTAATGTCACGGGTGGTATCTCGGGTATGGTTTTGCGCCGCACGACCATTACCCGTACGGACGACGGTATTCATGTTTATGTCCAAAGGCTAAATAGCGTCCTTGAGCGACTTGGAGTCGATTTTAGTTTTTGGATTAAGTTTGCGGAGTTAAATACTAAAGCTCGTCAGGGTTTCATCAATACGAAAGCTTATTTACTTGATGGCGATTTCTATGATCCGCAGGGAAATCCAAAAGAAAAAGATTCGAAAGCGCGTAAGAATTTTGCGCGCGCAATGAGTGCATTGCTCCGCTACAACAGTCTTGAGCGTCTAGAAAACGATTTTTCTCCCTATGTTTTAAAGCACGAACTCGATGCAGTAACGAACTCATGGAAGTTTTTAATTTTTGAAAAAACATCACTTTCAGAAAATCATTTACTACGTGCCTTTCCGCCAAAACCTGCGGACAACTCTTATGATCCGGAGAAGTTTGAGAGAGACCTATTTGCAACTCGTAATACACAATATGCTGGAACAAGATATTTGCCAACGATTGGCCAAATCATAAGTAAGGGCTTAGAGCGAGACGTCTCTATTTATGATAATCCTGGTCCAAACTCGGCATTTAGTTTTTTTGGTAATGCTAAAATGCAGGAGCTTAAAACGGACGGCGAAATCACCGGAAACGTTTTAGTGAATCCCGTTTCGGCCACCATTCACTCTTGGCAGGGATGGTATTTGTCTCGTGATAAATTATTGAGAATTATTGATGAGTTAAATGAAGAGATAAAAGTAGTAAACCTTGGATTTCCTGGTATTCGCCGCGATCAATTCATGTCGACAACAAATATTCAATTCTATGATTTGCGCACGACGCTTTTAATTTATCAAAAGGCAATCACGCAGATCATCGATACCCTTGTCGGTAGCTCCGCTCGGCCGCCAGTCATTGTTCCGGAAAAAAAACGTATGCGAATGCTCATGGATGATTTTACAGCTACTGATCCACAAGTCGTCGAAGCACTCGCCGATTTGATGGGCCGTGAGGAATACAATAAGTATTGTTCTTATATGGGGAAAGAGCACCTAAACAAATTGAACTCTGTATTCATTGAAGCCTACCATCACGGTTATCAACACAAATGCATTTCTAATTGGATGACGGATCTCTTAAGTTTACGTCGTCAATACCCCACAGACCCGAAGCAGCAAATTAAGTGGATAAATAAAGTGATGACAGTCATTCAGAACAATGTGGACCTCGGCAGTCTTTTAAAGTGGCTTCCTCCCAAGAGCTATTTTTACCAAGTGAAAATCAGTGGTTTTAGGCAGAACGACGAACTCGGTGACAAAGATTACATTTCTGACACCGTCGGTAACTTTGATAATGATGCAGGAGCCGGAGTGTTTAGAGATTTTGTTTCCAAGTACAAAATTCTTTCTAATGAAGTCGAAGCTAAATATTTTAGCGAGGGATTTTAAAATGAAAAATCTAATTTGGTTACTCATTTTTTATTCCTTAGCTTATTCCAACACCTTGGAGCCTATAGCCGTTATATTAAACCCGACACAAAGTAACGTGTCCGAGGCGATCTCACTTCTTCGACAGCGTTCAGAAGTAAAAGAGTTAATGCCAGTGTTTTCTACGACAGAACAAAAAGCGTTAGTTGAAATGGGCGAGCGAGCCCTCAGTCAAAGTTATAAATTTAAAGTTTACTCAGAACGCGATTTAAGCAACCTGAACGCTTTCATTAAAGTTAATAACCTTCCAGTTAAGCTAGATAAAAACTCTTTAGCAATTACCATGGGCAAAGAACTTAACTACGTGCAGGAACAGTGGGGAAATAAAAATGATGGCGGCGTTCAACCGCTATTCACAGATCGCTATGGAACGACGTACATTCCTGGCAAAAAAGGCGAAGATGTGGGGAAGGCAAAAGAAATTCCTTCCAGAACAGGCAAGAAGATTGTTGCAGTTCTTGATTCTGGAGTTGACGTAAGCCATCCGTATTTAAAAAACCGAATTTATCGAAAAGAAGGCGAGTGTAGCGCATTTAAGGCCTACAACTCCTGCTTGTCCAAAGCGACAAATGATTTAAAGAAAATTTCTGAGGAAATTAAGAAAAACGGTGGCGACTTAAATAAAGCCACCGAAGAAATGCAAAAAGCCACAAAAGCGTGCCATGATCAATACGCCAATCTTGACACCGACGGTAATGGCTATCCCTTAGATTGTGAAGGTTGGAATTTACTTATAAAAAACGAATTTCCAAATGATATGTGGGGCACGCCACATATGACCGATGATGATGGTCACGGAACCCATGTCGCTGGAATTATTGCTGCTGACGAAAATAAGCAAGGCATGAAAGGCTGCACCCAAAATGCGTTGATACTTCCGGTGCGTGTGATCGACAATGCTCCGCGGGCACCGGTGCAACCACAAAGCGTCGACGATAAACTGCCGAATCCTAAAGAGGAAGAATTAAAATTCGGAAAGGGGTTTGGTGATGTAATCGCGCGTGGGCTTCTTTACGCCATTCGATCAAAGGTCGACGTTATAAACATGTCACTAGGGTGGCCCGTTCAAATAGACTCAGAAATCATTCGTAAAATGATCGCAATCGCACAAAGTAAAGGTATTGTTGTGGTTGCGGCAGCAGGAAACGACTCGACCGATTCGCTCATCATGCCATGCGTGTACCCGGGAGTTATTTGCGTAGGTGCTCATAGTAACGACGGTTCACTTTCTCATTTTTCAAATTATGGAAGTGGTGTCGATATTGCCGCACCAGGGTTTAGGGTGCTGAGTACTTTTCCCACCGAATTGATGGCATCAATATTTACCGACATGGCCGGTTATGAGTTTAAAAATGGAACAAGTATGGCGACACCTTTTGCGGCATGTGCTGCCGTTGATCTCTTAGGTCAAGGGATGAATAAAGATGAAATTCAGGCACGCCTTATGTTGGGGGCACGTCCTCACCAGACAAGCACGTTGCGTGACCAGCAAATGAAAAATAAATTTACGTTAAGTGGGAATTTAGATATTGATCGTGCCCTTGCCGTTGTACCGCAACCCTTCATTTCTTTGCAGAAAAAAGAGCCGATCAACGTTGCGTGGGACGGAAAGTCAAACTCAATTCCCGTGAAATTTGAATTGAAAAACTATTGGCGAACTGCTGGCTTGGTAAGTGTGAATTTGTCTCTCGGTGAGGGTGCGAACGGCCTACGCGTTAGGGCTGGAAGTGCGAGTGTTTCTAACTGGCAAGGTGGGACTGAAAAATCTTTTGAAGCAAGGCTCGATGTTGAGAGACTGGATTTTAACAGTGAGATTACTTTATTGATTTCAATTTCTGTTGATAATGGACCTGCTCGCCAGATTCCTACTCAAGCGATTATTGCGGTTAATGTGGACGCCCAATTCAGCGCTCTTGGCGCGATTTCCTATCCCGTTAGAGATATAAGGTTTAAACCAACAAATTTGCGTTTAGTGACGGACCTTGAAGGCGAAGGCGCTGGCGAGTATGTGGTTATCGAACGTGATGCTAACGACCTTAAAAAGACTAATGTCAACTTACTTTCCGCTGTTAGTGGTGCCTATGAAGTCACTCATTCCGTTGACATTGGCGATATCGGAAATTCTACGCTCATGTTGGTTCAAAAACTTGATCTCAATTTCGATGGTAAGAGGGATTACGTCTTAATTTATCGCGTTCCAGATCCTGATGTGAAGAAGAAAACTTATTCTTATCTTTTCGTTTGTTTGACAGATGACTTTAAACTTATGGCCCTGCCATTTAAGGAGCCTTCGTTTCGTATAAAGTATGTTCAAGAGATGGCGGCTCTGCCACCGGATTTCCAATGGGTAAAGCATGGAAATTTTAAATTGCCAGCTTGGGTTTCTGTAGGTTTAAGGGTTGATGATAAAAAACCAGATCCATGGAATTTAAAGCCTGCGAATATTCCGGCGTTAAGACTGTACTACATGACATTCGGCGATTTTTCAGAACTTACGGAAGTTGACGGCTACACGCCAATTACACATATCAGGCAAAACCCCGCTCTGGTTGCTAAGGGCATAATGCCCGTCCTTTTGGGTAAACAAAACGGCTACGTCGTTCAGTACGCCCTTGGTGAGTTTGCCGACGGAAAAGTTACAAATATAAGACCACTTGTTCTTGATAATTATCGTAATCTCATTGGCGAACCATCGAAACTGTTACTTCCGATGGATTCGCGTCACAGTGGCAATAGTTTTGTAACTCCTATAGGTAGCGGTAAAACAAGAGTTACTTGGGTAAGTAACTCAGGTGAAGTCATTGACAAAATTCTCGACCCGGTAAATAAGACTGACTCTGTTGAGTGGATCAGCGGTGCGTTTTGGGGAGATTCCATTAAGGCGTTGTTTGCACAAACTCACTATGAGCTGCAGTTTCACGACTTGAATAACAACGCTGTTAAGACAACAAGTTTGAATCGCTATAGCTTTATGCCGGTAGGTAATTTCGCGAAGATCTTCTTTCCGGTCTCAGTTGTAGATGAAAGCTTAGCGAAGAGTGTGCCGGGGCTCTACGTTCCTAACAAACTTGGTTTGTCAGCAAGTTCGCTGGTGATGGTTCCGCGCTATAACAACTCAGCTCAGTTGCTAGCGGTGGAGCGTCCAGCGCGGTTAAGGTTTTTGGCGGAAAAGGGATGCGTGGCAATCGAAGATCCGATTGTGAACGAAGTCAAAAACTTGACTGAACTTATGTTTAATTGTGGAGAAAAATTTATTCGCATCCCGCTGAAATTTTAACTAAGAAAATGGAACTACCAATTTTTATTGGGAGGATACATTGGTGCACATTATTATTAACAATTTTTTTGAAAGGAGTTTCATATGAAACTTTCAAAACTTTTATTGCCTGCAGCCTTAATCGGCTTGGCAATGACTTCTATGGTAGGTTGCGGCGGCGGCGGCGGTGATGTCGTTGTTGTTGATACTTACTACTCTGGTTGGTACGACGTATACGGTGCTCGTTGCGGAAGCTTGGGCCCTGGTTGTAACTACTATGCAAATGGTCTTAAGATCATTGATATCGAAGATCCTTATTTCAGCTCAAGCTACCTCCTTGAGTTCGGAGTTTGGGATTACTTTGACACTTACGGGGTTCCCGCAACTTACACCGGTTGGGCGTGGCTATCGCCAACCAACGTTCTTTATGATGATTTCGGTAATGCGCTTAACGAAGAGAAAAGCGAAGGCCGTAACGTAGTCGGTGATGTTGCCGCAAAAGAACTTAAAGTTGTAAATGCCGCTGCAAAAGATGTTTCTGCAAAATTTGGTTTGTCTCAATCAGCTAGCCAAAGCGTTGCAAAACTTCTCAATACTTGGGCGGTAATCGGTAAGGATCGCGCGCGTACTGCGAACGACGTTGCTGATTTCACCGAGCGTTTGTACGGTATCGACGTTGCGACTATTAAAGTTGCTTTAAGCCAAGCTCAACAAGGCGAGATGTCTGGCCTTGAGAGTGCAGCTAGCGAAATTGCAGACCGTTGGGACACAACTCCCTCAATGGTTATTGATATGCAAAAACGCTGGTTCGCTCCGCACCTTAAATCCTACGGTGTTAATGTAAAATAAGCTGTTCTCGATTTAAGTGCACCCTTTTAGTGCGCCCTACCGGGCGCACTTCTTTAAGGTGCCTGAGACTTTTTCCAGTCCATAGCGCGTTATTTTTTATTAGTCGAAACTAGAATTGTCCAGAGATCCATAACATTCACAGAAATTTTATTTTCGATTTCGAAACCAGTTTCTTTGGTAAACTCCTCAAGAGTTAAATTCGTACGAAAACCAACGTATCTGGAAATCGGCGAGAGAAGCTCGGCGGCCTTTCCAAAGATTCTTTTCTTATTGGCAAAATGATTTAGCAAAATAATTTTACCACCGGGCTTACAAACGCGACTCATTTCTTTGACAAATCTTTTCGGGTTAGGAACGACAGTGGCAACATACATCGCCACAATAGAATCAAAAGAATTATCTGGAAAAGACATATTTTCTGCGTCCATATTCAAGAGCGCTTCCACATTTTTTAGGCGGTCTTCTTTTACCAACTCTTTGGCGTAATGAAGCATTTCATTAGAGATATCAATTCCTGTTACTTTGACGTGAGAAGGATATAAGGGAAGTGATAGGCCAGTGCCAACGCCGACCTCGAGTACGTGTGCCCCCTCACTTTGATCCGTTAATTCAACGGCGGTTTTTCGTCCGGGGTTAAAAATCCAGCCAAAATAAAAATTATAATATTTGGCATAGCGTTTATAGGCTTTCTGAATGGAGGCAACATCAAGTCGCATTACTTGTGATAGCCGCGACCGTGATTCTTACGCATTTCTTGATGTTCAGCCTTCATTTGCTCATGACAAGCTTTCATCGCTTCTTTGTTTTGGGCAGCATTAACACATTCTTTAGCCTTCTGAAGACTCTGTATTTTTATATCGATATGTTCTAAGACTTCTTTCTTATGTTGTTGGAGTTTTTCGGGGGTTTCTTTGTCGTCAGCAAAGGCCATAGAAAAGCCCACGAGTAACGTAATTATTATGAAATATTTCATCTAGGAACCCCCTGGAGACCATTAGAAAACAAGGATGCTCAATGAGCAAGATTATATTTTAATTGCGACGCGTTTTAGCTTAAGAAGCGTATTGCCAATTACTTTAAACTCTTCTCTACTAAATTGATTAAGTCTAGCGACTCGGGAGTAGTTTTTGAATTAAATCGCGCCATAACTTTACCATTCTTATCAATTAAAAATTTTTCAAAGTTCCATTGAATATCATTTTTATCAGAAGAGTTACTCAATAAAAATTGATAAAGAGGATGACGATTGGGTCCATTGACGTCTGCTTTTTTTAGCATGGGAAATTTAATATTGTACTTCAGCGTGCAGAATTTTTTGATTTCGGCTTCTGTACCAGGTTCCTGACTGCCAAACTGATTGCACGGCATTCCAAGAACCACGAGACCTTTGTCTTTATATTTTTCATAGAGAACTTCAAGTCCTTCATATTGTGGTGTATATCCACACTTCGACGCCGTATTTACTATGAGGAGAGTTTTGCCCGCATAATCTTTCATTGTTGTTAATTTTCCGTCAATAGAAGTCACAGGAATTTCGTAAAGTTTAGAATTTTCAGTCGCCATAACAAAAATCGCTCCTATTAAAAATAATTTAATCACCAAATCTTTCTCCTTTTGGCCTATACCACCAGCTGGTCCGGTTTGCAAAAAATCTCTAATGCCTTGAGAATTAGAATATGAAAAAACACATTTTACCACTACTTTTTTTGTTTTGTACTACCCATGCGGCACAAAGCCCCAACCCTATATGCTTTCCAGAGACAAATGTTCGAATTCCAATGACGAGTCTTACTGGAATCACAGAAACTGAATTTAACCGCGTCCTTGATAAGGTTGAAAAAATCTATGCTCCGATTATTGAGAAAGCCGGCGGTTCATTGTCGGTCACCCGGGCTTGGGATGATGACAAAATCAACGCCAAAGCATGGCGCGTTTTTAGTTCATGGTATATCAAGATGTATGGCGGGCTGGCTCGGCATAAAGAAGTAACAAGTGATGGCTTTACTTTGGTGGCTTGCCATGAGCTTGGCCATCACGTTGGGGGATTCCCAAGAGAAGGCTGGTATTCCATAGAGGGGCAATCCGACTATTATTCTGTGCTAAAATGTGCTCACAAAATCTGGGCCGATGAAGATAGTGTGGCTATCGTAAAAAATATGAGTGTGGACGCCTTGGTGAGAGAGAAATGTACGACAAGCATTGGCAACGACAAAGAGCGCGCTGAATGTATGCGAAGCTCTATGGCTGCCAAAGGTCTCGCTCGTATGCTTGCGGAATTTCATTTTGTTTCGGACCCTATGCCCGAGTTTGATACTCCAGACCTCACACGTGTGAAAAAAACCTATACATCCCATCCCAATGCTCAATGCCGTTTAGATACGAATTTCCAAGCAGCGTTGTGCAACGTAAATCCAGAGATAGATATTCCCAATGACAGAAGCGATGTCGGCGTTTGTTTATTTGATAAAATGGGAGGTCGTCCGGCGTGCTGGTACGCCGAAAAAACTGCTAAATGACTTCTGTCAGAAATAAGTCCCACGGCAGACAATGCACTTTGCCAATCTTCAGCTTATGACGGTCATTACTTAAGTAATATAATTTCTTTTCTCCTGGAAAATCCCTGGCAATTCTCTCAAGAGAATGAACGTCGGACTCGTCAATTCTTGCAGAAGACTTAATTTCAATTAACAGATGACGCTGTCCTTTGGAAAGTACGAGATCAACTTCCGCTAGGTTTTTTGTCATATAGTAAGAAAGTTTATAATTTCTCTGTAAATACTTATTCACTCTATAAATATTTAATATAACCATTTGTTCAAACAAATCACCGTATACCGAAGTCCCAGGACTGGGAATTTGTTCTAAAGAACTTTCCAGAGCCTTTTTCACACCTGTATCGAAGAGATAAAATTTAGGATTAATTTTTTGGCTTTTTCTGACACTTAAATGAAATGCCGGTAAATAAAATCCTAACAGAGTGTCTTCAAGTATTTGAAAGTAAGACTGGACAGTCTTTGTATCAACGCCTATTTGATCACCAATTTTTTTGTGATTAATTATTTTGGCGGACGCCTGTGCTCCAATTTCTAAAAAACTTCGAAATGGATCTAACTTGCGAATGACTTGTTCAAGTCTAATCTCCTCATTAAGATAAGTTAGTACGTAGCCGTTTAGATAACTCAGTTTATCCTTATTATTTTCAAATGACGTAATTTTAGGAAGACCACCCCAACGCAAATAAGAAATCAAATCGAAATCGCTTCCAAGCTCCTTCGGAGTCAGCGGAAACAATTCATTGACAAAAGCGCGTCCAGCTAACAGGTTTGCTCCGCCTCGCTTCAGCTTCCGTGCACTTGAGCCAGTTAAAATAAACTTATAGTTATACTTTTCAATTAGTAAATGAATCATGTCGAGTAGACGTGGTACCTTTTGAACCTCATCAACTACAACCCAGTCAGGTTTTTTTTTAAGTGCCAATAACTCGCCCTCAATGCGATTAGGATGACGAGCATAAAAGTCTTCTACTGTCGGATCTAGTAAATTGACCATAAAGGGGTTCTTGGCTGCAAACTGCTTTTCAATAAAAGTTGACTTACCAGTTCCGCGAGCGCCAAAAAGGAAGAAGCTTGATGAGCGAGAGGGGCTAATAATTCTTTTGTAATTTTTTTGGACCATACTCCATAATTGTCTGCTATTTTTGGAGCATCGTCAAGCTGGGTCCGGATTAGTAACTATCACTGGACCATAAAATGTTTTAGTATACCGGCTACGTATCGTGTGACCCTATCCTATTTTCTAGACAGTTTTCAA
>FRDC01000316.1_pt1 | contig 36452 bp, 38 predicted proteins | sample 1106171 | NCBI WGS metagenome assembly FRDC01 (sample SAMEA3930566, study PRJEB13176) | freshwater metagenome | biome: Drinking water system; feature: drinking water; material: water | place: Singapore | collected 2014-12-20 | reverse complement strand
GCGGCGGCGCGCAGCCGACCCTTTTGCGCGGCGAGCGGCGCGGGCGCGCCACTCACCAGCGCGACCGCGACGGTCGCGCCGAGCGCGCGTCGCAGGCTGGACGGATTGGCCATTAGTTCTTCCCCCCCACCGGAACTTCGGTGACATTATTGCCGCGCGCGATGCGAACCACGGGTCCGCGCGGTGCCCCCGGATACCCCCCCGCCGGCGCGGCGCCGGGCGCGCCCGTCGGCGCGTCGGCGCTCGCCGTCTTGCCGGGCACGGTCGCGCGCTGGAAGCGCGAGACGTCGGCGCCGGTCACATAGCTGTTCTTGGCGGCGACGGGCTCGCCCTCGGCGCGCTTCATCATCGCCTGTTCGGCCTTGGCGTCGAGCCCATCGGGCACGTTGATCGCGCCCGAGGCGATCTTCTCTTCGAGCTCGCTCGCATTGTCGGCGATCGAGCGCAGCGCGACCGAGAGCGAGCCGCCGAGATTCTGGATTGCGACGATCTTCTCGGCGAGCTTGGGCGTCGCCTCCACCGTCACGCTATTATAGGGGCGAACGACGGTATTGCCCTTGTCGTCCTGCGCCTGATCGGTGTGCGAATCGGTCGCGAGCACGCGCAAATTGCGCATCACCGTTTCGGTGACGTTGAGCGGCGGGCCATCGCCGCCGCCCGCGACGCGCTGGTTGAGGATCAGATCGATGCGGTCGCCGGGGAAGATGAACCCCGCGACCTGCTGCTGCTGGCCCTGGAGCGGCACGGTGACCGCGCGCATGCCCGGCCCGAGCGCGGCGGCGAGGAAGCCGCGGTCGCCGGGCTTGACCAGCGCGCCCTGGGTCACCGGTTGCCCGGCGGTGATCGCCACGCGCACGACGGTGCCGAGCAGATTCTTGATGTTCGACTCCGGCCGATCCTTCACGAAATAGGCCTTGTCGATCAGCTCGCTGGGCCAGGGCTTGAAAGTGACCGAGGTTTGATCGAGGATGGTGCCCACGGGCAGCGCGCGGGTCGCGACCATCACTTCGGGGCCGGTCGGCGCGGGCGGGGCGATCACGGCGGGCACGGCTTGCGCGGTCGGCGCGGCTTGGCCGAGCACCAGACTACGCGCGACGAAAGCGGTGACCGCGGCGATGATCAGCGCGCCGACGAGCAGAATGATTTTGCGAGCGTCCATGCGGCAACTACCCCCTCGGCCCGAACCCTAGGCTCCAGCCTCACTCATCCGACAAACTGGTAAAAAAGCGGTTCACGAAGCATGATTAACCCTGCCAGCGCGATCGCCACGCCATAGGGCGTCTCGCTGCGCCCCGGGCGGCGGCGCAAATGATGCTCGGCGACGGCGATCAGCGTCACCGCCGCGCCGATGATCGACATCAGCATCAGCAGTTGGAGCAACGGCAGCGGCGCGAGCCACAAGCCGAGCGCGCCGATCAGCTTCAGATCGCCGCCGCCCATTTGCCCGATCACGAAGGCGCCGAAGAACAGCGCGGTCACGCCGAGCGCGACGCCCAGCTGCAGCGCGAGATCGGGCCAGAGCGGCGTCGCTTGCGTCCACCACCACAGCGGTGCCATCAGCGCGATCACGGCGTTCTTCCAATTGGCGATGGTGCGCTGGCGCAGATCCTCGATCGCGCACGACAGCAGCAGCCCGGCGAGGACCGCGAGCAACGTTAACGAGAGGCTTGCCGCGTTCATGGCGTTAACCGCTAGACGAGAGGGCTTGCCAAAACGTAACCACGGCGCGTGACCTCCGCTTCACTTTACCGCCGCGCGATTCCCGCCGCCGCCCGAATCAGCCATTGGCGCGCGCCCGATGGCTGGGCGCTGCGCCGTTTCGATTGGCCCGGCGCCGGGCGCGGGCGGATTTTGTGGCAGGGCGGGCGCGGCGACATTTTCGAGAAATATCTGGAGCTTTTCGCCCATTGGCACGAAGCCGGCTGGAGCGTGACCAGCCTCGATTGGCGCGGCCAGGGCGGATCGGGGCGCGTCGCCGCCGACCCCAGCGTCGGCGACATCGGCGATTTCGCGGATTACATCGCCGATCTCAAAGCCTTTTGGAGCGAATGGTCGCGCGAGGGCGCGGGGCCGCGCGTGCTGATGGGCCATTCGATGGGCGGCCATTTGGTGCTGCGCGCGGTGGTGGAGGACGCGGCCGATCCGGTCGCGCTGGTGCTCTCGGCGCCGATGCTGGGCCTGAAGAGCCCGATCGGCTGGACTTTGGGCGAGCGGCTCGCGGGGCGCATCGCCCGCATCGGCAACCCCGCGCGCCCCGCTTGGCGCGGCAATGAGAAGCCGGGCACGATGATGACCCGGCAGCAATTGCTCACTTATGATCCCGATCGCTACGCCGACGAGCTGTGGTGGCAGAGCGCCAAGCCCGAGCTGGTGCTCGGCCCGCCGAGCTGGCGCTGGGTCGCCCAGGCGTTCACCTCGACCCGGCTGCTGCGCCGCGACGCGCGCCTCGCGACGCTCGCGCCGCCGGTGCTGCTGATCGTGCCGCTGCACGACGAATTGGTCGATTCGCGCGCCGCGCTCGGCGTCGCGCGGCGGCTGCCCGACGCGCGGGTGCTGACCTTCGGCAAGGAGGCGGCGCACGAGATTCTGCGCGAGGCCGATCCCGCCCGCGCGCGCGCCGTCGCCGAGATCGATGCTTTCCTCGCCGAGAAGGCGCCTAAGTGATCCGCGCCGACGTCGCGGTGATCGGCGCCGGCATGGCGGGCGCGAGCCTGGCGGCCGAACTCGCCGGCGCGGGGCGGATCGTGCTGATCGAGGCCGAGGACATGCCCGGCTATCACGCGACCGGGCGCTCGGCGGCCTTTTGGTCGGAGACTTATGGCGGCGCGGGGGTGCAGCCGCTCACCTCGGCCTCGGGCGATTATCTGCGCGCGGGCGGATTTCTGGCGCCGCTCGGCTCGCTTCACGTCGGGCGGCGGGAGGAACAGGCGGCGGCGGACGCCTTTCTCGCCGAATTCGAAGGCTCGGGGGTGCGGCTCGAGCGGGTCGATCCCGCGACTTTGGTGCCGGGGCTACGGCCCGATTGGGTGGTGGGCGTCGCCGAGCCGAGCTGCGCTTATATCGACGTCGCCGCGCTCCACGCCCATTATCTCGCGCGTGCCCGCGCCGGCGGGGTGGAACTGCTCACGCGCGCCGAACTGCTCGCGGCCGAGCGGACCGACGGCGCGTGGCGGATCGAGACGCGGGCGGGGCCGGTGATCGCCGATACGCTCGCCAATGCGGCGGGCGCCTGGGGCGATGTGGTCGCCACGCGCGCGGGGGTCGCGCCGCTCGGGCTCGCGCCTTATCGGCGGACGATGGTGCAGCTGCGCACCGATCCCCCCGTGCCCGAGGGATTGCCGCATGTCGCGCATCTGGGCGGCGGCTTTTACTTCAAGCCCGAGGGGCAGGGTCGGCTGTGGCTGAGCCCGCATGACGAAATCCCCGACACCCCCGGCGACGTCGCGCCCGAGGAGATCGACGTCGCGATCGCGATCGACCGGCTCGAACGATTGGTCGATTGGCGGGTGGCGGCGGTCGAGCGGCGCTGGGCGGGCTTGCGCACCTTCGCGCCCGATCGCTTGCCGGTGTTCGGCTGGTCGGCGGCGGCGCCGGGCTTTTTCTGGTGCGTGGGGCAGGGCGGGTTCGGCATTCAAACCGCCCCCGCCGCCGCCCAAATCGCCGCCGCGCTGCTGCGCCGCGACGCGCTCCCCGCGCCCGTCGCCGCGATCGAGGTCGCCGCTTACGCCCCGGCGCGGTTCGGCGCCTGAGCCCGGCTCACTCGACCTCGATCACCTCGGCGGCGGCCGAATTCTTGACGTTTTCGATGCATTTGAGCGCCGAGGCCTTGGACGAATAGCCTTCCGAGGTGGTGGCGAGGATATTGCCGTTGCCGTGCTTCAACCGCCAGCGCCACTCGCCCGCCTTGTCGGTGTAAAGTTCGAACTTCATTTTCGACTCTCCCGCTCGTTGCGCTGGCGATCGTTGCGCGGGCGTTCGATCGGTGCAAGCGGTTTCGCAGGCGGCGGCGATGCGCTAGACCCGACTCATCATGGCGCAAAGCGGCTATCTCGGCTGGGTTGGCGGCGGCTGGTGGGATGGGCTCGCGCGGCTGTTCGGTCGACGCGCGCGCACGGGTGACGCCAAGCGCTGGCGCGGTATTTTCGGGCGCGCGCACGAAGCGCCGATCGCCACCCCCGCGATCCGCGCCGCGCCGGTCGCGCACCCGATCGCCCCGGCCACCCGCCCCGCGTTCGAGGCGCCGCCACCGAGCACCATCGCCGCGCGCGTCCAGCGGCTGAAGCGCCGCGCGGCGATCGACATGTTCGATCAGCTCGGGCTCGCCCCGATCCCGGGGCAGTTGTGGCGCTTCGTCGATGCCGAGCGCGACCCGTTCGACGGGGTGAGCGCGTTCCTACGCGCGATCGGGCTCGATCCCGAGCGCGCGCGGCGGCGCGATCCGGCGGAGCTCGCGCGCGCCAACGCGGTGCTCGAACTACTCTTCACGATCGATCACGTGTTCGATCGCGTGGCACCGCCGGTCGCCGCCGCGCTCGAGGCGCGGCTCTGCTCGGGCGATTATCTCGCGGTGCGCGCCGCCGCCCAAGTCGCGCAGACGTTCGAACGGATCGCCCGGCTCGAGGCGCGCTGGCCCGCCGCGCACCGGCTCGCGGTGCTGACCGCCTTTCTCGACGATGTGCGCGGCGGGCTCGCCGATCCGCTCGGGGTGCCCGTGCCGGCCGCCATTCAGGCTCAGCGCGTCGCCGATGAGCTGGGCCGGCAGATGGGCGCGCTCGATACCGCCTTGCGCGATGGCGCCGCGCTCCACCAGGCGCTGCTTCGGCGCTGGCCCGCGCCCTGGGACCGAAGCGCGCAAGGCGCGGTGCGCGCGCGCGCCGAAGCCGATGCCGCCGACGCCCACCGGCAGCTTCTCACCAACGCGGCGCTCGACCATGACGCGGTGGAGGCCCAGATCGCGCGCATCGGGGCGGCGAATGCCGTGCTGCGCCGCTTGATCGAGGCGATCGACGGCCAGGCGCCGATGCCGCCCCAGAACGAGATCGAGCTGGCGCTCGCCTATTTCGGCTTCGCGGCGCACGCCAAGCCCGACCCTGCGCGGCTCGCGGCGCGTTTCCGCCAGCTCGCGCGGCTGACTCATCCCGATCTGGCGCCGCCCGACTCGAGCGCGCGCGCCGCCGCGCACCGCCGCTTCGTCGAACTCAACGCCCATTACGAAGTGCTGCGGGCTTGGGTTTAGCCGCCCGAGGCGGTCCGCCGCCGCCGCATCCGCACCTCGATCCGGCGCCGCCCGGCGTCGGCGCGGGCCTCGCCGGCGCCGATCGTGCGGTCGTCGGGCTGGAGGAAGGGGCCGGCGGAGAGCGGCACGATGGTGAAGCGGCTCAGCCCCGCCAGCCGCAGGAAACGCGCGACCGATACGGCGCGCGCCATGCCGAGCCCGGCATTGTCCGACGCCTGGGGCTCGGCGGTAGCCTCGCCCAGATAAAGCGGCACCAAGGTGCGATCGAGATTGCTCGGCAGCCGGCCGCCGCCCTGGCGCGGCACGTCGTCGGTATGGCCGATCACCTCGATCACGTCCGCGTCATACGCCTCGCCGATCGCGCGCAGGCGCGGCACGATCTGGCGCGCGAGCCGCGTCTCGAACGCCGGCGAAAGCGCCGCCGAGCCGGCGGCGAAATTGAAACCGCCCGCCTCGGGCAGGACGATGATCGGCGGCTCCTCGCGCGGGCGGGGGCGGGCGTTGAGCGCGACCAGATAGCCGCCGAGCAGGATCGCGCTGAACAAGGCGACCGCGAGCAGCAGATAGATCGTTTCCTGCCCCATTTGCAGCGCGAGGCTCGACCGGGGGGGCTCGCGCCTCATGCGCGCTCGACGGGTTTGACGAAGCGCTCGACCGAGTCGATCAGATCGCCGAGCGTCGTCAGCAGCGCGCTGGTGTCGCCCGCCGCCTGGTTGAGCCGCGCGGTTTCGGTGGCGAGGCGCACGACCTCGTCGCTGCTCTTGTCGGCGGCGGCGGCGAGCGCGGCGAATTTGGTCTCGCTGCGCTCCACCATTAGCATCAGCTTGGCCGCCTCGGTCTGCATCGCCTGGCCGAGCGCTTGGCTCTGCGCCGCCGCGCCGGCGAGTTGTTCGCGCATTTCGCGCAGCGCGCGCACCGCGCCGCGCAATTCGGTGCCGAGGTCCTGCGTCGCGATGGTGAGTTCGCTCAGTTCGGCGCCGGGCTCGCTGCTCCCGGCTTCATGCGCCTCGATCCGCAGCAGCACCGCGAAGAACGGCGCGAGCCCGGCGGTTGCGAGCCCCTCGAGAAAGGGAATGGCGATCCCCGCGAGCGCGGCGAGGCTGTCGACGCGGAGCGTCGCGGTGCCGAGGAACAGCGGGATCACCGCCGTGCTGATGCCCAGGATCAGCGAGAGCACGCCGAACGCCACGATCATCTCGGCGGCGATCACCGCATCGAAATCGGCGCGCCGGCGCAGTAGCGCGCTCGCTTGCCAGCGCAGGAAGACCAGCGCGACGAGATTGCCGAGAAACAGCACCGGAAAGGTCGTCTGCGTCGCGAGCTGCGCGGCGTGGAGCGCGAGGCTGCCGATCAGCACCAACAGCCCCATCCGGCTGAACGCACTGGCGCGCGGCTGCGCGCGACGGGGCACGACCATCTGCTTTCTCCCTGGCCCGGCCTATCGCCGATTTGCCCCCGCGAGGCTAGGGCCGGTGTGGCCGTGACGGGTCCCAATCCCGTGCGTCGGGGGAAATGCCGCGCTCGATCTTTGATCTGTCGCGATTTCCGAGCCGGCACGTGATTCCACTTGCCTAAAAATCGCGCTAAGCGTGACGCGCCGCCGTAGCCGCGTCGCTCGCCAGCCGGTCGACGCGTTCGTTTTCCGGGTGGCCGGCGTGGCCCTTCACCCAGCGCCACTCGATCCGGTGCGGCGCGGCGGCGGCGAGCAGCGCCTGCCAGAGATCCGCGTTCTTCACCGGCTTTTTGTCGGCGGTCTTCCAGCCGTTCTTCCGCCAGCCGTGGATCCATTTGGTGAGGCCGTCCATCACATAGCGGCTGTCGGTGAACAAGGTGACGCGGCAGGGGCGGTTGAGCGCCTTCAGCCCTTCGAGCGCGGCGGTGAGCTCCATCCGGTTATTGGTGGTGAGGGGCTCGCCGCCCGAAAGCTCCTTCTCATGCGCGCCCATGCGCAGCAACACGCCCCAGCCGCCGGGGCCGGGATTGCCCTTGCACGCGCCGTCGGTGAAGATTTCGACCTGGGGCAAGTCGCCGGTCATGCGAAGGCGTCGTCGCGCGCATAATGGGGGTAGCGGCGCAGATAAGCGAGCGGGTCCTTGCGCGTGACGAGCGCGTCGGCGGGCGTGTTCAGCCAATCCCAAGCGCGGCTGAGCGCGAAGCGCAGGCAGGCGCCGCGGGCGAGCACCGGCAGCGCGGCAAGCTCGGCGTCGCTCAGCGCGACGATCGAGCGATAGCCCTCGATCAAGGCGCGCCCGATTGCCGCGTCGTGCCGCGCGCCGCGCGCGTCGAACGTCCAGGCGCTGTGCATCACCGCCAGATCATAAGCGCGGATATCGGTGCAGGCGAAGTAGAAATCGATCAGCCCGGTCACTCGGTCGCCGAGCATCAGCACATTGTCGGGGAAGAGATCGGCATGGATCGCGCCCTCGGGCAAGGCTTGCGGCGCCGGCCAGGCCGCGAGCACCGCGTCGAGCTTCGCCGCCAGATCGCGACCGAGCCCCGGCGCGATCATCTCCAGCCCGTCGCCGCAGCGCGCGAGCAGCGGCGCCCAGCTGTCGACGCCCATCGAATTGGCGCGCCGGGGCGCGAAATCGGCGAGCGCCGCGTGCATCCGGCCGAGCGCCACCCCCGCCGCGCGCGCTTTCGCCGGGGTGGGCGTTGACAGCGAGACGCCGGGCAGGAAAGTGATGAGGCACGCCGGGCGCCCGCACAGGCTTTGGATCGCCCCGCCGTCGCGGTCGCGGATCGCGGGGGGCACCGGCAGGCGCTTGGCGGCGAGGTGATCGGTGAGCGCGAGGAAGAAGGGCAAATCCTCCTCCCGCACGCGCTTTTCATAGAGGGTCAGGATGAAGCGCCCGCGCGTCGTCTCGACCAGATAATTGCTATTCTCGACCCCTTCCGCGATGCCCTTCGCCGAGACGAGATCGCCGACGTCATAGCGCGCGAGGAAGTCGCTCAGCGCTTCGGCGGAGACGGGGGTGTAAACGGCCATCGCGCCGCTAGAAGAAAAGCGCGGCCCCGGGTCAAGCCCGGGGTGACGGCGATTTGTCAGGGGACCGGAACGAGCTGGTCAAGCCGCCTCGGTTTCCAGCCCGCGCGGCAGCTTGAAGGCGATCGTCTCGCGCGTCGTTTCCACCTCGCGCTCGGTGGTCTGGAAATGCGCGCCGAGCAGATCGACCAGCTCGCGCACCAGCAATTCGGGCGCCGAGGCGCCGGCGGTGATGCCGAGCGTGTTGACCCCCTCCAGCCAGCCGAGATCGAGGTCGGAGGCGCGCTGGATCAGCCGCGCGCGCGTGCCGCATTTTTCGGCGACTTCCACCAGACGCAGCGAGTTGGACGAATTGGTCGCGCCGATCACCAGGATGAAATCGCATTGCGGCGCGATCGCCTTCACCGCCGCCTGGCGGTTCGAGGTCGCATAGCAAATATCGTCGGCGCGCGGCGCCTTGATCTCGGGAAAGCGGCGGGTGAGCACGCTCACGATATCGGCGGTATCGTCGACCGACAGCGTCGTCTGCGTGAGGAAAGCGAGATTGCCCGGATCGGCGGGGGCGAAGCTTTCGGCGTCTTCCACCGTTTCGATCAGCGTCATCGCGCCGGCGGGCACCTGGCCGAAGGTGCCGATCACCTCGGGATGGCCGGCATGGCCGACGAAGACGATATGCTTGCCCTGGCTGACGAGCCGCTCGGCCTGGCGGTGCACCTTCGACACCAAGGGGCAGGTGGCGTCGAGATAGGAAAGCCCGCGCTGGCTCGCCTCCGCCGGCACCGATTTGGGCACGCCGTGCGCGGAGAAGACCACCGGCACGCCGTCGGGCACTTCCTCCAGCTCCTCGACGAACACGGCGCCCTTGGCGCGCAGCGCGTCGACGACGAATTTATTGTGGACGATCTCGTGGCGCACATAGACGGGCGCGCCATATTTTTCGATCGCGAGTTCGACGATGTGGATCGCGCGGTCGACGCCGGCGCAAAAGCCGCGAGGCGCCGCGATGAGCAGATCGAGCGGCCGGGGTTGCGAGTTGAGCATGGGCGCGCTTCTACGCGATTGCTTGCGCGCGCGAAAGCCGGTTCCTATGGTGCCGCGCGATAACGGTACGCCCGCCGCGCGCGGCGTGCCCCTCCGCCATGAAAAGGGTGCCTCGTTGATCCGCCAATTCGCCTTGCTCGCGCTACCCCTGGTCGCGGCCGCCTGCGCCCCCAGGGAGGGCCAGTTCACGCTCGAGGGCATCACGGCGGTGCGCACCGCTTGCCCCGCGGTCGCGGTGCCGGCGGGGACGGGCGACATCACCTTGTTCAACCCGCCCTCGAGCAATGATCTCGCCGCGCTCGACGTGACCGCGACGATCACCAAGCTGCGCGACACTTGCTCGGACGTGGGGGAATATGTGCAATCGGTGGTGACGTTCGAGGTGCTCGCGCGGCGCAGCGAGGCCGGGGCGGCGCGCGACGTGGTGCTGCCTTATTTCATCACCGTGGTGCAGGGCGGCACGGCGGTCGTCTCCAAGCGGATCAGCCGGGTGACCGTGCATTTCGACGCGGGCCAGCTGCGCGCCCAGGCGACGGGCGAGGCGACCGCGAGCGTGCTGCGCTCGGCGGCGACGCTGCCGCCCGAGCTCCGCCGCGAGATCACGCGCCCGCGCCAGGCCGGCCGCGAGGAAGCCGCGACCGACCCGCTCTCGCGCCCCAACGTCCGCGCCGCGATCGCGCGCGCGACCTTCGAGGCTTTGGTCGGCTTCCAACTGACCGACGAACAGCTGAAATATAACGCGACGCGCTGAGGAAGATGGGGGCGCCGATGACCATCCACGATCTGGGCGATGGCCGAGCGAGTCTCGAATATGACGCTGCCCAGCGGGGGGCGGTGATCGCCTCGCTTCATGCCCTCGGCGGCGCGCTGGTCGAGCAGGCGACGACCTATGACCGTTGGCGGATCGATGGCGCCGATCTGATCAGCGTCAGCGACACGGGGGATCCCTGCCTGTTGGCCGCCGATGCGCAAGGTCGGCGCGCGCTCCAACGAATTTTCGCGCGGGCGGCGACGCATGATGAAAGCCGGTTGACGGCCACCCGCCGCGCCTCCTAAGCAGCCGCGTCGCGGGCTTTCAGCCCGGGCGCTCGCGGGAGAGTGTGGAGCTATTCCACCGCCGAAGGAGCAACCGCCCCGGAATCTCTCAGGCAACCGGACCGCAGCGCTTAGGACACTCTGGAAAGCGGCCTTGATGGGCCCACCGAAGGGGTAAGCCGGTCCGCGCCGGCGAAAGCTCTCAGGTTTCCGTGACAGAGGGGGCGTGACTTTTCCGGGGAGGGGAAGTCGCGCGACCAAAGCAGCGGGCCAAGGGGCGAAGATGAGCGACGATGAACTGATCGAATTGCCGATCGAAACCCTGCCGCTCGACGGTTGGCACCGCGCGCGCGGCGGCCGGATGGTCGAATTCGCCGGCTATCACATGCCGATCCAATATGAAGGCATCATGGCCGAGCATCTCTGGACGCGGGAAAGCGCCGGGCTGTTCGACGTGAGCCATATGGGGCAATTGCTCTTTTCGTCGGAGAGCGAAGACGTCGCCGCCGCGCTCGAACGCGTGCTGCCGGGCGATATCAAGGGGCTCGCGCCGGGGCGCATGCGCTATTCGCTGCTGCTGACCGAGCAGGGCGGCATTCTCGACGATCTGATGGTGACGCGCCTGCCCGAGGGCAGCGCGTTCGACGCCGCTTTCTACATGGTGGTGAACGGCGCGACCAAATGGGACGATATCGCCCATCTGCTCGAAAATCTGCCCGAAGAGGTGACGATCAACCACCTCGGCGACCAGGCGTTGCTCGCGCTGCAAGGGCCGAAGGCGGTCGACGCGCTGGCGCGGCTGGTGCCGGGGGTGGAGGCGCTGCGCTTCATGCAGGCGGGCGCGTTCGAGCGCGAAGGCGTGCCGCTGTGGATCAGCCGATCGGGCTATACCGGCGAGGACGGGTTCGAGATTTCGCTCCCCGCCGAGGATGCGGAAGGCTTCGCGACGGCGCTGCTCGAACAACCGGAGGTCAAGCCGATCGGCCTCGGCGCGCGCGATTCGCTGCGGCTGGAGGCGGGGCTGCCGCTCTACGGCCATGATCTGGACGAGGAAACGACGCCGGTGATGGCCGATCTCGGCTTCGCGCTCGCCAAGCGCCGGCGCGAAGCGGGCGATTTCCCGGGCGCCGCGCGCATCGCGATCGAGCGCGAGCAAGGCCCGGCGCAAAAGCGCGTCGGCTTGTTGATCGACGGGCGCCAGCCGGTGCGCGAGGGCGCGGCGGTGCTCGACGGCGGCGCGAGCGAAGTCGGGCGCGTCACCTCGGGCGGTTTCGCGCCGAGCGTGGGCGCGGCGATCGCGATGGCCTATGTCCCGCTCGCGCTCGCCGCGCCGGGCACGCGCATCCAGCTCGCGCAGCGCGGCAAGGTCCATCAGGCGACCGTCACCGCGCTGCCCTTCGTCCCCCATCACTATGTCCGCTAGAGGGAGCTAGCCCATGAGCCGTTACTTCACCGAAGACCATGAGTGGATCGAACTCGACGGCGAGATCGGCACCGTCGGCATCACCGAATATGCGCAGAGCCAGCTCGGCGACATCGTGTTCGTCGAAGTGCCCGAAGAGGGCAAGACGCTCGCCAAGGGCGATGAAGCGGCGGTGGTCGAAAGCGTGAAGGCCGCGTCGGACGTGTACGCGCCCGTCTCGGGCACGGTGGTCGAGGGCAATGCGTCGCTCGCCGATCAGCCGGCTTTGGTGAACGAAGACCCCGAGGGCGAGGGCTGGTTCTTCAAGCTGACGCTCAGCGACACGAGCGAGCTCGACGGGCTGATGGACGAGGCCGCCTACGACGCGTTCGTGGCGAAGCTCTAGGCGATGATGCACCCAGACCCGTTCGCGCGGCGCGAACGGGTTTCGGTTTGAACGATGAGGGCGTCATGCCAGCGAAAGCTGGCATCTCCCGGCAAGCGCGAGACCCCAGCTTTCGCTGGGGTGACGCGATGGAACAGGATCACCGATGCGCTACCTCCCTCTCACCGATACCGACCGCCAGGCGATGCTCGCCGCGATCGGCGCGGGCTCGATCGACGATTTGTTCGTCGACGTCCCCGCCGAAGCCCGGCTTGCCGGGCCGATCGCGGGCCTGCCCGATCACGCGAGCGAAATGGCGGTCGAACGCCATATGAAAGCGCTTGCCGCCAAGAACACGGTCGCGGGCGAAGTCCCCTTCTTCCTCGGCTGTGGCGCTTATCGCCACCATGTGCCCGCCTCGGTCGATCACCTCATCCAGCGCGGCGAATATCTGACGGCCTACACGCCCTATCAGCCCGAGATCGCCCAGGGCACGCTGCAGATGCTGTTCGAGTTCCAGACGCAGGTCGCGCGGCTGCTCGGCACCGATGTGGCGAACGCCAGCATGTATGACGGCTCGACCGCCTGTTGGGAGGCGATCGGCATGGCGCGGCGGATCACGCGGCGGGGCAAGGCGATCCTCTCGGGTGGGTTGCACCCCCATTATGTCTCGGTCGCCAAGACCATGGCCAAATATACCGGCGACCAGCTCGAAACATCGCTCCCCGCGCTCGAGGCGGCGACCGATGCCGAGGCGCTGATCGCGGCGATCGACGACGATACCTCGTGCGTCGTCGTGCAATATCCCGACATTCTCGGCCGCATCACCGATTTGCGCCCGATCGCGGCCGCCGCGCACGCCAAGAAGGCGCTGCTGATCGCGGTCGTCACCGAGCCGGTCGCGCTCGGCGCGTTGCTGAGCCCGGGCGAAATGGACGCCGACATCGTGGTCGGCGAGGGCCAGTCGATCGGCGTGGGGCTACAGTTTGGCGGGCCTTATGTCGGGCTGTTCGGCTGCAAAGAGAAATATCTCCGCCAAATGCCCGGTCGGCTGTGCGGCGAGACGGTGGACGCGAACGGCAAGCGCGGCTTCGTGCTGACGCTCTCCACCCGCGAACAACATATCCGCCGCGAGAAAGCCACCTCGAACATCTGCACCAATAGCGGGCTGTGCGCGCTGGCCTTCTCGATCCATTTGACGCTGTTGGGGGAGGCGGGGCTGCGCAAGCTCGCCGCGCTCAACCACGCCAAGGCGGTGCGGGCGGCCGAGCGGCTGGCGCGGGTGCCGGGGGTGAGCCTGGTGAACGACGCGTTCTTCAACGAATTCACGGTGCGCCTGCCCAAGCCCGCGCGGCCGGTGGTGCGCCAGCTCGCCGATCGGCGTGTCCTGGCCGGGGTGTCGCTCGGCCGGCTTTATCCGGGCGAGGCGGCGCTGGAGCATGGCCTGGTCGTCGCGGTGACGGAGACGGCGACCGACGACGATGTCGAGACGATGGCGGCGGCGCTCGAGGCGGTGCTGGCGTGATCGTCTTACCCTTCACCTCGTCATGCCGGACTTGGTCCGGCATCCACCGTGCCGCCTCGCCGGCGGCCGCTGCTCTGTTCCCACAGTGGACCCCGGACCAAGTCCGGGGTGACGTTGCTCTTCTGGAGTCCCTGGCATGACCGTGAACCCATCGGGCTGGCGCCCTGAGCGCCCCGCCACCGCCGCCGATCTCGCCCCCGCCACCACCACCGGCAATCGCGCGCTTATGCTGGAGGAAGCGCTGATCTTCGAAATCGGCGACACCCACACGTGCGGCGTCGATCTGGAAGACGCGCCCACGGCCCCCAGCCGCCTCGGCGGGCTGGAACGCCGCGCGCCGATCGGGCTGCCCGGGCTCTCGGAGCCGGAGACGGTGCGGCACTACACGCGCCTGTCGCGGCAGAATTATGCGATCGATCTGGGGCTGTTCCCGCTCGGCAGCTGCACGATGAAGCACAACCCGCGCCTCAACGAGAAAATGGCGCGGCTGCCCGGTTTTGCCGATATTCACCCGCTCCAGCCGGTCGACAGCGTTCAGGGCGCGCTCGGCGTGATCAACGAGCTGGCGGTGTGGCTGATCGAGCTCACCGGCATGCACGGCGTCGCGATGAGCCCCAAGGCGGGCGCGCATGGCGAGCTTTGCGGCATATTGTGCATCCGCGCCGCGCTGGAAGCGCGCGGCGAGGGGCATCGCAAGGTGATCCTGGTGCTCGAATCGGCGCATGGCACCAACCCCGCGACCGCCGCTTTCGCGGGCTATACGGTCGAGGACATCCCCGCGACCCCCGAGGGCCGCGTCGATACCGCCGCGCTCAAGGCCCGGCTGGGGCCGGACGTTGCGGGGGTGATGATCACCAACCCCAATACCTGCGGGCTGTTCGAGCGCGACCTGAAGGAAATTTCGGACGCGGTCCACGCGGCGGGCGGCTATGTCTATTGCGACGGCGCGAATTTCAACGCGATCGTCGGGCGAGTGCGCCCGGGCGATCTCGGCGTCGACGCGATGCACATCAATCTGCACAAGACCTTTTCGACCCCGCATGGCGGCGGCGGGCCGGGCTCGGGGCCGGTGGTGCTGTCGGAAGCGCTCGCGCCTTATGGGCCGCTGCCGTTTACCGAACGCTATGAGGACGGCCATATCACCTTGGTCGAGGAAGAAACGGTCGGCGATCGCCACCCGCATAGCTTTGGGCGGATGACCGCGTTCCACGGCCAGATGGGCATGTTCACGCGCGCGCTCACTTATATCCTGAGCCACGGCGCCGATGGCCTGCGCCAGGTGGCGGAGGATGCGGTGCTCAACGCCAATTACGTGCTGCGCGCGCTGGAAGGCGTGCTCGACGCGCCCTTCGCTGCTTCGGGCCCCTGCATGCACGAAGCCTTGTTCAGCGACGACGGCTTCCCCGAGGGTTTTTCGACGCTCGACGTGGCCAAGGGGCTGATCGACGAGGGCTTCCACCCGATGACGGTCTATTTCCCGCTCGTCGTCCATGGCGCGATGCTGGTCGAGCCGACCGAGACCGAGAGCAAGGCGGCGCTCGATCAGTTCATCGGCGCGCTGCGCTCGGTCGCCGAGCGCGCCAAGGCGGGCGATCCGGCGCTCAAGACCGCGCCGTACTTCGCCCCACGCGCGCGGCTCGACGAAACGCTCGCGGCGAGAAAGCCCGTGCTGGTGTGGAAGGAGCCGCTGGCGGCGGCGGCGGAGTGAGCCGGCGGATCGAGCCGGTGGCATGGCGCAACGCCAACGCTTGCTTCTTTCGTCGCCCCGGCCTCGAGCCGGGGCGACGCGAAATGGATGAGAGAGAGGCGCCGCGAAATGGATGAGAGAGAGGCGCCGCCGCCTAACCAATCTCCCCCCGCAGCTGCGCGATGAGCGGCTGCACGCTCGTCAATCGATCCGCTTCCTCGTCGAGGATCGCGTGGAAGGCCGCGCGCTTCACTTGCGCGATCCGCCCGGGCTTCATCCGCACCCCCATCGGGAGCGCCGAGACGATGATGTCGATCAGCCGCTCGGCGCCGTGGAGGCGGCCCCAAAGATAATCATTCTCGCGATAGGCCCGGCTGAAAAAGGCGCCGAACGCGCCGAATTGAATGCCCTTGAGCGTCGCCTCGGCGCCGCCGCTGCGGATGCTCGTCGCGTCGTCCGGCGCGATGCGATCGACCTTGATCGGGTCGAACTCGTCGAGCCCCTCGCCCTGGAGCAGCGGCAGCGTCGCCACGTCGAAAAAGGGGAAGCCCAAATAAGTGAGCAGCAGCGCGCGCCGCGCCTCCTTGTTCGCCGCCGCGAGCGCGACCGACAAGCGAATCTCGGTCTCGTCGTCGAGCGTCTTCAAATTGAGCGAGCGCGCCAATTGCTGGAGCAGCACGCTCGCGTCGCCGCGCAGCGCGCGCACGTCGCGACGCAGATGCGCGTGGGGCTCGGTGCGCTTGGCGTCGAGATAAGTCGCGAGCGAGGCATAGACCGCCTCGCGCAGCGGCCCCAGCGCCGCTTCGTCATGCTCGACCTCGAGCTCGGTCAGCCGCCGCGCGAGCAGGCGCAGCCGGCGGACGCGGAAGCCGAGATCGTAATTGCGCAGGAACGCGATCATCTCCGGGCTCGCCCCGCCCGAAAAGCTCGGCCGCGCCTCGGCCATCCCCAAAGCGTCCACCGCGCGGTGCAGCGCGGCGTGAATATCGTGCCAGCGCGCCTGCCCAGCCTCGCCGCCGACGGCGAAGAGCAATTGGGTCATCGCCTCGATCACCCCGGCGAGCTTCAAATGGCCGTAAGCCGCATAGCCATAGCCCGCCTTGGCGGCGGCGGCGGTCTGCGCGCGGCGGCGCCAATTGGCGAGGCGCTGGACGGTGGGGTGATCGAGGAACAGGGTATAGCCGAACAGCCCTTCCACCTGGCGTTCGACCTCGGGGCGGATGTGCGCGATGATCTCGGCGAGCCGCTCGATGCGGCGGCTGCGGATCGCGATCGCCTCCAAATTGTCGCGGATCGGCTGCTGGCGCGGCAGTTCGGAAATCGCGCCGATGATCGTTTGGAAAAAGCCCGGCAATTGCTCGGGGCCCGGGGCGCGGCCCATTTTGCCGCCGGGATAGGGCTCGATATAAACGAAGCGGCGATCGACCTGGCGCCGCGCGGGGCGCTCACGCAAGGCGTTGATCGCGGGGCCGAAGGGGGCGTTGACGAGCACCGATCCGTCGATCAGCGGGGTATGCTCGGCGGCGCTCGCCGCGCTTTGGCGGGGGAGCGCCTGGGCGATGAACGCGCCGCGCTCGGGCCAGGCGAGGCCGCGCGCCTTGAGCACGCGGTCGAGCTCGGCCACCGTCGCCGCCGGAAAGGCGCCGGGAAAGCTCGACGTCGCGCGCGCGGCGAAGGCGAGTTCGGGGATCGGCGCGAGCGTTGGGCGCGCCTCGCCATGATCGCTGAACGAAAAGATCAGCCGATGCTCGGTCTCCATCACCTCGCACGGCGAGTTGAGCGCAAGGCGTTCGGGATGGCCGTGGAAATCGGTGACCGTCACGAACAGATCGAGCGGTTGCCCCTCGGGCAGCAGCCGCGCCTCGACCGGGGCGGCCGCCATCGTCTCGAACGCGTCGAGCACCAGGTCGAGGAAGCGTTCGCCGCCGAAGGGCGGCTCGAACCAGCGCGAGCGGACGAATTTGCTGAGCTTCGCGCGCACCTCGTCGCGCGCGGCGGGCTCGACCAGGCTGTCGATCGGGTCGCCCGCGCGGCGCTGCGCCGCCCAAGCGATGGGGAGCGCCCACATTTTGGAAAAGCCATGCGCGGGCGCCTGCGCGGGATCGAGCAATTCCTCGATATCCGCCGATTCGAACCAGAGATCGGTCAGCGGTTCGAGCGATTGGCCGGTGGTGATCGCCTGCGCCAGGAACACGCCGTTGATCCCGCCCGCGCTCGCCCCGGCGATGATGTCGACCAGCACCCGCAGCCGCAGCCGGTGCTCGTCCTCGATCTCCTGCAGCAGCGCGCGATAGACGCCCTGGCTGCCGCCGGCGGGCGCATGGCCTTCGAGATAGGCCCTGCTCGCGCGCGCCAGGCGCCAGATTTCCTTGGTGATGCCGTGCATATAGACGGCCAGGCTGATGCCGCCGTAGCAAACGAGCGCGAGCCGCAATTCCTTTTCGCGCATCCCACGGTCCTCGCGCTTCTTCGCAAGCGAGCCTAACCGGGGGCGGGGGCGATGAAAAGGCTGGTGCCGGTTGCAGGGATCGAACCCGCGACCTTCGGTTTACAAAACCGCTGCTCTACCAGCTGAGCTAAACCGGCGTGTCGGCGGCTCTTGCGTCAAACGACGCCGAAGGTCCAGCCCTCGGTCGCGGCGATGCGCGGGGTGAGGACGGCGGGCGCCCAGAGCGCGCGCCGATCGGCGACCGCGCGCAGCCAGGCGGCGCTCAGCAGCGCGTCGCTCTGGTGATCGTCGATCGCGCCCTCGCCGGGCACGGGGGCGGCGCCGAGCGCGGCAAGGCCTTCGTCGAGCGCGGCGAACGTCCGCATCTTGGCGCGGTGGGGCGGTCGGCCGGCGTCGCGCGCGGCGAGCGCGGTGTAGATTTCGACGATCACCGCGCCGCGCGCCGGCAGCGGATCGAAGGGCCACAGCGGCAGCCGGCGGTCGAGCGCATGGAACAGCCGCATCCCCGCCAGGCTCGCCTTGCCGACCTGCGCCGCGCCGACCAGATTGAGGTTGCTATAAGGCTTCAAGCCCTGCGCCGCCTGGGCGTGTTCGGTCACGCGGAACCGCCCGCGCCCGCCGCCGAACGCCGCGCCGGTGCGCCCGCCATGGCGGCGGAAATGCGGCGCGGCCTCGGGGTGATCGGGAAAGCTCGCGGCGCCGAGATCGGGCTCCTCGCCGCACACCGCCTCGACCAGCGCCCAGAGCCCGCGCGCTTCGGCGGGGCTCGCCGACCAACCGGGGAAGAACGCGCCTCGGTCGACGAAAGGGAGCGACGGGCCGAGATCGAAGCCGATCAGCGCCTCGCGCGGCGCGTCGCTCGACAGCCAATCGAGCACCGCGCGGCGCGACCATCGTTTTTCGGGCGGCGCGACCAAGTCGGGCGCGCCGCCGCCCGCCGCGCAGATCGCGACGGCGATCCCGGCATGCCGCGTCCCCCGCGCGCCCGACCAGTCGATCGCGACGAAATGGGCGAAGCGGCTCAACGCTTGCGCGCGCGGGGCTTGGCGGCGGCTTGGTCGCGCGCGCGTTCGATCGCCCCGCGCACCCGTTCGGGATCGGCGCTGTCGTAGCGAACGAGCACCGCGCCATAGCCGACATAATGCGGGGTCTGAAAGAAAGTCTCGGGATCGGTCGCGATCAACAGCGCGACATCGTCGGGGTCGAGTTGCAAGCAAAAACTCGTCGCCGCCTCGCGACCGGTCGACACGAAGGCGCGGCCATTGGCGCCGATCTTGACCGCGTCCTGGCGATAATGTTGCCCTTGCTCGGTCCCCGGCAGGGCGAGCGCGAAGGCGAGCACCTCGTTCCAGTCCCTCACTTCACCTCCGCCAGCACGTCGGCGGTGAATTTGGCGATGTCGAAATTGGCGTTCGCCGCATCCTCGCCGCGTCTCACGATCACGATCCCTCGGCTCGGCACGATCACCACATATTGGCCGCGATTGCCGTTCGCCGAGAAGGCATCCTCGGGCACGCCCGCCGTGCCGCGCATCAGCCAGAAGGTCGCGCCATAGCCGAAGCCGCTCGCCGGCTGGGGGCCGCTCGCGCGCGTCACATAATGCCGCCAGCCCTCGGGCAGGAGACGCGCGCCATTCCACACGCCGTCGTTCAAATAGAGCAACCCGAACCGCGCCAGATCGCGCGCCGTCGTCCAGATTTGGCTCGAGGAGACGTAATTGCCGCGCCAATCGGTCTCGGCGACGGTGTGGCGCATCCCGAGCGGCGCGAACAGCGCGGTCTTGGGAAAATCGCGATAAGCCTCTTCGCCGAGCGCGGCGCGCAAACTCCGCATCGCCAGCAGAATATCGTTGTTGGCATAGCGGAAGCGCGTGCCGGGCTTGGCCTCGATCGGCCAATGCGGCGCTTCTTCGGTGACGGCGGTGCCGCCGAAATAGAGCGCGTCGGTGCGGTTGCCCGCCGTCGCGCTGTGCAAGCCCGACGCCATGCGGAGCAGCTGATCGAGCGTGATCGCCGCGCGCGGATCGCCGGGGTGCTGCCATTCGGGCACGCGCGCGCGCTCCCCGACGCTCACCGCGCCGCGCTTCGCCGCGATGCCGACGAGCGTGCCGGTGATGCTCTTCGCGACCGACCAAGTGCGCTGCGCGGTGAAGGGACCGAAACCCTCGGCATAGCGTTCGGCGATGATCCGGTTCTCGCGCAGGATCACGACCCCGGTCGTGCGCCCGCGATAGGCGCCCGCGAAGGCGCGCTCGACCGCCGGAAGCGCGGGATGCGCGATCTTGGGGAGCGCGTCGCCGATCGGCCAGGGGCGCGGGTCGGGGCCGGGCGGGGGCGGCGGGGCGGTGCCGCTCGCGGGCACCGGCGCGCCGATCGGCAGATTGGCGCAGCCGGTTTCGGGATGATAGCGCGCGACGCGCGGCGGCAGATCGGGCTCGAAGCGCACCGTCACTTGCCCCTTGGCGCGATCGATCTCGGCGGGGAGCGTGGCGACGAGCCGCTCATATTCGGGATAAATGCCGGTGAGTTCGAGCGCCTCGATCTGCGCGGGCGCGCGGCCCGCGATGAACACGCCCGAACAGAGGAAAGCGGCTTTATAACCGGCGGCGATCGCGCGGGTATAGGGCGCGGGTGCTTGCGCTTGCTGCGCCAGGCCGGGGGTGGCGAGGAGGAGGGCGGCGAGGATGGCGCGGCCCGCCGCCAGCACATGGCGACGCGAATGGTTGTCGCCCTTGAACGCCTCAGTCCCGCGCATGTCTCAGCCCCTCCCAATAAGCCAGCCGTTCGGCGATCTTGCGCTCGAAGCCGCGATCGACCGGGGTGTAATAAATCTGCGCCGTCATGCCTTCGGGCCAATAATCGGCGCCCGAAAAGCCCTCGGCCGTGTCATGATCATAAGCATAGCCCGCGCCATAGCCGATGTCCTTCATCAGCTTGGTCGGCGCGTTGAGGATCGCGGGCGGCGGCATCAGCGATCCCGTCGCCTTGGCCGAGGCCCAGGCGGCTTTCTGCGCCTTGTACGCTGCGTTCGATTTGGGCGCGGTCGCGAGGTAGAGGCAGGCCTGGACGATCGCCAATTCTCCTTCGGGCGAGCCCAGGAAATCATAGGCCTCCTTGGCGGCCAGGCACTGCACCAAGGCCTGCGGATCGGCGAGGCCGACATCCTCGCTCGCGAAGCGCACCAGCCGGCGCAGCACGTAAAGCGGCTCCTCGCCCGCCACCAGCATCCGCGCGAGATAATAGAGCGCGGCCTGCGGGTCCGAGCCGCGCAGCGATTTGTGGAGCGCGGAGATGAGGTTGTAATGCCCCTCGCGGTCCTTGTCGTACACCGCGACGCGGCGCTGGAGGAAGGTGCCGAGCCCGGCGGGGTCGAGCGGGGCGGGGAGGTCGACCGCGAACAGCGTCTCCGCCTGGTTGAGCAGGAAGCGGCCGTCGCCATCGGCCGACGCGATCAGCGCCGCGCGCGCCTCGGGCGTGAGCGGCAGCGGGCGGCCGGCGAGCGCCTCGGCGCGGTCGAGCAGCAGCCCGAGCGCCTCGGCGCCGAGCCGGTGGAGGATCAGCACCTGCGCGCGGCTGAGGAGTGCCGCGTTGAGCTCGAACGAGGGATTTTCGGTGGTCGCGCCGACGAGCGTCACCGTGCCCGCTTCGACGAAGGGGAGAAAACCGTCCTGCTGGGCGCGGTTGAAGCGGTGGATCTCGTCGACGAACAACAGGGTGCGGCGCCCGGCGCGGGCGTGCGCCTCGGCCTCGGCAAAGGCTTTCTTCAGATCGGCGACGCCCGAGAAGACCGCCGAAATCGCGACGAAGCGCAAGCCCACCGCGTCGGCGAGGAGGCGCGCGATCGTCGTCTTGCCGGTACCGGGCGGCCCCCACAGGATGATCGAGGCGAGCCGCCCGGCGGCGACCATCCGCCCGATCGCGCCTTCGGGGCCGGTGAGATGCGTCTGCCCCACCACTTCGCCCAGCGCGCGCGGGCGCAGCCGCTCGGCGAGCGGCGCGGTTTCGGCGGGGGGCGGGGCGGGATCGGCGAAGAGATCGGGCATTGGCGGGCAGGTGTAATCGCTGCGCCGGTCGCAACCAACAAAATCCTCCCCGCACGCGGGGCGGGGGCGGGGGTGGGGGGCCGATTGCGGCGCGGCGCGCGGGCAAGCCCCTCCACCGCCCTGCGGGCGGTCCCCCTCCCCAAGCGCTTCGCGCTTGGGGAGGATTTGAGCGGCCCCACGAAATCCTCCCCAAGAGCGCGCTCTTGGGGAGGGGGACCATTTGCCGTCAGGCAAATGGTGGAGGGGCCTGCCCGCGGGGCGGCTATCCGCCCCGCCGCGCGATCACTTGCAGATATTTGTCGAGCACCGCCCGGTTGATCGCGTCCCAGGTAAAGGCACCCGCCTTGGCCTCGCCCGCCATGCCGTGATCGTCGGCCAGGTCGCGATCGAGCGCATAGGCTTGCAGCGCGTCGGCATAGCCCGCGATGTCGTCGGGGGCGATCAGCCGCCCGGTCACCCCGTCCTCGACCAGGCTGGTCGAGCCGGTCGCCCGCGCGGCGACCACGGGCACCGCGCAGGCCATGGCTTCGAGCGTCACATTGCCGAAGGTCTCGGTGACGCTGGGGTTGAACAGTACGTCCATCGAGGCGACCGCGCGGCCGAGGTCGCCATTTGCCAGCATGCCGGTGAAAACCGCGCTCGGCACGCGTTCGGCGAACCAGTCGCGCGCCGGGCCTTGGCCGACGACCATCACCCGGTGCCGGACCTGGCGACGTTCGAGTTCGGCGATCACGTCGGCGAACACGCCAAGCCCCTTTTCCAGCACGACCCGGCCAAGAAAGCCGATCACGACTTCATCATCGGCAATGCCGATCGAGCGTCGCCACGGCAGCGAACGCGCGGCAGGGGTGAAGATCGTGCGGTCGACGCCGCGCGACCAAATACCGATGTCGAAATTCATCCTTTCCGCGTGCAGGATTTCCGCCATTGACGGCGCGGGCGCCAAAATCGCGTCGCAGCGACGGTAAAAGCGGCGCTGGATCGCCACCGCCGCCGGCGCGAGGAACCCAAGGCCATAATAAGCCACATAGGTTTCAAAGCGGGTATGTACCGATGCGACGGCGGGAATGTTCTGCCGCCGTCCCCAGCTGAGCGCGCGGTGGCCGAGAATATCCGGCGCCGACAGATGCAGCATGTTCGGCGCGAAAGCGGCGAGATCGCGCTTGATGCGCGGCGGCAAGCCGAGCGCGAGGCGGTATTCGCCCCGTCCCGGAACCGCGAGCGAGGGGACGCCGATCAGGTCGCCCGTGGGTTCGAACGCCGGTGTCTTGGTGACCGGCGCGTACACGCGCACCGCGGCGCCGCGATCGAGCAGGAACCCGACCAGCCGGTTGAGCGCCTGGGTCGGCCCGTCGCGCACATAATTGTAATTGCCGCTGAACAGGGCGATGCGAAGTTGTTGGGGACTCATCGCGCGCGCCATAGCGGCGCACGGCGCGCCTGGCTATCGCTTAGCCCGGCGCGCCTTCGTTTGGCTTGGGTTTAGACCTGTTTTGAGATCACACCCAGTCGATGGCTCGACGGAAAAAGCTCCTCCCCCAAGGGGGGAGCGGGACCATTCGCGTAGCGAATGGTGGAGGGGTGTCGCCCTCGAACTGCTGGGGACACCCCTCCGACAGCCGCTCGCGCGGCTGCCACCTCCCCTTACAGGGGAGGAGCTAACCGATTTGATCGCAAACAGCTCTAGCGATAAGCGTCGGGGCTCCCGCCATCGCCCTCGTCGCCGCCGCCGTCGCCATCATTGTCGCCGCCGTCGTCGGGCTTGTCGTCGCCGCCATCGTCGTCCTTGTCGCCGTCGTCCTTGTCGTCGTCCTTATCGCCGTCATCCTTGTCGTCATGATCGTCGGACTGGGCCTGTTGCTCGGCTTCCTCGGACTCGGCGCTTTCCTCGCTCTCCACCTTCTCGCTCGCTTCTTCCTGTTCGAAGCTGGTGGTTTCCTCGCTCGCCGAGACGGCTTCGCTCGAATAGCTTTCGGACGAAGCGGTGGTTTCGATCGTTGTTTCCGAGCTGCTATAGCTTTCGGTGATGCTCACCGAATATTCGCTATAATAGCTCGAATAGCTGAACCCGCTATAGGACACCGAACCCCAAGTCGCGATCGTCGCCAGATCGATCGCCGCGTCGAACAGGGCGAGGGTGATCGACGAGCGCGGGTGATAGATCGTCTGGCCGCGATAGCCATCGAACACGAAATCGGTGGTGCCGTGCTTGATCCAATAATAAACGGCGGTGTCGAGGTCGATCGGCTTGACGACGTCCTTGCCCTTCACGCGGCTGATCACGTCGCCCGGGCGAATATCGTTCTTCGCCGCCACCCCGCCGGGCTGGACCGAGACGACATAAACGCCATCGGCCTTGGGGCTGAGGTTGAAGGCGCGGCGCACCTTGCCGTCGATCGGCATCAGCACCGCATCGAGCGCGCGCGACACATAGGGCGCGGGCAGTTGCGTATCCGCGCGCGCCGGCGCGATCGGGTGCGCGCACACCAGCGACGCCGTCATGACGATCCGAACGCTCGACCGAAACTTGCCCATCTGCTCCTCCCCCTTCGGTAATCGTTGTCAGGCGGCAACGATGCCACCGAATCGAGCGTTCCGCTAGAGCAATGATCGCGCGCCGCGCGCGGCTTGCGTTCCGCCTCTGTTCCTGCGATGGAGCGCCATGGCCAAGCTTCAGAAACGCTATGTCTGCCAGGCGTGCGGATCGGTGACGCATCGCTGGGCGGGGCAATGCGGCGATTGCGGCGAATGGAATTGCCTGGTCGAGGAAGCGAGCGCCGCCGCCACGCCCTTCCAGGCGAAGCATCATTTGCGGAGCGGCGGGCGCAAGGTGGCGCTGGTCGGGCTCGACGCCGAAATCGCGCTCCCCGATCGCCTGCCGACCGGGATCGCCGAGTTCGATCGCACGCTCGGCGGCGGGTTCGTCGAAGGGTCGGCGACGCTGATCGGGGGCGATCCGGGGATCGGCAAATCGACGCTGCTGCTCCAGGCGGCGGCGCGGCTGGCGCTCGCCGGGCACCGCGTCGCTTATGTCTCGGGCGAGGAGGCGGCGGACCAGGTGCGGCTGCGCGCGCGCCGGCTGGGGCTGGGCGGCGCGCCGGTGCAACTCGCCGCCGCCACCTCGGTGCGCGACATCCTCACCACGCTCGGCGAGGGGGCGCCGCCGCGGCTGCTGGTGATCGATTCGATCCAGACGATGCATTCGGACATGATCGAGGGCGCGCCGGGCACGGTGAGCCAGGTGCGGGCGAGCGCACAGGAACTGATCCGCTTCGCCAAGGAACGCGGCAGCGCTTTGGTGCTGGTGGGGCACGTCACCAAGGACGGGAGCTTGGCCGGCCCGCGCGTGCTCGAACATATGGTCGACACGGTGCTCGCTTTCGAGGGCGAGCGCAGCCACCAATATCGGCTGCTGCGCGCGATCAAGAACCGCTTCGGCGGCACCGACGAGATCGGCGTTTTCGCGATGGCGGACGCGGGGCTGAGCGAGGTCGCCAATCCGAGCGCGCTGTTCCTCACCCAGCGCGACGAAGGCGTGAGCGGGACGGTGGTGTTCCCCGCGCTGGAGGGCACGCGGCCGGTGCTGGTCGAGATTCAGGCGCTCGTCGTGCGGCTGGCGAGCGGGGCGACGCCGCGCCGCGCGGTGGTTGGCTGGGATTCGGGGCGGTTGGCGATGATCCTGGCGGTGCTGGAAGCCCGGTGTGGGCTGAGCTTTTCCTCGGCGGAAGTCTATCTGAACATCGCCGGCGGCTACCGCGTGCAGGACCCGGCGGCGGATCTGGCGGTGGCGGCGGCGCTGGTTTCGGCGCTCAGCGAGCGGCCGGTACCGGTGGGGGCGGTGGCGTTCGGCGAGGTCGCGCTATCGGGCGAAATCCGCCCCGTCGCCCATGCCGGGCTGCGGCTTAAGGAGGCCGGCAAATTGGGCTTCGACCGCGCCCTGCTCCCGGCGGCGGCGAGCGGCGAGGCGAGCGCGCTGACGCTTTCGGGATTCAAGAATTTGCCGCGCTTCGTGGATCATCTGCTAGGGCGGGGGTGAGCGGGGCGCCTCGTCCCCCCCCAACAACGTCATTTTCGCAAAAGCGGGAACCCCTTCGGGCAGGCCGGGGGGGGTGGAAGCGCTGCCTCGACTGCGCGGCGAAGAGTGGGGGCCAGCCGGAATGGGTCCCCGCCTTCGCGGGGACGACGGGGGTGTGTCGAGAGGACGGGGGGTGTGCCCAAAGGTTGCGCGCACTTCCCATCCACCGTCATTCCCGCGAAAGCGGGAATCCATTCGAGCTGGCGGGGGTAACGAAGCGCTGCCCCGGCCACGTGACCAAGAGCGGGAGCCAGCCGGAATGGGTCCCCGCCTTCGCGGGGACGACGGGGATGTGCCGAAAGGACGGGGGTGTGCCGAAAGGTTGCGCGCACTTCCCATCCACCATCATTCCCGCGAAAGCGGGAATCCATTCGGGCAGGCCGGGGTTAACGAAGCGCTGCCTCGGCGGCGTGACCAAGAGCGGAGGCCAGCCGGAATGGGTCCCCGCCTGCGCGGGGACGACGGGGGTGTGTCGAGGGGACGGGGGGCCGAAAGGTTGCGCGCATCTCCCATCCACCGTCATTCCCGCGCAGGCTGGAATCCCTTTGGGCCGGCCCTGCCCAGCGCGGCGCCGCCCCCACCGCCCGCCGAGTCGCCCCAGCCAGCCGAGCAAGCGTGAACTCGCGCTTGATCCCCAGCCGCCCTCGCCCCCATATCGCGCGCAGGGCGTAAGAGGGATCAATGGGGCTGACCGCACTCGATATCATCGCGCTGGTGCTCATCATCGGCGCGGCCGTCATGGGGGCGATGCGCGGCTTCGTCACCGAGGTGCTGTCGCTCACCACCTGGCTGTTCATCGTGCTCGCGCTGCGCGTGTTGCAAGGCCCGGTGACGGGGCTGCTCACCGGCACGATCGGCACCGATGCCGGCGCGGCGGTGCTCGCGTTCGTGCTGATCGCCGGGCTCACTTATTTCGGCGGGCGTTGGGTCGCGCGCGCGATCGGGGCGCGGACGCGGACCTCGATCCTGGGGCCGGTCGATCGCGCGCTCGGCTTCGGTTTCGGCGGGCTCAAGGGGTTGATCTTCGCGAGCCTGTTGTTCCTGCTGATCACGCTCGTCGTCGATACGATCAGCGGCGGGGCGTTGCGCCGGCCGAGCTGGATCACCACGTCGCGCACTTATCCGTTGCTGAAGGTCACCAGCGCCGGGGTCGCCGATTTCGTCGATCGACGGCGGCGCGGCGAGCCGGTGTTCGGCAACGAGGCAGCGCCCGGGAATAGCAGCGAATGAACGCCCCGCTTTACAATCAGGAAATCCTGCGCCTCGCCGCGCGCGTCCCGCCGCCGCGCTTGGCCGCGCCGATGGCGAGCGTCGAGAAACGCTCGCCGATTTGCGGCAGCCGGGTGACGATCGACGTCGCGGTCGATCGCGACGGGCGGCTGGCCGAGCTGGGGATGCTGGTGCGCGCCTGTGCGCTCGGCCAAGCCTCGGCCGCCTTGTTCGCCGAACATGCGCCGGGGCGCGACGCCGCCGATCTCGCCGCCGCGCGCGACGCGCTCGCCGCCTGGCTCGCCGGCGAGGGGCCGATGCCCGATTGGCCGGGGATCGAGATTTTCGCCCCCGCGCGCCCGCACAGCGCGCGCCACGCCTCGATCCGGCTCGCCTTCGAAGCCGGCGCCGAGGCGGTGGCGGCGGCGCGCGCGCTTTCCGCCGCCGCATGAGCGAATTGCTGCTGCGCGACGGCGTCACGCTGCTGGGCTTCGCGCTCGTCTTCGTGCTGCTGTTCCGCAAGCTGGGGCTGGGGGCGACGCTCGCCTTTTTGGTCGCGGGCGCGGTGGTGGGGCCGCAGGGGCTGCATCTGGTCGGCGATGTCGAGGGCAAGCGGGGCGCCGCCGAACTGGGCATCGTGTTGCTGCTGTTCCTGGTCGGGCTGGAGCTCAACCCGTCGCGGCTGTGGCGGCTGCGCGAGGAGATTTTCGCGATCGGCACGCTACAAGTCGTGGCCTGCGCCGCCGCGCTCACCGTCGTGCTGCGGCTCTATGTCGGCTTTTCGTGGGAGGCGGCGCTCGCGGTCGCGCTGCCCTTGGCCTTGTCGTCGACCGCGCAGGTGCTGCCGATGCTGCAATCGGCCGGCCGCCTGCGCACCCCCTTTGGCGAGCGCGCCTTTTCGATCCTGCTGTTCCAAGATTTGTCGATCGTGCCGCTGATCACCATCATCGCCGCGTTGAGCCGCGCCCCCGCGCCGGCGGGCGCGGCGCCGGGGTGGCTGCTCGCGCTCTATACCGTGCTCGCGGTGGGCGGGCTGGTGCTCGCCGGGCGCTTCCTGCTGCGGCCGCTGTTCCGGCTGATCGGCAATTTGGGCGAGCGCGAGATGTTCATCTTCGCCGCGCTCTTCACCGTGATCGCCGCCGCCGCGCTGATGGAGGCCTTGGGGCTCTCGACCGCGCTCGGCGCTTTCGTCGCGGGGGTGATGCTGGCGGACAGCCCCTATCGCCATGAATTGGAGGCGGACGTCGATCCGTTCCGCTCGATCCTGCTCGGGCTGTTCTTCTTGAGCGTCGGCATGATGCTCGATCTGGGCGCGATCGCTAGCCGGCCTTTGTTCATCGGCGGCATGGCGCTGCTGCTGATCGCGACCAAGGCGGTGGTGATCGCCGCGATCGCGCTCGCGTTTCGGATGCAGTGGCGCCCGGCGCTCAAGCTCGGGCTGTTGCTGAGCCAGGGGGGCGAATTCGGCTTCGTGCTCTTTGCTCAAGCGCAGGCCGCGCTCTTGATCGCGCCCGAGGCGGCGAGCCTGTTCGGCGCGGTCGTCACCTTGTCGATGGCGACGACGCCGTTCCTGATGGCGTTCACCCAGCGCGTGCTCAGCCCGCCCGCGCAGCCGACCGACGGGCTCGACGGCCCCAAGCCCGATGGCGCGAGCGCGCTGGTGATCGGCTATGGCCGCTTCGGCCAGACGGTCGCGCAAATGCTGATCGGCCAGGGGGTGCGCACGACCGTGATCGACCGCAACCCCGAGACGATCGAGGTCGCGGGAAGTTTCGGGATGAAAGTCTATTTCGGCGACGGGCTGCGGCTCGATCTGCTGCGCCAGGCGGGCGCACACGAGGTGCCGCTGATCGTCTTTTGCATCGATGGCGACCAGATCGACCGCGACTTCCTCGTCTCGGTCAACCAGGCTTTCCCTCAGGCGGCCTTGTTCGCGCGCGCTTATGATCGGCGCAGCCTGATGAAAATGGCCGACGCGCCGCTCGCCGGCACGGTGCGCGAGGTGTTCGAATCGGCGATCTGCATGGCGCGCCAGGCGATGGAATTGCTCCAAATCGACAGCGAACAGATCAGCCGCACCGAGGACGAATATCGCCGGCGCGACGCGATCCGGCTGAAGGCGCAGTCCGAAAGCGGCGATTTGCGCGCGGCGGTCGACCATATGTTCTCGCACCGCACCCTCGCCGAGGCGGTGGCGGCGCGGGCGGAGGAGAAACGATGATTTTGGTATGGGCGGCGCTTTCGGGCGCGATCGCGGTGGCGGCGGGGGCGTTCGGCGCGCATGGCGCGGAAGGCAAGGCGGCGGACTGGCTGCGCACCGGCGGCCAATATCAGCTGGCGCACGCGCTCGCGGCGCTGATCGCGGTGCAGTTGCGCGCGAGCGGGGCGGCCTGGCTGTTCGTGGGCGGCGCGGCGCTGTTCGCGGGGACGCTCTATCTGATGGCGCTCGGCCTGCCGCGCTGGCTGGGGGCGATCACCCCGATCGGCGGCGCGCTGTTGATCGCGGGCTGGCTGTGGCTCGCCTGGAGCGCGTGGCGGGGCGGATAGAAAGCCCCAAATCCTTCCCGTGAACGGGGAGGATCATGCCGCTACCGGCCCAATTTCCGGCACTTATCGGAACAATAGACGACATTCTCCCAATCGCGCGCCCATTTCTTGCGCCAGGCGAAGGGGCGCGCGCAGACCGGGCAGGTCTTGCTCGGCAGATCGCGCTTGTGGACGCCGTTGGGCATGGCGGGCTTTCGAATGACCAAGAGTTCATTTGTCTTCGCGCGCGGCCGCGCCCATTTCCAGCCTCGGTTCGGCAGCGTCCGGGCCGTCATCCGTTCGAGGATTTATGCCTAGCAACGATCACAGTCGATCGACCGCGCCGCACCGGCCGTCCCGCTCGCGCTGATCCCTCGCGCGCACCCGGGCCCGCCGGCGCGGCCGGTCGGCAAGGAGGTGCGCGATGAACGCGGTTCGTTTGATTTTCGATTGGGCGCGGCACAGCCGGCTACGCGACCCCAATTTGCTCTTCGCCGAGCGGTCGAGCTTCGGCGAGCGGCTCGCCGATCGCGTCGCGGCGGTGGGCGGCTCCTGGGGGTTCATCATCGGCTTCGCGCTGTTCCTGGGCGCCTGGGCGGCGATCAACCTCGCGCTGAAGGGCGGCGCCTTCGATCCTTTTCCCTTCATTTTCCTGAACCTGGTGCTGTCGATGCTCGCCGCTTTGCAGGCGCCGATCATCATGATGAGCCAGAACCGGCAGGCGGCGAAGGACCGGCTCGAGGCGCGGCTCGATTACGAGACCAATTTGCGCGCCGAGGCGCAGATCGAGGAACTCCACGCGAAGATCGACGACTTGCGGGCGCTGGTGGCGCGGCTGGAGCGGTGAGGCTTTCCCGTGGCGCGGGTTTTGGTTCGCGCGGAGGCGCGGAGAAGGAAGTGGGAGGCGCGGAGGGGAGACATTGAAGCCCATCGCGATCACGATGATCCACGTCGCCCCGGCCTCGAGCCGGGGCTAGGCTGCCTTTCGACGGCAGAAGAAGAAGCCAAGCCCCGGCTCGAGGCCGGGGCGACGGTTTGGTTTGATCACGAAACGCTCTATTCGCGGTTACCCGAAAAAGATCGTCGCCCCGGCGAAAGCCGGGGCCTTTATGGGGTGACGCGCTCCGGTTCATCAAGGCCCCAGCTTTCGCTGGGGCGACGGTCAATTTCTTGTGTCTCCCTTAGGTCCGAACTCGGCCCACCAAGTCCGCATCCTCCGCGTTCTCCGCGCCTCCGCGCGAACCCTGTAGCTGCAGGAGCGGCACCCGAAGCGCGAAACTTCTGCGCGACGCTACGCCGCCGCGCCAACCCAAAACTACCGCTCATCCTCCAGAAACGCCGCCACGTCCTCCAGCGCCACGTCCTTCGCCACGAAGGTCCGCCCGATCCCGCGCGCGAGCAGGAAGGGTAAACTCCCCCCCGCCATCTTCTTGTCGTGGCGCATATGCTCGACCAGCCGCGCGCCCGGCGCGTCGACGCCCGCCTCGGCGAGCCCCGCCGGCAGCCCCACGCCGCGCAGATGCGCCGCCACCCGCGCCGCGTCGTCCGCCGAGCACAGCCCGCGCCGCGCCGAATAGCGGAAGGCGAGCGCCATCCCCGCCGCCACCGCCTCGCCGTGGAGCAGCCGCTCGCCAAAGCCGGTCTCGGCCTCCAGCGCATGGCCGAACGTGTGCCCAAGGTTGAGCAAAGCGCGCAGATCGGCGGTTTCGCGCTCGTCGGCGGCGACGATGCGCGCCTTGGCGCGCACCGAATGCGCGATCGCCTCGATGCGCATCGCGATGTCACCCGCGAGCAAGCCGGCGCCATGGGCCTCGCACCAGGCGAAAAAGGCGGGATCGTCGATCAGCCCATATTTCACCACCTCGGCATAGCCCGCCCGCAGCTCGCGCGGCGGCAGCGTCGCGAGCGTTTCGGGGTCGATCAGCACCAGGCTCGGCTGGTGGAAGGCGCCGATCAGATTCTTGCCGCCGCGCGCGTTGATCGCGGTCTTGCCGCCGACCGAGCTATCGACCTGGGCGAGCAAGGTCGTCGGCAATTGCACGAAGCGGCAGCCGCGCTTCAATATCGCGCAAGCGAAGCCCGCCAGATCGCCCACCACGCCGCCGCCGAGCGCGAGCACATGATCGCCGCGCTCGATGCCGCGCGCGAGCAGCGCCTCGCACAAATGTTCGAGCATCGCCCAGCTCTTGCTGCCCTCGCCCGAGGGGATGGCGATCGGATCGAGCGTCACCTCCAACGCCGCGAGCGCGTCGGTCAGCGTCGCGAGCGCCGCGGTCACCGCCGCGTCATGCACCACCACCAGCCGACCCGCCCGCGCGAGCGGCGCGAGCCGGGCGGCCCCCGCCGCGCCGAGCAGGCCCGGGGCGATCAGCACGGGATAGGCGCGCGCGCCCAGCGCGACATTTATCTCGATCATGCCCCGATCGCTTCCAGGATCGCCCGTACCGTCACTTCGTGCGGGGCGTGGTGGCTCGGCACGCGGATCGGCGCCATCGCATAGACCGGGTTCCGCTTTTCGGCGAGTTCGCGCAGCACCTGATGCGGATCGCGGTTGCGCAGCAAGGGGCGGGTGTCGCGCCGGGCGACACGCTCGGCGAGCACCGCCGGATTGGCGTCGAGCCACACCGCGAGCGCGCGTTCCAGGATCAGCGCGCGCGTCTCGGCGTTCATGAACGCGCCGCCGCCGGTCGCGATCACCTTGCGCGTGCCGTCGATCAGCCGCGCGATCACCCGCCGCTCGCCGTCGCGGAAATAGCTTTCGCCGAAGCGATCGAAAATTTCGGTGATGCTCATGCCCGCCGCCGCCTCGATCTCGGCATCGGCGTCGACGAAGGGCAAGCGCAGCCGCTGGGCGAGGCGGCGGCCGACCGTCGTCTTGCCCGCGCCCATCAGCCCCACCAGGACGATCGGCCTGTCGCGCCAATCCATATTCGCTTGATTTTGCAACATGCCGCCAAGGGCTATACAGCGCGCCCGCGCCTCGGGCAAAAGGCGCTTGTTCGGTGAGGGTGATGATGCGGTTGGTGATAGTCGCGCTGGTGGTGCTCGCGCTCGTGGGTGGCGGAATGGCGCTGCTCGGCGGTTTGGCGCGTGAAAAGCCGGTGCAGCCGGTGGAAAAGGTCGTCCCGCTTGCCAATCTCAGCTAAGCGCAAAGGGCTGCTGCTGCTGATCGCGGGCGCGAGCATTCTCCCCGCGATGGCGCAGGATCGCCCCGAATCGATCCTGCCCCCGGGCTTCAACGAGCAGACCCCCGCGCCGACCCCGGCGCCCGCCGCGCCCGTGACCCCCGCGACGCCGACGCCCTCGGTCGCGCCGCTCCCGGCGCCGGTGCCCGAGGATCTGACGATCGGCAATCTGCTCGGCAACGAGCTCGCCGCCGCCGAGCCCGATCCCGAGGCTTTGCGCGACTATGAACTGCCCGCTTATGCGCGGCGCTCGCTCGACCTGGTGGGGGTGGTCGGCACCGATCAGGGCGGGCTCGCCCCCGATGCCTTCGGGCGCGCCGATGGCCGGTTGCTGGAAGCGCTGATGGGGCGGCTCGACGCGCCGCTCCCCTCGCGCTGGCTGTCGATCGCGCTGCGCCGCGCGCTCGCCTCGCGCGTGAACACGCCCGCCCAGGTCAACGGCGCCGATTTCGCCGCCGAGCGCGCCTGGCTGCTGGTGCGCATGGGCGAGCCCCATGTCGCGCGCGCGCTGATCGAGGCGGTCGACAGCGAAAATTACACGCCCAAGCTCTATGAAGCCGCGCTCCAGACCGCGCTCGCCGCCGGCGATCCGGGGCTCGTTTGCCCGGTGGTCGGCCCCGCGCAGCGCCAATCGGGCGAGCGCGCCTGGGTGCTGCTCGACGCGGTGTGCGCGGGGCTTTCGGGGATCGCCGGCCAGGGCGGGCCGCAGATCGAGGCGGCGCGCAAGCGGCAGGTGGCGAGCGGGGTCGATCTGCTCCTCGCCGACAAGGCGGTGGGGCTCACCACCAAGCGCCGCGCGGTGACGATCGAGTGGGACAGCGTGGGCGAGCTCACCGCATGGCGCTATGGCATGGCGATGGCGACCGGGGTCGACGTGCCCGCGCCGTTGCTCGCCACCGCCTCGCCCCGGGTGCAGTTCTGGCGCGCGCTGGCGCCGGCGCTCGCCCCGGTCGCGCGGCGCGCCTCGGCCGAATTCGCCGCCGCGCAAGGCGTGCTTTCGAGCGCGGCGCTGGTCGATCTCTATGGCGCGATTTTGCAGAGCGAGGATCCGTCGAGCGCCGATGCCGCGGCCGCGCGCGATTCGCGCGCCGCCTTCAACGAGGCATCGCGCGCCGATCGCGTCGCCGCGATGCGCCGGCTGTGGGAAGCGCCGGAGGGGCCGCGCGCGCGCTATGCCCGGCTGGTGCTCACCGCGCGCGCCGCCGCGCTGCTGCCCCCGGCGCGCGACGAAAATACCGATCGGTTGATCGCCGCGATGCTGAGCGCGGGCTATGATCAGGCCGCATTGCGCTGGCGCGGCGCGGTCGAGCGCGGCGGCGACGGCTGGGCGATGCTCGCGCTTGCCGATACGGGGCTAGGCGCGCGCTATGGGCGGAGCGAGGTGCGCGGCTATGGCGGCGGGCAGGGCGACGCCGCGCGCAAGCGGCAGATGTTCTTCGCCGCGCTCGCCGGGCTCGAGCGGATCGACGCCGCGACCGCGCAGACGCTCGCGGGCGACCTGGGCGTCGACATCGCCTTAGACAATGTATGGACGCGCGCGATCGATCGCGCGGCGCAAGCCGGCCAGCCGGGGACGGTGCTGCTGCTCGCGGGCGTCGGCATGCAGACCGCCAATTGGCACGGGGTGCCGCCCGCTCATTTCTACCGCATCATCGCCGCGATGCACCGCGTGGGGCTCGACGCCGAGGCGCGGATGATGGCGATCGAGGCACTCACGAGGCTTTGAGCGAGGCCCTGGACGACGCCGCGCTGATCGACCGCTTTTTGGAGATGCTCGCCGCCGAGCGCGGCGCGGCGGCGAACACCGTCGCCGCCTATCGCAGCGACTTGCGCCTCGCCTCGGCCGCGCTCGAAGGCGCATTGGCGGCGGCGGACGCGGCGGCGCTCCAACGGCTCGCCGAGGGCTGGGCGGCGCTGTCGCGCGCGAGCGTCGCGCGCAAGGCGGCCGCGCTGCGGCGCTTCTTCGGCTTTCTTCATGAGGAGGGGCACCGCGCCGACGATCCCAGCGAGGCGCTGCCGCGCCCCGGCACCGCGCGCCCGCTCCCAAAGACACTGTCGGTCGCCGATGTCGACCGGCTGTTCGCCGTCATCGCCGAGCGGCTCGCCGTGCCCGCGCCCGCGCCGCGCGACCTGCGGCTCGCGGCGCTGGTCGAGCTGCTCTATGGCTCGGGGTTGCGCGCGAGCGAGCTGATGTCGCTGCCGCGCAGCGCCATCGCCCCCGATCGCCCCTATTTGATCCTGAAGGGCAAGGGCGGGCGCGAGCGGCTGGTGCCGATCTCCGACCGGGCGCGCGCGGCGGTGAGTGCCTGGCGCGCGGTCGCGCCGCCCGGCCCCTGGCTGTTCCCGAGCGGCAAGGCGCATCTCACGCGTATCCGGCTCTATCAATTGCTCAAGGGGCTGGCGGTTGCGGCGGGGCTGCCGCTCGATCGGCTGAGCCCGCACGTGCTGCGCCACGCCTTCGCGACGCATCTGCTGGAAGGCGGCGCCGATTTGCGCGCGCTGCAGCTGATGCTCGGCCATGCCGATATCGCGACCACCGAAATCTATACCCATGTCGATAGCGCGCGGCTGGTCGCGCTCGTCAATCAGCGCCACCCGCTCGCCGAGTTGCGTTGACGCGTGGCGAGCCGGCGCCTAACCGAGGCGCCCTGATGCCAAGCTTTCTCGATTTCGAAAAACCCGTCGCCGAACTTTCGGCGCGCATCGCCGAACTGCGCGCCACCGCCGATGGCGGCGCGATCGACATCGCCGGCGAGATCGCCCGGATCGAGGTGAAGGCCGAACGGCTGCTGCGCGACACTTATGCCAAGCTCACCCCCTGGCAGAAGACACTCGTCGCGCGCCATCCCGATCGGCCGCACTTCAAACATTATGTCGCCGGGCTGTTCGACGCGTTCATGCCGCTCGCCGGCGACCGCGCCTTCGCCGACGATCAAGCGATCCTGGGCGGCTTCGCCCGGCTCGGCGATCAAAGGCTGATGGTGATCGGCCATGAAAAGGGCGACGATACCGCGAGCCGCATCCGCCACAATTTCGGCATGGGCAAGCCCGAGGGCTATCGCAAGGCGATCCGGCTGATGCGGCTCGCCGATCGCTTCGGGCTGCCCGTGGTGACGTTGGTCGATACCTCGGGCGCCTTTCCCGGCATCCAGGCCGAGGAGCGCGGCCAGGCCGAGGCGGTGGCGCGCGCGACCGAGCAATGCCTCGCGCTCGGCGTGCCGATGGTCGCCGCGATCGTGGGCGAGGGCGGCTCGGGCGGGGCGATCGCGCTCGCTGCCGCCAACCGCGTGCTGATGTTCGAACATGCCGTTTATGCGGTGATCAGCCCCGAGGGCTGCGCCTCGATCCTGTGGCGCACCGCCGAGCGTGCCGCCGAGGCGGCCGAGGCGATGCGGGTGACCGCGCAGGATCTGAAAGCGCTCGGCGTGATCGACACGATCGTGCCCGAGCCGCTCGGCGGCGCGCAGCGCGATCCGGCGGGCGCGATCGCGACGCTGCGCGCGGCGATCACCGAGGCGCTGGCGGGGCTCGCGGGGCGGGACCGCGACACGCTCCGCCGCGAGCGCCGCGCCAAATTCCTGGCGATGGGGCGGCTGTAGATCTGTTTGCGATCACTCCGAACCAATGGCTCGACGAAAAAAGCTCCTCCCCTGCAAGGAGTTCAGGGTT
>FRDC01001894.1_pt1 | contig 36464 bp, 63 predicted proteins | sample 1106171 | NCBI WGS metagenome assembly FRDC01 (sample SAMEA3930566, study PRJEB13176) | freshwater metagenome | biome: Drinking water system; feature: drinking water; material: water | place: Singapore | collected 2014-12-20 | reverse complement strand
GGTCGCCGTCACGGTCGGGGTCGGCGTCGCGGTCGCCACGGGAACGCCGCATTTCTCGGGGTGCACGGCGATGGCACCCCCGCGGCCGAGCCCGTCCGTCGGGCAGGCGACCGGCGTCCGCGTTGGCGTGGGTCCACTCGTCTCCGTCGCGGTCGGTGTCGCGGTGACGGTGGGCGTGGCGGTCGGCGTCGGCCCGAGCGCGATGGTGATGGTGTCCGTCGTCGCGTTCCCGGTGCAGACGAGCGGCGGGGGACAGGTGAGCGTCAGGGTATCGGTCGGCCCGTCCGCCACGGGATCGGTCCCGCTCGCGACGTCGATCGTGACGAAGCTGTCGGACGCACTGCCGCCGCCCGTCTGGTCCGTGAGACAGACATAGCGGGCGGTCGCCTCGTCCCAGCCGAGCTTGTCGCCGGTCGCGTCGCAGTCGTCCTCGGGCGTTGGCTGCGGCGTTGGGAGCACGAGCGTGGCGGTGACAGTCACGGTGGGGGTCGCGGTGACGGTCGGGGTGCTGGTCACCGTCGGGGTCGGCGTCCGCGTGGCCGTCGGGGTCGGACTCGTCGTCGGCGTCGGGCTCGCGGTCGGCGTCGTGACGGGCAAGCACTCGCAGGTATAGCCGTCGTCCAAGAGCCAGATGCCGCCCGAGCCGTCTGCCCCGGTCGGGCACTCGCAGGGCTCGTGCGGCGTCTCGGTGACCGTCGGCGTCGGCGTCGGTGTGCGGGTCGGCGTGGGCGTTGCCGAGAGCGTCGGGGTCGCGGTGCGGGTCGGGGTCGGCGTCGCGGTGCGGGTCGCGGTCGGAGTCGGGGTTTCGACCGTGAGGCATGCCGGCACGTCCTCGCACGCAATCGCGCCCGTGACGTCGTCGACGGCGTAGTCGCCCGCCTGCGGGACGACGTGGCCCGTCCGGCCGTTGAAGCTCTCGACCCTGGGCTCGTCGATCTGCGCGCGGACCGCGGCGACCGCGACGAGGCCGAGGAGGGCCGCGACGAGCGCCGCCCACCCGAGCGACCGCACCGCCCGCGTCACCATGCGTTCCTCCGGAGCGTCACCGTCCCTGTGACGGCGCGGCCCCAGACCTTCCCGCGGTAGCTCGCGTCCTGCGGCGGGGCGAAAAACCGATTCGCGCCCGCTTTCAACACGATGCCGAGATCGGCGCCGTTTGCGGGTTGCGCCGTGGCGTACACGTAGAGCAGGTCATGCGCGCTCACGTTCTGCATCTCGAAGCCGAGGAGCGCGGCGAGGTCGACGATCTCGACCCAGACGGACGTCCCGATGTTCGGGACGGGCGCCAAGCCCGTGGCCGTCGTCGCGGGACCGAGCGGCGTTCCGTCGGGGCGATGCGGGATGATGTCCTGGAAGTCCGCGAGCGATTGCCCGGGCCCGACGACCGGATCACTCGGCGGTGTCACCGCGAGGCGGGTCGTCGCGACGTTCTTGACGGTCCCGCTGGTGGCAACCGCCTTCGGCCAGAGCCACGCCATCGGGTCAGCCGAGGTACCGCAGGTTCAGCACCCGCAGCGCCAGTTGGTCGGCGAACGTGCCGCCCGTGTGCACCACCTCGGCCAAGACGGCGTGGAGCTCGCTCCCGAGGTTCGGGTGGCGCACCGCCGTGTCGGCGGCGGTCGTCGTGAACGCGAGCCGGCCGACGGTCGCCCCGGCGGCGTTCACCGCGCTTGGCGTGTAGGTCACGCCCGGGGCGACGAGGACCCCGTTCGTGATCACCGCGACGCGATCGCGGATCTTCGCGCCGGCGTCATCTTGGCCGGTCTCCGCGTCGTAGAGCGTGAGGTGCACCGAGACGAACGCCGCGAGGGGAATCGGGACGCCGTCCCTGTCGGTCCAGTCGAAGTACGGCTGGTCGCCGGCAGAGCCTTCCGTCACCTCGAAGATGTGCGCGAGGTCGAGGTTCGGGATTTGGGCCGGCGGCATGCCGGCGATGATGCGGGCGGAGTTACAAGGGCCGTGAGCGAAGGGGGTGGGCGCTCACGAGATTGCGTCGAGGCTTACTCGACGTCTCGCAGCTCGCCGCCTAGCGTCACCGAGTCGACCCACACCAGGGCGCTGTCGTCTTCGTCCCGAAACACCACCGGCGCATCCAGCGCTCCGGTCCAGTGGAGGGACTCAACAACGTCATCATCGCGGAGCCCTTGGGATTCCAACACCGCTTTTAGGCGTCGCCACGTTACCCCAGGCACCGGGACGGTCATCATCTCGCGATCCATCGCCACGCTCAGTGCCTCCTGCGCGAACCGTAGCGCGCCCAGCTCGGGAGGCTCAAGGCTCGCGAGCCGCTTCGAGACGCTCGTCCCCTTCCCGATCACGCCATCGCCTGCATCGGTTCTGGCACCGGCGGCATCGGCGCGACCACCGGCCAGTGCTTACACGCCCACCGCTTCCGCTGGCAGTCCGCGCACCGCTTCACCGTCGGCCGCCCCCGCGGGCGCCGCGGCATCCGCAAAAGCGCCGGCCGCCACACCTCCGCCTCGAGCCCGAGCACGGCGCAGATGAACGCGAACGACCCGACCGACTCATCGTCGGACGCGACCCAGGCCCAGACGTCGAACGCCTGCCCCTTCGCCCCGCGATCGAGCGCGACAATCGCCGCCCGCAGCACCGCGAGCCAGAGCGACGGTTCCCCGCGCCCCGTCTGCCGCCGAACGTCCGCGAACGGGGTCGGGAGGGACTCGTTTGGGAGTTCGTCGTCGTCATCCTCGAGCGTCAGCATCGGGCCCCCCGTGCTCAACCGCGGCGAGCTGCTGTTCCCAGTACAGCAGCTCTTTCGAGTATTCCTGCTCGAGCATGTGCCCGATGTCATGCATCTTCCCGGCGAACGGGGAGAGCATCGTGTCGACGAGCTTCGGGTAGCGCCGCGCGATCGCCATCGCGAGCTCGGCGACACGGCGGGTGAGCGCTTTCCATTCCGTCAAGATCTCCGGCGAGACCGGTGTCTTGTCGATCAGGATCGCCTGGACGTTCCGCACCTGCTCGGGCTCGCGCGACTCGAGCATCCGCACGAGCTTCAGCTGCGGCTCGGGCGGGAGGGCTTCGAGGGTCGCGAGCATGCGCGTCGCGCGCGCCGGCGGCTGCGCCTCGATCAGGCGTTCCGCGGCGGGGCCGTGGCCGGCGTCGTGCGCCCGCACGAGGTGCGTGCCCGCGTCGAGCGTCGCGGAGCGCGACCATCCGTCGCCTGCGATCTGCGGGAAGCGCTCGCCGAGCGCCACGGCGCGATCGATGTCCGCGGCCGTGCTCTTGGAGATCCCGACGGCGGCGGCCTTCGCGCTCGCGGACCCCGGCTGCGGCGGCCGTCCGCGGGGAGCCGGCAATTTCGTCCGACCGTCGGACGAAATTCCATCGCCTTGATTTTCCTCAGGTGGCGCCTTCGTAGCTTGCGCCGCCTCCCGCGCCGCCACCTCCGCTGCGGCCATCGCTCGCGCCCGGTCGACCGTCGTCTCGTGCGACTCGTAGGGCTCCCGCTCCACGTTCTCGTCGAGCTCGAGGTCCCGGAGATCTTCGGGCTCGAGCCGTGTCGTCCGCCGGCACCGGATCGTCGTCCAGCCGAGCTTCTTCGCGGCTTCGAGCCGGCGCTCGCCCCAGACGAGGACGTTCTCCTCCGTGATCCCGATCGGCTGGATCTGCCCACGGGTCTCGAGGCTCCGCGCGAGGTGTTCGAGGCCGCGGAGCTTCTCGCGGCGGCGGACCCCGACCACGATCTTGTCGATCGAGACCATCTCCTCGTCGGCCAAGGTGACGCGCCGGCGGGCTTGTTCGGGGGTCATGGTCATCGGGTGGCCTCGCTCAGTCGCCCGGCGACGACGTCCGGGTTCGGGGCGGTCGCCCCCTCGTCCATCCACGCCGTCACCTTGCTGCGGTCGTCGGTGTTGCGATCGTAGAGCGGATCGCCATCGACGACGACGGCGTAGCGTGTCACCTCCGGCGCCATCCTAGCGATGCTCCGCTTGTCGGCGTCGGTCAACTCGATCATGACCGGCACGCCCTTCGCCGGCGTGAACCAGCAGTCCCCCACCTTCACCCGCATGCCCCGTCTCCCCTCTTTGTCGTTCGGCGAACGCTCGCGCGCGCCTTTTTACATGTCCGTCGCTGTCCCCGGCCGCCCGCGACACCCACACCGCTCGAAGGCGCCGTCGGCGGTGACGACATTCCCCCAGCATCCGTCTTTGGCGTGGCGGGTCGGTTCATGCTCGCAGCACGGCGCCTCCGCCACGACCGCCGTCTCGTCGTCGCGCCCGAGCTCCACCCGACACGCGACCGCCCCCGCCGCGTCAACGCGGACCTTCGTCACGACGAGCCCCGTCTGCTCGGTGAACCCCGCGAGGAGCGTCGCGATCGTCGCTTCGAGGGCGGCCCGCTCCGCGAGGAGGTGCGCTCGCTGGTCCATCGCGGTCATGATGCCGCGTCCTCCCGCCGTCGTTCGGGTCCATGGATCCGCACCGCGCGGACGGCACCGCAGGCGGCGCACGTCATCGTGCCGCGGCGCTGCGGGGCAAGCGGCCGGCGTTCGGCTTGGCGGTCGTTCCAGGTGCGGATCGCGTGGGCGGGCTTCCGCTTCATCGCTGCTCGTCCTCGTCGCCGACGGTCAACGCCATCAAGGCCCGGCACGCGATCGCGGCGAGGTGGCGCCGCTGCGTCGTCACGTCCTGCTCCCCGACCACGAGAGCATCGGCATGCCGGTCGAGCGCGAGGACGTGATCCCGTCGACTCTGTCGTCGCCACCGTTCGTCCGGGTGCTTCCCTGCCCCGTACTCCAGGCGTTCGAGCACCGCGCCGAGCCCTGGTGCCAGCGCCCGGAGCGTCACGACGCCATTCGGGCACCATGCCGCCACGGGGAGCTCGAGGATCACGAGCTGCTCGACGGGCGACGTGATCACAGGGGCGGTCACTGGTCACGCGCCTCGTCGCAGGTCGGAATCCCCGCTCGGCATTCTTTCCGCTCGTCCCGCGCGTCCCGGCGACACTCCCGGAGCGCTTCGATCTCGAATCCAGTCGCGAGATACCGGTCGCGGGCGTAGTCTTCCGCGCAATCGAGGAGCGCCTGCTTTTGGTCGACGCGGCACCGGTCGCGGTCCACGGTCGCGAGCGCGCGGCAGTAGTCGAGGTCCGAGAAGGCGAACGCCGGCGCTGGCAGCAGGAGCAGCAGCAGCCCGGTCACGATCGCGCGGCGCTCGGCGAGGCGTACCGCGACGTTCCGCCGGCGCGCCTGTTCCGCGAGGAGGGCGCGGTGCCGTGCGGTGCCTGGGGCGCAGACGTGGAGAGCGCGCGACAAGGCATCGCCGGGAAGATGGCGCGGGTTCAAGACCGGGCCGTCTTCGACGGCGGACCGTTTTGTCTCCTCGTTCATGGCTGCATCCCCTTCCTTCTCTCGTTCCCCCTCAGTCACCGGCCGCCACGGTGTTTTCAGCGTTCAGCGATTCGTCACGACCGTCCGTGAACAGCACGCCGTAGAAGCGATCCGTGCGCGTCAGTATCTCGTGTGACATGCGGCAGTAGACACGCCCACGCTCAGCAGGCCGCGCCGCGTGACGCACCCAATCGCCGATCTTGAATTGCCATTCATCCATGTCTGTCGTTCTCCTCTGTTCCTTTCAGGGGGAGAGGGCGGTTAGGCCGCTCGCCTCTGCGCGAGAAAGCAGCGCCCGAAAAACTCGCTGTAGGCCGGCGGGATGGACTCCGCGAGTTCACGCCATTCCATCCAGTCGATGCCCATCGCGACGCGCGCCTGCTCGAGCGACGACGCCGCACGCTGCTCCGTCCCGTCGCTCCGTTTCCAGAGTAATCGGCCGTCGTGATGCTTCCCGTAGACCCCGATCGACTGCGGACTCGGCGGCGGTTTCGACGGCGCCAGCACACGCCAATTCGTTTCGAACAGCCGCGGCCGATGCACGCCGAGGCCGAACATTTCGCCCGTCAACTCGACCACGTTGGTGAGATGCGAGCGGGCGCCAGGTACGTTCTCGATGACGTACGGCAGCCACGTTGGCTTGATCCGCGCCCGCATGGCCGCGATCAGGTTGACGTGGGAATCCGCCTTCCCGCCTTTCCCGCGCCACCGATTGGACATCGTGGTGTGCGCCTGACACGGCGGGCTCGCCCAGATGAAGTCAAAGCCCTCAAGCGGGAACGTGAGCGCGTCGGCCTGGTGGAACGCGAACGGGTAGCGCGGTTGCGGCGCCAGATCGACGCCGACCACTTCAAACCCTGCCCGGTGTAAGCCCATGCTCACACCACCCGCCCCGCAAAACAGATCCAACGCCTTCACATTCCTCTCCTTCTTTCCGAGGGTAGACGCGGGAGTCCGAAGACTCCCGCTCTGGTGGTCACGGCGATGGCGCCTCTCGCGCGAGTCGCGCGATCACCTGGTCCCACGTCTCGATCGGGCAGTGCCGGATGAAGAAATCGACCAGCGGATTCGGCGCGCACGGAAACCGAAACGTCCGCCGCGCATCCTTGTGGTTCCGCATCGTGTGCCACCCGTAGTGGGCGACGGACTTTTGATCCGAGCACTCCCAATCGCCGCGCCGGAGGCACGCCGCCCACTGCTGATAGAACCGATGCTCGCCGCGCTTGATGAGGCGAAGCTCGGTCGCCGTGATCGTCGGATCGACTTTCCCCGAGAACGGGAGGAGCGACAGAAACCCGAGCTCGCGATCGCTGCGCGCCAAATCCTCGAGCTCGATGTGGCACTGCTTCACGCTCCGGCCGGCCGGGAGCGGCTGATCCTCGGACGCGAGGTGATGGAGGTGCTCGCATTCGTCGAGCTTCGCGAGTTGCGGCGCGGAGAGCGCCGGCTGCACGCCGTCGAGCTCGACGTGACCGAGCGTGAGTCGCGCCTTGTCGTAGGTGGCCTCGTCAGGCACCGGCAGCGGGACCTCGGCGCCGACCACGCACCGGCCCTGCTCGACGTGGATCGTGAGGAAGTCGAGCAGGAGATCGTCGGGCCGCGCGCCGAAGCGATCCCACGTCCGCCCGCCGAGCATCGGGTGCTGACCGCAGGCGAGAGCGCCGTCGTCCGAGGTGAGACACTTGCGGAGCAGCTCGGCGCCGTCCTGCGCCTTCTTGTAGTCGGGGCCCTTGGTGTCGACGACGTAGACGCCGCGCCCCGAGTCGAAGCGGCGGCGATAGATCGGGTCGAGCGTCGTCTGCATCTCCGAGTCCATCGTCGGCCCGGTGATCTTCTTCCGGGCGCCGTCACAGGCCGGGACGTCGCGCGCCGCGACCGTCGCTTCGTTGAGCGCGATCATCCGCGTGCGGATCATTTGGTTCATACATATTTGGGTCGGCGTGAACGGGGGCAGCGGCACGCCGTTGGCGTCCATCTGGTAGCACCACTTAACCGGCGTGATCTTGTTGAGGAGGAGCGAGACCTGCCAGTACGCGGAGCGCCCCGCCGGGGCACGCGTGCCGACCGGCGGTGGCGCCGACGTCGGCTGCACGATCGGCGTCGCCGTCCGTCCGGCGGTCGGCCCGTGTGTCTGCCCCGGCGCGGCCGTCCGCGTCGGCATCGGAACGACCCGCGTCGCGGTCGGAGGCGGCGGGGGTGGCGACGTTCCCCCCGGCGGTGCCGGCGACGTCCCGGTCCCGCACCCCGAGCTCGTGGAGCACTTCGCCAGTTGCACTTGCGGCGACGACACGCCCGCGATCGTCACCCCGCCCTCGAAGCGCTGATCGCTCGGAACGACGGACTTGTCGCAGAGGCAGACGAGCCGCGCCGGCGCGTGGCCGGAGGTGCGATCACAGACGAGCCAGGGCGCGGCGGTGTAGGTGAACGGGCCGGTGCCTTGGATGTCGACGTATTTCTTGTCGAGATTCCACGTCGATCCGCACGTCAGCGACGACGGCGAAATCTGCGCCTCTGCCGTCGTCGCCAGGAGCAGCGAGAGCACCGCCATCATGATCGTTCGCATCTTCGTTTCTCCCCTCACCGCAACGGTCCGTGGCCGTAGGTGAAGAACGCGGCATCCTCCGCCAACATGCCGCCCGAGTAGATGACCGCGCCTTCCCACTCGAAAAAGTTGATCGTTGGCTTCCCGCCGGGCTCGCCCTGGCGCTGGATCGTGATGACCGGGGTGACGTAGCCCGGGGCCGTGACGTCGCCGAGCGTGAGGCAAAACCGCGCGAGCTTCTCCTCGCCGGGCTCGAGCGCGACCGCGTTGATCGCGAGGTTCGTGTCGCGCTCGCGGAGTGCCGTGCGCTTCACCGCAAGCGACGCCGCCGGCCACGGCTTTCGATTCGGCGGGTGCCAGCCGGGCCCGAGCGCGAACGTCGACGTCGGGCACCCGTGCGTGTCGAGGTTCCGAATCACGACCGGGATCTCGGTCGTCGCGTTCGGCTTCGCGTAGACGACCATGAACTCCATGCCCTCGAAGCAGACGTAGGGCGTATGGCGGGTGGGCGAGACGCTCATGGCGCACCTGCCGCGATGCGCGTCGTGCTCGGTACTGCGACAATCGAGTGCATGTCCCCTCCTCCGCTTCCTTCGCCGTGCGGCGTGCTTTCCGATCCCTTCAGCCCAGCGCCCTTCAGCGGCTCCGAGTCCCACCGACTCGGACCGCTGCAACGCACGAGGCCTCCTCGGGCCCAACCGGTCAGGGTGTGTGCGGTGCCGACTCCTCAGGCGACGGCGCGGGTCCGCATCTCGCCGTTCGGCGTCGATCGCATCTCGTGGCGCACTGAGCGCGCGAGCGAGAGCACGTCCTCGGCGATGTACCGAGCCGCGTTGACGTCCGCGCGAAAGCACGCCTGCACGACGTTGCCCACCGGCGGGTCCTTTTGCTCGCTGCCCGTCACCTGGAACAGCGTCTCGCGAAGAATGTCCCGTGCTTCGCCGAGCAGCTCGCAGGTGATCCGCGCGCTATCGGCGGCCGTGAGTCCGTCGCCTACTTCCGCCTTGAGGGCGACGCTGCCCGACAATGATCCGTTGCTCATCTTCGATGTTCCTCCCGTTGGTGGTTAGGCCGCCGCTGGCGGCGCGTTCACTTCGTCGGTCATGCCGCTCGCCCTCGTCGCTCCAGGTACTGCTCGGCGAGCCGCCGGATGTGCCCGTCATCGACTTGCAGCTCTTCGACGAGATCGGCGTCCGGGTCGCGGATGCCTTCCGCCTGCTGACGCTTCAGCCCGAGAACATCCGCGATCACCGGGTCGGAGCCGCACTCGGCCAAGAGAAAGTAGGCCATGACCGGCTCCGTCTGTCCGTCACGACAGACGCGGCCGATGTTCTGCTCGATGACGGCCGGGCTCCAGTCGAGCTCGCCGTGCACGACCGTCCGGCACACGTGCTGTAAACCGTCGGTGCCCGCCCCGCTCCGCGTCGACATGACGAGACAGCGCGCGTCGCCGTGGACGAAGGCCGCCAGCGCCGCACGCTTCTGCGTCGGTGACTCCCGGCCCGTGTAGAATGCTGGCCGGAACTCCGCGAGTTCGCGCCGCCAGATGTCGTAGACCTCGTGATGATACCCGAAGAGCGCAACGCGCTCATCGCTCTCGATCAGCATGCGTACGAACGCGGCCACGTGCTTCGCCTTCGCAACGCCGGTCGCTTGGCGGAGGAGCATGCTCAACTCCTGCGACGCGTGGAGTCGATCGCCGCGATGCTCCTCGGTCTCCGCGAGGATCTTCCGCGCGAGCTCGGCGGCCGTCGTCTCGATGGCGGCGAGCTTCTGGAGGTCGGCGTCCACCGTGTGCGGTATTCGCGTCAGCGGCGGGAGCTCGCGCGAGACATCGCGCCGCGTCCGGCGGAGCATGAGGCCGGCGCCGCGCAGGTACTTGCCGAACGCCTTCGGGTCGTCGATGCGCGCACTCAGGCCCGAGCACCATTCGCGCTCGAACTCGGGCTTGGTGCCGAGCCGTCCCGGCGCGAGCACGCGGAAGACGTTGAACATTTCCGCGCCGTAATTGTAGATCGGCGTCGCGCTGAGTCCGAGGCGGAAGGTCGCCGCCTTCGCGACATGCTGCGCCGCCGCGTACTTCGCCGTCAGCTGCTCAGCGTTGGTCCCCTCACGCCGGAGCTCCTGCACCTCGTCGAACGTGACCGAGCGCATCCGTGGCGCGAGCTCGTCGGCCCACCCGGAGAGCTTATGGTACGAGGAGATGATCACGTCCGGGAATGGCGCGATCGGGTATGGCTTGCCTTTCTTCAGGACGTGGACGGTGAGACCTGGCGCGAACTTCGCGAACTCGTCGACCCATTGCGACGGCAGGTGCGCCATCGTCACCACCAGCGCAGGCCGCATGCGAGGATCCGTGATCGCGCAGATGGCCGTTGCCGTCTTACCGAGGCCGACGTCATCCGCGACGAGCAGGGACTCGACCTGAAGCAGCAAGGCTGCGGCGACTGCCTGGTAGTCGCGCGGCGGCGTCGCCATGTCGAAGGCGCGCGCCACGTAGCCCTCGGCGAGCATCGAGGCGACCGTGGCTTCGTGCTCGCGATGCCGGCGCTCGCCGTGCTCCAGGCGTGCGCGGTCGCCGCTCGTCATCGTCAGCGGGAACCGCTGGAGGAACCAGGCGAGCTCGCGGCAGTGCTCCAGTGTGTCCGAGATCGTCAGCTCGTCGTGCTCCTTCTTGCTGATGCCTTCGAAGAGCCGCCGGAGGCGGAGGCGCACGTGCGGCGTGCAGGTGACGCGCCAGCGGCCGCGCTCGAGACGCAGCGTGCCGTGTGTCGTCACCGCAGACCTCCAAGCAACGTGACGACGAGAAAGGGCTTCGCCTGGAGCGGCGCGAGCCGCGCCAGTTGCAGCCGATCGGTCACGAGCAGCAGGCCAGCCACGCGGCCGTGTGCGGCGTAGCGATTGAGTTGCCCGGCGACGTCCGACGGCCCACCTTTGATCTTCACCTCGACGCCGAGGTCGCCGACCAGGAAGTCGATCCGGTCCTGAGCTGTGAGGCGCACCTCTCGCTCGAAGGCGTGGCCAGCACGACGGAGCGCTTCGGCGAGGGCAGCGTGGAGCTCGGTCTCCCGCCCGTAGCGGTATCGGTGCCCTCGGAGCAGCGTCGCCAGGTCGAGCAACCGCTCGGCGGGCGTACGATCGGCAACGGCCGGCAGCGTCATCGCGTCGCGCCCTTCTTCACCGCCTTCGTCTCCCGCCCCTTCGCCTCACACCCCGCCGTCCCACACGGTTCCGGTCCCAACGATCGCGGCTGGTGACACCCGGAACACGTGGTGACGGTCGCGAAGTCGGTGGGGGGTTGGAGGACGCCGGACTTGCTCATGCGCTCACGGCTTTCTTGCGTGACGACTCTCGCCGTCGGCGCACCGATCCGCAGAGGTACGTGACACCGTGCGCGCGTGCTTGGTGGAACGTCCACGGTTTCGCTTCGCGTGTCGCGTAGACCGCGATTGCGGGGATCTCCTCGCCGCACTTCCGGCATTCCCACCAGTAGCCGGGCTCCGGACGCATGCGGCGCGAATGGTCGACGACCTTCCGCTGGCAGTGCTTCACGCGATTCGAAACAACGAGCGTCAGCATCATTCTCCTCTTCAGCGTGCCTCCACGAACCGCGACGCCCCCCGATGGGGTTCGCGGTTCGCCGTCACACACTGGTCCGGTGCGTTCAGCGCGGGATCTTCGTCCCGAGCACCCGCGCCAGCGACCGCCCGAGCTCACGGACACCCTGCGTGAGCTGTGTCTTTGCCGAGGACGTTTCCTGCTTCCCGAGGATCTCCTGCACCGTGGCGTCGGGGTTCTTCATCAGCTTCTCGATCGCCTTGATTGCCACCTGCACGTCCGACTGCACGCTCCCTACCTCGGCATCAGCCGTGGCCTGCTTCTTCCATGCCTTCCAGAACGACATGCTTCCCCTCCTCAGTGATTCAGCGCGGGTGCGCCTACGGGTTGATCGTGGACCAGAGGCTCATCGGTCGTATTCCGAGCACGCGCACGAGTACTTCCAGCAATCGCCGCCCGTGCTCGTCGGATCGAAGCTGAAGTAACGCATCTGCGCGCCGTGCTCCCGGCACTTCGCGCGGCACTCGGCGCTCGTGCGAACGACGTCGCAGTTGTCGAATCGACTGCGGCACCCGCCGAGCAGGAAGCCCGCCGCCACCGCGAGCACGAGCACCACCACCAACCGCCCCCAGCCGTAGCGACGGGGTGGGAGGTTCAAGCGGGAATCGAAGGGGATGCGGTCGGCCATTGCTATTGTCCGATCGAGCACGAGCACGAGTAGCGCCAGCAATCGCTGCCGGTGCTCGTTGGATCGAACGAGAACCAGTCCATGCGCGCGCCGTGCTCCACGCACTTCGCGCGACACTCGGCGGCGGTGCGAACGACGTCGCAGTTGTCGAACGGGCTGCACCCCGCCGTCGTCAGCACCCACACGATCAACAGCGTGACATAGACGCGGATGTCTCGGCGACGTTCACGCATCGATAGAGTCCTCCGTTCCGCCCCACGTCATCCGATCGAACGGCGCACTATGCGGCCCTGCGTGCCCATGGCTGAGGAAGCAGTGACCGAGCACGATTGGCCCGCGCTCTCCACGTACCGTCGCGGCGACGTCGCAGGGTTGTTTCGGCGTCTCGTCGCGGGGCGTGACGACGGGCGCGACGCGTGCGGTGACGGTCACGATCGCCCCCTTCTCGGCGCGACCGGCCCCACCGGGCACGTCAACGGCGCTGACACCGCAAACCCACACTCCCCGTGGACGTCGAGCTCGACACAGCACTCGGCTCGCGGTCCGACGAACGCACAGCCGGCCGACGTCAGCACCGCGAGCACGATGAGCCCGCGCACGACCGGGCCCGAGCCGGAGGGTAGAGCTCGGGGTGGAGCCCCGGTCGTACGCGTTCCGCCACCACCACCCCACGACGCCGGAATGCAGAACTTCGTCGCGTTGAACGGCTTCGCGCCGACGCCCGTGAAGACGCGCGCGAGCAACGACTGCATGCGCACCGCCGCGTCGGGGTTCCACGTGTGCACGACGATGCGCGGGTCGCCGACGAGGCCGCGATGCTCGACCATCCACTCGGCGACGACCTGTCCTCCACCCAAGTGCGCCCGGTCTTCCTGATGGAAGGCGGCGTAGTCCTCGTCCGACATGTCGTGGTCGAGACACACGACGTCGAAGGCGGGATACCGGTCGAGGTAGTCGATCGCCCGCTCGACGGTATCCGCGTGCATGATCTCGCAGTGTCGATTCATCGCCGCGAACGCGCGGTGACGTTCCTGCATGTCGTCGACGAAGAGCACGCGCGGACGTGGGGTCGCCGTCACGGCACCACCTGCCGGTACGTCCGCACCGACCCATCGGTGCGCTGCAACTGCACGTCGAGCAGCGAGGGCGCCGGCGGGAGATTCGTCGTCGGCTGAGGACTCGGCGTCGCGGTCCGCGTCGGCACCGGCGTCGCGGTCCGCGTCGGCGTGCTCGTCCGGGTCGCCGTCATCGTCGGCGTCGGCGTTCGCGTCGCGCTCGCCGTCGGTGTCACTGTCAGGGTCGGCGTACTCGTCCGCGTCGGCACCGGCGTGACCGTTGCCACCGGCGCCGTCACCGGCAGCGTCACCGTGATCGGATTCGAGAGCACCGACGACCCCGCAAACCGCATCGTCACCGTTTTCGTCGCGCCCGGCGCCCCGATGATCGTGACGTCGGCGCACGCCGCGTCGGCGACCGTCGTCGCGCAGAGCGGTTCCAAGAGCGCCACGTCCGGTGCCAGCACGTGCCCGTCGAGCAGGATCTCCGCCGGCCGCGCGTAGCGCCGGTACGTGACCCGCGCGCGGAAGTCGGTGAGGATCGCGGTCGCGTGCGACGTCGGCACGCTCGCCGTTGCCGTCCGTACCGGCGTCGCGCTCACGACCGGCGTGACGACGGGCGGGACGACCCGCAGCACCAAGTCATGCGGCTTCGTCTCCCCGAAATGCCGTGCCTGATAAGTCGCCCCCTCGTACGCGGCCCCGTCCACCGCCACCCAGCGCGGCGTGCCCGTCAGCAACCCCTCCGGCACGAGTGCCAGCGTCACGTCCCCCACGGGAGCAATCGGCGGCGTGAACGTCACGTCCCGATACGCGGCGAGCGCGCCTGCCGCCGTCGTCGGCCATGTCGCCACCGAGGACCGCGACGACACCGCCGAGCCCCCGGCCCAGGTCGCACGGAGCGCGATCGTTCCCGTGGCGCCCGTGTCGTTGAACCCTGGGAACGCCACACACGCGATCGGCCCCGGCGCCCGCAGCGCCTGCTGCGGCACGAGGGCCAGGGCCATCCCTGGCGCCGTGCGATACCAGACGCCGGCCGTGGTGGGGGGCGGAACCACGACCGACGGTGCGCCGGGGCAGGCGGCGCGCGCCGCCACCACCCCGAGCCAGAGGAGATCGAGCAGGACCGTCGCGAGCACGATGCGGAGCTTCATGCGGCACCTCGTTGCTTGATGGCGTAGCGATACGGGTCCTTCGCGTGCGCGTTTGCGAAGCCCCGACCACTCCGCGTGACGACGCCACGCTGGACGAGCCGCAAGAGGCTCTGCCCGGTGAGCGTCCGCCGGCCGTCGCGACCGACGTGCGACGGCCACTGGATGACCTGCGCGAGCTCGCTTTGCGTCAATGCCTCGTTCGCGGCTTCGAGCGTCCGGCACATGACGCGGTCGAGCACCTCCGCGGACCACGAGCCGGGCGCGCGATGGCGGCTGAGACGCGTGCGCTCGTCCGGCCGCCGGAGCGCGTCGACGATCGCGGGACCGCAGCGGCCGTCGGTGCTCTCGTGCTCCAGGTCGACCCGACCGTCGGACGTGATCGCCGCGATCCGAAGGTCCGCGAGCTCGAGCGGCGTGCCGCAGCCGGCGCACATGGCGGGGACGGTGGTCACTTCGGCGGCTCCATCCGCGTGACGAGCGCCTCCACGAGCGCCGTCACGGCGCCGGTTTCGGGCAGCGCGGGCCGCCGCGTCGGCGCCGGGAGCGGCCACACCCGCTCCGCCGTCTCACGCTCTTCGCGCGTCGCCATCTCGGTCCACACGCGGAAGAAATGCGCGCGATCCGCGACGAGGTTGTCCGTCTCGTGGCAGAGGTACGGCCAGCCGCCGATCGCGTCGATGGCGCGACAGAGCATGCGCTCGACGGGCGTGCCGTGCCGCGGCAAGTCGCCGTAGCCGCCGATCTTCCGCACCCAGTGCAGCACGGTCGCCCAGGCGTCACCGGCCGTCGGGAAGCTCGGCACCTCGGCCGCGGTGACCGCCGCGCGGACCTCGGCGATCGTCGGCAGGAATCGGCTCGTGAGAATCAGCCGGTCGACGGCCGCGCGCGCGGGCGCGTACTCGAGCGGGACGAGGTGCCGCACGTACAGCAGCACGGTGTCCTCGTGCACCTCCGGCCGCGGATACGCCGACACGATGTCAGTCACGAGCGCGAGCGCTTCGGCTTTCGTCACGAGGCCCCTCCCGCCAAGATGCGTTCGCCCGCGCGGCGGAGCGCCGCTTGCGAGCCCTTGAGTTCCTGGCCCAGCGCGCCGCGCACGACGGTTTTCAGGCACGCGCACGCCTTCAGGACGTTCCCGCAGTGCCCGTTCCGCGCCCAGGTGCGGTACGTCGCCGTCCAGTCGACCATGCGGCGGCCGGTGCCGCGCCAGTAGTCGACGAACGCCGCGTGCATGACCTCGGGATCGCGGCACCCGTTGTCGGTCGCGACCTTCCGCAGTGCTGCCGTCAGCGGAAAGTCTTTCGGGAGCCGGCATGCGCGTTGCTCTTTGCGCGCGGGCGCGGTGATTTCTTCTGCTGATCCCGAGCCGAGAAGATCGTCGATTGGGACTAATTCGGGTGCAGAAGCGTCAGCTTCTGCTTCTTCCGTAGGTACGGGACCGGGTACGGGGTTCGAAGCAATTGCTTGCGCCTTGCTTGCGCCTTGCTGGTCGTTTGCTTCGATCTCGGGAAGCAAACTCGAAGCAAGTTGCTTCGACTCTTGCTTCGCCCGCCGCGTGGCGCCGCTGCGTTGTCCACCACGTCGCCCGGCTTCGGATCGCGCCGAGCGCACATCATCCGACGGCTGAAAGTCGTGGTAGTCATGGATCTGGTATCCGTCGTCGCGCTCCTCCCAGAGCCCGACCGCGACGAGCTTCTTCGCGAGCTTCATCGGCGATGGCAGCGGGTACAGGACCGGGACCTTCGTCGCCGGGATGAACCCGTCCCGCTTCTTCTGGCTGTTCGCGTAGGCCAGTCCGCAGACCCACATGAAACCTGCGAGCGCGCCGGCCGCGAGGACCTTAGGATGGTCGGCGAAGCGATCGTCGAGCTTAACCCAGCTCACGCTTTCCCCCGGGCCAACGCTTCGCGCCACGCCGCCTCGCTCCGCGTCCGCTTGCCGCGATTGCATCGCCCGCACGCCGTCAGCAGGTTCGTCGGGTCATCAGGTGAACCGCCGTTGACGAGTGCTTCCCGGTGGTCGACCTGTAGATCTTTCTCGCCACCGCAGTAGCCGCACCGGTAGCCATCGCGCGCGAAGATCAGCGGCGCCAGCGCGCGTCGGACGCGGTGCCACAACGCTCGCGGTTTTGTCGACGGACCGAACTGCACCCGCGGGATCGCCACGACCTCCAGCATCCCCGCCTCGTTGAGGAAGCAGAGGCCACGCGCATCCAGCTCGAGGAGGACCCTTCGAGTCTTGACCTTCGAGAACGGGACCAGCGCGACCATCTCCGCGAAGGGAACCCGCGGGCCGGCTTCCCGCTGGGCTCGGAGCGAGAGCGCCGTTACGTAGAAGCGAAAGGCGGCATCGGACAGCGCAATCACCTTCGGGTGCGTCGTGAACCAGTCGTCGAGACGAAGCTCGCTCATGCCGCCGCCCTCCGCCCCTCGAACAACCCCATCTGCGTCGGCAGCACCGGCACCGCGTATGATGTGGAGCCGAGAATCACGCGAACATCTCCCGCTGTTCGAGGGCCGCGCCCGCCGCGCACTCGGCGAGGTTCCGCACCGCCTGGCGGTAGTACGATTCCTTGAGCTCGACGCCGATCGCTTTACGGCCCGCGCGGACCGCGGCGAAGACTTCCGACCCGACGCCCATACATGGCGTCAGCACCACGTCGCCGGGGTTGCTCCAGAGCACGAGACAGCGGTCGATCACGTCCAGTTGGAGAGGGTGAATGTGCTTCTCGTCCTCCGCGTCGCGCGCCGCCTTGTACTCGAGCACTTCGTCGAGCCGGATGTCATCCCAGAACGCCGACGCGTACTGCCGCCAGATCCAGTGCGAGTAGCGGTTCTCGGTCTGCTTCCCTGTCCAGCCGCGATACGAGAGCAGCTCGGCCGGAATCTCACGCTCGCCAGCGTAGGTCTCGAGCCCCGTCGGGTGGGCGATCGGTTCCGGGCGCACGCCCTTCTTCCGGAACATCAGCAGGTAGTCCGCCGCCGCGTTTGAGCACCGGCTCGAATCGTCGACGATCGTCTTGTGCGCGAGGTTCTTTGCCATCGTCCGATTGCGGACGGTGAGCGGTTCTTTCCAGATGCAGTAGCGCGCGGTCCAGTCGAACCACCCGTGTCCGCAGAGGCCCTGGTCCCGCTCGAGCGCGGGCGCCGTGCACGTCCGGTCGCGGCAGCGCGCGTGCAGCCGGATGATGTCGCCCGGAAAATCGCGGCGCGCATCGCGCCCCGTGTTCCCGGACGGCACGTCCATGCAGTGGACGCCCGTCAACCCACCCGGCACGATCAGCCGCTCCATCTCGCGCACGATGAAGTCGTAGTGGTCGAAGAACTCGGCGTAACTCCGGCAATTCGAGAGGTCCCGCGGCGACGACGAGTAGTGGTAGAGCCCGCCGGTGCTCGCCGCGAATGGCGGGGAGTAGACCGAGATGTGCACGGTCGCGTCGCGGAGCGTCGGTAACACCTCGCACGCGTCGCCGAGATAGAGCGCGTAGCGGTCGGTCTGCACCTGGTCTTTCACAGCCACGCGGGCACCTCGACGGGATCGGGATAGGCGCGGTCACGGTCGACCGTGAGCGCGTGATGCATGTGGCGGACGAGCGCCGAGAACATCCGGTCCGCCTGCGCGGCCTTCCGTTGCAGCGCGTGGAGCACGCCGCGCTCGCCGTCGGTCGCCACCATGTCGACAACGACCGGACGCGTTTGGCCGAAGCGCCAGCAGCGGCGAATGCCCTGGTAGTACTGCTCGTAGCTGTAGCTCGGGAACGTCGCGACGTGCGCGCAGCGCTGGAGATTCAACCCCCAGGCGCCGATCTTCGGCTTGGTCACGAGCGCGCGGAGCTCGCCGTCCGCGAAGGCACGAAGCGTCTCTTCCTTCGCGTCGTCCGAGTCCGCGCCCTTCACCTGCTGCGCCCCGTCGATCAACCCAACGAGGCGGTCCGCCTCTTCATTCAGGTGGCACCAGACGAGCACTTGCTCGCGGTGGTTCGCGAGCCGCGCGACCGTTTCGCACCGCTCCGTCACCGTTCGCCGCCGCTCTTCGCGCTCTTCGACAAGCCCGACCGCTGGCAGATTAAACAGCATCCCCTCCGGCCTGGTGCTCGCCGCGAGAATATGCTCCCGCTCCTCGAGCGCGGGGAGCACGAAGCTCCGATCCTGGAAGCCCAGATCGGACGGCCGGCGCACCGCGCGCGCCCACGAGCAGACCCAGCGCCAGAACGGCTCCTCGGCGTGCCCCTTGAAGCGCCAGCCGTTCTGCTTCCCGAGGTAGCCGCGACCCTGCGAGCTGTTGTTCTGGTCGTTCCGAAAGAAGCGGTTCAGCATATCGACGTGGCCGAGGTAGCCGAGCGCCTCACTCGACGTACCGAGCTCGACGTAATCGTTCGGCGCGGCCGTCGCGGTGCAGAGCAACCGATACGGCAGCTTGCGCAGAAACTCCGTGACGACGCGGCGGCGCGTGCCGTCGAAATTCTTGAGGATGCTCGACTCGTCGCAGACCACGCCCGCGAAGTCGTCGGCTGCGAAGCGCTCGAGCCGTTCGTAGTTCGTGACGATGACGCGCGCCCCGGCCGGCACCGCGCCGTCGGTCACGCGCACGCAGTCGATCCCAAACTTCTCCGCCTCGCGAAGCACCTGGTAACTGACCGCGAGCGGCGTCACGATCAGCACCGGGCGGTTGGTGTGGCGGACGACGTTCTCGGCCCACACGAGCGCCATCGGCGCCTTCCCAAGGCCGCAATCCGCGAAGATCGCGGCACGGCCTTTCCGAACGGCCCACGCGACGAGCGCGCTTTGGAAGTCGAACAGGAACGACGGCAACCAGGCCGGTTCGAAGCCGGCATCGCCGTCGAGCTGCGACTTTCGCTCGAGAAAGTCGTGATAGGCGAGCGCCGTCACCGCCCCACCTCCGTCGTGAACCGCAACTGCTCGCGTGGCCCATTCGGCGGCACGAACGGCGGCACGTCGCCTGGTCGAAACGAATCCCGACGCGGCGACACCTTCCACACGATGCACTCGACTCCACTTGGCGCGGGGCGCTTTTCGTCAGAGGCGTAGACGAGACCGCGCTTCACGAGTGCGCGGCGCTCTGCGGAACAATTCTGATGCGTGAGCCCGCAGGCCCGTTCGGTTTCGAAATCGCAGGCGCCACCCGAGGCGGTCAGGTAGTCGAGAATCTGCGCCTTGGCGCTGCCGGGGTGGGCGCGGAACGCCTGACGGCTGGACGTCTGCACGAGCGGGCGGCGCGTCACGCGCGAGGGGGCCGTAGTCATGCCCGGACCCTCCGCCGCTTCGCTCGCGACGCGCGCGGCCCCCGCTTCGGTCGCGGCGCTGCGGGCCGTGCCCCACTCGCATGCGACGCCCGGACCGGCAGGATCGTCCCGTCGTGCCAGCGCTTCAGCATCGCGCGCTGATCGAGCCCGAGCACCTCACACACGAACGCCGCCGTGCCCCACTGGTCTGCGCCGGCCGTGGAGGAGAGCCACGCGTAGGCCGCGGGCGCGTACGGCCCCTTTCCGCGTGCCACGCCGAGCGCGTCCGACAGCAGCGCGACCAAGAGCCGCCGTTCGGGGGACGCCTGCGCCGTCGCGAAGGCGGCGATCGTGTCGGGGTCGAGCTCGTTGGCGATCAGGCCGAGCTCGTAGGCTTGCATGCGGAGGGCTTGGATCATGCGGCTACGCCTCCGCGCCGACGGCGTAGCGCCGCGTGAGGTAGCGAATCGTCGCGTCGAGCTCGTCGCGCTCCGCCGTCAGCTCGGCGACGAGCGCCGGGATGGCGCGCGCGGTCGGTGCGGGCAGCGTGATCGCCGTCGCGGGCTTCGCGACCTTGGGTGCCGGATGCCGCCCCCCCCCCATTCCGCGCCGGACGCACCGCTGGCAGTGCCGTCGCCGGCTTCGCCGGTACGAGCGCGGTGGACGGCGCCGGCTTGCTCTTGGCCGGGCTCGCCTTGCACGCCGGACAGAAGCGGCAGGGCTTCCCGTAGCCGAGCGGATACGTGTGCGTGAACGACGCTGCGCAGCGTTCACAGGTGAAGGTTTTCGTCGCCGGCTCGCCCATCAGTCCCCCCGGCCGCACGACCCGGCGCTCGTCGAGCCGGCCCGCGCCGCGTTGCCACCGCTCCAGTGCCTTCGCCCGGATGACGCCCGGGTCGACATCGATCGCTTCGCAGACGAGCACGAAGGCGCTCGCGTAATCGCGGGCGTCACTCGTGAACCACCGAAAGGCGCCGGCGCGGATGCTGCCGCGCGGACTCGCGAGGTCGTTGAAGGCCTCGCGGAGAATCGCCGTGAACAACGCGCGCTCTTCGGCGTACGGGACGCTCGCCGCGTGCGGGTCGTAGATGGCGTCGGTCGCGAGGTCGGCGTCCACATCAGGCGTCCAAGCCGCCCCGCTTGCACCACCGCGCCAGCCGTTCGAGACACGCGTCGCCGTCCGGCCGCGCAAGAATCGCTTCGACCCGGTCGACGAGTTGCGGTGCGATCGCGACGACCTCGAACGTCACGCCGCCGTCGAGCTCGAGCGCGCGGTACGTCAGCAAGAACGTCCGCCCCCGGCGCGTGTGCATCGGGTCGAACGCCGGCAAACGGGTGGCGTCGATGGCGCGCAGACCGCTCCGCAAGGCGGCGTCGGTCGTGTCGGTCTTCTCGTGGTGCGCTGCGCCAGCTTCCACGCCGGCTCCTCGTCCCATCGCACTGCATCCCTGACGACTCGGTAGGGGGCCGAGGCGTCGCATCCGTTCACCGCATCACTGCGCGAAGTAGTGGCTTCTCAGGTCGCGCTCTCAGGGATCTCCCTGGTCGCGATCGGCGCACCGTGCGCCGTTGTCGCGCCATCTTTCGACAGGGTTTGACCGACTAGGCGGGGCACGGAGCGTGCTGCTACGCGCTTGCCCGCACACCGAAAACCCGCTACTGCGCGTGCCTCGTGAGTTAACGCACAGGTCGCGGAAGCTACGAATCCAATCCTGGTTGGAGGCTTCCGATGCTTGTTGCACCGTCCGCTGCTCCCCTGCCTCGCCTCTCGCGGCATCCCACGGTCGCGGAATACGCACGCCACTGGATGATCCGCGTTCGCCTGCGCGTGCGCGCGCGATCGGCGTACCTCTACGACTTCATCCTCGAGACGTACCTGGCGCCGCTCGGCCCGCTCCGTCTCCGCGATCTCCGACGTGCCGATGTACAGGCACTCGTCGACACGATGCTCGCCGACGGCAAGAGCATCGGCACCGTGCGGAACGCGCTCGCGACGCTCTCCGCGCTGCTGAACGAAGCGACACACGACGAGCTCATCGCGCGGAACGTCGCAATGGGTGTCGCGCGGCGCTTGAAGCCGAAGCCCGTCCGACCGCCGACCGTCTACCAGCCCGAGCAGATCAGCTTGTTCCTCGCGACGGCGCGCACCGCGCGGCCCGATCTCGCCCCGCTGTTCGCGCTCTGCGCAGGTGCCGGCCTCCGCGTCGGCGAGGCGCGCGGCCTCCAGCGCTGGGACGTGGACCTCACTGAGCGCACGATCCGCGTCGTGCGGCAGATCCACCGCAACGGCATGCTCGGCGAGTTTCCGAAGGGCAACAAGCGGCGCGTCGTGCCGATCGTCGGCTCGCTCGTGCCGGTGCTCGGTCGCCTGGTCGAGCGCCGCGAGCCTTGGTGCTTCCCTGAGGTCGTCGGCGCAACCGGCTACCAGATCATCCGCCGCGCGCTGCATCGCATCGCGAAGGCGACCGGCTTGAAACCCTTGAGCCCCAAGGCGTTCCGCCACACGTTTGGCTCGACGCTCATCGCGCGCGGCGAGAGCCCGGAGGCCGTGCGCCGCATGATGGGACATGCCGATCTGCGCACGACGATTTCGACCTACGGTAGCCATTTTCCTATGCAGCGCTCCGCGTTGCTCGACGAGATCTAGGATGGACAGGTGGGAGCGGCGGGATCGGCGGCAGCCCGGCGGTCGCGTCACGGTACGACCGGCGTTCACGGATGTTCTGGATGGCGCCAATGCTGACGCCGTAGGCGCGCGCCAGCTCAGAGAACGACGCGCCCTGCCGCAGGATCGCGAACCAGATTTCGCGAACCTGGGCGCTCGTCAGCTTGGCGCTGACCGCCTGCTCACCGCGCGCCGATACCCGGCGGCCCTTCGCGATGGCGTCCCGCGTGTTCCACGACGGAGTTTCTGCTCGCAGGTGCGCCGGGTTTACGCATCGCGGCTGATCGCATGTGTGGCAGACGAAGAGGCCGGTGGGGACAGGCCCGTTCATGACGGTGAATGCATAGACGTGCGCGCGGTACACTTTGCCGCGCGTCGTGTAGCGCCCGTAGCGATGCCCGTTGCGCGCACTTCTTGGGGCGCCGCGCCACCACCAGCAGGCCGCCTCGCCCCCGCTCCGATCGACAAAGCGCCAGAAGTTCGCGATCGGGTCCGCTCGGAACGGGCCACAATTGCGAACGGGGATGCCATAGAACCGGAGCGCCGCAAGCACGGTGCTGGCCGTGCAGTCGAGTCGCTTCGCGATCTGTGTCGACGTCGCGGACGCGTACGCCTCGCGGAGGAATTCCTCCGACCACTGAGGCCGCCCACCCCGCGCCTTCCACGCCACAGGCCCCTGCCCGACCGGAGTCATTCGGTCGGTCCTATGCGGCCTTAGCTACGACCTCCGGCGTTGATCCGATACCAAAGTCCCAGTTCGATTCTGGGCGGGGGCATTGGTCGCGGATCATCAACGCACGGCGTCGGGTCTTGGGGTCGGGGGAATGGGCATCGGGGCCAAGCCACTTGGCGAGCTTCATCAACTCGATGGCAGGCACGCGCTTGCCGACGGCGGTTGTCGCGTCGTCGATCTTGATCGCCATCTCGCGGTCACGGATCGCCGGGAGCTTGAGCAGGTAATAGATCGCCTGTCGCGTGATCTTGAGCGCATCCATCGCGGCCGAGGGGCCGCCGAGCGCGTCGTAGATCGCCTCCCAGTGCGGCTCCGTGATGTACCGGAGCCGTCGGACGGTCGGAGATTCCTGCACCTCAGCCTCGTAGCCGGGGCGATCATCGGTCGGAGTCGGGGTCGGAGTTTCGGCGCGAGCCATCGAGCGGACTGCCATGGCCCGCTCTTTACGCGAGGTCCGCCACGCCTGTCAATACCGTTCTCGCACCCGCCGAAAATTTTCTCCCGGCTGTCAGAAAAATATTGACAGGTCGTTTGCGCTCGCTTACAAGGGGCGCATGACGAACACCGCACACGCCGCAGACGCCCCGAGCGGTTCCCCGATCGACCCCGCGACGCTCTACGTCGCCGACTTCGGCGCCGCCGGCCTCGATCATCGGTGTGGCCGTTGCCTCCCGGCCGTCCTCGCCGACCCCGACAACCTCGCGGCCGGCGTCACGCGCGCCGACTACGTGGCGCTCCCGGAGGTCGATCCCTTCGATGTCTGCGAGGGCTGCGCGTGAGCGAGCCCGGCACCGAGGGCGGCGTCCGCCGCGACGTCCAGGTCTACGTGCGGCTCTCCGAGCCTGAGCACGAGCAGATCGCAGAGGCCGCGAAGCGCGACGGCATGGCGCCCGCGACGTGGATGCGCCAGCAGGCGCTCCGCGCCGCGCGCCAGGAGGCGTCGCGATGACGGCCCCTCGGAATGTTTCACGGCATTGTTTCACGGCGATTCGTGAAGAATCCCGTGGCCATGCGAGCGACGCAGCGCGCCGCGTCAACCCTTCCCTTTCACCGGCCTTGGGGGAGGCCACCACCCCAGCGGCGGACGACCTTCGTGCGTCCGTCGCTGGGGTTTCGGATCTCGCCATCCTGACGGCGTGGGACGAACGGCTCGCGCTCGGACTCGCATCGCCGGCCGACTACGCCGCCGCCGTTTCCCATCTGACCGCACGGAGGACCGCATGACCGACTCAACCCTCGCGAAGCTGATCGCCTACCCGATCGACACCGTCATTCGGGAAACGCCGTCACTCTTGATCGCGCGGCTCACGTTCCGAAAGCCGCTCGCGGCGCCGCTCGACGCGCTCGCGATCCTCGCCACCGAGATCCCCCGCGAACGCGTCGCCGACTTCGATTGGCTCGCCTACGGGATCGAAGAGTCGGAAGGCCCGAAGCGGACGTGGGTCTACAGAATCCGCGTGAAGAAGCGCGCGGTCGATGGGAATGCGCTCGCGATCGGCGACGTGGCGCTCGCGCTCGTCTCCACCACCCACCATCACACGGCCCCCCAGCCTGGAGGTGTTTCGTGCTGACTTGGAAACGCTACGCCCTCACGTTCGCGCTCGGCGCGACGCTCCCGATCGTTGCCGCGCTCTATGCCGGCGGCGAGCGGATCGCCGTCCTCGGCTTCCGCATTGCCGCCATCGAGAACGGGGTGCAGCTCGCCACGCGCGACTGGCACGTGGACGGGGTCCCGGCACACGAAGAAATGGTCGCGCAAGCGGAGCCGGTGCCGGCGAAGAAGGCGAAGGCGCGGCGATGAGCGACATGAAGCCCGACGGCGGGCCGGCGTTCCCGCAGCCGGCGACGTCCGAGGGCCACGCGACGAACACGCTCGAAGGCATGTCGCTGCGCGATTGGTTCGCGGGGCGAGCGCTGGCGATCCACGCCAACGTCTGGTCGGACCCCGAGGTCGCGCATGACGTCGGCGTGACGGTCGCGCAGATGGTCGCGCGTCGAGCCTATGCGTACGCCGACGCCATGCTGGCGGAGCGGTCGCAAAGTACGCTGATGGACCCCCTCACCAAAATGCACGCCGCCTTCGCGGATCGCTTTGGCGATCGTCCCGAACCGCAGTTCTACGACTTCCCGTGGGGCCGCCGCCGCATCTGCCCCGAGACGCACGAGCGGACGATCGGCGGGGACGGCTACGGCGATCGCTGTTGTGGGACGGCGGACGTGGAGGCCGTGCAGGAGTCCGAGCCCGACTGCCCCATCGGCTACTGCGCCGATCATTGCGGCGAGCGGTGTACGCACTGGCAAGAAGCGACCCATTGCTACGGCTACGTCGGCTGCAACGAGGCCGACACCTCGACTTGCGAGTGCGCGTGCGAGCGCTGCGCTGCGGCGAGGGCCGTGTGAGGCCCTCGCGCATGCAGCTTGACCAAGCCCGCCGCGAGAGTCGTGGAGCGCGGGCGCGGTTCGGCGAGACGGCGGACGGCACCTGGCACGCGCTCGTGCCGGGCACCTACGCGGTGCGAACGGCGACGATCGCGTGCACGGGGAAGTCAGCAGAGGTGCGGCGGATCGCGACGGATCTCCCGGAGCGCGACATCACGTGTGCGGCGTGCGCCGCGAACGAAAGGACCAGTCATGCAGGGTAGCGAAGCTCTCGAAATCGTCTCCTCCGGTGCGGCGCTCGTCCGCATCGAGAACGACACCATGCTCCAGGTCGCGATGCAGCGCCCGCGCGACGAAAAGAAGGTGCTCGACGGCGCGCTCGCCGAGCTCGACCTCGTCCCCGAGGACGCGGAGGTCGCCTATTACTCCCTGCCCTACAAGGAGCGGCGCCAGGGCGGCGGGTATCGGATCGCGAAAGTCGAAGGGCCGTCGATCAAGGCGGCGATGGCGCTCGCGCGCCGCTGGGGCAACTGCTCGACGACCGCGCGGATCACCGACGACACCGACGAGGCGGTCGTCCTCGACGGCGTGTTCCTCGATCTCGAAACCAACTTTCGCAGCTCGCGCCCGTTCCGGGTCGCGAAGTCGTTCAAGCTCCGAAACGGCAAGGTCATCCCGCTCCAGGAGCGCCGCCTCGACAATGCCGTGCAGGCGGGCGCGTCGAAGGCGATGCGGAATGCCATCGTCGGCGGGCTCCCGGCCTACCTCGTCAACAAGTACGTCGCGAAGGCGCAGTTTCTCACGGTCGGCGACCTCAAGAAGCCGGCCGAGCCGGAGAAGATCGAAGCCGTAAAGAAGGCGTTCGCGCGCTACCGCGTCACCGAAGCGCAGCTCGAGAAATACGTCGATGTGCCGGTCGCGGACTGGAAAGGGCGCGAGATCGCCGACCTCCGCGGGCTCTACAACGGCTTGAAGGACGAGCAAATCACCGTCGAAGAGGCGTTCGGGCAGCTCGACGACGACGAGACGGGTGGCGGGGACGGCAGCGGTTCGGGCGAGCCCGGCCGCGACCCGAACGCGGGCGGCAAGGCGATCTCGGAGCCGCAGATCAAGCGCCTGTTTGCCCGTGCGTCCGCCGCCGGCCACGAGCGCGAGGCCGTCGTCGGGTGGATCCACAACCGCTACCAGTGCCGCGTCGAGGACCTCCCGAAGTCCGTCTACGAGGCGGTGATCGCGCGGCTCGACAACACGAGCGCGCTCGGCTCGCTCGACGGCGACACGCTGCCGCCCTCGCCGGCTGGCCAGAAGCGCGAGGACGAGGTGCCGTTCGAGTGATGGCGGCCCCGACATCGGGCGGACTCCTCGCCGGCCGCATCCCGCGGGTCACCGAGGTCATAGACCTCGCCGGCTTGGGGTCCGACTTCTCGGCGGTGCCTCCGGCGAAGCTCGCGGCGGCGCAGGAGCGCGGGACGCTCGTGCACCGAGCAGTCGAAATTTTCGACGATGGAGATCTCGATCGCGACTCGGTCCCGGCGCATCTGCGCGGCTACGTGGACGCCTACGCGGACTTCGTGGCGGCGACTCACTACGCGCCGATCGCGACCGAGATTGAGGTGCGGCACCCGTTCGGGTTTGTCGGCCACGTCGATAAAATCGGGTGGATCGCAGGCGCGCGGTGGATCGCGGACGTGAAGACGCCGCTCGCGCTGAACCCCGGCCCGCTCCTCTTGCAGCTCGCGGCGTACCGCGCGGGATGGGAGGCCACCTACCCGACCGAGCCCCTCGCCGGAATTGCCGTCATCCAACTTCGCGGCGACGGTCGCTACCACTGGCGACGCCTCGGCGTCGATGTGGCGTGGACGGTGTTCGCTGCCGCTTTGGCGATGCTTCAGGGCCGAGCAACCCCGGCTCAACTTGCGGCCATCGACGCGTGGGCCGCGCGCTACCCACACTGAAAGGACCGAACCATGACGCAACCCGCTCTCGCCTTCGAACCCGAAGTCATCACCGAAGCCCAAGGCGTCGCCGCCCGCGAGCTCACGATCGTCGAGCGCGCGACGGTGCTCCGGATCGCCGATGCCGACTCCGCGCTCGAGGCGGGGTCGCTGCTCACCACCATTCGCGCGCGCCGGAAAGAGATCGAGGAGGCGTTCGGACCGATGAAAGCCGCGGCCCATCGCGCCCACAAGGAGGCGTGCGCGCTCCTCGCGAAAGCCGACGAACCGTGGGCGCTCGCGGAAGCGGACGTGAAGGCGGAGATCGCGCGCTACGACGCCGAATGCGAACGCGTCCGCCGCGAGCAAGAACGGCAGGCCGCCGAAGAGCGCCGGCGCCAGGAAGAAGAGGCCCGCAGGGCGGCCGCCGTCGAGCAGGCGCGGCTCCAGCGCGAGGAAGAGGAACGCCGCCTCGCTGTCGCGGAGATCGCGGAGTCGGTCGGCGATGCCGAGGGGGCGGCGCGGATCATCGACGAGACGCCGATCGTGGCGGCGCCGCCGATCGCGCCGGTCATGCCCGAGCCGATCGCCGTGGCGCCGCCCGCGAAGGTGCCGGGGGCCGCCGTCCGCAAGGTCTACCGCTACGAGATCAGCGACCCGCGCGCGATCAAGCGCGAGTACCTCTGCGCCGACGAGAAGAAGATCGCGCAAGTCGTGAAGGCGCTCGGCCTCGAAGCGGTCGCGGCGATCGGCGGGATTCGCGTGTACGAGGAGCGCCAGGTCGCGGGGCGCGCGCGCTAGCCATGGGCGAGACCTTCAAGCATTCCCCGTTCGTCGTCGCGTTGACGAAGATCGGGAAGCTCCTGCACCCGCTGTCGCTGGCGGCGCGACGTCGGTTACTCGAGCATTTCCTGGACGAGCTCGCGGCGGACGAGGCGCGCGCGGCCGACCCGGATTTTCAGGAGGAGTCCCATCCCCACTCCTCTACGGAGGCGGCACGATGAAGACCTTCACTCCAAGCTCGTCTGCCCTGCTGGCGATGATTGCCAGCGCCGAGGCCCGCTGTGACGCTGACGTGGACCAGTGGCAGCGGCGCCGCGAGGCCCGAGAAGACGCCCGGCGCGTGGATGCGTGGTTTGCGGAAGTGCAGGCGCGTCGCGCGCGGCGGCTGCGCGAAACGGTGGCCGTGAAGCCGTCCCACTCCTCTACGGAGGCGGTGTGATGAGCACGAACATCCCGTTGTCCGAGGAAGAGGTCACACACTACGAGGCCAAGTTTGACGCCTTCGTCTGCGGTCGAACCAAAGAACTCGGCGACCCGGACGAACCGTTGATGACGGTCTTCGACGCCGGCCGCGCCCTTGAGGGGAATCGGCGATGGCTCGTAGCGCAACGGTGGCTCGTTGAGAACGCCGCCCACCCGATGGATTGCGTGCGCGATCAAGTCGATGCGCGTGACCCGTCGTACTGCTCGTGCGGACTGAAAGCTCTTCTGTCCCACTCCTCTACGGAGGGGCGCCCATGACCTGCGAAGCGGCGCTTTTGGCGGCGGCTATCGGCGTGTCAGGACACCTGCAACTGTCCACGGAGCACTCTACGTCGCTCGCGATCTATCGCTCACCATCGGCACAGATGCGGCTCGACGCTGAGCTGTTGGAGATGCGCGACCGGGCGATCGTGGAGCTGCGGCGCGCGCTGGATCTGTGCAAGCCGTGGCCGACGCCGGTTCCGACGGAGGGGCGCCCATGACGACACTGGAGATCCTGAAAGCCGCACGGGCGAGAATCGAAGACCCGGAGCGGTGGTGTCAGCGGTGACGTGCGCTTCATGTCAGCGACCGAGGGCGCAGTGGTCGCCGCGATGGCTGCGGTACTTGGCGACGCCGTGTGGCGGGAAAACTCCGACGGATGCAGCCCACCGCGAGTGGGCGCGGAAGCGATCTGAGGCTTACTGTAGTGCGCGATGCCGGGAACGGATTCGCGTGCGAATGACCGAACGCCGGCAGCGCGCTGCGCGGCGGAGGAGGGAGATATGGGACGCGCAGTCAAAGCTGGCAATGGTCAGGCGGTGGCTGAACCAGCCGCAAAGCCGCAGTGTGTAGCGTACGCGAAGCGCGGGATTCGGACCGCGCGCGACTTCTCAAACATGATGGCGGCGCTCATGGGCGACCTCGTCGAGGGACGCATCGCGCCGAACATCGGGAACGCCACCTGCAATGCCGGCGGAAAGCTGCTCAAGGCCGTCGAGATGCAGCATAAGTACGGCAAGGGCGCGGGGCGGACGCTGCAACTGGCGGCGCACTGACCATGCTCGATCGGCGCGAACGCGGAGTCTTGGAGGCGATGGTCGAAACGCTGGACGAATGCCGCCGCGTCTTCGACGTTCGCGCCGATGCGAACTTGATCGCGACGGCGGCGTGGCTGTGTCGCTGGGCGCACCAACAGGGCAGCGAGCTACTCCGGATGCGCCGCATTCGGGGCGCGGGAGACGGGCTCATGGATACGGCCTTCCGGCCGAATCGCAGCGCCCTCACCAATGCCCAGCGCAAGAGCATCTCGCACTCCATGGTGTTCAACCGGGGGCGAATCGTCGAGCAGTGCGAATGGAATACCAAGCTCGATGCCTACACCTACCGCTATTGTCAGCGACCGAAAGGGCACAAAGGGGAGCATGATTTTTCGGTGCAGTCGCTTCTCGAACACCTCAAGTCTGTCGCTGGCGACCGGCTCGACAGTTACCTTGTCGATCAGCACAGGTTCGCGCCGCCGGTCCTGCGGGCAACGCTCCGGAAGCAGCGGAGCGAGCGGGCTGTGTAGCCGCTGCCGGCGACGCTTCTGCGTACTCGCCCAGGACAAAGGCATGAGCGACGCCCTCGACTTGGCCCTCGTACTGCTTCCAGCCTGCTCGATTTCGTGGGTCGTCGGCATTCTCTGCGGCGCGAAGCTGCGCGTACACCCCCGGGATTTGTTCGCCGCGACGGCGCTCTCCGCGTGGCTTCCGATGTGGACACGCGAGGGCGTGACGCAGGACGCTATCGCGCGCGATGCGTGGCTGATTGCTGATGCGATGTGCAGGGCGCGAGGCGACAATGACTGATCGCGCCATCGCCACCGAAGAAGGAAAGGCGGTGTCGTCGTGACCATGCTGGAGGAGATCAAGCAGCGAGACGCGGCATTCGACTGGCCCTACATCGAGCGGCGCGAGGATGCATACGGCGTCGCACGAGGCACGCTGACCTCGGATGCGGTTCGTGATCGCCGATGGTTGCTGGCCCGCGTGGAGGAACTGCGTGGACTTCTGAGGCAGCACGGTTGTCAGCGCCCCTACGGAATTCCTCGATGCGCCGTGTGTGACGCTCTCGCCTCCCTCACCGCCCCCGTGTCCTCGCACTCGGAGGAGCAGTCGTGAGCACAAAACAAGAACTGATTAGCACCGCGAACGAGAGCGCGGCGCATCTCGCGGAACGCTGCGAAGCCGCCGAAGCATCCCTCACGGCCCTGCGTGGACGAATCGAAGCCCTGGCGGAGCACTACGAAGGCCGCGCCGAGGAGAAGCTCGATCACATTCTCGACGCGATCGAGCCCGAAGTGATCGCCGAAGAACTGCGCGACCTGCTCGCGGAAAGGCCACGTCGTGAGTGACGAACGGATCACAGAGGCAGAGGCGGTGGAACTGGAGCGGCTATACGCGGCGGCGCTTGCGGGGGAATGGCACAACCCAACGCCATTACAGAAAGGCTCCACGCGCTCGGTGTACCAACACGCGCCGACGCATCCGCCAATCGAACCGAATCGCCCGGTGTGCCTCGCTATGGACGAGCCGACGGCAGCCTTCATCGCTGCCGCACGCGCCGCCCTTCCCAAGCTCCTCTCCGAACGCCGAGAGCTGCTGACACAGCTTTGGGACACCCAAGCCGACTATGGAGAGCTGTACGGCATCATCGATGAATGGGGCGAAGCGTGGACAGCCGAACGCCGAGAGCGGGAGGGGAAGCTCGCGGCGCTTGTTCAGTGTTCAACCTGCAACGGGCAGCCTCATGTGAGCGGCCTGCGCTGTGTCTGTGACGGCACGAACAGCCGCGATACCGAGACAGAAAACCTCCGGCTCGCCGCATTCGACGAGCGTCGAAAGTACGAGAAAGCTGTCGCCGATCGCGAAGCCGCCGAAGCCACCCTCGCGAGGGTGCGAAGTCTCGCCGAGGACTTTCGTCGCCCGGCCTTAACGAGAGACATCGACGCGCTTGCGTGGGCTGCCGACCAACTCCGCGAAGCCCTCACCACCCCCACCGTCGTGTCGTCGGATCGACTGACGAGCGAGGAGCGTGGATGGGTTGAAACGACGCGGGCGATGGTCGGCCGCATTAAGGCTCCGTCACACACGATGCATGCGGCATACCTCACGCAGCTTGTTCACATTCTCGACCGACTCGCCCCACCCGTTGGGCACCAGGAGGACAAGGGGAATGGGTGACACGCGACGTGTGCAACACGGCTTCTATTGCTCGTCGTGCGGGGCGCTGTACGCGACTTTGGGGTCTGGACTCATCACCTGTCAGCGGTGCGGAGCGATCGGCCTGCGCGGCTTTCGCAAGCGCCCCATGCGCGTGTCCTGCGCGGTGGCTGGCTGCTCGTTCACGGGCTGGGACGACGGCGGAATCAACAATGATCTGCCGCAGCACCTACGACTCGCTCACAAGCCGGAGAACGCCGATGGCTGACACCCTCCCACGCCTGAACCTCGACGACGCACGGGCCGGTTTACGTGTTCAATGCTGGCGCTGCCGTAGCATACTGACGGTTCCCGGCGCTCTCGTTTTTTCGCCCCCCCACGAAGACTCGTGCCACAAGCGACACCTCTGCGTTGCGTGCTGGGAGCGCGAAGAATCTCTCAGCGAACAAGTCGCCGCGTTGGTGGAGGAAGTCGCGCAGTTGCGGGCGGCGCTCGCACCGTTTGCAGCGGCAGCGGATCGCATTGACGAGTCGTCAACGCGACGGCTCTCGGATGACATCGGACTCTGGACGCCGATGTCCAACATCGAGCGGGAGCGCGGCATCACGATTGGCGACGTACGGAAGGCCCGCGCCGCGCTCTCCCCCGCTCCGGTTCAGGAGGACCAGTAGGCCGTGCGCTTCACGTTGCCGAGCAAGCTACGGATCGAGCTCGAAGGGGTCCGCGACGCGATCGAAGCGGGGAAGTTTCACCGCGCGATCGCGAAGGTCTGCGCGGTCCTGAACGACCGCCACGTGCCCGACGTGAAGCTCCCGCGGAACCCCGAAACGCTCGCGTTGCAGCAACGGATCGCCACGCTCGAAGGCGAGCTGACGCAGGCGCGCGCGGCGCTGACGCAGGCCACGACGCCGGCCGCGACGTACCGCGCGCGGCGCGCGGTCCCGAAGCCCGCGAAGCGCATCGTCGATCCCGACGCCATCCGCGAGTACATTCGGACGCACCCGGACTGCGAAGTCCTCGGCTGCCGGAAGCCGCCCTGCCCCGAGCCGCACCATCTGATCGGGCGGAAGAACTACCGCAAGGGCGACGACGTGCCGAGTAATCTCATTCGGCTCTGCAAACCCATGCATGAGCTCTACCACTCGAACGGCCCGCGGCTCTGGCTCGCGACGTTCGGGCGGCACTTGACGGCGGACACGCTCGGGAAGGTGGAGCGCGCGGCACGGGTCGCGCTCGAAGAGGACGCGGCATGACGGACCCGGGCGACGACAGCACATGGGACGAGCTCGACGACCTCGACACAGAAGACGTGCGGACGGTGATCGAGCTCGAGGCGGAAGACGAGGGGGATGATGGGTTTGGCTACGACCGGGGATACTGAACTTACGTTCGGTTCCATCTGCTCGGGCATTGGCGGCGCTGAAGTCGCCTGGGGATCGCTCGGGTGGCGATCGCGATGGTGCGCGGAGATTGACCCGTTCGCATCGGCCGTGCTCGCGACGCGGTTTCCCAACACGCCGAACCACGGCGACTTCACGAAGATCGGGCGGGAGGTGACGGCGGATGCAATCGACGTTCTGGGGGGGGGGCACACCCTGTCAAAGTTTCTCCGTCGCGGGAAAGCGCGCGGGACTGGATGATCCGCGCGGCAACCTCACGCTCGAGTTTCTTGGACTGGTGGGTCGCCTGCTTCCCCGCTGGGTCGTTTGGGAGAACGTCCCCGGTGTCCTGTCGATCGACGGCGGACGGACGTTTGGCACCTTCCTCTGGCTCTTGGGGCAGCTCGGGTATGGGTTCGCCTACCGAGTTTTGGACGCTCAATTCTTCGGCCTGGCCCAGCGACGCCGTCGTGTGTTCGTTGTCGGACATCGTGGAGACCGGACCGGCCGCCTATCTGCGTCGGTACTGTTTGAGTGGGAAAGCGTGCGCGGGGATTCTCCGCCGCGCCGCGAAGCGGGGGCGCGTCCTGCCGCCACACTTGCAAGCCGCGCTACAAGCGGCAGCAGCTACGCCGGACGATGCCAGTCCGAGGACGACAACGTCGTAGCGCACTCGCTTCGCGCCGACGGCTTCGACGCGAGCGAAGACGGTACGGGGCGCGGCACGCCGCTCGTCGCGTACTCGCTGCGTCGCGACGCGGACCGCGACGGCGAGGCAAAGACGCCGAGTGCTGATGCCGACGGGCTCGTACGGCTCCGCGATGCCGGGTTCAGCGTGTACGAGAACATCGCCCCGACGGTCGATCACGCGCCGCATAGTGTCGCGACGTTCCAAGCGAGCGACTACCGCGAAGGCGCGTACGAAGAAGCGGACACCGCGCGTCCGCTCACCACGAGTGCTGACCGGTCGCGCTCCGCGCCATTGGCCTTAACGCCGTTCGACCCGACGCAACTTACGTCACCGGAGAACCGGAGCAACCCGCAACCCGGCGACCCGTCGCCGACGTTGCCGAAGGACGGTCACGGGGTCGCGATCGCGGAGGTGCATCCCATCCTCGAGCCCGGTCGCCGTTCCGGTCGCTCGACGGACGATCCAAGGTGCGGCCTCGGCATCGGCGAGGCCGGCGATCCGATGTTCACGGTGCAGGCGGAGCGTCCGCACGGCATCGCGACGAGTGCGGCCGTTCGTCGACTTACGCCCGTTGAGTGCGAAAGACTGCAAGGATTTCCGGACTGCGCGCATCGCGCTATCATTCTGGTGTGCTCTACCGAGCAGCAGCAGAGCCGTGTGCGTGCGGCAATCCAAAGTCTCAGGTCGCTGCGATGTGCCTCGCGTGTCGCCGCCGACGTGTACTTCAACGATGCGAATCGTGCGGGCGAGAGTTTCTTGCCAAGCCCTCTCGACCACGAGCTGCCTGTGGTCGCGTATGTGCGGATCGACTACGAGCACAGCGATCTTCTTCTACGCAGTCCCGGAAGGTCCGATTGGTCTGCGAGCGCTGCGGGCGCATCCGGATCGTCTCCCCTGCGTATGCCTCTCGGCGATTTTGTTCGCCTCGCTGTGCCTACATTGCGATGCGGGGTGCCGCTAACCACGGTTGGAAGGGTGGCGTCACCTCACAGCAGCGACTCTTTTTTACCTCGAGTGAGTGGAAGCGAATATGCGCTGTCGTCTGGGCGCGAGATCGACGCACTTGCCAGCGATGCGGGGCAATTTACGAACGCGGTGAACGCATGTTTGAGGTTCACCACATCGCAAGCTGGGTGCGATTCCCCGAGCTTCGCAGAGCACTGGAAAATCTGGTCCTCCTGTGTCTCCGTTGCCATAAGTTCATTCATTCCCGAGCCAATACGTCGCGCCAGTTCCTACGCAATCGTCGTTGACGCCGTCGGCGGCTGGACCGCCATCACGTATCGCGGGAAGCCCGCCGCTGACGGCCCTCGGTATCGCGCGCTCGGTAATGCCTTCCCGGTCCCCGTGCTCGCGTGGATCGGGCAGCGCATCGCGCTCGCGGAGGCGATTCTCCGTGAGACGGGGGCCGCATGAGCCGCCTCCACGCCACGACGCTCCTCGAGCACGACCCCGACGGCGACGCGCTCATGCACGCCCTCGTCCCCCACGAACCCACGTCCCCGGACGACGCCGCCTGCGTCGAATGCCACGGCATCGCGACGGTCCCGCATCCGCTGGCGGCGGTGCGCCCGCTCTACCAGGACGTCGTGCTCGTCGAGCAATGCCGTGGGCTCACGTTGTGCAGCCGCGACAAGTGCCGGGCCCAACATCTGGAGCGCCATCGCCGCGCCCGGCAGGAGGCGGAAGACCAGGAACGGGACGCCGCGGCGGCACGGAAACACGCGGAGCGCGCGGCATGACGAAGGAGCCCCCCTCCGTGCTCTCGACGCTCCACACGATCGGCATTTCCTTGGTGACGTTGGTCGCCTGCTGTGCGGTGCGGTGGGCGTTCGATCAGTACCGGGAGGCGACACGGGAGCATCCGATTGGGTGCATTTGCCGACTTCACCGCAAGCGCGAGGCGAACGTCGCGGCGGCGGGGAAAAGGCGGCGAGCGCGTTGAGCGACACGACCGACACGAACGTGCTCCGGCTTCCCACGAGGGAGCACCGCGCAGCCGCGACGAGCGTCTACATGTGCGAGTGCGGGCACGCTGACCACGAGCACGACACCAGGAAATTCGGCCGCCCGTGCCTGCGGAACGCGAACGGCGCGCACTACTGTTGGGCGTTTCGGCCAGTCGACGAGCCGGCTGACGCCGCCACGCCGCTCCCGGAATCGCGGCAGTCGGCGGCGAGCGTCGCAGCGTTCTTGCATCGTGTCGCGGCCGAGATCCTCGACGATCGCCATGAGATCCGGCCGACAAAAGTGATCGTCGTGATGCTCAATCGGCTCGGCAGTGACGCGACGTGGGGACCGGAAGGATTCTCGGAACAAGACGAGCGCGATGCCATGCGCGAGATCGAGCGCTCGCTTGAGAACGCGGGCCGCTACCACGCGACCAAGGCATGGAACGCAGCGCACCCTGGAGAGCCGCAGACGTACATGCCGGCGCCAGGCGCACGGCAGCGCCGGCTGCACCACGAGCGCGTCGATGCGCGCATGAAGGCCGTCCACAAAGAAGCGTTCCCCTTCGCGTGCGAGTGCAAGAAGCGATTCAAGACCGACGCTGGCCTGCGTCAACACAAGCCCTACTGCGACTACACGTGCTGCCCGACGTGCGGCGGGCGCCCGGCACGCTGGTCCTCGGATTATGCGCAC
>FRDC01000360.1_pt1 | contig 36477 bp, 58 predicted proteins | sample 1106171 | NCBI WGS metagenome assembly FRDC01 (sample SAMEA3930566, study PRJEB13176) | freshwater metagenome | biome: Drinking water system; feature: drinking water; material: water | place: Singapore | collected 2014-12-20 | reverse complement strand
GCGATAAACGAGCCTTCCTCTGGACAATGACTATATCCGCTCAAATTAGTACCGCTCAAATTCGTACCGCGCAAATCTGCACCGCGCAAATTAGCCACGCTCAAATTCGCACCGCTCAAATCCGCACCGCTCAAATTCGCACCGCTCAAATTCGCACCGCGCAAATCCGCACGGAGCAAATTCGCACCGCGCAAATTCGCATCGCGCAAATCTGCACCGCTCAAATCCGCACCGCTCAAATCTGCACCGCGCAAATCCGCACCGCGCAAATTAGCACCGCTCAAATTCGCGTCTGCTTTCAAGGCGATAAGAACAGCACGCCCCAACTTAATGCCTATAGCTGTGTCTTCCGTAGCCTCAATCTCTGCCGTAAACAAGACACCGCCGAAACGGCCCATGATATCAAACTTAATCATTTCAGTTAACTCCTTTTTTTTGCTGCAATTTAATGGCTGGAAGTTGATACTTCTCAATGTCACCAGCTATCCAAGCTACTTCTGTACAGTTAATCTTCTCGCAAGCCTCGACCTGCGCCATAATGCCATGGACGTAAACCCATGACATATGGCTGTAAATTCCCAGGACAAAGAGGATAGATGCCGTGATTGGGTACCTGAGTTTCATGATCAAGTCCTCATTCTAGGTGGTAATTTGATTGGCACCGCCTGCACAGCTTCAACAAGATATGCCGCATCTCTTTCAGGCCCTTCTGTAAACGATAAGTGCGCTGGTTTTCTGTTATTTGCTTTTGCCCACGCTAATACGCGCTGAAAATCAAAGCTTGGCTTTGAGGACGATGATTTTGACATCATAGCCGCCTTCAATCCATCCTCTATTTGATTAACCCATAATTTTCTTCCATCAAGAGCATCATTGAACGCAATAATCATGTCCGCCGTTACCTCCGCTTTCATCTCCTCACTCGGTTCCTCAAGCTTCCGCATCATGCGAATGGCATAGCCGATGGCCTCCAGTGGATGTCCTTTGTAAACGGTCACGCCTTTGAAATGCTCGTTGATAAATTCATCTGCTTTTTTGTAATCGCGTTTCATTTCTTCTCCTTCACTGGCACAGCGACTAGCTCACAGTGTTGAGTTCTAGGCAAGTCCTGTTCGCAAACTGTTTCACCGCTCTCCAAAGCTTAGCAAATCTCTGTTACTTGGCACTCGTTATTTCTTGAGTTATACCATGAGTTTTCAGCTGTATGGTTAAAATCAACAGTCACAGGCTCGCCAATATTGATGCTATCTGCCATTGCGGGCGCGCTTAAAAGCACGATGATGGTTATGAGACGGATCATTTCAGCGCCCCAACGCCATAAATAAACCTTCATTTCTCTCTGAATTTCACATCGCCATCTATGGCCCTCTTCCTTGTTTCCAAGAGAACGCCAGAATGTGTGATGACATCCCCCAATAATCCGGTGGCTGTTCGTTTCAGCTGTTTTCTGATTTTTCACACCACACCCCCAACGCACCGCTTGAACTCGTCAGGCAAAAAAACATTCTCAGGCGCGTTTGCAAAAAATGGCGCAATTTGTTCAGGCTTGTAACCAGCTATTCCACAACCGATTGGCGTTACTACGAATGTTTTTTGTCTATTGAAAGAAGCATGACATAGAAAATCTTCAATATCGTTTTTCATCTGCTCAATGCCTGACATGGTATCAATCGCAAATGACCTTCCCTGCGTCCCGAATGACCGCCCAATGATCGCGCCATAATTATCCAGAGCAAACTTGGCCGCACCTCCGTGGTGATTGCCATCTGCATTCGACCCAAAGACAAATATCTCATTAGGCTCTGTTAATTCGATAAATCCTTGCTCATTAATACGCATCTGCTTCCTCTTTCGTGATAAAAAAGTGAATGCCTCCAGCGCATTCCCGTGACCAATCATTACACCATTCGTGTGGCCTTACAGTTTCACCGACTTTGTAAACAAAATTAGAATCGTGTTTTGATGTTCCAGTTTCAACTCCATCTGGTAATTCAAGAACAACCGCATATTCCGCCCTGCATTTACGACCCGTAGCGTTCGATCTTTTTGCTTCTTTTGGAATTAATAGCGTTGCAACGCCCTCATTCAACTTTTTGTAAACTATTAAATCTCCATGAGAAACTATAACTGTTTGGCTTGGTTGGGATTTTAAGTTTTTCACACCGCTCAAATCCGCACGGAGCAAATTCGCATCGCGCAAAATCGCATCGCGCAAATTCGCATCGCTCAAATCCGCACGGAGCAAATTCGCATCGCGCAAAATCGCACCGCTCAAATCCGCACGGAGCAAATTCGCATCGCTCAAATCCGCACGGAGCAAATTCGCATCGCGCAAATTCGCATCGCGCAAATCTGCACCGCGCAAATCCGCACCGCGCAAATCTGCACCGCGCAAATCCGCACCGCGCAAATTAGCACCGCTCAAATCCGCACCGCTCAAATCCGCATCGCTCAAATTCGCACCTGTTTTAAATGCGATAAGAACAGCCAGTCTTAATTTAAGCGAGATATCATCCATTTCTTTCGCGTCAATTTCACATTCAAACTGAACATCTCCAGAAAATCTGTTTTTAATTTGAAACTTCATTTTTTATTCTCCTAACAATTCTTGTAAATAGTTCCGTCTTCCTCAAAGTACCTACAATCGCTCTCTGCATCGATCATAGGCTCCCCATCCTTGCCAAGCCCAAACACGATGGCGTTATCCACCATGGCGCTGACTTCGATTGTTGCGGTCTCTGCAAAGACAGTTATTGGAATGAGCATGGCTATTATAAGTAATCGCATCACAGCATCACCGCCCACATAATAGCCGCCCCAAAACAAGCACCGTATAAGACGCCAGCAAGCAAGCTCATTAACATGTCGTATTGGTACTCATGTTCCCATTGCATTATTTTTATTCTCCTGTTTTATTAATTTTTATTAATCCACGAATCTTTGTAACGAGCGATTTTTGAACTCGAATCTTGACCGATGGGACTTGGTTTTCAGCCACGCGCCTTCCAATTAACTCAGAAACGCAATCAATGGCCGTAACCGGGATCTGAATCACGACAGACGCCGCCTTCTTAGTGGATGGCATTAAGATGCCATCCCATGAGACAGGTAATAGCCGCATTCTTTTCCCTGCGATGCGGCGCTAATTACGCGCTTATAAGCGTAATGCCATCCATTAGCCCCTGTTGGGCAGTTAATAGCAAGGCCGCGCAATTGTATATTTTTATCGCCGCCATCTTCAAACCGCGCCCAAAATGTGTCGCGGTCAAAAAATACCCTTGCTTTGACAAGGCGTCCATCTGCGTAGAAGCTATGTTTTTCCATTTCAAAATCTCCTTTTTATAACGGCGAATCACTACGATTCTCCTTATAAAGCGATATTAGTATTATTTATGCCTGTTGCGCAACACGTTTTATTTAAAAGCAATATCGGTAACTTAGCCTTTATCGAGCAATTAAACCAGAGTCTTAGCTTGAATCTCGGCCTTTAAATCTGGCTGCTCATTAACCTCACCAGTGTCCAGGTTAACAGTGCCATCTATCATCTTAGGGTCGGCGGCCTGATGCTGGCCAAGAACCTCCATCGTTTCATCGTTTTCAAAAATACGGTCAAGAATCTCGATAGATTGCGGGAGCCATTTTGCGGCGCGGCGAAAAACAGTTTTACGCGCCATTTCCTCGTACCAATTTTTCCAAATTCCCTTTGCCTCGCCTGTTTTGTCGTCATTTCCGGATTTTGAAGACTTGCGGACTTTTTCAATATCCTGAATCGTCATTACCTCGCGGATCACAGTACCGTCTGTAAGCCGAGCAATGCAATAAGCCGCGATAATCTCGCCCCGATGATCGGAGCCAATATAAGGCTCATGGATGATTCTTTCATCATCGCCAAGAACATACTCAAAGCGATCTCGCGCATAAACAACGTGTGTCACGACTCCGGCCAGTTCCTTTGATTGTCTAACCTTTTTAAGAATGCCCGAATACATCGGAAGATATTGCACCTTCTTAATCCATCGCTCGCCTTCTGGCGATTTTTCCTTTGCATTGAAAATTACCAGCGCCGCATCCCTATTGTCCGGAAGCAGGCCATCCGTTGCGGCCTTGATGCATGAAACGAGAAGGCTTTGGCGGTCAGCAGTAAGCAATTCCGGATTCGTTATAAGAGCCGTCATGACGGTTCGCTGAAATTTCTCAAAGCTAATATGGCTTGGCAAGACTTTTATAAACTCGCCCTTTTGATTATTTAACGTGTTTCTGAATGCATCCAGCGGCTTTGGCTGGGTGGAAGCAACTTCTTGTCCTTGCAATTTTTGAGTCTCGCTCATTTTATTTTCTCCTCTTGATGTTAAACCGCCTTGCGGAATGCCCGGCGGTGAATCTTTCCTCAACTTCATAAACTGGCGCAGAAATTTTATAATCTCCGATGGTGGCAAATTCTGCGTTTCCCATCATGGATAATAATTCATTTTTGATTCGCGTCCTAGAGTCTTCTAGTGGTTTTAAATATTTTCTTGCCTCTGAAATTTCCGAATCAACTTCTGATAATCTATTAACAAGATCAACGGCTCTGGAGTTCAAAGAAAGGTTCACACCCTCGCCTGCGCGAACCGCCGGGCGCAACGCTTCAAGCAAGTCAGCGTCCGCGAGATAATCCGGTGGCGGCGGGTTGTTGTCGGCAATTGATTGCCAGAATTTTTTCGCCTCTGAATCAATTATCTTCCCAAGATCTGAATCGTACTTTCTAAAATAAATGCGCTCATTTTTTCGCCCATCAAGCGCCCCGATTGCACCCCATGATAAATCCTGCCCATCCTTTATAGCCAGATGCAACTGACCTTGAATCTGAAACTCGTACTCAATCGGCGCTTTTGTTTTTTCCCATCCAGATTCCTCTGAAAAGAATCCTGTTGTTTTAATTTCAAGCAGGCCATTCCCTCTCTCTTGGCATTCGACTCGCATATCCATTGAAGCGCCCAGTCCGCTTTCAGGGCATGAAAGATATGAAAGCGTTAAATCTTCCCCGCGCCAGCCACGATCGCAGCAAATTCCCATGCCGACAGTTAATTGCAATCGCCTGCCCCAGCGTGTGTATTGCGTATCCTCGAAATCAGGCTCATGGATTCCGGCCTTCTCGTACCAAAGCGCAAGTCTTGTTTTGTATTGCGATAGGCCGAATAGCGCGGCCAGATCGGTCGAGTTTATTTTCGACTTTCTGGCCGCAAGCCATTCAGATTCATTCTTAAAAACCTCAAGCATTAGCGCACTGATGTTTTGAGTTCTTGCGTAATTATTGCGCCGCGCAGGACTCGGCCTCCGGCGTTTACAAAGCTTTGCGTTGCCCTTTCAAGAGCGTCAAATGGCAAATGTTCCCGCAGAGCTTCAAGATCAAGAAGATCACGATTGACGACCGAGCCGACCCAATGTTCAGACACGCTTGCCATTGATGAATCGCCTCGCGTTCTCGATAAATCGGCAAGAGAAGCGCTGGCCGCCCTTTCTAGTTTTGATGCTGTTTTGTCGGAGCGCACAGCCTCATCAAGGGCGCGGTTGGATTCGCGGTTAAGATCGCGCACCTCTTTATTCAATTCACGAATCTTGTCCTCTGATTCCTTTTGAGCCTCCCTCGCCGCCCTTTCGATTTCCTTGGCCGCCGCCTCAGCCTGTTTTTTAGCGTCTTCAGCCGCTTTTAATTGCGACTGCAACTCGCGCCTGCTCGTTTCTTCAGCCACCGCCCTTGCTGCAATTTCAGCCTGAACACGCGCCGCCTCTTTTGCAGCAGCCTCACGCAAGGCCTCTGCCTCTGCCTCTGCCTTGGCCTTGGCCGCCGCCGCCTCGGATTCTATCCTTGCGCGTTCTGCTTCGGCAATCTTACGCGCTTCCTCTGCGATTCGTTCCCGCTCTTGCGCCTCTTTAAACTTTTGCGCCGCCAGTTCAGCCGCCGCCCTTGCCTTCTCCTCATCGGCGCGGCGCTTCTCATCGGCTTTCTTCTTTAAATATTCCGCATGCGGCTGGGAAACGCGATTCTTTACGTCTGCGATCTGGTCAATCTTCTTCTTAAAGAAAGCGTGAACGATATTAGCCTTTGACGAGTATTCTTCTTTCTCAGCCTTCCTTATCGCGTCAAGGCTCTTTTCAGTCGAGGTCAACTTCTTTAAATAATCAGAATAAAGCCCGGCATCATCATCATTGTTAATCGCAGGCGGCAGCTCTGATTCGCGGCGCAGATTGGATTCAAAAAGCGATAACTCATCTTCATAATTCAATTTAAGTCCGTCCGTTATGATCTGCTCAATCTCCGGGGGATTGTTATGCAGGCGGTCAATGATTCGTTCTTCTGTCATTTTTTATCTCCAAAATAGGCCACGCCGATCGCCGCCATGAATTTAAAATAGGCATTCGTTTTTAAAATGTAAATACTTATTTGTTTTTTTTTAAAAATAATATAAGCTTACCTTACTACTAACCTTTGAAAGGAAAACCTTATGATTAATGTTGCTGGTAAAGACTACATGACGAGGGTAGAGGCCGCCGAATATCTTGGCATCAGCGTTCAGACTCTTGCGCAATGGGGGTTTTATAAGCGTCCGCCAACCTACATTAAACCCGCGCTTGAAGCGCTTTACCTCAAGTCAGATCTTGATGCTTATATCGAGTCGACTCGGCGTTGCGGTGGCGTAAATGCATCAAAATGAATATGGCGCTCCTAAACGCTGGTTTAGGCTTTATGCAGAGTTTGCCACGGACCCAAAAGTACAGATGATGAGCGAGGCTAACCAGAGGCGACTCCTGATGATCTTTTGCTTGAGGTGTAACGGCGATGTAACGTTACAAGATGATGTTGTAACGTTTCAGCTGAGAATTTCAGGGGATGAATGGGGGAAGACAAAGGCCGAATTTATGCGTTTGGGTTTTATCGATGGTGAAAATAAAATCATTAATTGGGATAAACGTCAGTTCATTTCTGACATTTCAAATCAAAGGGTTAAGCTTCATAGGGATAGGATGAAACGCAAGTGTAACGTTACAGTAACGCCCCCAGAGTCAGATACAGATACAGATACAGATAGAGAAAGAAAGATTCTTTCTGTAGTTAACCTTCCAGAATCAATAGAGGTTAGTTCTAAAGATTCTCGTCGTTTTGAAAATTTTGAGCCGCAAATCGCAGAATGGAACCGGATCGCTGAGCTTCACGGTTTGCCCCGTTGCCAAGTCCTGACCACCCAGCGCAAGGCCGCCATGAAAGCCAGATTGAAAGATTGCGGCGGCGCGGATGGATGGGCGGACGCTTGCCGCATGGTTTCCGAATCCGATTTCTTGACCGGAAAAAAAACCGATTGGAAGGCAAGCCTAGATTTCATGCTCCAGAAAAAATCTTTCACGAAAATCCTGGAAGGGGCTTACTCGAACCACGAAGCCCCGACCAGGCCGCCAAAGGGATCGGGTGATTATTTTTCCGGACTCGTTGCCGCCGTTGATGCGCAGATGAACAAAAAAGGAAATAGCGATGAGGAAGATTATTCCCCACTTGGGAAGCTTTGAGATTTCAAAAAGCGAACTCGCAAACCTTGAGCCGCGCACGCTTGCGCTTTCTCAGGATGATTTTTTTAAAATAGAAAAATCGCTAGAGGAAACTTTTTTTCTGCAGCCAGTTTACGAATCTACGCGAATCCCGATTGTAAACGATAACGGGGAAGTTTATCGCCACGAACATGGCGTCTACATCGTCGGCATGAATGCGAAACCAATCAAAACGCCGAATCCTAGATTGCTGGCCGCAATCTTACGCCCGGCGACCAAGGATCACATCGCCGCGCACCTGACGCGCCTATCCGCGCATCGTCGGTGGACGCGAGGTGATTACGCTTTCGGAATTGTCGTTGAAGATATTTCCCGCGCCTTGGCCGGGACGAGCGAATGGGCGGTTTTTAAAGCTTGTGACGAACTTTGGCCGTCTGGCAAATGGTTCCCGGAAACTGAAGTTGTCCTTGCCGCTGCTTACCGTTGGCAGGGAATTGCGGTTTCGATTGCCGGATCGGAGCAAGCCACGCAGCCATCCAATCCCCAGACGGCAGAATCACAGAAGCAGACTCGTGGGATTAAATCTTTCAAGCGAGTCGCGAGGATTTTAAAAATCGGATCGAAAGATAAAACAATCTGGACGGCGTGGGAGATCAAGTTTATGGAAGCAGTCAAGGAAAGGGCTAAAAATGATTCAGGAAAATAAGATTGAGATGGTAAAAGATCGCAAGGGAAGAACCATCCCAGTGCTGAGGATTTTAACGCGCCGTTTCATGCGCGAGAGGAAGGCAAGGACGGGCTTTGAGCTTGGTAGACCCATAAAGTGATAGCCTAATTAGCTAGACCGCCATAGAAGCCCATCTAATGGCTTTTAAATTGATGCGCTTTTTGGAAAATAAAAAGGAGATTATGACTCATGGCTGTTATTAAGGTAAAAAGTAGGTAACTACAATTTGATGTTGAATGAGGCCTTTTGGAAATTAAATACAATAAAGTCGTTGCAAAAAGCCGCACTGATTTTCATGTTTTTTACGCCTGCGCCTTAGGTGACGAAGACACAGTTAATAACGCCATTATGTTTGGATGGACGAAAACAAACTGGCTTGATTATGCCTTGGTCGTTGCGGCATCAAGAGGCGATCTATCATCCGTTGATACCATTCTTAAAGATGGAGCGGACGTTACAGCTTTTAATGACTTGGCAGCCATAAAAGCGAAAGAGAATGCCATGGATATTCTCAGCCGATTTTCGCCTCAAGCTGAATAAAAAAACTAGGCCTATTATTTCGCATACTGTCAAAATCATGCTAAAATAATAAGTTGAGGTGGTTTATTCATGAATCATTGCTTTTTCTAAAAGGGTTTAAAAGTGGCGAGAAGAAAAAAGGGTGTACCGCCTAAAAAGAATGGCAGACCAGAGCATATCCCAAACGACCTTGATCGTAGCCGTGTGATTATCGGGCGCGGTGCGGACATGGGGCTTGAAGACATTGCGGCTCTGGTGGGAGTATCAATTCCGACTCTTTATAAGCACTATCGAAAAGAAATCGAAACCGGAAAAGCATTGTGCGACATGAAATGCTCTGTTTCCCTGATGCGCCAAATTGAAAAAGGCGATGCGGCGCTAATTAAGTATTACATGAACAACCGAATGAAATGGTCAGAGAAAGCCGCCGTTGATATAACATCAAAGGGCGAGAAAATCGAGATCATGACTTTGACGATGGACTCGCAAAAAGAGATTGAAAATATCGGGGTGGATGAGGATGAAATTCCAGCGCCCGAAGCTTTATAAAAAACAGCTGGATGCTTTCTATACGCCTAAAAGATATTCCTTTATTGAGGCTTCCACGAAGGCCGGGAAGACTCATGGCGCGATCGTCTGGCTATTTGAGCAGGCAGCAACAAGTCTAGCCGATGGGCGAAACTACTGGTGGGTCGCGCCAACTATCTCGCAAGCAAAGATAGCCTTTAAGCGGATGTGCCGGGCGATTCCTAAAGATCAAAGAACTGTTAATTTGACCGAAAGGGAAATTATACTTCGCTGGAATAATTCCGTTATCAGTTTCAAATCTGGTGAAATCGCTGATAACCTTTATGGCGAGGACGTTTATGCTGCAGTAATTGATGAGGCATCACGATGCAGAGAGGAGGCTTTTCACGCGATACGATCAACGCTGACGGCAACTAAGGGCAAGCTTAGGGCAATTGGGAACGTCAAGGGCCGCAAGAATTGGTTTTATACCATGAGCCGCAAGGCGCAAGGCGGGGCTGTTGATATGTTTTATTCAAAAATCACGGCCTATGACGCTGTGGAAGGCGGAGTCCTTGACCTTGCTGAAATCGAGGATGCCAAAGCCAATTTGCCAGAAATGGTTTTTAGAGAACTTTACCTTGCCGAGCCATCGGATGATGGCGGTAACCCGTTCGGGATTCAAAATATCCTTAACGCATACCGCCCGGCGCAGGCCAAAGGGGAATCAAAGGTTTTTGGCGCTGATCTTGCGAAGTCTTTTGATTGGACTGTACTCTGCGGCCTTGATGCGTCAGGCGTACAATCTGAATGTGAGCGGTGGCAAGGCGCTCTTGCGGCCACGACCAGCCGGATTGCGGCTAAGGTGGGGAATAAGCGTTGCGCCGTCGATGCTACTGGGATGGGGGTTATGCCCGCCGAGGTTCTTCAAAAATCTGGCGAAAACTTTATCCCCGTAACTTTCACGCAATCAACTAAACAGGCGCTCCTTGAAGCTCTTGTTGTGGCGGTCCAGCGCGGGGAAATTATCATAACTGACGAAACAACAAGGGATGAAATGCTTGAATTTGAATATGAGTACACTCGGACGGGGGTTAAATACACAGCACCAGCAGGATTGCATGATGATTGTGTTATCGCCTTGGCTCTGGCACACTATGCGAGGGCGCAACCGCTTCAAGAATGGGGTTTTATAACGATATGAAGTTTTTCAAAACATTGTCGAAAAAAGAGAATCCGATTGGCGCATCCACTTTTTCAGCAGGAACACGAGAGATTGGCGGGGCAAAAGAGGGGATTGCGCTTATAAAAGATGGGTACGAAAAAAACGTCATTGTTTATAGGGCAATAAGAGAGGTTGCGGGCGCAGCCTCATCCATTTCATTTGGGTTGTTTGACAAGGCGGGGAATGAAATCGAGACTCACCCGATTCTAGATCTAATCAGCCGCCCGAATCCTGCAAGCGGTGGCGCAGCGTTTTTCGATGAGATTTTTACTAATTTTTGCCTTTTCGGTGAAATCGCTATTGCTAAAAGCGGTCTGGCGACAAGCAAGGAGCCAAGGGAACTATGGAGCGTTTCTCCTATTGAAGTTAAAATTGAGCCGGGCGCGTCTGGTTTTCCGAGAGCATATGTTCATGCAAAGAATAACGTAACGACAAGATTCCCCGTTGATCAGGTGTCAGGCTATTCAGACCTGTTTTTTATGAAGACCTATAACCCGCTTGATTATTGGCGCGGGATGCCTCCATTACGGGCGGCGGCGCTGGCGGCTGATGCCCATAATGAAGGCTTGCTCTGGAATTATTCAATGATGCGAAACGGAGCGCGTCCTTCAGGCGTGATCAAGACGCCCGGTGCAAGCCCAAGCGCGGAAGTGATCGAGCGCCTGCGGGAGTGGTTCAAAGCTACGATGCAGGGAGGTAACAATGCGGGCGAGGTCGGAATTTTGACGGGCGGCGCTGAATTTATCTCCCTATCTGAAAATGCCAAAGACATGGATTTTATTCTTGGAATGAAAGAATTTTCAAAATATGTTTCAAGCGCCTTCGGTGTTCCCCTCCCTCTGATCGACAACGATGCGGCAAGCTTTAACAATATGGAGCAGGCTAAGGAGCGGCTTTGGACAGACACGGTTCTTCCTCTGGTGCGGCGCTTTCTAGATTCGTTTAATGCGTGGCTGAAATACTTTTATGGCGATGGTCTGACTTTAAAAATAAATGAGGACGCTATTCCAGCTCTAGAGGGTCTTCGAAATAAACGCTTTGAAAGAACGGTAAAGGCGCAGGAAGCTGGTCTTATCACGATCAACGAAGCGCGGGAACAAATCGGATTTGATAAATCTAAAGAAGAAAACGCCGATAAGTTATTTATTTCCGGAGGGTCGGTTCCACTATCAATCGCCGATGTTGGCTATGATCCCACGGAGGCGGCCCCACCTGTTGATGATCAGGCGGTTTAAATGAGCGATTATTTCACAGTTCCGAAAATATACGATGGAGAAACCGCAGTTCTTATTGCCTCCGGCGCGTCATTGTCTGACGACGACATAGCTTTTATTCGTGAAAAAAAGGCAGAGGGGAAATGCCGTGTCTTTGTCTGCAATAATAATTATTTAAAAGTACCTGAAGCTGACGTTTTATTTTTCTGCGACAAAACATTCTGGGTCTGGCACGTTTTGAAAAAAGAGTTTCAGGATTTTAAAGGGACTAAAATAACGCTCTCAACTGAAATTGGCGATCCTGATATAAAAGTTATGAACCTGGGCATGACAACAGGTCTTTCGTGGCATCAAGACACGCTTAGAACTGGCGGCAATTCCGGATATATGCAGATCAATCTTGCCTTTCTTTACGGCATAAAGCGTGCCTATCTTCTCGGATATGAAATGCAACCAAAAATCGTCAAGCAAGAAGACGGGACTGAAAAAAAGATTACACATTGGTTCGGCTCTCATCCGCAGGCGACCGATCCGCAATTCTATCCGCAAGTTTTGCCTAACTTTGAAACGATGATTCCGGATATGAAGGGGCGGGGGATTGATATTATAAATTGCTCGACAAACACAGCCATTAAATGCTTCCCTATGATGGGGATTCGTGAAGCCTTTAGGTACTACGGGGATTAGAAATGAAAATAATGACTGTTCTGAAATGCGGCGGCGAATTTAACGAGGGGCATGTCCAGCGCCTCAAAAAGCAAGTTCCAGATATTGAAATGGATTGCATTACAGATTCATGCATGCCGGACGAAGATTTTAAAGCTGTGACCGGGGCAAATAAAATAAGGCTGTTACATGACGCTTGGGGCGCTCGCGGATGGTGGGCAAAAATGGAGCTTTTCAGGCCGGATATAACGGGAGATTTTCTTTATGCCGATCTGGACACTGTGTTTTTAAAAAGCCCCGCGCATATTCTGGCGCTCGATAAGCCATGTGTTCTGTCTGATTTTTATTTTCCCGGAACGTCAATCGGCTCTGGCTTAATGTTTTTGACTGAGGAATGCCGATCATTCGTCTGGAATAAATGGATTAAAAACCCGTCTGTTCATATCTCTATTAATAACGGCGATCAGGATTTTTTGACACCTTGGCTCTGGACGGCTGACAGGTTTCAGGACAAATTCCCGTTTGAGGTCGTATCTTATAAAGCCCATATCAATAAAGAATACGGGCGGCAATTTTTCCAGCCGGGCTTTGACGACCTGTCGAAAATAACCGTTGTTTGTTTTCACGGCAATCCCCGCCCTTGGCATTGCTCTGAGGGATGGATTCCAAAATGAACTATGTTGATTTTTGGAAAAAGAACGGCCTAAATTACATCACTCCACCCGGCAGAGACAATCCAGAGGGCTTTGATGTCGGGGAAATTCTGCGCTCTCTTATTTATGATTCCGTCCTTGAGGTTGGATGCGGTACGGGGAGAATTGCGAAATACTTCTCCCCTGAAAACTATGTAGGGATTGATATTAATCAAGCCGCAATTGATATGGCTCATGGCGATCTTCCAGAGCATAGATTCAAGCTTCATGTTATCGGTGACGATTATCCCTCATGCAAAACGGCTTTGCTTTATACGGTCGCGCTCCATATCCCTGATTGCCTTATAGGTCAAGAAATGAAAAGGCTTTCAAAGAGCGCGGAAAAAATCGTTATTGCTGAAATTATGAACACGGACTATCGAAAGAACCGCAATAAAGAAGCCACATATGACATTTCAAACCAACGATCAATAGATCAATATTGCGATATTATGAGGGATAATTGCGGGATGAAAATGAAAACTTTGATAAAAAAGCCTTACTTGCACTATAAAGATGAATTTATTTCATTTGCCGAGTTTATCCATGACCGAAAAAAGTAAAAGAGTCGTCCTTGTGGCGCATCCTGATGATGAGGTCTTATGGGCTGGTGGAATTGTCATCAGGCATCCAGGAGACTGGACAATTATTTGCGCGTCAGTTCCTCGATCCGATCCTATCCGCGCTGTTAAATTTAAAGATGCTTGCTATGTTTTAAACGCAGAGCCTATGCTGATTGATTGGCAAGAGCCGCCAGCTAATGAGCCATTTTTGCATCTTGATTGCATTGATCTATCCCCTTACGATCACATCTTGACGCATAATGCCTTTGGCGAGTACGGACACATTCAACACAAGAGCATTCATAATTTTGTCAAGCGCAAGTACGGAAAAAAGCAAATATCAACGTTTGGATACCGGGCTGGAAGCAAAGGGATTCACCGCATTGATCTGACAGAGTTTGAGGAGGCGCGAAAATTAAAGGCGCTTAAAAAATATGATCACCCTTCTCAATACGAAGGAAGAACCCTACCAAAATGGGAGGCGCTTTTAGATCGCTATATTAACAAAGAGGGGATTCATTTTGGAACAGAAACATATGATGGGCAGAAATTCTAAATATCAGGTTTTTAATCTAGATAGCGCTGGGGGAGTTATCAATATCGGCGAGCGTATGGGGCAAAAGCTTGATGCGATTCCTCTGCCCGATCTTAAAGGCAAGCGAGTCCTCGATATTGGTTGCGATCACGGCTTCTGGTCTTTCCTTGCGTCCAATCGCGGCGCTAAACAAGTTCTTGGTCTTGATCGCGGCAGGCCGATTGATGGCCAGTATTTTGATCTTGTGAAATCAAACACCGAAATTGCGGGACAATACCCAGCGTTGAATAATGTTCATTTTGACTCCATCGACCTTGGAGCGCAATGGATCGAGTTCGGGAGATTCGACGTTCTATTTATGTTTTCACTCTACCACCACGTCTATAATTCCGCAGGCGGCGACCATGATTCGATCTGGTTTTGGCTCTGGCGGCATTGTGCTCTAGGAGCTGTTCTGCTCTGGGAAAACCCGGTGGATTGCTCTGATGGCGTGGCGGCGGCGCATATCGGAAAGCATTTGCAGGCGGGTTACACAAAGGAAGCGATTCTCGCGGCGGCGGGGAAATTCTTTGAAATTGAATTTATCGGCAATGCCCGGCATGAATCGACTCGCGTTGTTTATAGGTTTGCTCCAAAAATAAGTGAATTGCTAGAATATTCCGGAAAGGCCGTTAAAGGCGCGGGCGGCGCCGAAAAGGCGTTTCAATTCCAAAATGGGCGGCGGGGCTGGAATCTCCCTGGGCTTTGCGCTGGGCGCGGTTCTATCCAGTTAAAGTCAACGGCATAGGAGGCCTTGCCATGAGGTTTGATGGGGAATTTTATCCAAAGAACTTTGTCGAGGTAATAGCAGCGACAAATCTGAGAGAGACTATGATTTCTGACAATTTAACTCTATCAGCAATCAAATGCTGACAACACAAGAGCGCAGGGCGGCGGCGCAGAGGCAAGACAGGATTATTCAGTCAAGGGCGCAGACTGTCATGGCGCTTTTGGCCAAAGAAAAGAATCGCTATATCAGGGCTTGCGCGGCGGCCTATGCAAGAACGTCACATCTGAAAGACGATGATTTTTTTGAGCATGAGGCGAAAATTAAAAAGATTCTCAAGGACAACTATTTGAAGATTGGCAGGATATTTCATGCGGAAATAGCCAATTCGATAAAAGCTCAAAGGGCTGGCCGCGAGCGCAAGCGGCGGAGCGCATTTGAATATCGCCTGATAAGGTGGGCTGAAACCGAGGCAGGGCGCAAGGCAAAGCCGATCTCAGGGACAACGCGCAAGGATATTAATAGGGCTGTTCAGAGGGCATTTAAAGATCAAGAGCCGGAATCTATTGTTATTAAAAGGATATTGTCTACAAGGGGTTACTCCAATTTTAGAGCAGCTGCCGTTGCAAGAACTGAAACCCATAACGCCGCCATGTTTGCAAGCATCGGCACAGCAAAGGAGTTTTCGGATAATGAAGGCGTGGTTATGAGGAAGATATGGTCGCCCTCTGACGATGATCGAAGCCGCGAGTTTCACAGAGAGATGGAATCCCATGAGCCTATTGGAATGACCGAGCTTTTTGAAGTCCCGAACCCGAATGGCGGGACGGACGCCATGGACAGACCGGGCGATCAATCGGCGCCACCGGAGCAAATTATCAACTGCCGTTGTGTTTTGACATACGAAGTTTTGTGATATAATATTTTCAGCGGGGTCTTAAATGGAAACGAATGAGCTTCAAGTATCGGCTGAATTTAAACTTCTGGACACGGATTCAGAAAAAAAAATCGGCTATTTTGAAGGCTACGGGGCAGTTTTCGGAAACAAAGACCTGACGAATGATATTATCGCCCAGGGGGCTTTTGTCGAGTCTCTTGCTAAGGATGGCTTGCCCGCCATGCTTTTGCAACACAGATCGGAAGATGTTATCGGTGTCTGGACGGAGGCGCGGGAAGACGAGCGCGGCCTATACCTGAAGGGCGCTCTCAATCTTGATGTTCAGAAGGCGCGGGAGGCTCATTCTCTTTTGAAACAAGGGGCGCTTAAGGGGCTTTCCATCGGTTATTTGACCAAAGATTACAGCATCGATCAGTCAAGCGGCGTTCGGACGCTTAAAAAACTACAGCTTTTAGAAGTTTCGATTGTTACGTTTCCGGCCAATCCAAAGGCCAAAATTTCATGCGTAAAGCTTGCCCCGTCAACGATACGGGAATATGAAAGATTCTTGAGGGATTCCGGCTTTGGAAAAACTCAGGCTAAGGCTCTTGCTTCAAAGGGCTGGCAGGGATTCGAGTCACTTCAGCGGGATGCTGAAGCCCTTGACCTTGATGTTGTGCGGCGGGATGCCGACATGGAAGCGTCTATTACCATGTTTAAAAATCTCATCACACACATGAAAGGTCACAAAAATGACGAAGGAAATCAAGGAAGCGCCTGACGCACAGGCTGAAATCAAGAAGCTGTCCGAAGAAGCTATGAAGCTTTTCACGGAGATCAAAGCCGAGCAAGGCCAAATCAAAAAGGTCGATGCGGTTCAAGAAGAAAAACTCAACAAAATGACGGATGCCCAAACGAAGGCACTTGAAGAGATTCAATCGCTAAAGGGTTTTCTTGCAGACGAAAAAGCAAAGCGGGAAGCCCTTGAAACGGCCTTTTCTCGCGGCAATTTCGGCGGCGAATCCAAGGGCAAAACCCCAGAAGCTTCACGCAAGGCGTTTGACAAGTTCATGCGCTCCGGTGAAATTGAGGCTGGATTTAAAACGGTAGGTTCGAATCAGATCGAATTGAAGACGCTGTCAACGGATGTTCAATCAGCCGGAGGCTACTTCGTCATGCCGGAACTGGTTGACTTCGTGGTGGGTCGCGCTTTTGAAACCTCGCCCTTGCGCCAAGTCGCCCGCATCCAGACGACTGTGAGCAATGCCATTGATGTTATCATAGACGACACGGAAGCATCTGGCGGATGGGCTGCGGAGGGTGGGACTTCCTCAAGTACCACGACTCCGACCGTCGGCAAAATGACGATCAACGCTCACAAGCTTGATTCGGAACCCAAGGCAACGGCTGAAATGCTTCAAGACGCCGGATTTAATATCGAATCGTGGCTGCAAGATAAGGTTTCCGATTACCTCGGTCGCCTTGAAAACACAGCTTTTTTCTCCGGCAATGGCGTAGGCAAGCCTCGCGGCCTGCTTACTTACAGTGCTTGGGCATCGGCTGGCGTTTATGAACGCTCAAAGCTGGAGCAAGTCAATTCCGGCGCAACGGCGGCTTTGACCGCTGATGGCCTGATTGATCTGCAAACGGCTTTGAAAGAAGTATATCAAGCCCGCGCCACGTTTCTTATGAAACGCGCCACCTATGGCAAAGTCAAGAAGCTGAAGGGCGCTGATCAATACTTCTTTGGTGAAACCGTCCTGAAAGATGGAGTGGCTATGCCCCTCTTGCTTGGCAAGCCCGTTGTCTTCTGTGATGATATGGAAGCTGTTGCGGCAAGCGGTCTTTCAATCGCATATGGTGACTTCTCTGTTGGCTATACGATTGTTGACAAGCTTGGCCTGACGGTTCTTCGTGACCCGTTCACGTCCAAGGGCAATGTCATTTTCTATACGTCCAAACGTGTGGGCGGTGATGTTACCAACTTTGACGCTATTAAAATCCAGAAAGTCGCGGCTTAAAGTTTTGGCGGGGTGTAAAATCCCCGCCATTTCTTGTAATTTAACTTTGAAAAGGAAAAAACATCATGGCTAAAAAAGATATCTATTCTGATCTCTCTCCGAAAGTGTCGATCAAACCGCAGTTCATCAACAGCAATACAACCGTTACGGGAACTGGCGTTGATCTCCAAGGCTTTGAGGGCGCTCTTGTTGTCATTACTGCCGGAACGATTGCCGGATCTTCATCGGCAAACGTCTACACTCCGGAAGTCCAAGAATCCAACTCGTCAGATACTGGATTTACCGCTGTGGCTGACGCTGATTTGGTAGGAACTGAAGCCGCCGCCGTTCATAACGGTGGCACTGACAGCACATGCCTGAAGATTGGTTACACTGGCACAAAGCGTTATATTCGTGTCGTTCTGACGACAACGGCCTTTACAACGGCAGGCGGGTATATTGGAGCAGATATTATTAAAGGCGCTCCCCACGTTGGAGCTGTCTAATAACTTTCTTAAGGGCGAAGAACCTGGGCGGGGAATCTCAATCCCCGCCCTTACTTTTTGATCGGATTCAGGCTATAGTTTTAAAAGAGGGACATCATGACGGCAAGAAATCGGAAATCCATAACGGTAATTACCCCGCAATCTGCGGCTGTTCCCATTATTTCCCTAGCTGAAATGAAAAGCTTTATGCGCGTGGATACTGCGGCAGATGATTCCTTAATAGAAGACTTTGTAAAAATCGCCACTGAATCAATTGCTCAATTTATCCGGCGTTCAATTGTTTCACAAACAATTGAACTGACGATGGATGGCTTTGGAAATGGGAATAGCGTTGCGGATTCATTGCCTGCCGGGGTTTATGATTTGCCAAAATCCTACGGGATGAGCAACACGAATTCAATTGACCTTCCGTTTTTGCCTATTGTTTCAATCACCTCGATAAAAACCTACGATCAGGCAAATGCGGTTTCTACCCTCTCCAGCGCGGCCTATACGCTCGATGCTAATGGCGGGCGGGTTTACCTCAATTCTGGTTATAACTGGCCTAGCTCCCTGCGTGACCGCGCAAGCGTGGTCATCAAGTATGTTGCCGGGTATGGTTATACGAATGTCCCATTTCCAATCCGGCAGGCTGTCAGGCAATATGCTGCTGCAATGTACGATTGCCGCCGGATGTGCGACATGGCGCCTGAAATGGTTGAAATGCTTGCGCCCTATAGAATCCTTGATAATATGGGGTTAAATTAATGGGGTGCGATGGGTTTACGGGGAATGCAAACAAGCGCGTTACGATCCAGAAGCGAACGGACACTGTCGATAACTACGGCGGGTCGAGCGTGGCATGGACTACATTGCAAGAGGCGTGGGCGATCATTGAGCCTCAATCTGGGCGGGAAGTTTTTAGTCAAGGCCAAGATCAGGGGCGTGTCGATTCAAAGGTAACGATTCGCTATATCTCTACCTTAAAGAGCGCGGCAACGGCTGGGAAATACAGGATTTTATTTGATTCCAGATACTTCCCGATTATCTATGTTAAAAATCTTGACGAGGATATGAAGCGCGAGGGCAAGGCGTTTCAGGTTCTTTATTGCCAAGAGAATGCTCCGGAAAATGACTAGTTTACGGGTTGAAATTGACGGGGTGAAAGAATTTTTATCCGAGGTCAAGAAGACCGCAAAGGATGGGGGGAAAACCGCCGGGGCTTTAATCTTGGAAGCGGCAGCGCAGACGCATTCAAACGCTATTGCCTCCATTCGAACAGGTGGGAGATCAGGCAGGCTTTATTCGCGCTGGCGAGGCAATAAGACGCACCAAGCAAGCGCCGAGGGAGAAGCCCCGAAAAGCGATACTGGGACTTTGCTTGCAAATATAACGATGGAGAAAGAGGGTGGCGGCTATACTGTTGGAAGTCGCAAGGGAGCGCCGCATGGTTTCTGGCTGGAATTTGGCACATCGTTAATGGGAGCGCGGCCCTGGCTTGCGCCTGCATTTGAAAAAATGGTTAAACAATTCTTGGAGAAATACCGTGGCTGACACATTTTTACCTATTTTAAAATCAATCACGGCAAAGTTAAAAGCCAATACATCTGTCATGGGTTATGTTGGATCAAGGATTTATAGCAATGTCCCGCAAAACACGGCATTTCCTTACATCCGCTTGTCGATAGGATCAGAGCCGTTTGACACGGTCAGCACGACAGGCATGGAGCATGCTATCTCGATCCAGATTTTTTCACGCGATCCCTCGCCCAGCGAGGCAGGGGCGATAAGGGCTGCTGTCTACAATCTTCTTCATAGAAATGAGTCGGCGTTCACGCTAGACAACGGCACACTGTTTAATATAAACTATGATGGCGTGGGGTTCATTGAGCAGGAACCAGACGGCAAGACTTGGCAAGCTTTGGCGCAATTCCGCGCCGTTGTAATGGATTAAAGGGGTTTTAAAATGGCAACGGGAATTTCAGGCAGATATGTTTATATCAAGCGTTCGGCGGGCGGTTCGCCGGAAACCTTCACGCAGATGGCCGGGCTTAAAAACACCGTTATTTCGCAAAATGAAGCTGTCGTTGACACCACGACAAAGGACGATGCTGGCAAACGGGCGCTTTTGTCTGGCAACGTATTGCTTTCAATGTCGATTACTGGCGATGGAGTATTTACAAACTCAGCTACCGTGGCCGCTGTCCGTTCAGACATGAGGGCTGGGACGCATAAGAATTATCAAGTTTATGTCGCATCAACGGAATCTGCAACGGCGGGCGGTGTTTACACCGGAACATTTCGCATTACAAAATTTGACGAAGCTGGCGTGCATGATGGAGAAATGACCTACTCCATGACGATGGAATCCGATGGCGCAATTGCGTTTTCGACCAACTAAAAATGAAGAATATACCGGGCATCTTTCATCTTGATATATGCGGAAAGAATCGTGAACTTAAAGTAACGATTGGTCTTGCTGAAAAGATCGAGCAAGAGATAATAAAAAGGCCATTGATCAGGCTTTTGAAAGAGGTTCTTTCGGGTGAATTTTACGTCACAGATCTTTACCGGATATTTTATTACGCCCTATTGGAAAACAAAGACACTAGATTAAGTTATGATCAGATGGCGCAGGGTATTCTCGACGCAGGTGGGGCTTCAAAATTTATGGGGCTTTATACTGAAATACTCACCTATTCCTTGACTGGCGGCGTTGAATCTGATGGCGTATCGGATAAAAAAAAATAGATGAGGACGCCCCGTTTCCGGCGGCGGCTTATTACAAAATAGCAATGGGTGTGTTAGGATATACGGGAGAACAGGCGCGGGGAATGACTCTTGCCGAGTTTGTTCTTGCCTTTGATGGCTACTGCGAGTCAAAGGGGATTAAGAAATCAAAAGATAGTCGGGTAACTCGCAATGAGTATCTTGATATGGTTTCGCGCTGGGGGGGTTAAGTGGCCACTGTTGTTAAAGAACTTATCGCTAGATTTTCATCCGACACGAAAGAGCTTGAGTCTGGATCGGCCAAGGCTGAGCAAGTTATAGGCACGTTTGCCAAGGGCGCGGCGGCGGCAGTGGGCGTTGCGGCGGCGGCGTTCGGGGTTCTGGCAGTAAAGCAAGCGAAGGTTGGGGATGAGCTTGGAAAAATATCCCAGAAATATGGCATGGCTGTTGACGCTCTTTCCGGCCTCGATCATGCGGCTGGTTTGGCTGGGATTTCAACAGTAGAGCTAGCAAATAGTTTTAAATTTCTGAATAATTCCCTTGTTGACGCATCTTCCGGATCAGAAACAGCGGCTAAAGCCTATGAGATTCTAGGGCTTAAGGCTTCTGAATTAATAAGCTTGAAGCCGGAAGAATCTTTTCTTCGTATCGGAGAGGCTCTTTCCAAGATCGAAAATCCCGCCCTGCGTTCAGCGCTTGCAATTGATATTTTTGGCCGCTCCGGAGCTGATATATTACCTCTTTTCAAGTCCGGGGCTGAGGGCATAAAAGCCGCGCTTTCGGAAGCGGAAAGATTTGGCCTTGTAATAAATCAGGTTGATTCGACAGCATTGGAGAATGCCAATGATGCTGTAGCCAAGATCGGAAGCGCGGCAAATGGCGCGGCACGTCAATTCGCGGCAGGGCTTGCGCCCGCGATAACAGCGACAACTGAAAATCTTTTGCGTGGCGTTGACGTGGCGGACAAGTTCAGGTCTTTAGGGTCATTTATGGCCGACACATGGACGCAAGGGATGGAGGCCATTTCAAGGATTCTAACAGCAACAGGCATTGTTTTTGATGAGCTGAAGCTAAAAATTCTTGAGACGACAAAAGCCGGGCGTGAATTTTTCGGGCTGGATACTTCAGAGCTTCAAAATAATATGGCTGGGCTATCGGCACAGATCAACCGTGATCAGACAAACCTTGATTTAAGAATTGCTAAAAAGGGCGGTGGCTTTAAGCAGGGCATTCGTGGAGAATTTGAGGGGATAATTTCCGGCCAAACGGCGGAGAGAAAATCAGGTGGCGCTAAAACCGCCATTGATAGCAACTCCCTCAAGCTCCTTGACTCGTTAAAGGACAAGACGGCTGGGGCAGAGAGCGCGGTTAAAAAGCTGGGCGAGACTTCAAAGAATACAACGGCGGCTATTGATGCCGGATTCCTAGCCTCTGCAAAGATGGTGGATGGCTTCAAAAGCTCTGCCCTCAATAGCGTTAATCAGATTGGGAGCGCCATTGGGCAGTTAATTGGTGGCGGCGGTGGCGGTATTAGGGGGGCGCTTGGTGGGATTGCTGGCGACCTGATCGGCGGAGGGCTGTCAAGCGTGATTAGTGGGTCATTCCTTGGCGGGGCTGGCTTTGATATTTTTAAGGGCATAAAATGGAATGCCGATGGCGGGGTCATATCTGGGAGATCTGTTTTCCCATCGTCGCAAGGCATGCAAGGGGCTGGGGAAGCTGGAGCAGAGGCGATCTTACCTCTAACGAGAGTCGGCGGCAAGCTTGGAGTAAGATCTGAAGGCGGCGGCGGAAGGGTAACGCAAAACATCACAATCAATGCGGGTGTTTCCCAAACGGTGAGGGCTGAAATGATGCGGCTCTTGCCACAGATCAAGCAGGAAGCCGTTAGGGCTGTTAGTGAAGGGCAAGCAAGAGGGCAAACGCCATGACCATTATTTACCCTCTGTCTTTCCCAAGCGTTGGAATCATATCTTCCTCATTCCGGCTTGTCAGGTCTGTATCGCAAAGCGAATCTCCTTTCACTTTTGCTCAACAAACATATAAACACCAAGGCGAGCGCTGGGAGGGAGAGGTTACCTTTAAGCCCGTCCGCAGGGCCGATGCGGCTGAAATTCAAGCGTTTCTGGGGGAGCTTTATGGGGCTTATGGCACGTTCCTTTATGGCGATCCGGACTTTCTTGTTCAGGGATTGCGTGGCTCAGGTGGCGGTACGCCTCTTGTTAAGGGCGCGAGTCAGACTGGAAACACACTTCTAATTGATGGCCTAACATCTGCCACGTCAAATGTTTACAAGAAAGGAGATTACTTCCAGCTTGGCTCAGGCACATCATCCCGTCTATATATGATAACCCAGAATATAAATTCTAATACGGCTGGCGAGGCGACTCTTCAGTTCGTGCCTGCCCTACGATTAAGCCCATCCGACAATGCGGCCGTAACTTTTGCGGGTGCGAAGGGGCTTTTTAGAGCTTCCGAAAATACCGCGCAATGGGATACAGATTCCGCAATGATATACGGGATTACATTCGCGTTTAAAGAAGCCGTGGGGGAATAATGGCGAGAACCTTGACGGCAGGAATGATCACGGAAGTAACGGGTAAAAGCCTTTCTCCCATTATCATTTTAAAAGCTGAATTTGATTCGGCTGATCTTAATTTATGGACGGGCATCGGTAATTTAGTTTATAACGGAGATACGTACCTCGGCGCTGGAAATTTTTTAGGCGTTTCTCGTGTTACGGAGTCAATTAATCTTGAGGCTAATGGCGTTAATTTTTCCTTAAGCGGCCTGCCTTCGTCTTTTATTTCTCTGGCCTTGACTGAGTCATATCAAGGGCGAAAAATAACCGCATGGTTTGCCTGCATTGATTCGTCCGGGGCTTTAGTCTCAGACCCATATCTACTATTTAAAGGACGCATGGACGTTTTGGAGATCATGGATTCCGGTGAAACGGCATCGTTTACAATCAGGGCTGAAAGCATTCTTATTGATTTTAGGCGAACAAAAGTACGTAGATTCACGGATGAAGACCAAAAGGCCAGCTATCCAACTGACAAAGGCCTGGAGTATGTTGATCAGCTTCAAGACAGGGAATTTATCTGGGGAAGAGCAAGCCCAAAATGAGAAAAGAAAACTGGGCGCAGATATTATCTGAGAAAATTGAAAAGGAGATTTCGACTCCGTTTGCTTGGGGCGTTTCTGATTGCCTGCAATTCCCGAGCAACGTGGCGGCGGCAATGCTAGATTATGATGTTAAGGCAAAAGCTCAAGCCCATCTTTATCAATATGATTCAGAGGAGGGGGCGCGAAAAATAATCAATGAATCCTTTAATGGCGATATGGGGAATGTCTTTGATCTGGTGTTTAATAGGATTAATTTAAAATCAGCCGGGCGGGGTGATATTGTTTTGGTTAATTTTAATGATGTTATTGCCTGTGGAATTATTGACTCAACTGGCAGGCGGGCGGCTGTTAAATCTGAGGCTGGTATTTTGTTTGCTCCGTCAAAATCATGGTCTCACGCTTGGAGGGTTGAATAATGCCTTTTCTTGCGGCGCTGACTCCCGTACTTGGAACAATAGTCGGATCTTTTAGCCTTACGAGTGTTTTTACGAGTCTCGCCACTTCTTTTGTTTTGTCAGGGCTACAGAAACTTATCGCGCCCAAACCAAAGAAATTTGGGGGTGGATCTGGCGCGGCGCTGTCTTCAGGGATTACGACTCAAGTAAAACAGCCGATCATAACAAGAAAGGTTACCTACGGAGAAATGCGGATCTCTGGCGGGATTTTATTTATGGGATCGAGTGGCGGTAACGATTACATTCATTATATTATTGAGCTTGGCGCTAATGAGGTCGACTCCATAGGGGAAATTTTCGTCAACGATTATTCGATTGCCCTAGACCACGTTGATTCAAATGGTCTTGTAAATACAGGAAGATATTCAGGATTAGTCAGGTTAAGGCGGCACAACGGCGAGGCAGGGCAAGCGGCTGATACTTTGTTGATAGCGGACGTTGGGTCAAGCTGGACTGTAGATCATAAGTTATCTGGCGTGCCTTATCTCTATGTAAGGCTCAGATGGGATCAGGACAAATTCCCCAATGGATTCCCGAACGTGTCAGCGGTTATCAAGGGTAAAAAACTTTTTGATCCAAGAACAGGCGGATACGTTTACTCCAATAACCCGGCATTAATGGCCTATGACAATTTGCTTGATTCCGTTTACGGGCAAGGCGCTGATGGGAGTGAAATTGATGAGGATTATATTATAAGCGCAGCAAATATTTGTGATGAAATGGTTACAACAGTAGACGTTTCAATGGTTATTTCCAGCATTGATGCGACAACTGATATTATAACACTTTCAGGTGATACCCTTCTTTTTCAAACTGGCGACCGAGTAACGGCCTCTACAACAGTAACGCTTCCATCGGGAATCGCTGCCGCCACAAATTATTTTGTGATCGCCTATCAAAGAAAAACCACGGTTCGGATCAAGCTTGCCGCTTCTTATGCGGATTCGCTTGCCGGGGTTGCAATAGATATAACCGACTCTGGAACGGGGACGCACACGATTACAAAAAATGCAGAGCCGAGATATTCCGGCGCGGTGCGCCTCGATAGCGCTGAAGAAACGGGAGAAAATCTAAAAGATATTTTAACTGGAATGATGGGCGAGCTTATATATTCCGGTGGAAAATTCAGGCTACAGGCTGGGGCATACCAGACTCCAACGGTTTATTTTGATGAGAATGATATTATTTCAGCCATTAACATTCAAACCAAGGTATCGCGGCGCGAGCGGTTCAATGAGGTTAGGGGGACTTTTATCTCTCCAATTAATGACGGCCAGCCTTCGGATTATCCGGCAATTAAAAATGCCACTTATTTAACAGAGGACAATTCAGAGGTTATTATCAGGCCAATTGATTTTCCTATAACTCAGCGCCACCATACCGCGCAACGTCTGGCAAAGATTGCCCTTGAGCAATCGCGGCAAGAGATAACATTTTCCGCAGAGTTTAACTTGTCTGGAATGCTGGTGCAGGCTGGGGACAATGTTTTTATCAGCAATTCGCGCATGGGATGGACAAATAAAGTGTTCAAGGTCGCGTCTTGGAGCCTTGATTCGCGCGATCAGGACGGAGTTCCGACTCCATTTATAGCTATGACACTGAGAGAAACTGCCTCCGGAGTTTATGACTGGAATAGCGGTGAAGAGACATCCATTGATCTTGCTCCAAACACTAATTTTCCTGACGCTTTCACGGTTCAGGCTATTAGTGGCATGGCTGTTGACAGCGAGCAAGTCGCCACAGTGGCAGGGGATTCCACATTCAAAATACTCATCCGCTGGGACGCTATCGCGGATGCCTTCGTTAATTCAGGTGGATTTGTTGAAGTCCAGTTTAAATCTTCAGCCTCATCCGAATGGAGGCCAACTTATACAGTTCCGGGCGCGTCTATATTTTCTGAGGTAACTTTGGCAGCGCAATTAAATGACGAATATGATATACGTTTAAGAGCGGTCAACTCGCTTGGGGTTAGATCTAACTACACGACTCTGACGGGCTTTCTTGTCGGAACATCCGGCGGGGTTGGAACGACAAACGATTGGGGAAATTGGACAGAAACGCTTGGAACAATGAATGATTGGGGAAACTGGACAGAAACGCTTGGAACAATGAATGATTGGGGATATTTCGCATGACAGCTACACAGACTAGAATCCGGCGGGATACGCTCACTAATTTAAATTTAGCAACTCCTGCAGATGGGGAGCTGGCTTACAATACGACAGACGATAGACTCCATGTCGGCAATGGGACTCTTGCGGGCGCGATCCCACATCTTAATTGTTATGACGACATGAAAAGCTATTTTAATTATGCCACTACAACTGGCTCGGCGAATGCCTATGTCGTTACCCTTCCATATGCTCCGGCCTCTTATACTACTGGGATGCGGATAAAATTTAAGGCGTCATTTTCTTGCACTGGATCGTCAACTATTAACGTAAATTCACTTGGTGCGAAGACCGTCAAGAAGGTTTTATCCGGAGCATTAACCGCGCTTTCTTCTGGTGATATTATATCAGGAGTGTGTTACGAGGCCATTTATGATGGCACTGACTTTCAAATATTTGGAGTCACACCCTCTTTACAGACTCCGGGTGTTGTTCTTCTTGGAACGGCAACAGCCAGCGCAAGCGCGGCGCTTGATTTTGAAAGTTTAATTACATCATCTTATGGATCGTATGAATTTATTCTTAAAAATCTACGGCCAGCAACGGACGCAACTGAATTGTATTTAAGAACCTCAACTGATAATGGGGTTTCTTATTCCGCTGGCGCTTCTGATTATGCGAATTATATGGAATTGTCTGAAATTGACGCCACTCCATCAACTGCTGAATACGCATCAGCGACAGACTCTGGAATTTTACTTCTTGGAAACGCCGGAAACGCCGGAAACGCTGCATCGGAATCAATTTCAGGGCGGGTCTTGCTCGTAAATCCATTGGGAACTTCGTCGTATAAAGCATTCATCTGGGAATTAATGTTTATAAATTCAACGGGAATCCCCGTATTTGCAAGGGGAAGCGGGGTCAGAAATTCAACATCTGATATTGATGCGGTGCGCTTCTTAATGTCGTCTGGGAACATCACATCTGGAGCGATTGATCTTTATGGGAGGACTATTTAATGACTCACAAAACTGTTGCTAGGCCGACAAAAGCGGCTATTGATATTCTTGGCGAAGAACATTTCAAAGACCACGTTTCAGGTCACATAGAATTGACAGCAAGCGATAATGAGCAAATCCAGCTTGACCATATTAATGACAGGGAAAGAAAGATTATTTACGCCAGGGAACTTGAAAGAAAAAAGATTTTATCTGATCTGGCTGCGCTGGATATTAAAAGCATCCGAGCGATGCGTGAAGGAGATTCTGCAAGACTTCTTGCTATAGAGGCAGAGGCAATCACTTTAAGGGAGAAATTATAATGGCGACAAGATGGGGCGTTCCATGTGGATGTATCTTAGTTTATGAAATGGTAAATAATGCAATGATTATTGATCGAGCGGAGCATAGATGCGATCTCCATGCTGAAACGCCAAAAGCGTCGATTGGCGAGGCTTGCCTTAATTATTGCAAAGAAAATTCGCCGCCGCCGCCTCCCGATGAGGAACAATGACAACGGTTTATAGAGCATTATATTCAATTGCCCCGACGTCAGGTAACACCATTACGCAATATGCGCCAATCGCGTTAGCTTATGCCACTTTTACAGCGACAGAGGCAAGTACGCAACGTAAATGGCCTAGAGCTTCGACTTTTAAAAATCTATTGGTTTATATTTCATCAAATGCGGCGGCGAATTCAACTGTTATTAACTTAAGAAATGGAGGTTCTTCCAGTGCATTAACCATTTCAATTTCTGCCAGCGCAACCGGATGGTTTGAAGATGCGTCAAATTCTGCAAGCGTGGCTCTGAATGATCTTATAAATTTTGAAATCCTCCGCACTGATTCGGGATCGGTGACAATAAAGCGCATAGACGTAAACGAGCTTTCAAGTGATGTAAGTATAGTCATGGGAGCATGGGTAAATTCGGCGCAAGGTTTGGCTACGGCAAGCGCGACTCGTTATATTTCAAGCTCTGGATTTGCGGCTACCATTAACGCGACAGAAACAACAAATGGGATTCGGTCATGGATTGCGCGTGCAGCGACAGCAAGCAAGATGCGGATCAATATAACGGCAAACCCTCGATCCACGACTACAACATTTACTTCTCGCGTCAACGGCGCAAATGGAAATCAGACTCTATCAATTTCTACCAGTGCGACCGGATGGTTTGAAGATGCGTCAAATTCCGATTCATTGGCGGCTGGCGACACTTACAATTATAAAATTGTTACAGGCACCGGATCTGGAACAATTTCATTTTTCCCGCCAATCTGTGTTTTGACCGATGCCTCAAGCACTCTTAACATTCTTGCCAACAGCTCAGGCAATTTGAACACAAATCAAACCCGCTTTGTGTCTCTTGGCTCAGGCGTTCTTGAATCGACAGAGGCTAACGCCGAAATTAAAATGCGCGGCACTGGGACGATTTCAAAGGTAAACATAGATGTCGCTGTGGCATCGTCCAATCAAGACGCGACTTACACAGTACGTAAAAATGGGGCCGACACCGCAATAACATTTACGGTTACGGCTGGTGTTACTGGTCAATATGGTGATAACACAAATTCTTTCACCTATGCCGATGGTGATTTAATCTGCTTAAAAGCTGTCAGGGCGGCGGGCGGAACTGGGATTTTTACTGTTGAAAAAATGTACTGGGCGCTTGCTCCTGATAGCGAGACACTTTCAGGATCAACAGGAAGCCCGTATTATTATTATCATTACATGAGGGAAAGCACATGACAAAGATTAAGGTTGATACAGCTATTGAGGTATTTGTAAACGCATTCCCTCTGATCGACGATACCGATTTCAAAAGCAGAGAAACTGCAGTTGCCTATAATGCGGCAGGCATGGATTTGGTTTGGAACTTTCAAACACCTGATGGGGTGGTTTCGCAAACGGCAGTAACTCCAACAACGGCAGGTACATATGATTGGACTCATGTGGGCGATGGGATGTATAAGATTGAGATTCCAGCGTCCGGCGGGGCTTCTATCAACAACGACACGGAGGGCGTGGGATGGTTTACGGGGATTGCTACAGGAGTTCTACCTTGGGCTTCTCCGCGATACGAAATGGTTCCTGCCAATATTTCTGATAGTCTTGTTAAAGGTACTGATCTGCTTCAGATCGATGTTTCAACAATACAGGCCAACGCTATCACAGCTACGTCAATCAATGCTGATGCAATTACGGCGGCTAAAATTGCGTCAGATGTCTCGCTAGAAATCGCAGACGCCGTTTGGGATGAGAGCATAGCCGCGCACCAATCAGTCAACAGCACAGGACGTGCTGTGACACTTGCTGGCACTCCGCTTGCTGAAACTACTGCGGCGGGCACTCCGACGACAACGTCTATTGAACTTACGTCAGGAAGCGCGGTTGACGACTTTTACAACGACCTAATGTTATTGCCAGTATCAGGCGCACTGGCGGGACAGTCAAGAATCATTACAGATTATGTTGGATCGACAAAAACATTAACATTTGACGAGCCGTTCACATCTGCTCTTTCGGCAGGCGATGCTGTGGCGATTATTCCAAGACATATGCACACTAGGAATCAAATCAGAGACTCAATACTTGCTGACAGCACTCCTTTTAATGGAGCATCGATTGCAGCAATCCTCATTGACACGGCAGAGATTGGCGCGGCTGGGGCGGGGCTTACGGCTCTTGCTACTCAAACAAGCGTCAACACTATTGATGATTTTCTTGATACAGAAATAGCGGCAATTAAGGCTAAAACAGATAACCTTCCCGCTGCCCCAGCGGCGACTGGGGATATTCCGAGCGCGGCAGCAAATGCAACGGCTGTCAGGTCTGAATTAACGACAGAGCTTGGAAGAATCGACGTTGCCACAAGCACGCGCCTTTCTACAGCCGGTTATACAGCTCCGCTTGATGCGGCTGGGACGCGTTCAGCATTAGGGCTTGCGTCTGCTAACCTTGATACGCAGCTTGGAGACATTCCAACGGCAGCAGAGAATGCAACGGCGGCACTAACAACGGCCATGACGGAAAGTTATGCGGCTGACGGAGTAACACCAACGCTGGCGCAAGCAATTTTCTTAGTTCAGCAATCATTGACTGATTTCTCAATCTCTGGAACCACAATAACTGTGAAAAAAATTGATGGATCAACAACAGCGGCCACGTTGACAATTAATGACAACACGACTCCCACGAGCGTAACGAGGGCGACATAATGGCAATATCGTCTTTAATTGCGCGGGGCTTTGGAAGTTTTGGAAATGTCAACAAGATTCCAACAAAGGGATACGGGTCTGCTCAAGTCGTCATAAATAAAATTAAGCTTTCATTCTCCGGAAAGGTTTTGACTGATCTTTCAATCTCTGCCAAAGCCTTGACAGATTTAAGCCTTGCGGGAAAATTGAAAAATACTGTATCATTAACAGGGGTGCTTAGAAATGTCTGATATTGATCTGAAATGCGTCCAGAATAACGATGTTGAGATCACGGCAACGATCACTAGAGCCGATGGGACGGCAGTAAATTTGACTGGGGCAACAATTAAATTTTCTATTGTCAACCAACTGACTGGCGATATTAAATTCAGCAAAACGACAAGTAGCGGCATAACAATTTCAAGCCCGGCTACAGCAGGAATCTTTGTCGTGACGATTGACAAAGAAGATATAGATGATTTTCACGGATCATTTATTTATGAAATTGTCATTACTGATTCATCTGGAAACGTTGGAACAATCACTGACTCAAATAACGAAGCTGGGATCTTCACGATCCGCAGGCAATGGGCAACTCCTTAATGGATAATCAGGCTTTCAAATTACTAATTTCAACCATTGACGAGATAAAATCCGATGTAAAGCTTGTCAGGGGAGATCTTGAAAGCGTTAAGAAAGATATAGGCCATTACAAAGGCTTTGTCGGCGGGGTTGTGTTCGTTTTTGGAATCATCTGGGGCGGTATAAATTACTTTTTTTCGGGGATAAAAAGCTGATGTCGGCATGGCCTAAATCAGATCAAGAAAGCTTAAAAGCTTTTTACGGCAATCCGGACGCTGGCAATGACGGCTTGCCAGATCGGTCTTGGGAATATTCAAACCTTGTCAAAATATCGACTCCATATCCGATGGTTATGGCTTGGAACGGCATGCCCCTTAGCCGGATTACAATCCATCGTAAATGCGCATCGAGCCTTTTGGGCATTTTATCGGCCATAGGTTCTGAATTTTCAGAAAAAGAAATTAAGGAATATCAGCTAAACCGATATGGCGGCGGCTACAATTTCAGAACCATGCGGGGAGTGAACAAGCTCTCAGTTCATGCCTACGGCGCGGCAATTGATCTTGCCCCTGATTTAAACCCTCTGGGAAGGCCACAGGGGCTTAGGCCGCTTATGATGCCTGATAGGGCGGTAAAGATATTTGAAAGAGCTGGGTGGACTTGGGGCGGCCTGTGGAAACGACCTGATGGGATGCACTTCCAAGCGACAACCGGAGCATGATAGTTTTTGTATTGCACCGTATGGCGTGCTATCATTAATTAAGCGCCTATCTCCAAGGCTCGGCAAAGCCTAGAGGCTAGATGCTTGTGAGCGGCGCTAATGGGTTACAGTTCCCCATTTCATTCTCATAATCTGGCCATTCCCCGGCTGTCAGGTACGGAACCACCTGACACCATTTTTAAAAAGGAGCTAAAAAATGCAAGCAGAGATTGGCGGTCTTATTCGGACACTGGCGGCGACAATGGCCGGGCTTATCGTGTCTCATGGCTGGGCTACACAAGATCAGGCGCAGGCCATTGCTGGCGGCGTTGTGGCCTTGCTGGTGGCGGCATGGTCTGTCTGGCAAAAGCGCACCGCAAAAAATAAATAATGCAGTTAGCACAGATCGTTATTATTGCTTTGGCTATAATTGCGATTCTTTCAAGCTACGCCGTGACGTTTCGGCAGGGCTGGAAGGCGGGGGAAACTGCGTTGCAGGCTAAAATTTCAAACGAATCAAATGAGCTATTATTATGGGCTGAAAAAGGGCGGGAAGCCGCAAATAGGAACTTAGAAGATGCAATCAGTGAGATTTCAAAAAATAGCAACGATGGCGCTCTTGCTCCTGTTCTTGCCGATCAGCTTGAGCGGATGCGGCGCGATAAGAATTAAAAGCGCTGGGCTGGCCATAGCTCGGCCAAGTATACCGCCTAAAGGCGCGACTCAAAAAGATGTCGCTGTTCTTTTGGCGCGCTATGATTCCGCCCTGCATTCGTGCAACGCATGGTTTACTAAAAAATAAATTCTGTCTTGCCTGAATGCCTCGAATCAAAAAGATACCAACTAGCGTTATCCATCCCACTATTCTTACTCCCCTCAATCCATTTTACACGGCCAACCGGAATTATCTTAGAGCAGAGCTTTGAAAATGGCTTGGATTGGCCTGTATAAGCCCAATCGGAATCAAATAATAGCCATGATGGGGCGTGGGCAGTGAATTTAAAAATCATTGCATGAAGGCAACTACGCTCCCAAGGTGGATTCGTTATTATAAAATCGCAATGAGGTCTGTCAGGAAATTCGTAATTAAAAAACAATACATCACGCTTTTCAATCCCCCCCGCTTGTGGCTCAATATCGCATGCAAAAACACACTCATGGCCTGCTCCTTCGAGGTGGCGAATAAGCCTGCCATCTCCGGCGCAGGGTTCTATAAATCTAGACTTGTCCGGAAGATGTTTTAAAAGCGGGATAACAGCTTCATAGGGGGTCGGATAAAAATCGCGCTCAATTCTTTCAAAATTGCTGCGCTTTCCCATGATTAAAACCCAAGATCAAATTGAATCGCGGCAGCATAGAGCGATAGGAGTTCCTGTTCTTCTTTTCTCTTCTGCGACTCTTTCCGCCGCTCGGACACAAGCTTTCTTGCAATTTTAGGCTCATACCCAGCTGATTTTAATTCGATATAAACATCTTTAATGTCGTCCCCCAATGCCTTCTTGTCTGACTCAAGGCGCTCAATCCTCTCGATAAATGATTTAAGCCTCGCGCCTGAAACCTCGCCGCTATTGTGGCCGATATTGCTTTCTTTGTTCTTCATAGTCTTCTCTCCTGTTTTTGACATTGTTAAACTTCTTGCAGGCGCTTCCACTCTTTGAGCCTGATTTTCATTTCCTCCTTCCTGATGGCCTCTTTAATCCTACACGATTCACCGCCCTTAAAATTCTCGGCTATTTTTGACGCCATGGCAAGGCCGTTTAAAAAGCCTGTTAATTCTTGCTTTGTCATTTCGTCACCTCTGAAACAGATTACTGAAGTCCATTTTTTATACCCAAGAGAAACCATATAACGCTTGGCGGTGCGGTATTTCAAAACATCAGAGCAATACCTTGTCACCACATTCGGGACGATATGCGTTTATTGGCTAGGGCTATGTTTGATAGTGCGGTCATGATATTCCTTTAAAATAGTGCCACAGGCGCAAGCCTACAATGCCCTGTGGCGTGGTTGTGAACGGCAAGCTGGATAAGGGCTTGGTAGGGCTTATTCTGGGGATTTAACATCTTTTCCGTTCACATCTGCATGTGTGCAAAAATTAGGGTTATTGTCAACAGTAATATCATCAACCATTTGTATTCTCTCTCCAAGCCATCGCATAACGGGCACAGCCATGGAATTCCCTAGTGCCTTGTACCTCGGACCGTCCGCAGTCTTTTCGTTGATCTTCGTGTAGTCATCCGAAAAACCGAACGATCTCTCTACTTCTAATGGGGTCGGTCGCCTGGGAACTGGAAAAAATAAAATATTGTCCAAATCCGCTCTGTCAAACGCATTTACACCTCGCGTGTCAAAACATCCGAAAGTTGTTTTATTTCTTCCTCTAATAGTCCGGTTTCCTTGTATCGGCGTAATATCCCCTTGCAGGCTCTCACGCTCAAAAAGTACCGCTGCGGCACGTCGCCAGTCTCCAAGATATCCGACAACGAACACACGGCGGCGCCGCTGTGGCGCTCCGAAATATTGAGCGTCAAGAACTCTGTATGCGAACCCATACCCGCATTCTGCCAGCCCTCCGAGGAAGGAGCCAAAATCCCGTCCTTTGTTAGACGACAAAACGCCAGGCACATTTTCCCAAAGTATCCACCGTGGCCGCAATCTTTTAGCAAGCCGTATAAACTCAAGAGCGAGGTTTCCTCGGTCGTCATCAAGCCCCTTGCGAAGTCCTGCGATGGAAAAACTTTGACAGGGTGTTCCTCCGACAAGAAGGTCAATTGGCGCATATTCATTCTCCCCTATTGTTGTGAAATCACCGTGACATGGCACGGTTGGATAATGATGAGCCAAAACAGCGCGCGGAAATTTTTCGATATCGGAAAAAAACGCCGGTTTCCAGCCCACCGGTGTTCCATCGGATTTTTTAATGTCATGCCATGCGACTGTGGCGGCTTCGATACCTGAACAGACTGAGCCGTATATCATATCGCGATCCCCGCTTTCACAGCATCGTTAAAATCCATCCCCTTGGGCGGCCAGACGATAAAAACCTTGCGCCCGGGCTTTTGCGCTTTCCACACCCGTGCGGTTTCAGCGATCTTTTTACAAGGATCGTTTTTGCCATCGGGTGCGTCTTTCATGTCGTTATCCGCCCAGGCCGATGATCTTGTTCTTACACTCATTTGTTTACCTCACTTTTTCTTCTCTGTGCAAGGCGCATTAAATCTTGCATACGATCATAATCCGCACTGGCAATATCTATAGGCGTTACGCCAAGAAAATCAGCAATCTGGTTAATAGTACCGCCTTGCCACCCTGATATAAAAATCAAAATTTCTGTATTTGAAATTTGTTGTTTCAGCCCATCTTGGGCATAAAAAATAAGCGTCTCAATGTATTCTTTATCTGGTGCATAAAATCCGTTCTCCATTTCACCGCGCAGATAATTAATCGCAGATGATAGTCTGCAAGTTTTGTTAGTTGTTGTTCTTGAAACCGCTTCAATACAGATACGTCTTATTTGCTGATCTTCGTCTGACCATTCCGTATCTTGTTTTCCTTCAAGATATATTTTTGTATTTTCAAACCACTCTTTTACTTTATTTAAAGTCTCTTCTGTCATTTCATCCATCCGTTGTTAAAAAGCGCGGGTTTCAATCTCATTTACCCCGCAAGGTTGCTACATCATCCAAATTCCGTGGCGTTAGTCGTTTTGGATACAGTTAAGCATGACAAGAACGCCTTTCCGAGACACTACATAGCAAGCCTTTAGTTTGGTGGGCGATCCGCGCTTCACAGGGTTTTCTACGGCATCCACCGCTTCTCCACCACGCCGACCGCCAGTAAATTTTATTCTCTTTCTGATTTGCATGAAAGTACATAAATAATTCCCAAAAGATATTAATATTCTTGAGCTTCTTTAAGGGTGATGAAGAAGTGAATGCCGTTAGTACACTCCACTCGAGGGTCTGGATCATAACTATCTGAACGCACCGTATCTCCTACCTTGTAGATGAAGCCGCTATCGTGTTTAGACCTGCCACTAAGGACCTTTTTACCGTTCCTGTCAGTTATAGAGATAACCTTGGCATACTCAGCGCGGCATTTACGCCCTACAATAGAAGAGGTGCGTTTAGCCCCTGCTGGTATCGTCAGCTTGGCGACACAACCATCCTCCAGTTTCTTGAAGGCGATAAACGAGCCTTCCTCTGGACAATGACTATATCCGCTCAAATTAGTACCGCTCAAATTCGCACCGCGCAAATCTGCACCGCGCAAATTAGC
>FRDC01002818.1_pt1 | contig 36495 bp, 48 predicted proteins | sample 1106171 | NCBI WGS metagenome assembly FRDC01 (sample SAMEA3930566, study PRJEB13176) | freshwater metagenome | biome: Drinking water system; feature: drinking water; material: water | place: Singapore | collected 2014-12-20 | reverse complement strand
TCCGGGCCCGCGCCCGTAGTCGCGCCCAGGACGTTGCGTGCAACCGCGCCCGTGGCGGCCGCCGGGGCTGCAGCGGCGCGAACGGCGAGGTTAACCGGGTCTGTGATCTCCCCCACGCGCGCCGCGACCTCGCCCGCACGGCCGACTACTCCCGGCGCGCGGGCGGCCGCGCCGCCGCCCAGCGACAGGACAGCCGAGGCGTCGGAGAGCACCCCGACCGGATCGTTGGCCAGGGCGCGCTTGAAACCCTCCAGACTGCCGTAGCGCTGCGCGTAGAACTCGCCGACGGCGTCGGCCGTGGCGGTGTCCATCTCCGGCGCGGAGCCCCGTTGCTCCTCCGGGGAGAGGTTGCGGAAATACTGCACGACGCCGGCGCCCACATCGCGAAGACTCTCCGCCGTCTGGATCGGGTGCAGGAACGGCTGCAGCGTCGCCTTACCGAACTCGACAGCGCTGCTGCCGAAGTTGCGCGCCATCTCCTCGGGCACATCGGCCCAAGCCAGGGGCTCCTCCTCCTCCGCCTTGCCACCCTGGCGCACCGTGCCGTCGAGATCGACGTAGTAGGTGCCGTCGTCCGGGATCATCTCGATGCCCGTGATCGGCTTCGGGTATTCCGCCGTGCCCCACGGAGCCTTGCCGGCCTCGATCAGACCCCGGTCCATCTTGCCCTCGTCAATGAGGCGCTGGATGGTCTCACCTTGCGCCTTGTTGACGTAGGGCTTGTTGCTCTTCGGGTCGACGAAGCGGGGGTCGACGTCGTCCGACGGCGCGGCTTTGGCCGGGGTATCGCCGGCCGGGGGCCCCTTCGCCAGCAGTTCGACGATGGCCGCGTCTTCCGCGCCCTTGGCGCGTGCGGCCGCGACGTCGTAGCCCAGCTTCTCGCCGAGGAAATCGGCGATCTGGGCGTCTGTTGCTCCGGCGTTTCGGGCAGCCGCGACGTCGAACTGGGGCATTTACTTCTTCCAGAACGCGTTGAGGTCGAGAGGCCCGGTAGGGTTGCTCGACACGGCCGAGGGCACATTGACATACGGCGACAGGTCAATGGGCTGCAAGCCGCGCTCCTTGCGGCGTTGCTGAATGCGCGTGGCCTTCAGTTGCGCGCTCCGACGGTTGATCTCGGCGATCTTGGCCAGTTGCGCTGACACCACTTTCGGATCGCTGATGCTGGAGAACAGGGCGTTCCACGCACGCTGCGCGTCGCCCTCGGTCTGGACGCCCTTGGCCAGCAGCAGGCTGTCGTTGCGCAGCTTCTCCAGCGTCGTTTTGAAGGTCGCGTATTTCGCACCCTCCTCTCCGCCGATACCCAACGCGTTCTTCACGCTGTTCGCCGTGTTGCCGATCAGGCTGAGATCGAGTTCGCCGTTGGCGATCTGCCGCTGGATTTCGGTGACGTCGGCCTGGGTGCTCGACATGGTTCCCAGCGCGCCGATGTCCTCCTCTTCGGTCTGGGCGAGGCGATCCGGCAGCCCCCGGTTCGGCTGAGCGTTCTCGGGGTACGGCGTCCACTTGCCGGTAGGATCGACCTGCCCTTTGACGCCGCCGCGAACCTCGTCTCGGAAGCCGGTGTTCTGCCCGGGCACGTCGATGATTGCGCCGGTCTTCTTGTCGCGCGCCCGGCCGAGGGCGTCGAACGCGATGTTCGACTTGCCCGAGGCCGCCATGGCTTTGCCGGCGAGCGTGACGGTCGCCTTCTGGTTCTCCAGGCCGTACTTGGCGCCCAGTTCGTCGAGGTCCAGTTCGCCCTTGAACGCCGTGTCGCGAAGCAGGTCTTCCCGCTCGCGGCGCAGCTTGCGATTCTCGCGGTCGTCGCCGATGATCCGCTCGTTCATAGCCGCGAGGTCGTTCCACACGCCGCCACGGCGCGGCGTCCCGAAGGCCTGGAGCGCGTTGATGATGCGGTCAGTCCGGCTCAGTTCGCCCGTGCGGCTGTCGCGCAGCGCCTGCGCGTAGCTGTCCCACAACGTCCGGCGACTACGAACACGCTGCTCCGCCTCCTGGCGATTGGCGCGGGTCACCGAGGTGATGAACGAGCCCCACTGATCGGGGCCGCCAACCAGCGAACCCGCGCTTTCGTCTTCGGTGTCGTCGTCCGTCGGCTTGGCGGCGAAATCGAGTTCGTCGTCGTCTTCCACACGCCCCTCCTAGAACAGTTTTCCGAGGCCGAGCGCGGTGGCGACGGCGATGCTGATCTTCTGCAGCGTGCTCGGGTTCTGCATGACGCTGTTGGCGTCCGCCGGCCCGTAGCCGATCTGCGTCTGGCCTTTCGGAACCGCGCCGGCGACGCCCTGCAGCGTGCCGAGGCTGTTGTTGATCATGGTCTGCGGGTAGTCGCGTTCGCTGATGAAATCGTCGTGCGCCGTGTCGAGATTGCGCTGATCCAGCGCCTGCTGCAACGCTCCGACATTGCCCAGCGCCTCCGCCCCACGCAGCCCCATGACCTGCCGCTGGTTGATCAGGTCCATGATCTGCCGCTGGATATTCGTCTGGTTCTGTGTGTCGAGATTGTACGTGGCGGCGGAGCGGTCGGCGATGTCGGCCAAGCGGCTGGCGTCCGAGCCTGTCAGGCTGCCCGTCAAGGACGCCAGGGTTCCCACCCCCGAGCCGGCGGACTGGAGGATGCGCTGCTGGTCCGAGCCGAGGTTGCCGGCCACACCGGCCAGCGTCCCGAAGCGGGCGAGGTCCGACGAGGCGGCGCCTATCGCGTCGCCATAGCCCTTGTCGAGATACTTGGCTTGCTCGGCCAACACACTCTCCTGGGCGTCGCGGACGCCGCGCCCAAGCTCGACGGCGAAGCGGGAGGGCGCTTCGCCAGACGTCCCGCCCATCTGCCCCGAGGCGATGAACCGGTCTGTCAGTTCCGGCAGGAACTTCTCGCGCAGGTTCCGCGCGCCAACGTCGGCGATGCGGTTGAGCACGCCGTCTTGGTACGGCGACATGTACTGCCCGACCTGGGACGCGCTGGTCTGGCCCGAGCGGTCGAGGAACGGTGTCGCGAGCGAGATGCCGGTCGGCGCGGTGCTGGCGCTGAAGTAGCCGACGCCCTGGTTGGTCAAGGGCGCCGCAGCGCCGACACCAGACATGCCAGCGGCGGCGTCGTAGCGCGGCGACGCGACGCCGAACGCGGAGCGACCGTTGATACCGGCAAGCGCGCCTTCGACCTTCTGCAGCCCTTCGGGCCGGGCGACTTGGCGCGTCAGTTCGAAGGCCGTGTTCTGGTCCGGTGAGAAGCCGGCGACGCGCGGCCCCTGATAGGTCTGGTACGGTTGACCGGCGAGCGCCTGCTGGTCCGACAGCAGTTGCATCGCGTAGTTCGTGTACCACTCAGGCATTTGGGTCTGAGTAGTGCTGGCCTGCGGAGCCAGAGGCACGTTCCCGTTGTTCAGGAAGTCAGTAAGGCCGGCCATCAGCGCGCCCCCTTCACATAGGCCTCGGGCCGCTTAGCTTTAACCGTGAACTTGCCTGCAGCCAAATCCTTGCCCTTGTGCTTGCGGATATTGACCCGGAAGTCGTCGAGCGCGCGGGCCCCGGCCTTGTTGGAACCGTTGCCGAGCAGCGCCACCGTCTCGGCGTCGATGACGTACTCACCGTCGCTCAGAAGCGCCGGAACGCGGTCGCTACGGCCGTCGCCTTCTCCCTCGACAGCGAAGTCTCCGCCGCGCTTCATGCCCGGAGGGTCCACAAAGAACCGCTGCTGGGGCCCCATGCCGTAGCGCTTCCAGTCGGTGCCCGACATGTCCCGCTGCGTGCGCGGAACCGAGAAGCGCGACGGGGGGAGCTTGGCGCGGAAGATGGGATCGAGGCTGGCCGAGGTGCCGGCCGCCGCGATGCCTCCGCTGAGGCCCCCAGAGCCCGAGCCGCCGCCATTGCCGCCAAACAGCGCGCTTAGCGTGCCGGCCGTCACGAGGCCTAATTGCGCCGCCTGCAGCGGGTTCGCGACGATCCACTTGCCGATGTCGTCAGGGCCGCCCTTGATGGCGTCCATGAGGCTCGTCTTGCCGGCCGCCGCACCGCCGGAAGAGCCGCCGGTCAGGACAGCCGTCACGGTCGCCACCGGCAGGCCCACGACGGCTGCTATGGTCTCAGGCTTCATGCCGAACTGCTTCGACGCTGTGACGATGACCTCGTCGACGTCGGTTGGCTGTTGCGGCTGCCGGGCTTGTGGAGGGCTCGACGGAGCCTGTGGGACGTTGGAGCCCGACGCCACGCTGGACGCGGCGCTACTCAGCGCGCCACCGGCGATAGCGCTCGGCAATGCGCTCGACGCACCCGTGACGATAACCGGCGCGACGGAGCCCGCCGCGTCGCCCAGGATGTGGCCGGCGCCGTTCATGATGAGGTTGCGGCCGAAATCCACCGCCCCGTTGACGCCGGGAGCCGTGATGCTCGATCCGATACCCGACGCGGCGCCTCCTCCGGAGCCCGACGCAGCCCCGGCGGCCGGGGTGAACGCGCGCCCGACGGCGGGCCCGACCACACCGGCGCCCAGCCCGCTGATGCCCGCCCGCAGCAGCGTATCGCCCACGCTGCGGCCCTGTGCGATGCTGGACAGTGTCGAGCCGCCCGCAGCCCCCACACCCGCGCCCAGCGCCCCGGCGAGGCCCAGGCCGAGCCCCGGGACCAGCAGCGCACCGGCCAACGGCAACGCGAAGTCGGCGATCTTGCCGAGCAGGTTATGCTTCGGGTCTTTGCGGTCGTAGCCGGTCTGGGTGAAGTTGCCGTCCCGGTCGAGTTCAATGCTCCAACTGGCCTTGCGGCCCTTGTCCTGGGACAGAGCGTTGGCGATGCCGGTCGCGTACTTCGCGCCCTCGGGGCCGACGCCCTCGTACAGCACCGCGCCGGTCTTGGGGTCGACCAGCCGCACCTTCTGCCCCTCAGCCGCATAGGTCGCCGCGCCAAGGTCGCCACTGTTCGTATAGGCGGCGTAGTAGGGGGTGTCGAACTTGCCGGGCTGCGCCGCCTGAAGCGTCGGCTCGATGTAGCGCAGACCGTTGACCATCGTCGGCGCCTGGGGCCCGGCGGCCGTGGGCTCGACCGGCATCGGCGCGGCGGGGCCGCCGAAAGACTTGCCATAGCCCCCAGGCTGAACCGCGAACGGCGATGAACCGGCGGCGAAGCGCGACGGGTCGAAATCGTCGCCGAAGACGGAGAACTCAGGCATATACGACCTCAAGCATCGGATACGCGCGCATGGCCCAGTCGCGCCAGTCTGAGAATTGATAGGGGTCTGGAACTACCCGCCCGGCGAAGCTGGAGGATTTCACGAACGCGGCGGCCCAGTCCTGCCACTGCGTCTCGTCGTCCAGCCTACCGAACGCCCAAGCGTCTCCGGTGGTCAGAATAACACTATCCGCCCAATCGCGCAGCGTCATGTTTCGAGGGTCGATCATGTCGTAATCCGACTGTCGCCGGCCCCCAGGTATCCGATGATGTGGCCCATCTGGTAGAAACCGCCCACGCAGTCGCTGGAGAAACGGAAGCGTAGCTGGCGGCGCTGTTCCTTGAACGTGACGATCTGTTCTGACGCCGACGTCGCCGTGTCTTGGAACGTCTTGGTGTCGCCGTCTTCTTCCGGCGCGCGGGCGTTCGCCCGGCCTTTGACCTGCACGGTCATGGGGCCGCTTTGCACGAAGTCGGGCTCGATGTGGACGGCGCGCACGGCCGCGTCGAGAGGCTGGTCCTGGGACACGAAACAGATGTCGGCCGTCTCGAAGAACGAGGCGATGGGGTTCAGGTTCTCGCCGTCGATCTCGTCGTAGCCCGTCTCGTGTATCCAGAACTTGTAGGGCTGCACGTAGGTCAGGTTGAACGTCGCCCCCGCGCCCGTGCCGCCGGTGACGGATACCGGGTTGGAGGGTCCGGCGCCGTAGAGGCCCTGGCTCGTGATCGACGCGGCGGTGATGGCTCCCGCGACCACGGTGTTGACGGTGATTTCGGTCTCCTGCAGCACGCCCGAGCCTCCGACAACTCGCAGGACGTCGCCAGCGGTATACCCCGCGCCCCCGCCGGCAATCGCGAGGTCGTAGGCCTGGAACTCGTCTGCCGGGACGCTGCCGGCGAGGAGAGGGTAGCGGTAGACGGCCGGCGTGAGCCCGGCGGACCGGCCGCCGTTCGGCAGCGGGGTGTCGTACCACGTGTTCTCGCGGACGTTGTAGATGATCGCGTGGTTGCACACTTCGCTGTCACCGCGCGGGTACGCCCACCAGATTTCCCCGAACCGCGTGACCTTGAAGGCGAACACCTTCATGCGCTGGTTCATGTTCAAGTTGTCGAAGAAGTCCGCGATGTTGAGCACGTTCGGGATTTCACGAACAACACCGTTGAACGCCAGGAACCGATCCGTTCCGACCCAGTAGAATATGCCGTCGTACTCGATCACGGAGGCCGGAGACAGTATCGTCGTCTCGCTGGAGATCGTGTCGAAGGCGAACACTGTCGATCCGCCGGTGAACGACATGCGCAACAGACTGTCGGCGCTCCACAGCAGGCCCGACGGCGTGCTGCCGGGGCCGCCGCGCAAGGGCAGTCCCCGGACGATCTTCTGGCCCGTGATGTTCGCGGAGCCCGAGCCGGCGCCGGCGAAGTCGGTCGGATCGTTCGGCACGGACCACGCGACATAACCGTCGTTGCCGAAGATGATCGTGTAGGGGTGCAGCGCCAGGACGCCGCCAGTGCAGTTGCCGCCGACCGGCAGCGTGATCGGCGTCAGCGCCGTCGTTGCGAAGAGGTCACCGGAGAACAGTTTCCCGCCCTCGTCGTTGCACAGGCAGTCGGCGTTGGGCGCCACCTGGGCAATGATGAGCGGCGAACTCACGCCACCGGAGAGCTTCCCTTCGACCGCGAACTGCCAGATGTTGCGGCTGTCGCGCGTGAAACCCGACGCCGGCGTCCGGTCGGATATGACGCTGCTCGCGACGCCGCTGATCGTGAAACGCTCAAGGTAGTTAGCCGACCCTGTGTGGATATAGGTCAACTGGCTGCGCGTGTACTCCAAGAGCCCGGTGCTCGCCTCGCGCAAGAACTTGTTCGTCGACCGGTAGCCGCCGATCTTGCGCGGCAGTCCGCGCTCGAAGCGACACCAGAGGCCGTCGACGTAGGCGTCGCCTTCGAACATCGTGCCGTCCCGCTTGATGCCGGGCGGCGATATGATCCGCGTGGGGAGATACTGCTGCGAGTTGGCCATCAGGTGAACGACGCCAGCGACGCCAGGACCGTGAACGTGGCCGCGCCGGTCTTGATGACGACGTAGCTGTAGACGGCGCTGGAGTTGATCGTGCCTCCCGTAGGCGCGCCCCCGAGCCAACGAGTCGTGACGCCTACGGTCGTGCCGTCGATCTGCACCACGTTGTTGTAGTAGGCCGTGCCGCCCTGTGGGACGACGTGCGTAACCGTGACGACGTCGCCGACCGCCATGAGGCTGTCGAGCGTATTCGACCCGTCACCCCGGATGTTGAGGGTCCAGTTCGCCGCCGCGTTGGACGTGTAGACCAGCACGCTCTGCGTCAGCAGGTTGAAGTTGACCGTCCCGGTCGCGGCGGTGGCCGAGACCGTCGCCGGCTCAGACGCGTTCTTCAACGCCAGTGCGAGTTCACTCGCGCCGCCGTTGAGCGTCTGTTTCTTGGTCCACGCGCTCGCCGTGTCGGGCTTCGCGTAGTCTGTGCCCGCCACTGCGGCCGAGAACGCGGTCGCCCCGTTGCCCTTCGCCAGCCCGGTGAGCGTGGCGACGCCAGAGCCACCTTGCGCCACGCTGAGGGGCGTGGAGAGCGCCGCCAGGGACGTGATGTCGCTGTTGGCTCCGGATTGGGCGGCAGAGAGCGCCGTACGGGCCCCTGCGGCGCTGTTGGCCCCCGTACCGCCCTGCGCCACGCTGAGGGGCGTGGAGAGCGCCGTGAGCGAAGTGATGTCGCTGTTGGCCCCTGAGGCGGCCGCAGAGAGCGCCGTACGCGCCGCCAGGGCGCTCGCGGACGTGAACAGCGCGATGCCGGTCGCCGTGCCACCCAGGTTCACGAGTGCGCCGTTGGCGGTATTGGCTCCGGTGCCGCCGTCGGAGATGGCGATAGGCGTCGCGATGGAGGCCGTGTCGGCCTTGATGATGTTCGTTCCGTCGCAGTAGTAGATGCCGCGCGAGCCGCGCGGGACCGTCAGGAACGGCGCCTGGGACAGCGTGCCGATCTTGACCAGATACGAGCCACCCGTGGTCGAGTTGTCGACCCAGTACATCTGGACAGTCGACGGCAGCACGACGCTGACATCGTTGCTCAGCACACCGTTGAACTTGTAGGCGATGCGGTTCAGTTCGCTGCCGGCCAGCGTCCGCGTCGCCCCCGCGCCAGCGAGGCTGATCGTCGTGAAGTCGAAGGCGAAGATGGCCTGTTGGCCGTAGCCGACCGTGAAGAAATCGGTCCCGTCGCACATGACAAGCGCGCTGTCGGCGGGGTCCAGAACCAGGGTCGCCGCGCCGTTGATCAGGTCGCCGCCCTGCGGGTCTATGGTCAACGCGCCCCCGCCGCCGTTGCGGACAGCGATGAACCAGTTGTCGCCCGCGCTCGCGGCGGTCGGCAGCGTCAGCGTGCCGGAACCGGTAGCCTCCCAGAGGATCAGCTTCGCCCGGTCCTGAACGCCGGCGGTGTAGTTCGCGACGATGCTGGCCACCGGCGTGGCGGTCGCGAGCGTGGCGCCGATGGGCGTGAGGCCGTAACCGGCAAGCGCGGAGGCCTGCGCTTGCGACACCGACGCACCGAACTGGAACGAGCGCCAGCCGCCGTTGGCCGTGCTGTTGTCGCGCAAGTAGAGTTGCCAGACCGTTCCTGACGCCAGGGAAAGCAGGGTGTTCCCGCTCTGGTCCTTGACGGTCACGGTGTTGGGGCCGAGGTTGTTGAACAGCACGGCCGTGCCGGTGCTGACCAGCGTCGCGTCCGGCATGATGATGCTGTAGGCGCCGGTCGGCGTGACGTCGATGATCGACGCGGCGATACTGCCCGTCTGCAGCGCTTCGAGCGGCCAGATGAGGGTGGTGTCCGCCGTAAGCGCCAGGGCTAGATACGACACCTGGGCGGGGCTTACCGGGCTGCCCCCGAAGACACTGGTGAAGCCAGTCATCTAGGCCTCCTTGCGCACCGCAGAGCGGTCCAAGATTTTTGCCAAGTCCTGGCCGTTCGTCATGCCCGCCTCGCGGTCGTAGAAGCCCTGCCAGACTGGGATGCGGCTGTCGTCCTTGAGGAATGGCGTCGCCTCAAGCAGCGTGGCGTAGAGCAGGAGACGCGGCGCGTATTCGGTCAACCAGTTGGTCTGATTGGCGTCGTCGAGCAGCGGCAGAAGCTGGTAGTAGATGATCTCGACTGGGTACGCCGCGTCGGGCGTCGGCGTGATCAGCCAGTGGCTGTAATCGTAGTCGGCGTAGAACTCCGGCTCCGCCTGCTGGCTGGGGTCGGGCCAATAGTTCCGGCAGTAGCCGTACTCCCGGCCGAAGAGGGTCTTGGCGGACGAGAAGCCGGCGCCGACCGCAATGTTGAACTCGACGGTATCACGCCACCGGTCAGGCTTGTCGTAGACCGATTGGCCGGCGACGAGGGTCGTCGATACGACGTTGATGAAGCCTTGGATTTTCAGTTCTGTCGCCACGCGGCGCTCGGCCTGATTGATCAGGCGCGGTATCTGGTCGAACACAATGGCGTCGGCCGACGAGCCGCGCTCGATGTACGCGCGGATGTCAGACTGCAGCGTGTCGAAGGTGATATTGGTCGCCATGGCTCACCGTCGCTGGGACTGTGACGCCGCCGCCTTGTTCCAAGCCTCGACCGTCTTGGCGTGCAATGTAGCACAGGCGTGGTAGGATGAAACTACACCCACCTCCCAGACCAGCCGCTCGGGGTCTAGGAACGGTTCGGGCCGAGGCAGCAACCCCGGGCACGGCGCGGCGAGATTGGCGCTCAGTTCAGGGAGCGGCGTCGGAGAGCGCATCGTCGAGCACGCGCAGAGCGTCAGGATGAGGGGCGCAATCGGCAGAAGCTGTCGAGCTGTCACGGTAAATCTCCCGGATGGTTGCAGTCCTCTCGACGCGGACCTTGTCCGCCTTGGCGCGGGCGATCTCCAGTTCCCGCGAGGTCTCGTCGAAGGCCTTCTGCATGGCGGCGCGCTGCGTATCCGCGCGGGCTTGGCACTCCGCCTCGGCGGCGCGGTAGCCCTTGTCGTAGATCGTCTTCGCCAGGAAACCGGAGCCGGCCAGGAAGACGGCGAGCGCGGCGGCTCCGGCCAAGAGCTTGATCTGCAGGAGCGTCACGCCTCGTTCCTCGACAGTTCGCCGACCGCTGACACGACGACGCGGTGCCCGACATCCGGGACGCCGGGCGGCCAGCGCACGGCGACACAGCGCGCCTTGGCGATCCACGTGATGCTGACCGCATCGCCCTGGTTGCCCCCCAGAACTTGATACGCCGTCGCGTTCTCGGCGACGTAGAAGCCGACGTGGCCTCCACCCTCGCGCTCGAAGACGAGGACGGCGCCCTCCTTGGCCGACGTGGCGGTTCCCCAGGTCGCCCAGGCCTTGGCGCGCACGCTGATCGGCGGCGGCTTGAAGCCGGCCTCGGTCATGACCTCCGCGACGAACAGGCCGCACCAGGGGACGCTGTCAGCCCCGTAGACCATGCCGAGCACCTTAGAGCCGAGACCTTTGGCCCAGCGCATGATGACCGGACTGTTGCCGGGCCCCGGAACCTCGCGCACGCCGATCTTGGCGCGAGCGAGCGGCATCCACGACGTCATGCGGTCACCTCCTTGGGCTCGGTATGGTTGGTAAGACCCACGAGCGCGGCGACACCGCCCGCCAAGCCGCCGTAGAAGACGCCGAGCGCGGCGAAATCGAGGGTCTGGCCTTGCGCCAGCGCCACGAAAGGCAGCACGAGGCCGGACAGCAGCGTCGGCAGTGACGCCACGCGGCCGATAGCCCACGTCTCGCCGTCGGGGCCGGTGAACAGATCGCTGATAAGTTTCATCATGCCTGTCCTCTGAAGAACGCGAGTATACGGTCCCCAAACACCGCCCACACGGCGCCGAAACCGGCAGTTATAAGTCCGACGGCTGTGGCGGTCGCCACGCGGATATTGCTCTTTAGGATGTCGTACGCGAGCACCTTAACTTTAATTTCGTCGAGTGTCTTCTCTATGCTGGCCAACCGATCAACGACAGCTTTGAGCGTGTTCACGCATTCTTCTAGCTTATGATCATGCGTTTCCGACCGGCTCTCAAGGTCTTCGATCTGCTGTGATGCGGCGCCGAGTTCCCGATAGATGTCGTTGTGCGACACCTGTCGGCTGGAACTGCTGGCGGGTTGCCGGGCTGTCATCGTGCGGACCTCAGAAAGCGAACGTCCCGCCGGACGTGAACGTGTGGATGGTGTAGCCTCCGGACGACGTCACAGTGCCGCCCGTCGCGCGTTGCGCGCCAAGGTAGCGGATGATGACGATACCGTTCTGGCCATTCGACCCGGCTCCCGCGCCCGCACCTACGCCTCGGCCGCCGCTCCCCGGTGTACTGACAAGACCGCCGACAGAGCCACCCTGCGAGTAGGTTACGGCCGCGCCCGATATGCTGCTCGACGTGCCCGCGCCGCCCGTTCCGAAGCCGCCTTGGACGCTCGATCCGCCGCCACCGCCGCCGATGGAACTACCGCCGGCGCCCGCGTTGCCTTCCCCGACCGTGCCCGAGCCCCCAGACGACCCTCCAGCCGTAACACCGTCAAACTTGGCGCCGCCCCCGCCCCCAGAACCCCCCGCAGCGCCGTTTCCGCCACCCCCTATAGGGTTGTTCTGGCCGTAGCCGCCGAAACCGCCGCCGGTGCAGGACGCGACTGCGCCAAAAGACGACGCCTGCCCGCTAGACCCGTTGCTGCCTTGCGTCGCGCCGCCAGCACCACCGGCACCACCCAGCCCCACTGTGATGGCGTAACTGCTGCCGCGCGATACGCGCAGTGTTCCCTGGCGCAGGCCGCCCGCGCCACCCCCGCCGCTCGATGCCGTGCTGCTGGCCCCGCCACCCCCACCGCCACCAGCCGCGACAAGGTACTCGATGTCGAGGGGCGCCTCGTTGCTCCACCCGAACGCTCGCGCCGACGCCGCGCCTCTTGCCCCAAGCAGCGGCATCTCACCCGCTCCACGGCAACGGTGGCGTCACCAGCGGCGGCGTATCGAGGACCGACCAGTCTCGCCGTACGGCGTTGTCGATCTCGGTGACGTTGACGTGCGGCCAGACCCAGGCCAGCGCCAAGTCTTCCGTGATGTCGGGGTACTCCACGAAAGGCGCGTTTCCGTCGAACGGAACATCCACGGCCCCCGTGCGTTCAGCCGCCAGTGTCAGGCCGCTAGTTGACGGACCTTCGGCCCGACAGCGCCAGAACACGCGGCGCACGACGTTGCTGCGGTTCCCGTACTGGGGGAAGACCGCGAGTTCGGTGACGGACCATACGGCGGTGGGCATGCTCATGGCTGTAGCTCCGGTGGCGTCGGCCGGGCGGAGAGGAGCCCGGCCGACGCCGGCGCGCCACGCTGTGGGAAAGCCAGCAGTCGCGCCATCTCAGGAGCCCGTGAGCGGCGTGTCGGGCCGCGTGAAGCGCAGGACGATGTTCTCAGCCTCGCGAGGCGGCAGCCGGTACGAGTCGTACTGGTCGAGGTCTGCCCGGCAGACCTTCAGGCCCGGCGAATTGGGGTCGGAGTAGAGATCGTCCAGGCTCATCTTTCGCGAGCACCGGTCGCAGATGCCGATGCCGAACGTCGATTTCCCGGTGGGGTCCAGCCAGAGCGCCACGGCTACCTCGTGTACGGCGAGATGTTGGGGAGCATCGTCATCGGCGACTTGTCGCGCTCCTCGTTCTGGGCGAACGACAACGCTTCGGCCGCGTCGCGATCCAGTTGCGGGATCAGCGCCACATCCACCTCTGGTATCTCGCGCGCCATCTTTCGCGCCAGCCCGGAGACGACAGCCTCGTACCAGCGCTGCGGAACCTCGACCTCTTGTGTGAGCGTTCCGACGTCCATGATGTGCCGGTGTACCCAGGCGACCACTTGGCTTGTCGTGGCCGCCGCGTTCGGCACCGGCCAGACATGCATGACCGGGTATCGCGACGTCCGGTCGAACCAGAACTGCAACGGCCGGGGGCCGGCAAACGTCTTGTTCGGGAGCGCCGCCCACTGGTCGCGGTTCATGCGGCCCATAGTCGTTTCGCTCGGCGTGTTGCCGGTGAAAATCTGGCTGAAGGACAGCGTCCCGGACGTAGCCGTGATGCGGAAGTAGCGCGACGCCACGACCGACGTCATGTCGTACCACGACCACTCGCCGTTGACGGCCTGCGGGGCTTCGGTCTGGACCTGGGTCCAGTTGACGTTGTCGTCCGAGCGCTCGAAAACCAGCGGAACGGACGACGCGCTCCAGCGGATGCCGACAGTGCTCACGGCGGTCGCCGACCCGAAGTCGATCTTGCGGCTGGTCGAGGTGTCCGTGTTCGTGCCGGTGGCGGCCGCCAGACTGCGGAAGTTCTGGTTCAGGACGTCGACGACCCCGAGCGGCATGGTGACGGCCTCGACGCCCTCATAGAGCGGCAAGATCACCTTGGTTATGCACCAGAGCGGAATACCCTTATTGGCCAGTTCGCTGAGCAACAGATAGAGGTTGTTGCGCGCGATATCCCAGTGTTCGGCCACGATCTGCGCGGCCGGAATGCGGCACCGGCGAATAGCCGTCGTGACGAGCTTGTCGGTGTTGAAGACCGTCGTTGAGACTGTGCCGGAGAAAGCCATCTAAACTGCTCGTTGCCAGGACGGGCGGCCTGCCAGCACAGGCGGGCTTTGCGCGGTGACTATAGTCTAGCCGCCGACGCGTGTAAAACGCTGCGGTGCAGCTATCCCGGAGGCCCGAGAGGGCTCCGGTTCGCGTTCGGAGGCGCCGGTCGCAGCGTGACTTGGCCCTGCGCCGCGACGCTGGCGTTCAGCGGGTTCTGGTTCGCGTTCGACGGCGCCGGCTGCAGCGCCACAAGCGGCTGAAGCGCGACGCTATCGTCAAGAGGGTTGCCGTTCGCATCGCTGGGTATGTCGGGCCACGGGATCGGCAGATTGGGGTCCGGCCTGATCTGCAGCGCACCCAGCGTGCCGATATAGGCGTACGCCTGCAGGCCGGTGAGCGCGACGTTGATGGGCGTGCTGGCGACGACAGAACCTATGGCCCCGGACGCTTGGAAGCCCGTCACGCTGACCGACGTCGCGACGGACACGCCGCCAATAGCGCCGGTCGCCTGCAACCCCAGAACCGCGATATCGAGACCCGGCGCGACACTGCCACGAGCGCCGGTAGCCTGGAAGCCCGAGAGGGGCAAGGCGAGTGTAGGCGCCAGGGAGCCGCGCGAACCGGTCGCCTGGAAGCCGGATATCGCTACGGCCGTGTCTACGCCCAACGAGCCCCGTGAACCGGTCGCCTGGAAGCCCGAGAGCGTCACTGAGAGCGTGGGGGCCAGGGAGCCCCGTGAACCGGTCGCCTGGAAGCCTGAGAGCGCTACAGCCGTGTCGACACCGAGGACGCCGCGAGAGCCCGTCGCGGAGAAGCCTGAGAGCGCTACAGCCGTGTCGACACCGAGGGCGCCGCGAGAGCCCGTCGCCTGGAAGCCCGAGAGCGCTACAGCCGTGTCGACACCGAGGGCGCCGCGAGAGCCCGTCGCCTGGAAGCCCGAGAGCGCCAGGGAGACGGCGACGCCCAACGATCCGGCAGACGCAGTCGCCTGGAAGCCGGAGAGCGCCACCGTAACACCGGTGTCGGGCGGCAGAAGTATTTCTTCGTCGTACCAGACCCGTGGCGGGACTGTGGGATCGAACCACGTTCGCTGATCAATAAGCCCGTCGAACAGCATGCCGGTCTACCACGTGAAGACGATGCAGTACCCTGGACCTCCAGTCCCGCCATTGCCACCAACGCCGGGGTTCATACCCGCGCCACCCCCGCCGCCCCCGCCGCCTCCAGTGCCGCCGTTGCCGCCGTTGGCGCCCGCCACGGACGCGGTCACCGTAGTGCCGCCGCCGCCGCCACCGTGGCCTCCCCGGCTGGAGTTTGCGTTACCACCCGCGCTTCCGGCTGTGGGCGAGGCGCCGTCAGTCCCCACAGCCCCGCCACCGCCGCCAATATACGTTCCAGACCGGCCGCCGGCGCCCCCCGCCACGTTGGTTGGTGTAGCCGAGTGCGAACCCCCAGCCCCTCCGCCGCCGCCGCCTTTGACGCTCGATCCGCCGGCGGAGCCCGCTACTGGCGTCGCGGCGATCCCGGCTCCGCCGCCTCCTCCGGTCTCAGTGTTGATGTTGGTCGCCACCGCAACCGACCCAGACATCCCGGCGCCGCCAAGGCCGTTGGTCGCGCCCGTAGGCGCGCCGCCGGTCCCACCAGACGTGGACCCCGTACCTCCGGCCCCGCCCACACCTGCGCCGCCCCCTCCGCCAGTAGCCGCAGCGGATATGGCCCCGCCGGCCCCGCCGCCGCCGCCATAGGCCGTCAGCCAGGAGCCAAACGTAGAGTTGCCTCCGACACCGCCGTTGCTGCCCGCGCCGCCCGCAGCGCCACCTGCGCCAGAAGAGCCTCCGGCGCCAATTGTCACGGTCTCGGTGCTAGCCAAATCCGAGGCTTGGAACTCGCTGCGGACGTAGCCGCCGCCGCCACCGCCGCCCCCGCCTTTGCAGACTGTGGCCGTGGCCAGAGACCCACCGCCGCCACCGCCACCGCCCGCGCCCCAGAGTAGGACAACCACTAGCCTCGGCGTGAACGTGGTCGGCTTCGTCCAAGTGCCGCCGACACCGTTGAACACTTGGATGTCGGGATACGTGATCTGCCCCGACGACAGCACCCACTCGCCTTCGCTCGTGCGGTACACGCCCTGTTTAGACGCCAGCGTGCCTTCCCAGATCGAATACGCCGTCGTACCGTCATAGAACTCGATTTGAATGGCGCAGGAGAGCGACGCGTCGTCGTTGAAGATCGACAGGCCGGTGATGTTGCGGGTCGTGCTCGCTGCCGGGGCTGCCACCAGCGTCGTCGTCGTGGCGGCCGCAATGGCCGTCGCCGTGGAACCGGGCGTGATGCTGGAACTCGACAGGATCGGGTTCGGCGCGTCTGTCCAGTCTGCCTTGACACGCAGGTCCGCCGCCGTCGACGTAACGACGCGCAGAATGGCGGACGTGGTGTTGAGCGTCAGCATCCGTCAGGCGATCCTGATCAGGGCGTTCGCCGCGTCGTTCGTCGGCATGGTCAGGGTGAACGTACCCGCGACCACAGTCTGCGCACCGAACGCGAACACCGCCACGGCGAGCTTTCCGGTCGAGGTGTCGTTGTAAAGCAGGGCCGCATCGAAGGAGCCCGAGGACGTCAGGTTCGGCCAGCTTACCGACGCGCTCGGCGTCCAGATAGCCGTCGTGCCGGACGCGCTCGGCGCGTTGGCGTTGGTGACCGCGTTGCCGCCGGCTGTGTAGTTGCCGGTCGCCGCCAGTTCTCCGGTCGTGGAGTAGGCCGTCGTGGCCGCGCCGAGGGACGCCGAAGCCAGGAACAGCGCCATCTTGAAGCTGTCCTTGGTCGTGACCGTTCGGACAGCGTTGGCCGCCTGCGCCCCGAAGGCGTGACTGCCGTTCAAGAGTTCCGTCTTGAACGAGGTGCACATAGCGGCGGAGTTGGCCATCGGAGACTACCTACGAAAAGAGGGCCTGAACGCCGTCAGCGAACACGCCACGTTTAAGGTGGACGTGGACCGACCGGTGGACGAGTTCGCCCTTCAGCCAGTATTCGGTCCACGAGACGATCTCGTTCTCATTCTCGTCTACGCCCTCCCGGTGCTCCAGCCAGCTTCTCGGCAGCGGGCCCAGGGTGGTCGTGACGGTGTCGCTGAGTGCAGTCATCTTTCCCTCACCGCGTCTTGTTCATGGGCGGCCGAGGCCCCGGCTTTCGGGGCGGCTCTCCGGCCTTGTAGGACTTGAAGGTGTGGCCGCTGGCAGCGGCGCCCTTAAGCCCGGGGCCTCTCGCTCCCGGGCCGCAGGTGTAGGTCGTCTTGCTGGTGTCCTTGAACCCCTTCACCCCGACCTCCTAGCCGATGGCCGCGACCACGACGCCACCGTACGCGGCTCCCCGAATGAGTTCAAGAAACGCGTTCTCTCCGCTGACGTCCTCGCCCGGGCCGGCGTGATCGACCTGAGAGGCCAGCCACACCGCCAGCGCCGTCGCGAAGGCGGTGAAGACGAACATCCCGAGGGCGACGGTCTTCCAGTCGCCGCCAGCCCAGAACGCCATGAGCGCGGCGCCCGGCGCGGAGAAGCTGTGGCGCACGAAGGTCGCCACGATGCCGCCCAACGAACGCGGCGTGGCCGACGATCCGGGGACGACCTTCCACGCCGGCGTGCGCCAGATGGCCCAGGCGAGCGGCAGGAGCGCGCCCAGCAGCCCCAGCGTGAGGTAGCCGCCTAGCGCTAGCAGGACCAGCACGGGGCCCTTCCACGGCAGCTTGGCGGCCCAGGGCGGCCGGTCCATGCCGAAGGCGCGGTCAGCGGCGGCGTAGAGCGGGATGAGCGCGAGCGCCCACGGCATGCCTAGGCTTTCCATGTCAGCACGGATCGACGACGGCGGGCCACTGCAGATGAGCAGCCACGGTGTTGCACGAACGGGTGATACCGGCGCCGCCCGCGAAGATACTGCTCTGCCAACGGGTCTCGGTCGACCACGTCGAAACGGTGTTTGACCGGACGACACTCGCCTGCGCCGTGGTGTCGAGGCTGACACCTCGCACCTGACCCGCCTCGACGGTGTTGCCCTCGATAGTGATGTTCGCGAGGTAGGCCGCGCCCGGGTTCTGCACAAAGATGCCTTGCGCGTACTGACCCGAGCATTTGTTGTAGCGGATCACGATGCCGGTCGTGGGGCCTAGACCGGCCGAGGTGAACACCTGAATACAGTCTGGGTGGTCGCCATAATTCGGGGCCGCGAAGTTCTTCGCGTCGTTGCCCTCGACGCGGACGCGCTGGGCATTGGCGACGTTGATGGCGTCGGAGATCGTGCCGACGAAGCGGTTGCCGACGATCTGACCGTCGTCGACGCCGGCGAAGCCGACGCCCTTCCACGTCCCGACGAAGTCGACGTTCTCGATGCGGATGCGTTGGCTGCGCACGCCCGCATAGCTGCCGATCAGGATGTTCGCCTGCTGCGAGACGCCCGGCCCGGCGACGCGGGTGTTCTGGACGGCGATGTCCTGCGCCGCGAGCGTGCTGAGGTATCCCCACTCCCCAGCCCCGGTGAAAGTGAGCTTCTTCGGCCGCACCCAGGCCGCAGCCATGCCCGAGCGCACGCCCGCGTTGACACGCACCGTCAGCGGGCATGCAGGCGAGACGTTGTCGATGCGAGGCAGCGTAAAGCTGGACGCGATCACCAATTCGTTCGGGGCGCCGGTCGGATCGCAGACGCTGAGCGCGGCGATGTCGGCCTTCACGCTGAGCGGGGTGGCGACGCGGACGGCTGCGTGAGCCGGGAGCGCCAAGGCGCCCGCCAGCACCAGTAGCGCGCAGATCAGGTTACGCATTGCTGTCTCTCCTTGCGGCGAAAGACGTGGAGTTGGGACGCGCCCTTTCGCCCTGGCGGTATCCCCACGACCTCTACGAGGTCGAAAGCCTCAAGGTCGTCGCCGAAGAACATGCGATTGAGATCGCCGACGATGACAACCGTGTCACGCTCGCGAGCCTGCAGCCACGTCCGTGCCGTGTATCCGTCGGGCGGCCACACCATAAGCAACGCGCCCTCTTCATCGGCCGCGTCTATGTGGTCACCGCGCGCAACGCCCGCGCCGTCGGGCTGTATGTCGTAGGCGCGGACGCGCAGCCCGGCGGCGCGCAGCGCTGACGCCCACGCCCCGTCGCCAGCACCCACCTCTATGACTGTGTCGGCGTGGCGCTGGATGGCCTCAACGGCGTCCGGGGTGACGGGCGCCAGCATCAGTACGGGTTCCCGTTCGGGTCTCGCCAGCCTTGCGAGTTCAGGTCCAGCGGACCGCCGGCCTTGGCTTTGTAGCGGTCGACCCAAGTTTGGTAAGGCACGCGGTCGCCGTCTTGCGCCGGCGGCGCGGCGAACAGATCGGCATAAGCATTGGGGCTGGGCGTCGACCGGCGGATGCCGATGAGGTTGTTCACGATGGTCGGCGTCGTGCCCGCGCTGATAGCGTTGGCGTCCGCGATCACGTTGTCCTGAACAGTACAGTTCGTCGAGTTTGTAAGACGAACGCGGGGAACTTGCCCCGTTTCCAACAAATCACCCGCCAGAAGCGTGTTGTTCTCGACGGTGGCGCTTATCAAGCCGTCCAACTGTACGGCGTTCGTCCAACCGCCAACATAGAAATTACCCTTCACCAACAAATTGGTCATGGTTGATGTACCCATGCTCGAATTGAAGATGAACTGCGAGCCGGTATAGCCCGAAAGCGCTATGCCGATATTGTTGGTGATCTGGCCGCCCGCCAGCGACGTCGGCGTCGTGGGCGTGTTCCAGTTAAGCTGGATGCAGTCCGGGTGGCCGCCAACCGGGTACGGGCCAATGAAGACGATGTTGCGATCAATGTAAACTTGGTAGCAGGATGACAGCTTGATGCTGTCTTCGTAAAAGAAACCCTGGAACACGTTGCGAGCGACACACTGGTCGAGGCCCTTCGGAACCCAGCCCGAGGGCAAGCCACCGCTCGTTAACACCACGCCCGACATGCCGCCGGTGAAGTAGCTGTCCACAGCGATCAGACGCGTGTTGGCGCGGTCCGAGATGATGTAGACGCAGTTCATGGTGTTGTTGGCGTTGACCGCCGCCGTGGCGCGCTGCGGGTCGAACGCGCACTCGCGCACCTGAATGTCCGTGTACAGCGTGCCCGCCGTCGAGAACTCGACGGCGCCCATCGCCGCAGCCGAACTGGCCGTCAGCGCCGTGGCGAACGTCAAGCGGTTCAGGGTCGGACGCAGCGCCTTGAAGTAGCAGTGGCGGAAGGCAATCTTGGAGGTGCTCCAGGCCTGACGGCCCCACGTCGTGTTCGCCGGGTCTTCCATGCAGACCGTGAAGAACGACCCGTCGAGATAGTCAGGCGCGGTCCCGCCGACAGTGCCGCTGATCGTGGACGTGGCGATGGGAGGCACGACGCCGTTCGTCGTGCTGCCCAGGTCGACGGTGCCCACGTGGACCCCGTCGTCGTACGGCGGGTTGTAGTCGGCCTTGCGCAGAAGCATGAACTGCCCGACGGCCGGCGAGCCGCCGTTCATCATCCGCGTGATCTGGTTGAACTGCCCCGGCGCCACCGTCTCGTTGGTGATGGTGTATCCCGCCGGGTATCGCGCCGACGGCACCGTCGTGGTGCCGTTGCAGCGCGGCCATTCGGTGATGCAGAACGTGTTGGCGAGATCGATGGTCAGCGCCGGCAGCGTGTAGGCGACGCCCTGGCTGTCGTAGTTGTCGACCTGGGGCAGCGTGTAGTTGCCCGAGCACAGGACGGTGAGCGTCTGCTCCTGGCCCGTCCAGTTCGTGCGCGCGATGGCGTCGGCTTCGGTCGGGTACTCGCGGACTTTGATGGTGTAGGACGCATTGAGCGCCGGGGGCGCCGTGTACGTCGTCGTGCAGTTGCCCGTGATGACGAGCTTGTTCTCGCGGTTCACGCGGAACGGCGCGGCCGTGGTGGGCGACGGGAGCGTCGCGCCTCCGGCCGACGAGCCGTAGGGGTTCGACGTGATCAGGTTGCCGTCAATGGAATAGACCTGCAGCCACAGGACGCCCGTGTAGCTTAGCTCGGCCCCACCGTAGCCCTGCGCCGTCTTGGCGCCCCACCGAACTGTCAGCGTCGGGGCCAGGGTCGTGTTGCTACTCACGCCGCCGGTGAGCCCGGGCCACTTGTTCGTGAGCCCCGCCATGGACGACGCCTCAACGAGGCCGGGAACTCCGCTGAACAGGCCCGGCGAGCCGTTATTCAGCCCCGGCATGTCAGGACTTACCGAGGCCCGACTGAATGACCGTCAGCGCGACGGAGCCGGCGCCGGCCGTAAGGTTAACCCGCACGGCGAAGGGGATGTAGGCGTAGTTGCCTTGCCGGTCGACGGTCTGACCCACGAGGTTGCTGTCCGGGTGGTCCAGCCAGATCGGTGTGATCGTCGGGTCGAAGACGTTGTCGAGCGTCTGCTGGATGCTGTAGGTCGCCACGCCGGTGACGTCCGCCTGCAGCGAGACCTCCGGCCGGCCGTTGACGTCGAGCACGATGGCTTGGCTCGCCCCGACTGAGGATTGAACGACACGAATTGGGCGCATGCCAATCTCCAAGAGCGTCGACGCTGCCAGCGGGGTGGCGCTGGCAGCGTGACTGTATCACCGCTCTTTCGCGGCGAACACCCAGTCGACGGTCATGGTCTTGGCGACCGCTTCGCCGTTCTGGATGGCGAACGACAGCGTCGTGACCGTGTCCGGCAGGTAGGACGATGAGGCGTCCAGCGAGCCCAGGACCGTGCCGTTGATCGCGTAGTACACGGTGGCCACGCCGTCGTAGAAGAAGGCGAAGGTCATGTACGTGTCGGTGACCATGGACGCGATGGACGAGGCCGTGATCGACCCCGTGGGCGCGTCCTTGCGGCAGATGAAGTTGATCGTCGCCGCGCCGTCGGACTTCAGGAAGTAGACGCCATCAGTGACGTCGAGCGGGGTGGTGTCCACGACCTGCAGCCCGACGACCATGTCGGATTGCACGGCGTCACTGACCTTGAGACGTGCGGAGAAGAAGGTCTTCTTGCCCGCCTCGAAGGTGAACGCCGCCGGCGTCTTCTGCAGCGCGATGAGATCGTCATCGGCCGCAGTGTTGGTCAGGAGCAGGAGGCCCCCGTCACCGGCCGTGAGGGCCTGGGTGGCCGCCACTTGGGTTTCGGTGACGACCCAGTCCGACGCGGTGTAGACGTTGAAGTCGTTGAAGTAGGTGTGGAACTTGGTGACGTCGGGGACCGACATATCGGCGAACGGCGCGTTGGCTGCCGCGTTCGTTACGCCGTTCGGGAACCGGGTCACCTCAGGAATGCCTAGAGGCATGTCTCAGGTCTCCTCAATGGAGGACCGGGGGCTTTCGCCCCCGGCCCGGTGATCAGATGCCGGCGGTCCCGTACAGCGCGCGGGGGTCGGTCCAGCCGAACACGTAGCGCTCGGTGGACTTGTACCGCATGCTGTCAGTCTCGAAGTCACCCTCCATGGATTTCTCCAGGCCGCGACGCTTGGCGAGCTTGAGGCCCTCCGGCGCGTCGGTCTGGACCCACCACGCCGTGGTCGACGTGACACGGGCGAGGTTCGCCTGACCCTCGGACAGCAGCCCCATCGACTTGACGGGATTGATGTCGTTGTTCGCGGTCCCGGTGCGGAGCGCCGAGTTCAGCAGCACCTCCGCCTGGAACACGTTCGACGGGCCGGTGACGATCTTCTTCGGGTTCAACCGAATGCGCTTACCGTTGTTGTCGACCGCGTTCCTGATCTGGATCAGGATTTGCTCCAGCGAGGTCTGCGAGAGCGCCGCAGCGGTGCTGAGGACATTCGAGAACGTGCCGCCCGAGATCGGGTGGCTGGCGTTCACGAGCGACACACCGTCGCCGCCGAGGTACGAGCCGTTGAAAGCCCGGTTCAGGATGTTGGCGCCCAGGGTCTCCTTGGTCTCGATCATGGACTGAGCGAGGTGGCGGGAGAAGGTGGAGGCCATCCGGATGTGGTCGCCGTCCTCCACGAGCACCTTCGTGAGCGCGAAGGCGAGGCCGTACACCTTGTAGATGTAGCGGGCCAGGAAGAGGACGCCACCCGACTGGTAGGTGACCGGGGTGCCGTCAGGAAGTTCCGGCGCCGCACCGAACCCGTACAGGACGGGCTCCTCGTGGTAGTTGCGCGGCGTGCCGGTGAACTCCCGGAACACCTGCGACCACTCGTCGGTGCGCTGGTCGTAGATGCCGTTGAACTCCTCGTTGAGGATCGGCTCGACGATGGACCGGAAGTCCGTTGAACGCATGGGGTTTGCCATAGTTCAGGGCTCCCTTAGAACTGAGCCACGTCGGCAACCATCTGGTGTTCGCTGATGCGAACGCGGACAACCACATAGCTGTCCCCCCAGGCGTTATCGACGTTGGGCGTGATGTTGACGATCTGCAGACTGGCGTTCGCCGCGACCGAGGCGACGTCGAGCATTTGCGTCGACAGGCCCGTGGTCGAGCTACCAGATGCGGCGGTGAAGTCGTACTGGTTGCCGATGTTCAGCAGGTTCACGGCAGCGTTCGTCTGGATGTCGTACATGATCAGGGAATCACGCGTGACATAGGCGACGATGTCGGTGCCGACGGTGTTGGCCGTCCAGCGGTTGGACACGCGGCGGCGTCCCTCGCTGTCCGTCCATTCGACGCCCTGGAAGGTGCCGATGAACCGGGCGCCGACAGCAGCGGCGGTGATCGTCCCGTCAGCCGCGATGGCGACGGGCTGGTTCTGGTAGATGTCCGTGTTGTAGGCCGACGCGATGGTCATGGCCACCGGGTGGATGATGCCACTCGAATGGTTGACCGGACGCAGGCCAAACGGAGCGGAAACGGAAGGCATGAGCCTTACCTCTCAGTTTCGCGTTGCAGGGCGCGCTTAGTCGAAACGACCTCGCGCGGGCTGATTGCGACCCAGTTCCCGCGTCCCTTCCTCCTCGATAAGCTGCATCTTGTGCTGTGCCGCCTGCTCTCGGAGCATGTCGGCGACCTCTTGAAGACGCTGCTCCTCTCGCGCCGGCGCGTCGTGATGCACCTCCTGCATGAAGCTCTCGTACAACGAGAGCGGCAGCTTGAAGGCGATCATTTCGTTGACGCCCACGCAACCAGCCCATTCGCCGGTCTGCACGCTGGCATACTCGAAGCCGGGGATTTCCGAGGCCTTGAGCGGTTCGTAGCCGAGCATGATCCGACGGTGGATGGGATCGCGCGAATTGGTCGTCGTCAGCCAGCACAAGTGGTAGCCGGGGATTTGGGGTAGATCGGGAAGTGCGTCGTTGAACAGTTGCTTGCGGAACATCTCCAGCCGGTCAGCTTCCGTAAGAACGCGATCTTCCGTCACCTGACGATCCTGGGCCTCTCTGCTGTCAGTAGCCCGTCTGTCGTCAGTGGCGGCTCGCGATCCGCGACCAGCTTCTATCCCACGTTTCAGGCGTTCGTCCATGTCACTCATAGGCTGCACTCCTTTCAGCGCGCCGAATTGTTGAGGTCATAGTCGCGATACGCCTTCAGATACTTCTGGCGCTTTACAGGATCGTCCCACGCGCCAGCCTCTACCATGGCACGCTTTCGTTCCGGTGTCACGACGACTTGTTTGCGGGTCGATGCCGGCGCGTGTTCGCGCGGAACGCCAATAGGCGGCGCGCGTCTACGCGGCGGATCGTCATCCGTATCTTTCTCTCTACTGGGTCGCCGGCTCGGGCCCGACAAGCGAGCCTTCACGCGGTCCGTGAGTTCTTCCCAATAGTCGCGGGAGGCGGGGTCGAAGCCCTCCTGCACGAGCACGCGGTCGATGGCGTTGACGATAGCGCTGTCCTCGTCGCCGCCGCTCGGGTCGTACCAGCTATTGGCGCGCATCCACTGCTCGCCGAAGTTCTGGACGCGCGGATCGATAGACGCCCGCGTGTTGCGCTCTTCCGGCTCCTCGCGCGCCTTCGTGACCCGCGCCTTGATGACGCTGTAGCCGTCGAGCTTGCGGCGGATTTCGTCGCGCACATCGATGGCGGCCGCGACATCGGCGCCGTTGCCCGCTTCCACCGCCTTGGCGATGATCGCGTTGGCGCGACGCATGTCCGCCTCTGCCTCGGAGATGCGGCGGTCGATCTCGTTCTCGTTCTGCGCGAGCGTGGAGCCCTCCAGCGCCGCCAGACGCTGCGCCAGAAGCTGGTTCTCGCGCTGCACCTGGGTCAGTTGCGCCAGGGTGCGGTCGCGGGCCTCGCGCTGCTTGCGGCGCCGCTTGAGCCGCTTGGACTTGGTCGAGGCCTCGATGTCCTCGTCGGACGCCTCGCGGTCGTCGCCGAGGCGTTCGTCCTCGTCGTCATCCTCGTCCTCTTCGGCGTCCGAGGGCGCGGGGTCGGCCTTGGCGTCCTCGGCCGGCGGCTCCTCGGCGATCTCGGCGATCTCGGGGATGTTCTCGTCTTCGGTCTCGATGATTTCGAGTTCGTCTTCTGTGTTGCCAGACACGGCTTTTCCTTTCTGCGGTAGCCATGAACTAGAGGTAGGCCTTGATCTCGCGCGGATCGCCAGTCGCGCCCGCGATGATGTCGAGGTCGTTGAAGATGACGAAGATAGCCTCGTCTTTGTCGTCCGACGTCTTACGCGTCCACCGGTCGCCGCCGTACTTGGGCACGCGGACGAAATCTCCGACGTGGAACCACGCGCCTTCCGGCCACGGCTCGCCCGTGCTGCGGTTGTGGAACGCCAGGACGCCGATGTCGATCACCTTGGCGATCTGAGTATTGTAGTGCTCAGTCTCGCGTACATCGTCGGTGAGAATGATGCCGCCCGCCGTTTTCTTCTTGGGCGTCCTGATCTGAAGCAGAACTCGCGTGCCGAACGGTTTGAAACCAGGGTCGGCCGGCGGGAACGCCTCGTCGATGTCGTCGTAGTTATACGACACCATGTTAGCCAAAGTCTTCATATCCTCTCCTGTATGCTTACCAGTGCTTCTTTTTCTCTTCGTCTCCCCGAAGGACTTTCTCCACGGCTTCCTCCGCCATGGCGAGGCCCCGCATGACGCCAGCCGCATGGCCGTAGTCGAAGGCGTCGCGACCGGACGGCTGGCGCAGCGCGCTGACCGCCCAGTCCGTCTGCAGACGCTTGATTTCGGCCAGGACGGCGCCGATCACGCGCCGGCCGTCTTCTTGCCGGCCGGCTTGGCGGCGGAAGGCGTCTGCCCCATCGCCAGCTTCTTGTGCAGCGGCATGTCGCCCTTCACGGGCTGGCTCGGTTTCTTGTCGGCCATGTCAGGTCTCCGGATTGCCAGGGCTGTCGGGAACCTCGGCCGGCTCCTGGGGCTCCGGCGGGGGTGGCGGGGGCGGCGTCTGACCCATGGTCAGCAGCTTGGCGCGTTCGGTCGACGCGATCTCTTCCGGGGTGGGCTTGCCCATCGTTAGCCTCCTACTGGTCCATGGGATTGGGGTTGATGCCGGTGCCGTTCTCGACACCGATCCGTTCGCCGGTCGCGGCCTCCACCAGGGCGAGGTCGCGCGCGGTGTTGTTGTCCTCGGTGTTCATGGCCATGCGCGCCTGCAGGTCGGCGCGGGCGCGCTCGTCCTCTCGGTCCTGCTTCATGGTCTCGATCTGCGCCTTCAGTTGCGCGTTCTCGCGCTCCAGCGTCAGCTTCGCCTCGTCCGCCTGGGCGTCGACGGCGAGCTTCTGCTGCTCGATCTGCAGGCGCGTCTGGTCGGTCTGGTTCTTCGCCTGATCGGCCGCGCTGCGGCGCTGCGTCTCGGCCATGGACGCGGCCAGCGCCGGGTCTTGCGGCATCGCCTGCTGCTGCATGGCTTGGACCTGCTGCATGACCTGGGCCAGCATCGGGGTCATCTGGCCGAAGATTTCCGGCGTGCTGCCCAGGACGTCGAGGCTGATCTCGCTGAGCATCCGGTCGAAAGCCTGCTTCTCGTCGCTGTGCTTGTTGTCGCGCAGCGCGTCGGCGAGGTCGTCGCCAATCAGCTTGGAGCCCGCCTCGAAGACCGTCGCCGCGTACCAGAGCGCGATGTGCTCGCGCAGGTGGCTGACGATGGCCGGCAGGAACGTGTTCTGGAACACGGGCGACGCGCCGAACACCGGGCTCTGCAGGAAGGCCAGATGCGTCTGGATGTGCGCCATGTGGTCCTGCTCGGGGAACGCCACGATGGGGCGGCCGAGCGCGGCGGAGACGTTCTCGTTGACCGCGTTCTGCTCGCGCGGCTCGACCGGCGGCACGAGCAGCGCCTTGGCGTCGGGAACCTTGAGGGTCTCCAGCAGGCGCTCCTCGACCTTCCGCTGGTCGTAGAGTTGCGGCAGCACCGCGCTGCGCGCCGTGATCGCCTGGACCTGGGCAAAGCGCTGCGCCTCGCTGAAGATGTTCGGGTCGCTCACAGGCGCGACCGACATCGGCCCCTGGAAGTCCTTGCGCTTGGCCAGCGCCTCGCCGACCTCGGCCTTGATGTTGGCGTCGTCGAGGTAGGTCGCGTTCAGCCGATGGAGCACCATCAGCAGCCGCTCCATGGCGAAGTGCAGCCGCGTGTGGATGGCGCTGAACACGACCATGCCCTGCTCGATGCGGGCGAGCGTCGTGCCGACGGGCGCGTTCGGGTTGGTGTCGGCCGCGTCCTCCAGGGCCGTCCGCACGACGCCCTTGGCGGCGTCGACGACGAAGCCCAGAAGTTGGAACAGCGTCGCGTTCGGCCCGGCGTACGGGAACGGCATGATCAGCTTGCGGATGTCGTCGGTGGCGAGGCCGCCCTCGATCTCCGCGATCTCGCCGGGCTGCGTCGTGATCGACTGGCCGCCCGACGAGCCGCCCTTCAGTTTCACGGCGCTGGGCGAGTTCGCGATGTGGGCGCTGTCCAGCAGCGCGCGCAGGGCTCCCGTGGCCGCAGCCGACAGGCCGCCGATCATCTGCACCATGCCGATGGCGTACGCGCCGCGCCACGGGATGAACGGCCACTCTATGACCCAGATCAGTTCTTCGCGGTTCTCGTCTTCCTCGTCCCAGTTGCGGTAGAGACCGAGCACCTTGTTCGACGTCTTGTCGACGCTGACGATGTAGGGCGCCGGGCCCTCGTCCGCGCCGTCCACCTCGATGGTCGCGTAGACCTCGTAGACCGTGCGCAGGCCGTCTTCGTTGTAGGCGGTGGATGTGCGGCCTTCGATGGCGTCGTTCGCCTTGGCGGCCGCCGTCGGCTCCGGCTCCATCGACGAGGCGATGAGGTCGACGTCGCGATACATTCCCGAGGCGACGCGCTCCTCGTATTCGGCCTGGGTGATGTACTGGACGTGGGTCTTGCGGCCGGCCGTGTAGAAGTTCGTCGCCGCATACGGGATGAGCATGTCGTCGATGGCGATGAAAGCGAACTGCGGCCGGTTGCGCTTCTTGTCCCACGTAACCTTGAGATACTGCGCCCCGCCCATCGGCAACTGGGTGAGAAGCTGCTCCAGTTCCGACCGGAACTCGGGCGCCTGCTTGGTCAACTGCCAGTTCATCAGCGCCGTCTTGCGGCGGCCGAGTTCTATCTTGTCCTGAGTCGGCTCGCCGATGACGTCCGGCTTCACTGGACCGCCGGGCGGCATCAGTTCCTTGATGGCGCGGGCGGCGAAGTCGACGCACACCTCGGTCAGGACCGGGTGAACGGTCTTGGTGGCGCCCTCGAAGTCCGCCCCTCCCGGCGCCTCGTCGCCCATGCCCGTGCGCCGCAGGCCCTCGGCGTACTGGTCGTCGCGCTTCTTGCGCGCCTCGGTGTCGCGAGAGATCAGTTCGGTAAGGGTGAGCGCGACCCGGTTAAGCGTGATCTCCGGCAGGGTTTCGGCGAGGTTGGCGTAGAACTCGCCTTCACCTTCGAGGTCTTCGTCCTCGTCGAGAGTGACAATCGCCCCGCCGTCCGGCGTATCGATGACGTCGTCATCATCCTCGACGTCGACAACTTCGGTTTCGTCCGCCTCGCCGTCTTCGAGGTCGAGTTCGTCGTCGTCCACGATCTACCTCGCGTAAGGGTTGCCGCGCCGCTTTGGTGGGGGCGGAGGCTCAGAGCGTGGGCCCTTCGATACACCGTCAAGCATGTTCTTGTCCATGAACAGTCGAAGCGCCTGCGTCGTGCTGTCGACGAAGTCGTCGTGCTCGCCGTTCTTCGCCCCGGTGAACGAACACAACTGGCTCACCATCTCGTCCGCCCACGAGACGTGTTGCCCGCTGATCTTCCCGCTCTCCGGAAGCCACACGAGACCGTTCTTGATCACCTGACTGACGATGTGCAGGCGCGTCAACTTGTCCGCCTTCCCCGGATTGTAGCCGTAGGTGAGGATGTTCTTGCGCTCAAGTGACTGGCGCAAGCTGATGCCGCTGCCCTTGTCTTCGATCAACACCAACTCGACCTTGCGGCCCGACAGCAGCGGCTTGTCGCTGCCGAACTTCGGCCGGATCAGGGCGCGATCCTTGTCGTCGCCGTAGGTGTACTGCAGTTCCTTGGTGACGCGGTCGATGAGGTCGGGCAGCCCGAGCCGGTCCTGCCAGCAATCGAGCAGCATGACGCACCGCTGGTTTTCGTGGCGGAAGACCGCCCACACGGTGCAGGCGCTGAAGTCGGGATCGCCCGTCTTGCGGTCGACGGTCGCCTCGGTGAACGCCGTGTCGAGCGACATGACGATCCACTCAAGCTCGGGCAGCGGCTTGCCGTGGGGCCACAGCTTGAACCACGAGCGGCGGACGATGCCCGCCTCCTCCGGGTCGATAAGCTCACCCAGAAGCTCCTGGCGGCCAATGACCGTGCCCTCGTACTTGACCAGTTCGTCGTAGAAGGACTTGGGCAGGTTGGCCTTGTTGTCGTAGGTCGAGCCTCGCGTCACGACGCGGCCGGGCTGCGGCTTGATGAGGTCGCGCACCAGGGCGATAGGCTTGGGCGTCGTGGTCCAGAGCACCTTGGGCATGGGGCCCAGGCGCAGGCCGAACATCATCATGTCCCACGTCTCGCGGGGGTACAGCCACGCCGCCAACTCGTCGCCCCAGACGCGGGCGTGCTGCGGACCGCGCAGGCGTTCGTAGGCGTCCGACCCGAAGCCCCGTATCGACGCGCCGTTGGTCAGGACCAGCACGCGGTCGCTGGAGTTGTAGTGCTTGACGTGCTCCGGCGGGATGACGTTGAGCAGGCCGGCCGGCCCCTCGAAGCACGTGAACCGGACGTCGTTGAGGGTCGGCGCAATGACCGCCGAGGGCAGCGCCTGGGGATCGTCGAAGGTGTCGCGGCCTAGCCACTCGGCGCCCACGCGGGTCTTGCCGAAGCCCCGGCCGGCCATGACACCCCACTGCGTCCACTCTTCGGCCGGCGGCAGTTGCTCGGGGCGCGCGGTCGCGAGCCAGGACAGACGCCAGTCGAGGTCCGCGAGTTCCTGCGGGGTCAGGGCCAGCAGTTCCTCCGCCGTGACCGGCGCGGCGATCATCTCGTCACGATATCCTGGCGCAGCGCCTCGGCGGCGAACATGACCGTGGCGCGACTGAGATCGTGGCTCACACCGTAGGTCGCCCACCCCGTCTCGACCGGCTGGTCGATGCCGCCAATGACGAACACCAGGGCGTCCGGCATGACGCCCTCGTGCTCGACATAACCATCGAGCATGGTAGCGACGGCGTCGAGCAGTTGGGCCTTGCGCACCGCGTAGCCGTCGGGCGCCTCGATCTGGTTGAACGAGACCACGCTGGTCATTCCGCGTCCTTCGCCCCGAGCTTGCCGGCGTTGGCCAGGATGCGCTCGACGAGGCTCTTGGCGCGGTCCTCGACGACCACCGGGCCGCCATCCGCGCCGGTGTGCTCGGTGCGCGTGGTGTCGATCCAGTCCTTGCGGAACCGGGCCGTCATGTTCTTGGTCCAGATGGCCGGGTTCAGTTCGCCCGTGACCGCCCCCTGACGACCCGTGCGCTCCCACCAAGACTGGCAAAGTACTCGCGCCGTCTGTAGCGCCGCAGAAAATTCTGGGTGCTGTGCAGGCCAGTCAGTCTCGACCGTCGTGCGAGAAACGCCGAAGTATCCGGCCATCTCGACGGTGCTGCAACCTTCGGCGCCCATGCGAATAACAGCTTCGCAGAACTCGGGATCGTAGAGCGTCGGGCGGCCCACCTTGTAGATGGTTGGGAAGGGCTCCGCGAAGGTCTTCATCATCTCCACGCGCGCCGGCGAGGGCACGTACTTGGAGGGTTTGCGCTTGGGGGGACGAGCAACGCGAGGGATGCTCCGGTCTGTCTTGGGCGTAGCCATGGTCCTGGCCTCGATCACTGTCGGCCGGAAAATGACGGCCACGCTTGGAAAACGCAAGAGTGGGGTTGACAGCGGGCAAAACGCCCTCTATATAGGAGACCAGACACGCCAGTCACGGAGCCCGAGCCATGTGCCAAGCCTGCCGCAACCCCGCCCACGACCCGCGCCTCCGCTCGCGGGGTGTCGTGGCTGCCGCCGCCCGCACCGCGCTGACAGCCGGGGCCGCCCCGGCGCCCAAGTCCTGGGACGAGCAGTACCCGGCCGAATACGGCTGGCTCGTGGCCAAGGCGCCCAAGTCCGGCTTCGCCGCCTCGCTGCTGTCGGGTCTCAAGCGCTACGGTTCGTTGACGCCGAAGCAACTCGAAGCCGTCCAGCGGATCGTCCGCGAGGACGCCGAGCGCGCGGCGGCCCCCAAGCCGGCGGGCGTCGCCATCGACGTGTCCAAGATCGCCACCGCCCTGCAGACCGCGCGCCAGCACATCCTGTATCCGAAGCTGCGCCTCGCCGGGTTCATCTTCTCCCTGGCGGGCGCGAACAGCGTCAACGCCGGCGCCGTCTACGTCAAGTCCGACAGCGACGTGTACCTCGGCAAGATCGTCACCGCCGACAGCGGACCCCGCTTCTTCAAGAGCCGCGACTGCACACCCGAGGTCGAGGCCCAGGTCATCGCGGCCGCCGCCGACCCGGAAGCCGCCGCCGTCGCCTACGGCAAGGCCTACGGCATCTGCGCCTGCTGCGGCCGCACCCTCACCAACCCGGAGAGCATCGCCCGGGGCATCGGCCCCATCTGCGCCGACCGCTTCGGTTGGTAGCCGCGACCGTCGCACCCTCCCGCCGATTAATAGTCGGCGGGAGGGTTGACACCGGGCAAAATGCCCTCTATAAAGTGAAGACCGCAACGGAGGCCACGCCATGAAGTCCGCCGAACTCTTCGCCCAGATCACCGACCGCATCGCCGCCCAGATCGACGCCGGCGTCGCGCCCTGGCGCAAGCCCTGGACCGCCACGTCCGGCGGCCCGCCGCGCAACCTCTCGGGCCGCGTCTACCGGGGCGCCAACAGCTTCTGGCTCGCGCTCGCCGCCGACGCCTACGGCTACGGCTACGCATCGCCCGTGTGGCTGACCTTCAACCAAGCCAAGGCCGCCGGCGGCTCCGTCCGCAAGGGCGAGAAGGGTCAGTTCGTCTTCTTCTGGAGTTTCTCCGAGAAGGTCGACGAGGAGACCGGCAGGCCCAAGAAGGTCGTCTGGGCCAAGGTCTACACCGTCTTCAACATCGCCCAGTGCGACGGCGTCACGATCCCCGACGCCCCCGTCCGCACCGAGATCGAACGCCACGCCGGGGCCGACGCGATCATCGCCGCCACGGGCGCGACGATCCGCCACGGCGGCGACCGGGCCTTCTACCATCCGTCCTCCGACGTCGTCTGCGTGCCGCGCGCCGAGAACTTCAAGGACCGCGACGCCTACTACGCGATCGTGTTCCACGAGATCGGCCACTGGACCGGGGCCAAGACCCGCCTCGACCGCGAGTTCGGCAAGCGCTTCGGCGACGACGCCTACGCCTTCGAGGAACTGGTCGCCGAACTGACGGCCGCCTTCGTCTGCGGCGCGGTGGGCATCTCCAACCCCGACCGCGAGGACCACGCCGCCTACCTCGGCCAATGGTCGCGCATCCTGAAGTCTGACCCCAAGGCCTTCATCACCGCCGCCGGCAAGGCCCAGGCCGCCGCCGATTTCATCCTGTCGGCCGGGGCCCGGGAAGACGCCGAGCCCCTTGCGAAGGCGACCTAGCGCCGCCGACACAGAAATATGCAAGCAATCACTTGCATAATAGGGCGAAATGCCCTATATAGAGGAGGTCGGCGCTGACGCGCCCCACGCCAAGGAGCACCACCCATGACCGCCACCGCCAAGATCATCGACATCGACGTCGCCCGCACCGTCGACGACCTGGGCGCCATCCGGGCGCAGATCGCCGAACTGAAGCTGCGCGAGGACGCCCTGGCCGCCGCCGTCAAGGCCGCCGGCTTCGGCGCCCACGAGGGCGCCCTGTTCCGCGCGACCGTCTCCGAGGTCGCCGCGTCCTCGGCCCTCGACCCCAAGGCCGCTGAGGCCAAGCTGCGGGAACTGGGGGTCGACGGCCGCTGGTTCTCGAAGCACCAGAAGGTGCGCGCGGCCAGCGTCCGCATCAACGTCGTCGCCCGGAAAGGAGCGTAGCGGCGATGTCCTACGTGCTGCGGCGCACGGATCAAGGTGGGGGCTACGTAGCCCCCGCCGGTTCCCGCAACGCCTACACGCGCGACCGCCGCAACGCCCGGGTCTACCGCACCCGAGCCGACGCCGAGGCGGATCGATGCCCGGACAACGAGGTGATAGAACACCTCAACGAACCGCGCTGAGCCGCACAGGAGGGGGCGCATGGTCTACGTTCTGGAACTCGGACACTGGGGGTTCTGCGGCGACAGCTACTCGCTGATCAGCACGCAGCCCCTGGCCGCCTTCGCCACCCGCGAGGAAGCGTGGGCCGCCCTCGCCGCCGTCAGCCTCCAGGCCGGCGTCTCCCCCGTCGAGTACCTCATCCGCAAGCCCCAGTGGGGGCCCAACGCCGACGGCGCGTCCAGCGCCTGGGACGACCCGCCGGACCTGTCCGCCTACCGCCGCCTCTTCGAGGCCTGGGGCGAAATCCACGCCCGCTGACCCGCAACTGGAGACCACGCCATGACCGTCACCGTCGAACAGCCCGCCACCCTCGACGCCTACACCGCCGTGGGCCTCGCCGAAGGCTTCATCGAAGCCGAGAGCGAGGACCAGATCATCGAGGCGTGGCAGCACCTCCACGACACCGGCCTCGCCTACCGCCTGCAGGGCTGGTTCGGCCGCCGGGCCCGCGACCTCATCGACGCCGGGATCATCTCCGCGTGACCCGGCCCCGCGCGCCGTCCGCCGGCTGGACCGTCGTCATCGCGTCCAACCTCTTCCTGGCCCTGTGCCTGGGCCTCTTCCTCGCCGCCCTCATCTCGGCCACCACCTGAGACAGGATATACGACCCACCCCACGCGCAAGCGCCGCGCGACCGGCTATACGAGGGCCGCTACAGTCTACAAACCCAATCTTGTACAGCCATTTTTGATACGCCACCCCACTTACTGCCATACGCCATTACAGCCAAAAACACTGGATTACTGGCAGTAAAAGCGTTTGGCAGTACATTCCCAACACGTACCGCCATACTGCCATACCGCCAGGGGGGCACACCCCCTTTAGGGGGTGCCCCTGGCGTCTGGCGGTACGGCGTACGGGTGTACCGGCGTATTGGCGACACCGGCGTACAGCCGTACAAGCCCTATTGGCAGTACAGCTTGACTGCAGTACTGTACCGCCACACCAACCCCGCTCCGCCACGAGGACCGCATGCCCGGCCGACCCGCCACCCGCCTCCCGCCTCCGGGCGTCGTCGATCTGAAGCTGCCCGGCGTCGCCTTCTACCCCCGCACGGGCCGCTGGACGGCCCGCATCAACATCGAGGGCAAGCGCCGCCATCTGGGCTACTTCGACACCCAGGAAGAGGCCCACGCCGCCTACGTCGAAGCCCAGGGCGCCCGCATGCCTGCGCCCTCGCCAACCCCGCAACCCGCGCCGCCCACGCGCTACGCCAAGCCCCCGCCGGGCGGCGACTGGATACCGGACCGAGAAACCCGCGCCCTCATCTTCGCCGACGAGTTCCGCGAGTTCTTCCACCTCGACGTCGACCTCGATCCAGACGACCCGGGCGACGCCATGGACATCGACGACCGCGCCGTCAGCGTCTTCCGCGTCCTGACCGTCAGCCGCGAGGAGTGCGTCTCCCCCTGGGTCGTATCCGAGGCCTTCATGCCCGACAGCTACCGGCTCGGTCCCAACGGCGAGCCGATCCTGACGTCCGCCGAGACCCTGCGCGCCCGCATCCGCCTCCTCCGCGACCGGGCCCTGCTGGACCGCGTCTCGGAGGTCATCGACCGCGCCAAGCGCACGGACGCCATCCCCTTCGAAGCCGCTGTCGCCGAGATCGTCAGCCGAGACCTGTGCTAGACGGCCCCAGGCGCGCCAGGAGCCGCCTCTGAGACCCCGTCTCGCTACCACAGCAGCCCAGACACCCAGACCGGCCTCCACGGGCCGGAATTTCGAGGAGAGACACCGATGGCTGAACCGACCTATCACGACATCATCATCGATGAACTGCGTACCGCCGGCCGGAGAATAGGCGCCCGGAGCGATATCGGGATCACGCTGGTGGAATGCGCCGACAGCATCGAGCGGCGCATCGACTATCGATACCGGGAATACTTGCGCGGCATCCGCGAGGCGACGCTGCCGTTGAAGCCGCCGAGCACGGCGGTGGGCGCGCTGGCCGACGCCCTGGACGCGAAGCAGACCGATCCGGTCGCCAATGTTCTCGACCTCTACCCCGACGCGGAGATCGCCGCGCAGTTCCTGCGGCGCGCCATAGAGAGCCTGGGCGAGGTGTCGAGCATCGGAGCCGCCGGCCCGCGCACGGATAGCGGGACGCCGCATGTGATTTTTTGCAACGGCCTTCGGCACCGCGAAGGGATCACAGCGCCGCCACCCGTCAAGTCATTGTGGGAGGGCGTAATGGACACGTTCTTCGCCGTCCAGTCGTATCGATACCATATCGACGCACCGGCCACCCTCGTCTGGCGCGTCCCGCCCCAGATCGAGCGCGTGACCCGGCTGGGCGGGTCGCCGGGCTGGTCGATCTACTGCCGCCTCGCCTTCGAGCGTGTCGAAACTTAACTGTTGACACCGGGCGTCTTGCCCTGTACAACACGATCACACGCCACACCAACGGAACCACCCCATGACCCTCGACGACCTGAAGAAGATCGACCTCGCCGCCGACAGCCTGCGGAGCAGCGTGGTCGACAACCCGCTTCTGAACATCGCCTTCTCGGACGTCGCCGCCCTGGCGCTGGTCGCCGCGCAGAAGGCCGACAACTCCGTGATCGGCAGCGTCGCCGAGCAAAGCTGGCAAAACGCGGCCCGGAGGCTCTACGACCTCAGCCGGGACGGCGCCCTCTATCAACCGGTGGAGGACTGAGCCGTGGACCTCATCGCCCGCAAGCCCGTCGCCGCCGAGCGTTGGCACGGCGAGCACAGTCGCGAACTGCTGCTCGTCCGCCGGGGCCCCCACTTCACGCTGGAGGCCTGGGCGACCAGCTTCGACCACGACGGCGACAAGCAACTCGACGTGTACGACCTCGCCACCTTCGTCGCGGCGGAAGACGCCATAGCAGCCTTCAGGAGCGCGCAGTGACCGAAGTCGAAGCCCACACCAAATGGTGTCCGTTCGCGTGGATCGCCCGCGACGGCGCCGCCATAAACCGCGCGTGGTCGACCAGATCGAAGACGACGACGACTTCGACGCCGAGTGCGGCCTGACGTGCGGCGTGGACGAAGCCGCATGACCGTCTCGCCCACGAGTGAAGGAGAACGCGAGTG
>FRDC01003661.1_pt2 | contig 36660 bp, 63 predicted proteins | sample 1106171 | NCBI WGS metagenome assembly FRDC01 (sample SAMEA3930566, study PRJEB13176) | freshwater metagenome | biome: Drinking water system; feature: drinking water; material: water | place: Singapore | collected 2014-12-20 | reverse complement strand
GGGGCCTGCGCCGGCGCCTCGGCGGGCGCCTGCGCGGCGGGCTTCTGCTGCCAGGCCGGCGTCGCCACCGGCTGGTTGGCGGCCGGCGCCGGATTCGCGCCGCCGACGGCTCCCTGCACGTTCGAGCCGACCGTCTTGTAGCCGGTCACCTCGTTGGTGTCGTCGTACTTGCGGCCGGTCTTCGGGTTCGTGCCCTCGCCGACGCGGACCTTGGTGAAGCCCAGGAACGGCTTGTTGTGCAGCGCCGCGGTGTCGGTGAGCTCGGTGATGCCCAGCACCTCGCAGAGCTCGTCGAGCTGCTGCTGGGCGATGAGCTGGGTTTTCGCGCTGGTGTGCTCGTAGCAGAGGCGGCCCCAGACCTTGCGGCCGCGGTAGCCCTGCGTCTGGCACTCGTACGTCAGCTCGAGCATCTTGCCGTTCTCGATGGCCTTGATGTTCGACTCGGTGATGATGTACTGGTACCAGCCCTTGGGGAGCAGGTCGAAGCTGTTCTCGCGCTTCGGCACTTGCCCGGTCTTGTAGCCAATGTGCGCCATAAGGGTGTTTCCTTTTCCTTGGCAGTTGCGGTTAGGCGGCGACCTGAGTCGTCGCCGCGGGTGCGGCGAACGACGCGTTGAGGGCCGAGACGAAGTTGCCCCAGCCCAGCTCCATGTTCTTCAGGCCGAACCGGTTGCCGCCCATGTGGGCCGGGTGCGGCTCGACGTGAAAGATGCGGCGGCCGGTCGTCATGGCGCGCGCCTCCTCCTGCTTGTCGACGTTCTTGCTGCGCTTCGTGTAGTTCTCGTGGTTGGCCCAGCCGATGACGTCGGCCCACTCGAGGGTCAGCGCGGCGGCCCGCTCGTGCAGCTTCAGCGCGTAGCTGTCGTAGCCTTCGTCCAGCGGCGAGTCGATGTGCTTGATCTTGTCGTGGCAGATCAGGATCACGGCCATGTTGCGCTGGCTGCGCAAGGCCTCCATGCCCTCGAGGAACGTGCGCCACTCGGCGGCGGCCGCCACGTAGCCCTTGCCGTAGCCCGGGTGCTCGATCGACGGCCAGTCGTTCTGCGCGCAGACGTGCTTCCAGACCAGCGGCTCAAGCCAGTCAAGCGAGTCGACGAAGACGGACTGGAAGTTGTGGTCCTCGCTCAGCAGCACGCCGATCGCCGCGTAGACGTCGTCGAGGGTCTGGCACAGCGGGAAGGCCTGCGCGTCGACGGCGTCCGCGCCCTCCTCGGTGAGGATGCCGATGCTGTTCGGCGCACTGGCCGCGAACGTGGTCTTGCCGACCTTGCCGGGGCCGGCGATGACGACCTTCGGCGGGCGCGCGCGGCGCGTGCTCTGGATGGATGCGAGAGAGAAGGACACGGTGGTCTCCTTGGGCAATGTGAAGTCAGAGGCGAACCAGCTGGAACGTGACGGGCATCAGCGGCTTCTTCTCGCTCTCGCGCTCCGGCTGCGGGAACGCAGCCAGGTGCATGCCGAGATCCTTGAAGCCGGTGATGCCGCCCTCGAACCGCGTTGCCCGCGCCAGGTTCGGCGTGATCAGGCACTCGGGCACGCCGTCGCGGCCCTCGAGCGCGCGCAGGAAACCGACGCAGCGGTGGTTGATGAAGACGCGCACCTTGAAGCCGCCGCGTGCTGGCGTTGGCGCTGCAGCAGCCGCGACAGCGGCCACCTCTTCGCTCATGATGTTGGCCATCACGCGAGCTCCAGCTTGACGGCGGGCGTCGACGGCTTCGCGACGATGAACTTGGAGACCACCTTGCGGTCTTCGTCGCTGAGCTTCTTCAGCTCGCCGTCGCGCACCTCGGGCTTCCAGACGAACGCCTTCTGCTGGGCCTCGGTGAGCTTCGGCCAGGCGACGGCCAGCACGTCCTTGTCTTCGACCTTGCGGTCGACGCCGAAGGTGGTGGTGACCTTGATGCCGTCGTCGAGCTTGCGCGTGACGCTGCCTTCCGGCTTGTCCGGCGTGGCCATCAGGGCGGCGATCTGGGCGTCCAGCTCGCGGCGGTGCGCGACCGCGGCCTCCTCGGCGCGCTTGGCGGTGATGCGGGAGGCGACCAGTTGGTCGATGGTGGGGTTGTCCATGGTGTCCTCCTGTCAGAAGTCGGGGTGCGGGCAGGCCTCGTCGACGTTGTCGTCGGCGTAGTTCTTGGCGACGATCTCGACCAGCTCGCGCAGCGCGCCGCCGACCAGGTCGTCGCGGTGGTTGGCGGCCAGGCTGCAGGCCTCGAGCAGCTTCTGGTCGGCCTCGCGGCCGGCGCCGACGAGCATCGAGCTGATGCTCCAGAACTGGCGCCGGCCGCTGCCGAGGTAGGAGGGGAGGTTGATGTCGATGCCGGCCTTGACGGCGCCCAGCACGCTGTCGCGCAGCTGGTTTTCCGTGGCGCGGCGGCGCGCGTTGAACTCGTTGGTCTCGCGGTCCCGACGGGACTGTTCGGCCGGGCTGATGGCAATGGTCATCGTCTCTCCTTGGTTGGCCTTGCGGCGGTTAGTCGTCTCGGACAGGCTGCAATATAGGCAATGTGATGCAACCCGTCAATAGGCAACGTGAAGTTTTAGGCCACGGTGCGCAGGCGCGCGGGCAGGGGGTAGGTGTTGCGGAGCTGCATGGCGAACGTGCGCGCCTCGTCGTAGCTCGTGAACTCCTGAGGGCGGCCGTCGGTCGGGCAGACCTGGACCCAGGCCTCGCCGAACTGGACGTCGACGGCGAGCTTCACGCCAGCCGGCTCGTTCTCGAACATCTGCACCTGGCCGACGTAGTCGCCGAGCGTCTGCGCGGGCAGGGGGTTGACGATCTGGCCGGCGGTGCCGGACTTGTGGGCGGGGATGGACATCATGCGTGCTCCTTTCAGCAGCAGAGGTAGAAAGCGACCGACGCCCAGAAGGCGACAGTCAGCGTGAGCGGGTAGCGGAGGGCGGCGATGCCCAGCGAGATGGCGAGGTGGCGCAGCATAGCGGCTCCTATGGGCATTGTGAAGTGTCAGTGAAAGCGACGGCGCGACAGGGCAGCGATGCGGCCACCGCAGGCGGTGCCGTTGCGCGCGTACTCGTCGTCGCTGTCGTGCGCCGCATGGCGGCCGCGCACGTCCTCGTAGAAGGCGAGCAGCGCCGCCTGCGGGCCGGCGGTCAGCGCGTCGCGGGTCACGCGGTCGCCGGCTTCAGCCAGCGCCTCGCGGTAGATGCGGACGTGCTCCAGCTCGTGCTCCTCGACGTGCTGCCGCGAGCAGGCGTCCAGCTCGCGCGCCAGGACGAGGACCGGCTCGGCGTAGCCCATCGTGATCCGGCAGCCATCGACGCGGGCCGTGGCGCGGGCCATGACGGCGCCGACCGTCGGCCTGCCGTTCAGGCGGGTCAGCTGCTCGTAGGCGACTTCAGCGCGGGCCGGCTCGAACGGCAGCACGTCGACCTGGTAGGCGTCGCAGGCGGCGGCGAGGAGGGCGGCGGCAAACTTCAGCATTGTGATACACCTGGGCAAAGAACATCGCGGCCGGACATCGACTGCGATGCCTTCAGCATATCACCATTGTGATAGTTGCGTCAAGCCTCCTTCAGGCGAACGTGGATGTCGGCGAGCTCGCCGGCCGCGGTCTCGCCCCAACCGAGGCGCTGGGCCTCGGCACGGAACTCGAGCCACTCGGGGTGGCGACGCAGGAAGTCCTGCATGTCCTGGCGGCGCTCGAACTCGCGGTCGCTGGCGTGGAGTTGGGCGTCGGTCACGGCCGGGCCTCCTGCGCGCGCGGCTCTGGCTTCGGCCGGCGCTTGCGCGGCGTGTTGTGGAAGACGGCGCCGCAGTCGCGGCAGCGGTACCAGCGGAGGCGGCCGAGGGCGCCTAGGGGCTCGCCTTGGCCGGGGCAGCAGCGGCACTTCATGACGCGCTCACGGTGGCCTTGGTGATGGCGGCGCGCTTGGCTTGGCGTTCGTACTCCTCAGCCTGCCGCAGGTGGATCTGGATGGAATCCACGGACTGCATGCTCTCGCGCGCAAAGGCTCGCTCCGTGCGTGCCTGTTGCAGCCACCAATCCGGGTTCGTCGGATCGTGGGCAATGTGCCCCGGCGTGTGCTTCGCGCTCATGCCTGCTTCTCCACCCGGCACTCCTTCAGCCCGCCGCGCGCCGTGCCTTGCCAGCTGCGCAGCGTGGTCTGGTAGCCGCCCCGGCTGTTCAGGATCCGCAGCACGCCGGCCTTGCTGGTGTCGACGTCGACCAGGTCGACGCAGACCGCGACGCGCTCGCCGACCGTCGGCTCCTCGCGCACGGCGGCGCGGGCCTCTTCGAACGTGGCGACGTAGTGCGGGGTGCCGTGCTTCCATGTGACGTAGGCGTGCATGGCTCAGGCCTCCCCGACCAGCTCGTAGCCGTCGTCCATCGGCACGTCCTCGACGCGGACGTGCGCCTCGACGCGCTTGATGACCTTGGCCTTGATGAGGCCACCCAGTGCGCCGGACTTGCCGCCCATCGTGTGGATGGCGCGGACGGCCAGCTCGCGCGCCAGGCCGTCGACGTCGATCGTCAGTTCGATGGTCGCGGTCTCGACCCAGGCGCGGCGTTGGGCCGGCTCTCTGTGTGGGGCGTAGTAGTTCGCCGCCTTCGATTTCACGCGGCGGTGCTTGGTGACGACCTTGCGGTCGACGGTGTAGGTGTATTGGCCCTTCATCTCGGTCTCCGTTTCAGGTGGGGGACTCCACCCGCATGAGCCGGTTGCCCATGCGGCTGGGGTCAGTAGCCCAGGATGTCGCGCGCGTCCTGGAGGCTGTAGGCCAGCTCCTGCTCGAGGTACCAGTGGCGGTCGCCGTTCTTCATCGGGTGGTAGGCGGCGCTGAGGATGCGCACGAACCAGCGGCCGAAGCCTTGCTCGGCGGTGGCGCGCGGGCCGCGGAACGGGCCGGCCATGTCGTGCGTGTTGACCCAGGCGGCGAGGCGCTCGGCGCCGACCTGCGTGAGGTGGCAACGGTCGCCGGCGGGCAGGGGGTTGGTGACTTGGCCGGCCGTGCCGGACTTGTGGGCGGGGACGTGGAACATGGTGTGGGCTCCTATTGGCAATGTGATAGTTCAGATCGTGCAGCAGCCGCAGCAGGGCGCGTCCTCGCAGCGGCCACGCTTGTTGCGGTAGTACTCGTTGCCGCCGATGTTGAAGACGTGCGATACGAGGCCTTCGCTGCGCGTGCGGCGAGCCAAGTAGTCGCTGTCGGTTTCGCTGGCCGGCTCCGTCACGAGGCGCGCGGTGCGCGTGCGGCGGTCGTAGTCGATGGTGTCGCCAGGGCGGATGCGAGCGCCGGTGGCGCTGCATTTCCCGGCATAGCGGGCGGTCATGACGGTCACTTCGCGCTCCTGTTTTGGTTGACCATGGAGACCAGTGTATATCAACATTGTGATACTGTCAACTCAGGCGTCGTGCGTCTTGCGGGCCTGTGCCTGCGCCTTGAAGGCGAGATCGCGAGACATGTGGTAGCTCAGGACGGCCGGACCGGCCTCGCGGCGACGCGCGATCATGTCTTCGTAACGCTGGAAGTGCTTGGCGCGAGACTCGGCAACGCACTCGTCGACAGTCCTCGCGGCGATGGCCGCGTACCGGGTGCGCTCTTCGTCGGTGACAGCGCTGGCGTAGCGGTAAGTCGATTCTTTGGCTTCGACCGCGTGGCGGTGCATGTTCTTGGCGTTGGCGATACCGTACTCTGGCCACTCGCGCTCGGCGCGGGCGCGCAGGACCGATGGATCGAAGTCGACCAGCACCAGGGCGTGCGTGTAGTTTCGATCTGTTTGGCGGGTGCCTATGACCTTGCCGTTGTAGCTGACGCTGACTTTGTTCTTTGCCATTTCAGACCTCCATGTTCAGGTTGACCATGGAGCATAGTATGGGCATTGTGATACTGCCTGTCAACCACTGCCGGCGCTGTGGCCGGCGAGACCATGGTCTTGAAGAGCTTGAGCAGCTCGACCTCGGCTTCCTTGGTGACGGGCGCCCAGGTGAACGGGTCACCCTTGCCGTCGATGATCCACTGCGGGTTGATCTGCTTGGCGAGGACCACTTGCTTGATCTCCCTGACCTCCATGAGGTAGCGGATCCTATCGCCGATGGACATCTTCTCGAACTGCGAACTGGAGCCTGTTGCCATGCTTGTTCTCCTCAAGTGCGACGAATGCCTCGCGGCACCGTGATATAACAATGCCTATCGGCCACGACACCCGGTGGAGGAGCCATGACGTACAAGCAATTGATCAAGTTTTTCAAGACTCAGACCGCCGCGGCCGCCGCCCTTGAGGTGACGCAGCCGACGGTTGCGAACTGGAAGTCCCGCGGAAAGATCCCCGCCCTCCAGCAGCTTCGCATCGAGCTGGCTACCCTGGGCGCACTGGTCGCGGACCGCAAGATCAAGCCCTCCACGAGGGTCTGAACGGTATCACGACAGTGATGTTGTTCACACATTAGTTCACATTGCCAATCAAGGCTGCCCCCTACTTGCAACGTTAGGGATGTGATCGTGTCCAGTCAGCAAACCGACATCAGGCAGGTGCTCAGATCGCAGCTACTGGATGGCTGCGGCAAGGTGCCGGTCAAGCAGTACCAGAGTTGGGACGTGGAGCGAGTGCGCGCGTTCAAGGTGGCGATCGTCTCTTACCGCAAGCTCGCCAACAACCCGCGAGCCACCGAGGTGGAGTTACACAGCGCAATCAATCAGCTCGGAACTTTCTGGAGCTGATATCACATTGCCTATGCGCACACACGCCTAGGCCACGCAGCCGCACGCAGCGATGACACAACCGATCTGGGGTGTGCCTAAGGGCCCCGCAGCAGTGACGAACAGCCAGTTCCTCGCCGAGCTGGCGCGCGGTGCTGCGAACGGCACGCACCTCTGGGTGCACACGTTCGATGGCAACCCGGACGGCAACACTCGCTGGGGCGGCTTCGACTACAGCGCGGCCACGATGGCGTCCGTCGTCGACCGGTGGCGCGACAACACGTACTACTCGGTCGCCGCTCTGAAGCCCGACGGTGACGGTGTCGTCGGCCGCCGCAAAGCTAACTTCGCCAGGCTCCTGGCACTGGTCGTCGACGACATGGAGGTGGGCGACCTGATGGGGTCGCCGAGCTACGTGCTCGAGACGTCGCCAGGCAAGCGCCAGGTCGGCTTCTTCATCGACGGCCAGGACGCCGACGCGGCTGACCTGATCCTCGTCACGCGGCTCGTGACCCGCATGGCCGACAGGGGCATGCTGAAGGGGGACAAGAGCGGCAACAACGCGGTCCGCTGGGTGCGGCTGCCTGTGGGCACGAACCAGAAGCCGCGCGACACGGGGCCGTTCGCGCACCGCGTCATCACCTGGTCGCCGAACACGCGCTACAGCCTCGAGGACGCCGCGGCGTGCCTGGGCATCGACCTCGGCGAGCTGCGTGCCGAGGCGCGCCAGGAGCCGGCGCCGGCGGGCCTCGTCGAAGGCAGCCAGGACGACCGGCTGAGGATCCTCGCCGGCAACATCATCCGCGGCGAGAACCTGCACGACAGCGTGAACCAGGTGGCGGCGTCCCTGGTGGCCTCAGGCACGCACGGCGGGACCATCGTCAACCTGTTGAGGGCGATGATGGATGCGAGCCTGGCGGCGCGCGACGACCGGTGGCTGGCCAGGTACCAGGACATCCCCAGGTCGGTCACCACGGCACAGGAGAAGTTCGCCGGCGACAGGCAGCGGGAGGCAGCCGAGGCGGTCCAGCAGCCTCCCGAGGCCAGGCCGCTGTTCGTGCGCGCCGACGCGCTGCTGGCGGGCCTGAAGCCGATCTCGTGGCTAGTGCGCGGCATCCTCGAGACCGACGCTCTGGGCATGGTCTACGGGCCTTCAGGCGTCGGCAAGAGCTTCGTCACGGTCGACCTGGCCTGCAGCATCGCGACCGGCACCGGCTGGCACGGCCACGAGACGCGCAAGGGTCCGGTCTTCTACGTGGCAGGCGAGGGGCACAACGGCCTCGCCAGGCGGCTGGCAGCGTGGCAGCAGGCCAGGGGCATCAGCCTGGCAGGCGTCGACCTCTACAAGAGCGAGAAGGCGGTCCAGTTGCTTGACCGCGCCGCCGCGCTGGAGCTGGCAGCCGAGATCGAGGCCATGGTCAACGCGGGCATGCCGCCCCCGCAGGCGGTCGTCATCGACACGCTGGCCCGAAACTTCGGCGACGGCGACGAGAACACGGCGGCAGACGCCGGCCGGTTCATCGAGAACGTCGACAGCCTGATCAGGCGCAAGTGGGCGTGCAACGTGTTGATCGTCCACCACAGCGGACACCAGGCCGACCGGGCGCGGGGCTCGTCAGCGTTCAAGGCGGCGATGGATCAGGAGATGGCCGTCGTGCCGAGCCCCAGGGGCATGCTGATCTCGGTCACGAAGATGAAGGACGCCGAGCGGCCGGCCGACAAGGAGATGCTGCTCGACAAGGTCATCGTGGGCGTCGACCCGGAGACCGACGAGCCGATCGAGTCGGCAGTCCTGAAGGTGGCGGGCGACCCGTTCATGTTCGTCGTGGGCCGCCGAGGCGATGGCAGCGAGGTGACCTGCCGCCAGGTGCTCGACGTGGTCAGCCAGGGCTGGGAGAACCGCATCGCGTTCGAGACGTCCCTGGGCGTGAGCCCGAAGCTCTCGGCCAAGGTGCTGAAGGAGCTGGCCAACCAGGGCGTCCTGGTGAAGATGGACGGCTACCACGGGGGCTACGAGATCAGCAAGGAGACCCGCGAGAAGCTCTCGAGGGTTGGTGCATTCCTGCAGTCAGGCACCGATCGGGACGACGACTAGCCTGTGGATAACCTGTGCACTCAATCTGCTCCGGAGGCGGAGCAGATAGGGGGTTCAAAAAGCACCCCCCGGAGCAGATTGAAAACGGAGCAGATGAGGAGCAGATGGTATCGAGTGGGCCTGAGAAAGATGAACAAAATCAACAACTTGAATCTGCTCTCGATCTGCTCCGAATGGGATCAGATTCTGATCCAGGCTCAATCTGCTCCATTCCCCCCGTACCTAGAGGTACGGGGAGGGGTGGCAGAGCCCGAAAGTGGACCTGAGACCTTGTGATAGTTAGTGGAGACTGACATGAGAGTGATCACCGTCGACCTGCCTTACCCGCCGCTGTCCGGCAACCGGGCCGTCCGGCACAGCCAGGGCCGGCACTACAAGCAGGCCGCCAGCCGGGCCTACGAGGGCCTGGTGCTCGCCAGGCTCGACCGCCTGGGGTTGGCTGGCCGCAAGCTGGCGGGGCCGCTGGACGTCGTCTACGGGCTGGCGCCGCCCAACGCCCGGGCCAGGGACAGCGACAACGTGCTGAAGGTGGTCAAGGACGCCCTGACGCGGGCCAGGTTCTGGACCGACGACAGCAATGCCGTGATCAGCCGCGAGGCGATCGAGTGGCTGGAGCCGGTAAGGGGCGGTCTGATCGAGCTGCGCGTGCGCTACGATGGCTGATATGGGCAATGTGAAGTCGCTGCAGAGCTGGTGGGTGACGGACCTCGTGGACTGCGTGGCGCAGGAGGACCGGCAGGGCATCAGGGCCGAGCTCGGCTACCCGCAGGTCGCGAACGGGTTCAAGCGGGTGCTGGGCGACAGCACTGATGCGCTGGACGTCGGTGGCTACAGCGGCACTGAGGTGGCTGCGATGGCCCAGGCGATCGAGTGGCTGAAGCAGGAAGAGCCGGACCTCTACTCGGCCGTCAGGCAGTACATGCGGACGCGAGTGCAGACAGATGTCAATCTCTACGCGGCCTTCACGATGTTGGGTCAGAAGGTGGACGAGGTTTTGGGGTGAAGGGGACACGCGTTACTAGTTCCATCGTTTGGCGCGCAAACGGCGCCGGCGAGACCAGCGTGCGCGGCGTGCGCCTCGACGACTTCGTCGACCCGACCACTGCGACCGCCCCCAAGACCTCGACCCAGTACGTGCGCCGCCACTACGAGCGCCTGAAGCAGAAGGGCATGGTGCAGTTGGCCCGCCTCTACGTGACGCCGAGCACTCGCGAAACGATGAAGTACTTGGTCGCCCAGTGGGGCTTCAAGAACCGCGGCCAGATGGTGGAGACCGCGTTGCGGCTCCTGGAGAAGCAGACCCGCGAGGGGTTGGAAAGGATCGAGCTATGACACCCGACGGACGCGCGCTGTACCAGCGCATCGGAAGCATCGTCAGCAGCCCGATGGCGCGCCGCAGCGACACGGAGCTGGCGAGCGCTGTGCAGCAGGCCATCGAGGACTACGAGGTGGCCGTCGGGGCCGGCACTCGCGCCCTCAAGCGCCAGGCCGACGAGGAGGTGCGCCTGGTGCGCGCAGCCAGCGGCCGAGCTCAAGCAGCTGAAGGGCGGTGCGGCATGACGCCCCAAGGAGAGAAGCTGGTCGCGCACCTCGAGAGCATCTTCGCATCGGTCGCCAGTCTGCCAGCCGGCGTGGTGGACATGAAGGGGTCTTTGCGCGCAGCGGTCGAGCTGTACGAGGTCTACCTCAACGACGCGCGTCAGGAGTCGCTCAAGGATGGGCAGTCACCCGAGGCCAGGCTCCACACCTACGACCTCTACGAGGACGTGCTCGCCAAGGTGAAGCACGGCAAGCTGAGTCGGTACCAGGAGCACCGCCAGCTCGAGCGCGTGTTCGAGCTCGGCGTCACGGCGGGCGCCAACATCGCGGCGGCCCGCGCGGCCGGCGCGACCGAGGATCGCAACGGCGCCGGCGTGCCGTACTGGAGCATGAACCTGCAGGCGCTGCAGCGCTTCGCGGAGCTGCTGCAGACGAAGAAGGGCGGTGCGGCATGAACGAGCTCGAGCGATTCCTGCGCGCCGTCGAATCGCACTTCAGCACGGACGGCCGGACCAACGTCACGCCGGTCTACCTGCGCCGCCGCGACGATGGCTGCCTGCGCGGCCACTGCCACTACGGTGTCGCGTGGAACCGCGACGGCAAGCGAGAAGGCATCCTGTGGCGCTCTCCCGAGGACGTCACGGCGCAGCAGGCCGCGGACCACCTGATCCTCGACATCGCCGCGCCAGGCGCGCAGGCGGTCGTCAACCCGATGACGATGCGGCCCTGCGCATGAAGCCCTACCGCTTCGCCGCAGCCGCCCTCGTGGTGGCCATGCACACGCTGCCACTGGTGTCCTGCGCTCTGCGCCCGCCACCGCCACCACCGCCCCATACGAGGCGCGCATCGCTGTCGACGACGTGTGCTTCGCGGAATAGGCAATGTGATACTGGCTACACAGGAGGTGCCCCATGCTCGTTTCGATTCTTGCCCTCGTTGCCCTGGCCAACCCGGCGATCGAGCCCGGCCTGCTCGAGCGTTTCCAGTCGCACGAGGCCTGCATGGTCGAGGCGGACAAGCGCAACCGCACGGATCCCGACCTGCGCACGCAGCTGGCTCGCGAGGCCGGCATCGAGTACGTGTGCCTGAAGGTCGTGCGGAGCGGCGTGTGAAGCGCTGCATCATCCGCTTCACGCCCAACGCTTTGCTGGAACTCTTCGGCCTGCCGCGCGGCGCGGAGCTCGAGAGCCTCGCTCGCGACCCACTCGATCCCGAGCGTTTCCGCGTCAAGGTCCGCGGCGCTGGCCCCGAGGTGCCGGACGGCAGCCTGATGCGCGACACGCTCATCACGGTGCACACGCGCCAAGATGCCGACGGCACGCGCTGGTTCCGCTGCGAGCCGCAGCACCCGCAGGGCGACGCCGCCGTCAGCCCGGCCACCGAGCGCCTGTTCGCGGCGCTCGACAGGAGCCAGCGGTGAAGGTGCTCATCGTCTCCCCGTGGGTGCCGCAGTACTCTCCTTCGCAGCACACCGATCGGCCCAGCCAGGTCACTGTCGTGAGGCCGTGGCAGAACACGGCCGGCATGCGGGTCAATGTCATCCTGTACGAGGGCATCCCGGACGACCGCCGAGACGAGCTGCTGACGGTGCTGCGCACGCGTCTGCGCCCAGGCGGTCGGATGCTGGCCATGGACGGGAGCCCAGGATGATCAGCATCGGCTTCAACATCTGGTCGTGGACGCTCGACTTCAGCTGGCAGCCGGTGTGGCGTGTGCTGTCCGTCGAGCTGGGCCCGGTCTTCCTGCGCATCGGTCCGGGGCGGCCGTGAAGACCACCGCCCTCATCCTCGCCGGCTCGGCCCTCCTGGTCGCCACCCTGCTGGCCACCGCGGCCGGCTGCATCGCCCTGGCCGTCGACTACCTGCTCGACTGGTGCGACGCAAGTTGACCATGCGCCGATATAGGCATCGTGATACCGTTGCGACTCCGGCCTCCCAGCGTTAGCCGTTCCAGTCACACCCAAGGAGACAAGATGACCCGCATCACGAAGTCCAAGCGCGAGACGCAACTCGCCCCCATCAGCAGCCCGGCCGATGCGATGGCCCTCCTGAAGATGCACGGATACACGATCTTCTCGCAGGAGGCGCCGTCGACCGTGACGCAGACCCGAGTCCCCCAGGTCTCGCAGGCTCACCAAGGCCTCGACGAGGCGCTGGGCGGCGTCGAGTCCCTGGTCAGCAGCCTGATCGACGCCATCGAGCCCGTGCTGCGGCCCATCCAGGTGCACGGCGGCGACGGCCAGACCGGCGAAGTTCCGCTCCCCGTGCAGGCCGCCATGGCCACGCACATCGACAAGCAGACCAGCCGCCTGCTGGCCCTGCACGCCCGCATCGGCGAAGCCCTCAACCGCCTGGAGATCTGACCATGCCCGACATCACTCCCGACCCGCGCCAGGTGATCTGCCCGGCCTGCAGCACGCAGTTCGCCGCCGTCCCCGAGGCCGTGCAGGCCGACCTGCGAACGCTGGCCGACCAGCGCGACGCGGCGCTCGGCAACACGTCGGCCGCCGAGCAGCGTGTCGCCGACATCTGCGCGGCGCTGGGCATCGGCAGCACGAACGATGTCGCGACCATCGTCGAGCGCGTGAAGCTGGCCTTCGCTGTCGCCGAGCAGGCGACGGCCGCCCTCGAGCCGGCCAACGCGCAGCTCGTGGCGCTGGGCGAGCGCATCGCGTCGCTCGAGGGCGAGATCGAGAAGCTGGCCGCCCAGAACGCCAGCTGCCAGGAGCTGTTGACCGACGCGCAGGACCGGCTCGGCGACGCCAACGCCGCCAACAACGCGCTGCGCCAGGAGAACGGCGACCTGCAGTCGGGCATCGAGCGCGCAACCGAGAAGGTCGCCGAGCTCGAGATCGACTTGGCCGCCGCGCGTGCGCAGGTCGATGCCTTCAAGGCCGAGCCGGCCAAGGAGGCCTGATGGAAGCCTCCCGCATCATCGACTGGCCGGCCGTCGTGCTGGCCATCGCCTTGCTCGTCGCGATCGTGATCATGTACGCGGTGCACGCCTGGAAGCGGGTCTGCGAGGCGGACCTGGGCGGCGAGGTGGTCGACAAGCTCGCCGACGAGGACGACCACCACCGCATCACGGCCCACACGGCCTGCGCGTGCGGCCGCCTCTACGTGGCCTACAAGGACGGCACGATGGGTGAGGTGACGCCGTGGACGCTGCCGCGCATGCCGGCGCAGCGTGGGCTGAATCGGCAGCGTCGCAGCTACGACAGCGAGCCGCTGCCACTCATCGACACGGGGGCGCTGGGCGCCGGCGAGATCCGTGGCGCTGGCGCGATGGCGCAGCAATGCTCGAACGCCAAGACCTGACGGCCGCCGCCCGCGCGATGTACGAGGCCGGGCAGTCTGTGCGCCCGGCCTGGGACCAGCTCGGCGACCGCACGCAGGAACTGTGGCGGGAGTACGCGGCGGGGCTCGAGCGTGGCGACGCGCGGAGCCGGTTCTTCGCAGACCCCGCCACACCCAACGAGGCCACGGTCATCGTGGACCACAAGGTCGAGCAGACGGCGTCCGGGCCGAGGACGCGGATCATCAACTGGGGCCAGCGATGAAGCCAATCCCGATCGCCGCCGCGGAGCGCATCGCCAAGGACTACGGCTACGACCAGGTCGTCATCATCGCCCGCAAGGTCGGCGAGGACGGCGGCGAACACTGCACGACCTACGGGCGCACCAAGGAGCACTGCGGCGTCGCGGCGCGCATCGGCGACTTCCTCAAGTACAAGGTCATGGGCTGGGCCCGGGAGAACGCATGAAGCCCAACAAGTCCAGCGCCAAGCGCAACCGCAAGGCAAACGCCAAGATGTTCCGTCGCCACGAGCGCGAGCAGCAGAAGGTCGAGCGGCGGATCGAGGCGAACAGGGTGTTTTTCCTGCACTCTGATGCTGCCGTCGATCTGCGTCACGCCGACGACCTCGTGCTGCGTGCGGCGAGGGCGCGGCAGTGACCTGGAGTGAGGGCCGCATCGCGCGCGCCATCAGCAGGCAGACGCTCGACCGCAAGTGCGTTGTCCTCGTCGACCGCTGCAACTGGACCGGCCACGAGTGCGACGTGCTGGCCGTCACCACGGACCTGCGCATCATCGACATCGAGATAAAGATCAGCCGCAGCGACCTCAAAGCAGACGCCAAGAAGGACAAGTGGTGGCATCGGTCAGGCGGATGGCATCACGAGCGCCCGGCGCCGACGCACCGCGACTGGCCGCCCAAGGTATGGAAGCACTACTACGCGCTGCCTGCCGACATCTGGGACGACTCGCTGCTGCCGACGCTGGGCTCAGAAAGGTCGGGCGTGCTGCTGGTCCGCGAGCAGCGTGGCACCGACGTGCTCGCCGTCGAGTGCCGGCGGCGTGCCACGCCGAATCGCGACGCCGGCAGGCTGTCACCAGCCAGTGCCGTCGACATCGCCCGCCTGGCCAACCTGCGCATGTGGGACGCCTATCAGGCCGTCGATCAGCTCAAGCAACAGCAGGCGGCGTGAAGTTCATCGGCCCCGCTCACGCCACCCTGATCCTCGGCATCCTGCTGTTCGCGGCAGGCAAGCCACTGGAGTCGTTGGTCGTGGTCTGCCTCGCGTTGACCATGATACTCTGGCGCACCACACAGGAGACGACATGCAACTCTCGCTCAACGCCCTGCGTGCCGCCAACCAGGCGCGCATCCCGCAGTTCAAGAACAAGCACGGCCAGCCGGCGCACAGTCGCGAGGACGGCAGCGACTGGAACCCGGCCCAGTGGCTGCAGGCGCTGGTCGGCGAGATCGGCGAGTTCGCCGAGGCCCGGCTCGCGGCCGAGGTCGGCTCGACCCGGTTCTATGAGTACGCGGTGGACGCCGCCAAGGAGCTCGCCGACGCCCAGACCTACCTCGACATCCTGGCCGCGCGCGCGCTCGACGTCGTGCCACAGATCGGTACCGCCGAGCAGGCCGACGCCGCGCAGCGCTTCATGGTCGTGATGAGCAACCTCGGTCAGTACGCCAACCTGCGCAAGAAGCTGGACCGCGGCGACGTCGGTCTCGAGGAGTTCGAGGGCAGGGCGCCGCACATGCTCAACGCCGCTATCCACGCCATCACGCAGCTCATGGTCAACGGGTCGGCGTCGCCGGTGACCAGCACCCATCCGCTGGGTGTCAACCTCGGGCAGGCCACGGTCGACAAGTTCAACGAGGTCAGCAAGCGCGTCGACAGTACGATCCGCCTCTTCGACAACGGCGGCCTCTACGAGCCCTTCGAGCTGCTGCGCGTCGACGACGTCGTGGCCTACGGCGCCGGCGGCGACACCATGCAGATCAAGCGCGTGATCGAGGATGCCGAGGACGGCCCGGCCTACTCGGGCATCAACCAGCGCGGCGAGTTCGTGACGGCGCCGGACTACGTGTGCACGCTGGTCGGCAGCGGCGCCAAGCCGATCCTGACGGCGTGAAGCTCCGCCGGCTCAAGCACGCACGCCGCAAGCGCCGGCCGACCGTCTTCAGGGTCGGAGACCGCTGCGTGGTATCGATGTCGATCGAAGCCTTCGAGAAGGCGTTCACGGACTCCCTGACCAAGAGGTTAGGAATCGCTGTCGTCGGTCGACAATGGGCATTGTGATATCGTGAGGAAGTCGATGAGCCAGTCAAAGAAGGTGCCGCCCAACCTCGTGCACGACGCTGCCCGCGACGCGTTCATCGCCTTCCTGCATGAGTGGCAGGGCAAGCTCGGGCTCGGCGACTGGCGGGTCGTGATCAGCGAGAAGCGCCCGAAGACCAACGCGGCCGAGACGATCGCCGACTACGAGGCCCGGCTGGCGTCCGTCAGGCTCGGCGAAGACCTCGGCAGCACGCCTGTGACGCCGGACTCGATGGAGGCGCTGGCCGTTCACGAGTTGGGCCACGTCCTGCTGCGCGAGCTCATCGTGCTCTGCCAGGATCCGGCCACGCCGGCCGACGTCATCAACTCGGCCGAGCACCGCGTCATCAACACCCTCCAGCGTCTGCTGGTTCCAACCACCCTCTGAGGACAGGCCATGCCGAACCAGTACACCGCGCCGACGACGATCGACCCCAGGATCAAGGAGTGGGCGACCGAGACGCAGAAGACCTACATCGACGCCATCAATGCCTGCGGCGGCATGCGCGCCGCTTGCCGCAAGCTGGGCGTCGGCATTGCGACGGTGAGCAAGTCCATCGCCACCGCGCGCCAGCGCGCCGCCGCCCACAACTACGCGCCGGAGCACGACGCGATGACGCGCGGCCTGCCGGCGCCACTGGTGTCGCGCGGCAACAGCGTGCTGCGCGACGGCGACGGCAAGATCCTGCTGACCTGGGAGAAGAGCAAGCTCGACGACCAGCGCTGGCTCGAGGCGATCATGCAGGCCGTCGACGCGCTGTCCGAGGAGTTGCCGCGGCTCGAGCCGACGCCGGTCAAGCCGCGCGTCGCCCAGGCCTCCGTGGCCAGCCTGCTGACGGTCTACACGCTGACCGACAGCCACGTCGGCATGCTGGCCTGGGGCAAGGAGACCGGCGCCGACTGGGATCTGCGCATCGCCGAGCGCGTCCTGACGGACTGCTTCGAGGAGATGATCCGCGCGGCCCCGAACAGCAAGGTCGGCTTCCTGAACCAGCTCGGCGACTTCCTGCACCAGGACGGCCTGCAAGCGGTCACGCCTACCAGCCACCATCACCTCGACAGCGACGGCCGCTTCGAGAAGATCATCGAGGTCGCCGTTCGCATCCTGCGCCGCGTGATCGGCCTGATGCTGGCCAAGCACGAGAAGGTCGTCGTCGGCCTGTTCGAGGGCAACCACGACATCGTCAGCTCGATCTGGCTGCGCAAGCTGTTCGAGGCGCTCTACGAGAACGAGCCGCGTGTCGAGATCATCGACAGCAAGCTGCCGTACTCGGTCTACCAGCACGGCAAAGACGCTCCTGGCCTTCCACCACGGCCACATGAAGAAGAACGGCGAGCTGCCGCTCCTGATCGCCGCCCAGTTCCCGCGCGAGTGGGGCGCCACGACGAAGCGCTACGTGCACGTCGGCCACCGCCACCACACCGACATCAAGGAGCACAGCGGCATCACGGTGCACCAGCACCCGACGCTGGCGGCCCGCGACGCCTACGCGGCTCGCGGCGGCTGGATCGCCGACCGCCAGGTGACGGCCATCACCTACCACGCCGAGTTCGGCCAGGTGCGCGCGGACAGCGTTGTGCCGGAAATGCTCGATACCTGACACTTCACAATGCCAAAGTCTTGATGTAGACTCTTCCCACGGACCAGTGCGTCCACCGAAGCCCGCCTCGCGCGGGCTTCGTCGTTTTCGGTGCCGCCGGCGCAGACCAGTTTCCCCAGGCCTCGTCTCCCTTGGGGCTGCAAAGCCCGGCGGCATCACCACATCCGGAGACCCAAGTGACCGAGCGCCGCGCGATCTTCTCGCGTGCGGTGCCTGCTGCCGCCCCCGCGCAGCCGGCGACCGCCCAGAAGCCAGTCCAGCTGTCCGAGCGCGCCGTGCCGCCGCTCACCTGGATCCGCGAGCTCGCCCACACCAACGCCGACCTGCTGATGGACCTCTACGTCCAGGGCTGGTCGTTCCAGCGCATGGCCCAGGAGCTCGAGACGAAGTTCCCCGAGGTGGCGATCTCGCCGAGCCGGCTCCGCAACGCCGTGCTCGAGTCCCAGCGCGGCCGCGAGCTCTACGCGGCGGCGATGGTCGACCGCAGCCACATGCTGGTCGAGGCGGCCCTGGACGCCGCCGACAAGGCGGCCAGAACAGGCGACAGCGGCGGCTTCCGCACGGCGGCCGACATCCGCCTGAAGGTGGCGGCCAAGCTGAACCCGAAGGAGTACGGCGAGAAGTCCTCGGTCATGCTGCACGGCACCGGCAAGGACGGCGCCATCAAGACCGAGCACGTCGAGCAGGCGAGCGACGCCGCGCTCGAGGCGATCGTCGCCCAGCACATGAAGGCCGGCGCCGCGGCCGTCAAGCACTGATGGACGCCAAAGAAACCGCATACCACGCGGCGTATCGGGCAGAGCACCGAGACGAGATCCTGGCCAAGAAGCGGATCTATCAGGCCGAAAACAGGGACCGTCTGCGCGAGTACCACAGGCTCCACTACCAGAAGAACCGCGCGGCAAGACTCGAACAACGAGCCGAGTACGCGATCCGCATGCGGGCCGCGCGAGACCCTGAATTCNNTCTATCGCGCCGCCGGTGTCGACTGCCATGTCGACCACGTTGTTCCGCTTGCCGGTGAGTTGGCCTGCGGACTCCACACGCACGACAACCTGACGGTCATTCTGGCAAGCCAGAACATGGCCAAAGGTAACCGCTTCCAGGTGACGGAATGATTGACCCCGTCACCGCAGCCGAAGAGCTTCTCGCCCGCCGGCAGGCTCGTGCAAGTTTTCCTGGTTTTTGCCGCTGGAAACTTCGCGGCACCGGCATGCAGATGGACCTGCACCACAAGGTGCTGGCCGAAGCCCTGGACGACGTCGAGCGCGGCGACTGCGACCGCCTGATGGTCATGATGCCGCCCGGCAGCGCGAAGTCGACGTACGGCAACGTCTTCTTCAGCGAGTACTTCATGGGCCGCAACCCGCAGCTGCAGCTCATCGCCGGCTCGCACACCAAGGATCTCGCCGAGGCATTCGGCCGCAAGGTCCGCAACGCGGTCGAAGAGGCCGCGTTCGAGATCCTCTGGGGTACCAGGCTGTCGCAGGACAACCAGTCCGCCTCTCGCTGGGCGCTCGAGAAGGGCGGCGAGTACTTCGCGGTCGGCGTCGGTGGCTCGGTGACCGGGCGCCGCGCCGACCTGGCGATCATCGACGACCCTGTCGCGAGCCGCGAGGACGCCGACTCCGAGCGCATGCGCAACCGCGCCTGGGACTGGTGGAACAACGACCTGCTGACCCGCCTGAAGCCGGGCGCCCGCATCGTGTTCATCATGACGCGCTGGCACGAGGACGACCTCGCCGGCCGCATCCTGGACCGCGAGGGCAAGCGGTGGCGCGTCATCAAGCTGCCGATGATCGCTGGCCCCAACGACGTTCTGGGGCGCAAGGAGGGCGAGCGCCTGTGGGCGTCCTGGTTCACTGAGGAGATGGTGCGCCAGGCCCAGCGAGACCCGCGCTCGTGGATCTCGCTGTACCAGCAGGAGCCGCGCCCGGCCGACGGCGCCGAGTTCAAGCGCGGCTGGATCTGCCGCTACACGTCGCCGCCGCGCCGCGGCAACAACATCCTGCTGTGCGACCCGGCCGGTGACCCGAACGCGACCGGCGCCAAGAAGAAGAGCGACTACTGGTCGATGTGGGTCGTGCGGCTTGGCCCCGACAAGAACGGCTACGTGATCGACGGCGTGCGGGACCGCATGCAGTCTCCGAAGGCCATCGACAAGCTGTTCGAACTGCACCGCAAGCATCGGCCGCTGCAGACGCGCTACGAGCGCTACGGCATGCAGCGCGACGTCAACGAGATCCGCCGCCAGATGGAGCTGCGCGACTACCGGTTCCGCTTGATCGAGGTGGCCGGCCAGGTCGAGAAGAACGCGCGCATCCGGCGCCTCGTGCCGTGGTTCGAGGGCGGGACCATGTGGCTTCCGCACGAGCTCATGTACACGACAGTCGACGGAGACCGCATCGACCTCGTCAAGCGGTTCATCGACGAGGAGTACGTGACGTTCCCCGTCGGCCGCTTCGACGACATGTTCGATTGCCTGGCGCGCATCGACGAACCCGACCTCGCGCTTCCCTGGCCCGCGCCGGATGAGCAGCAGGTCGTCACGAGCCCTGGTTGGCAGGTGCTCGATCAGATCACGGGGTACTGACCCATGCGGATGAACGAGATCAGTCGCGATACGCCGGTCCAGGTCGGCGACGAGGTCATCACCTACGGTGACTACCTCGACCGTCAGCGGCGCATGGTCGACTCGATCTACAACGGGTTCGCAAAGCAGCGCGACGACTGGGTTCAGTACCGCGCGCAGAGCGGCGTCGAGACGCGCTGGAAGAAGGCGCGCCAGATGTACTTCGGCATGGAGGAGGGCGGCAACGCGCTGGTCGAGACGCTGACCGTCGGCCCGCGCCCGCGCGGGTCCGAGGACGGCGCGCCGCGCAGCCGGGTCGTCATCAACATCGTGCGCCCGAAGGCCGACCAGGCCATCGCTCGCATGTGCGAGATCCTGCTGCCGGTCGACGACCGCAACTGGGGCATCAAGCCGACGCCGATCCCGTCCCTCGTGCAGAAGATGCTCGGCGACCCGCGGCCGACCGTCGTGCCCGGCACCAACACGCCGACCGGCCTGACGGCCGACGACGAGGCGCAGATGGTGGTGCGCGGCGCCCGCGAGGCGGCCGAGGCGATGCAGGACTCGATCGACGACAGCCTGACCGAGTGCGACTACAACGCCGAGAGCCGCAAGGGCATCGAGGACGGCGTCGTGCTGGGCACGATGATCATCAAGGGCCCGTTCCCCGGCAAACAGTCGCACCGCGCCTGGATGCCGCGCGGCGATGGCACGAACGCGCTGGTCATCGAGCACAAGACCGTGCCGCGCAGCGCTCGCGTCGATCCGTGGGACGTCTACTTCGACCCGAGTTGCGGCAACGACCACCAGCGCGGGCGCGGCGCTTGGGAGAAGCGCCTCGTCAACCGCAAGGAGTTGCGCGCGCTGGCCGGCCTGCCGGGCTACGACGAGGACGCGATCCGCGAGATCCTTCTGATGCCGCCGACCCGTATCCGCGCAGCGGAGGGTCGCGTCGTCAAGGACATCTCGCGCGACGACAGCTACGAGCTCTGGGAGTACCACGGCGAGGTCGAGCCCGAGCAGATGAGCGTGCTGACGGCCCGCATGAAGGGCTACGACCCGCTGACCGACGTCGAGTTCGCGGTCTGCGTGATGGTCAACGACCGCGTGATCAGCGCCCAGCCGTCGTGGATCGAGGACGGCACGCTGCCATACGACGTCTGGAACTGGCGCGGCGCCGACGACAGCCCGTACGGGTTCGGCCTGCCGGACGAGATGGAGAACCAGCAGCGCGTCGTGACCTCGGCCTGGCGCCAGGTCATGGACAACGCGCGCAACAGCGGCGGCTCGCAGATCGTCATTCGCAAGGGTGTCGTCGCGCAGGACAACAACGGCAAGGTCTACCCGCAGAAGATCTGGGTCGCGCCCGAGGACATGAGGGTCGACGAGGCCTTCGGCGTCTTCGACTTCCCGTCGCACCTCGACGAGCTGCTCAACATCGCGAAGTTCGCCATGGAAGTTTCCGACCAGGAGACCAGCATGCCGCAGCTGCTCAACGGCAACCAGGGCACCGGCCCGACGCCGGAGACCGTGGGCGGCATGGTCATGCTCTACAACAACGCGAACACCGTGCTGCGCCTGCGGGTCAAGCAGTACGACGATCGCATCACGCGGCCGCACATTCGTCGTTACTACGACTGGAAGATGGCCAACGATCCGGACGCGAAGATCAAGGGTGACTTCGAGGTCGATGCCCGCGGCGCCAGCGCGCTGGTCGAGCGCGACATCCAGAACCAGGCCACGCTCAACCTGGCGACGATCGGCGAGAACCCGCGCTACTCCGGCCTGCTGAAGCCCGAGGAGGAACTCAAGGCGATCCTGAAGGCCTTCCGCTTCGCTCCGGACTCGCTGATGAAGAGCAAGGCCGAGCTCAAGCAGGACGCCGAGAACGCTGCCAACCAGCCGCCGAGCGACCCGCGCATCGTCAGTGCCCAGCTGCAGCTCCAGGCCAAGCAGATGGACATCGAGGACCGCAGGGAGCAGCGCGCCTTCGAGGCCTCACGAAACGAGCAGGAGTTCGGTCTGAAGGTTCAGACCCTCGACTACAACCAGGCGCGCGAGCAGGGCGAGTTCCAGATCGCCATGGGCGACCAGTCCATCAAGCGCGACACGGCGATCATGAAGTCGCAGGTCGACATCGCGAAGTCCCGCGAACAGATCGCCGCAGAGGCGCGCCTAAATGCGCTGAAGCTCGACCAGGACCGCCAGCTGTTCAACGCCGAGGCCGCACTCCGCGTCCGCACCGGGGCAGGCATCTAGGCCTCAAACATCACATTGCCAATAGGAGAAACGCAATGCCTCTCGACATCACCGAGTACGAACAGCTGCCGCGCGATGCGACGGGTGTCGTCATCCTGACCGCCAACGAACCGGCCCGCGTCAACCAGCAGGTCGCGGTCGGGGGTGGCAGCACGCAGTCGGCAGTCTTCGACGACGCCACGAAGTTCATCCGCCTGCACACCGACGTGGCGTGTCGCCTGGAGTTCGGCGTCAACCCCACGGCGGCCCCAACGTCGCGACGCATGGCTGCCGGCGCCACCGAGTACATCGGCCTGCGAGCCAAGGGCATGCGTCTGGCCGTGATCTCGACCACCTGAGGAGCAACCCATGATCGGCAGCAATCCGACCATCAGCGGCGCAGCGCCGCAGCAACCGCCGGCCCAGGTCAACCTGGACGCCGTCCTGGCGCTGGTGCGCATCGCGAAGGACGCCAAGGCGATCGAGGAACTCGTGGCGACCATACGCAAGGAGTACGACGCCATCGAGTCCGTACGCGCCGCGCAGGCGGCCGAGCGCGAAGCGCTGGACCGCGCGCGCGCCGACTGGGTGCGGGCCAAGCAGGAGGCCGAGCAGACCATCTCGCAGCTGCGCGCCGCCCAGGCCGAGCACGAGTCGACGCTGGTCACCGCAGACGCGCGCATCGCGCAGGCGATCGCCGCCGAGCAGGCGCTGGCGACGGCCACCGATGCGGCGCGAATCGAGCTCGCGACTCGAGGCGCCTCGCTGGACGAGCGCGAGTCGGCGGTGCTGGGTGGCCACGCGCAGATCGCGACGGCGCGCGCCTGCATCGAGAAGGCCGAGGCAGACCTGATCGCCGAGAGGCAGGCAGCCGCCGCGGTGCGCGCCGAGTACGAGCAGAAGCTGGCTGCGCTGCGCGCGCAGATCTCTTCGCTCGCCTGAAACATCACATTGCCAATGGAGCCCTGAGATGGCCAACCTGGTTCTCAACATCGCCGCCGGCCTGGTCGCCGGCTACTACGACCGGGTCAAGAGCAACGACCCGGCCAACAGCGCCCTGGTTCTGGTGCCGATCGAGACGTCCGGCCTCGAGACCGACGCCGTGCTGCGCGACAAGGACGACCTCGCGGCGTTCCTGTCTGGCTCGACGAACGAGCAGACGACGATGGGCCGCAAGGTGCTGACCGACTCCGACCTGGCCTCGATCCCGGCACCGGACGACACCAACGATCGCAACGAGCGCAGCTTGCCGACCGTCACCTGGGTCGCGGCTGCCGGCAACCCCATCAGCAAGATCCTCGTCTGCTACGACCCGGACACCACTGGCGGCACCGACTCCTCGATCATCCCGCTGACGATGTTCGACTTCGCGCAGACGCCGAGCGGCGCCGACATCCAGATGACCGGCGGCGTGTTCTTCCGCGCGAGCACCTGAGCCTGGAGTTGATGGCATGGCTACCTACGCTGAAATCCTTCAGGCGGGCGAAGACGAGAACCTGAAGAAAAAGGTTCGCGTCGCCGTCGTCATCGCGGCCGAGGCGGTGCGCACGGAACTCGTGAACGTGGTCAACCACACCAACCGCCTGAAGTGGGCGAAGTCGGTGTTCGTCGACCCCGACACGGCGGCCAAGCGCATGGTGTGGGCCGTGCTTGCGCAGAATAAGGACGCGACACTTGCGGCGATCACCGGCGCCAGCGACTCTGCTGTGCAGGCCGCCGTCAACGCAGCTGTCGACGTGTTCTCCGACGGAGCCTGACCGTGGCCGACATCAAGCTCAAGTACGGGGCCGTCGACCCCGTCGCGGTCACGATCGCGCTGGCGAACCTCGCCAGCTCGTCGACGCTCCTGGCTGGGCGCGAGTCGACGGTCATCGACAACACGACCAACCTCGACCTCGATCACCTGGTGTCGGCGCACTTCACGACTGGCAGCAGCCCGACCGCCGGCACGCGCATCGAGCTGTGGTGCTACGGCCTGCGCAAGTCGTCGTCGAGTGGCGCCACCAAGGTCTATCCGGCCAACTTCACGGGCGCCGATGCCGCCCTCACGCTGGCGAGCGACAACGTCAAGTTCGCGGCCCTACGGCGCATCGGCTTCGTCATCGTCGACAGCACGACGAACCGCGAGTACGACATCCCGCCAACCTCCGTGGCGGCGCGCTTTGGCGGCAGGCTGCCGCCGTACTACGGCCTGTTCGCGGTGCACAACAACGGCGTGGCGCTGCAGAACAACTCGGCGAACCAGGACATCCAGTACCTGCGCGTTCTGGCTCAGGCGTAGGCCTGTGGGGAGCAAATGCTCTACCTGAACACAGAGCGCACCGAGCAGCCGTGTGACCCGCCTGAGCCGGCTCTAGACGGCCCGCTCGGCGAGCACCTGCTGGGCGTGATGACGCCGTACGGCAACTGGACGCCAGGCGACACCAACAACATCGTCCTCGACTACCACCAGCATGGGGTGGGGTTCTCGAGTAACGGGTTCAGCTCACGCTTCGACTTACCAGGCTACCGTGCGGTAAGTGTCCATCCGGTCTGGAGTTTCGCCGTCCTGTTCCGGCTGGAGGACCAGGGCGCGCGCAGCTGCGTGACGTACTGCGAGCGACCTGACAACACGCAGATCTGCAAGCTGGAAGTCAACCGAGACGGCTCGGCTAACGAGTCCATGACGCTAGTCGTCAGGGACGCGTCCAACAACCTGCTGATACTTGCCGGTCCGAGTCTCGGTGCGGGAACGATATTCGACGGCAAGTACCACACCGCCGTGGTCACGCAGGGCGCGCCCAACGACATTGCCATCTACCTCGATGGCGTGCTGTACACGACCTACACCAGCACGAACTACAACTTCAACTTCGGGCCGGTCATCCCGGCTCTAGCGGGCGACCCGTTCGACGGCTCGCAGCCTGCCCAATACGGCGGCGTGTACCTGGAGGCCAACTGGCTCCGCGTCCTTTCGGCGGATGAGGCGCGAGAATTTCACAACAACCCGTGGCAGGTTTGCGCTGCGCCAGGCGCGATGCTCACTGCCGTCGCTGCTGGCGGGTCTGCCGCCCCTACCGGGCTGTCCGTGGAGACGGACAGCGCGCTCGCGCTCGCCGGCGTCCAGATTCGCGCGACCGGCTTGGCCGCAGAGACCGACAACTCGCTCGCCCTGACAGGCGTCGCGATCCGACCGACCGGCCTGGCGGCGGAGGCAGACAGCGCGCTGGGCCTGACCGCCCTGCATATCCGCGCCACCGGCCTGTCTGTCGAAGTCGACAGCTCGCTGGCACTGACGGGCGTGTCGATTCGCGCCACCGGCCTGGCCGCGGAGACCGACTCGGCCTTTGCTCTCGCGCCGCTGCAGCTCGCGCCCGCGGGCGTTGCGGTCGAGGCCGACAGTGCGTTCAGCCTCGCAGCGCTTCAGATCCGTGCGGTGGGCCGCAGTGACGAGAACGACTCGGCGTTCGCGCTCACCGGCGGCATAGCCGGTGGCGTCGGCCGCGCCGACGAGAACGACTCGGCGCTGGCGCTGGCGCCCGTGCAAATCATGGCTGTGGGACGCGCCGACGTGCAGGAGGTCGCGCTGGCCCTGGCCGGCGTCCAGATCCGACCGGTGGGCCTCGCGGCTGACGCTGAGACAGCTTTCGCGCTGACGCCGCTCCAGGTGCGCCAGGTTGGCATGGCTGTCGAGCTCGACCTGTGTGTCTACACCGGCGGATCAGCGCCGGCGGCAGCCGCGCAGCCCAGTGCGCATTTCATCGTCACCACCGGCCGCCTCATGGCCATGTAGGAGCTCCAGCATGCAACTCGACAAGATCACCCACTTCTCCGTCGGCTTCAACTTCGGCGTCGCGGCGGCAATGGCCGGACCGGGCTGCGGCACCATCGCCGCCGGCGCGGCAGGCCGCGCGAAGGAGGTCTGGGACAACCGCAAGAACCGCGAGGCGGCCGCGCGCGGCGAACTGCCTCCGCACGGCGTCGAGCGCGCCGACCAGGTGGCAACGCTGCTCGGCGGCCTCGCCGCGGACCTGTTCGTGCAGTTCGTGCTGCCGCACCGTGTGAATCTGCTTGCGCTACTGCTGCCGTGAACCCCTGCAAGCGCGGGCACGCCAGCGGCCGCTACGCCAACGGCTCGTGCATCGAGTGCGCGAAGACGCAGGCTCGCGCCTACGGACCGCAGTGGCGCAGTTCAAACCGTGAGCACCGTCGAGCCTACGAGCGCCGGCGCCACGCAGAGAACCCGCTTTTCAACCTCACGCATCGCATGCGGTGCAGGCTGGGCTTGGCGTTCCGAAGGGGTGGCTTCGACAAGGGCTCATCGACGGCCGAGCTTCTCGGGTGCACATGGCCCGAACTGGTCGCGCACATCGAGGGCCAGTTCCAGCCGGGCATGACGTGGAGCAATCGCGGCCAGTGGGAGATCGATCACCGCGTCTCGCTCGCGAGCGCGAAGGATGCGGAGGCGCTGCGCGCGCTGTGCCACTACTCGAACCTGCAGCCGCTGTGGATGCCTGACAACCGCCGCAAGGGCGCGCGCGACATTTTCATCGCGGGGTCTTCACAATGCCCATAGACATGGTGTAGAGTTCGGTCCGGGGCAGTGCGTCTTGCACAGCCTGCTACGACCCTCGGAACTTTCATGTCATCAAAGGGCGCCGCTAACCCGGCGCCCTTTTCTTTTCCCCCATGCACCTCCAGCTCGCCGACTTCCAGACCGGCACCTGGCGGCGTCTTGCGCAAGAGCTTCATGACCGCATCGAGCTCTCGCGCAAGAGGAACGACGGCGACCTCGATCCCGTAGCCACCGCCAAGCTGCGCGGCCGGATCAAGGCGCTGCAGGAACTGATCGCCCTCGCTGACGAAGCCAGGGCAACAGCCACGAGCCCCGACAAGGCGCTCGTGATCGCGGGTGGTGACCCGCACCAGGAGACGTGACGCAACATGACGACGGAAGCCAGCCAGAACCCACCGGAGAAGACCAAGGAGCAACTCTGGGCCGAACTGGACCAGGCCGAGGGCATGACGCCCGCCGTGCCGGCCCAGGCCGTGACCAAGGCGACCGACGCTGAACTCGAGCAGGCAGCCGCCCAGGCGACGCCCGCCGCGACCACCGCCACCGAACAGGGAGCCGCCGATGAGGCCGCCCCGCAGGAAGGCGCTGGCACCGCGACGCAGGCGACCCCGGCAGCGGACCCCTTCGCGAACATGGCGCCGGAGGTGAAGGATCGCATTCTCGGACTCGAAACGCTGGTGACCCAGCTCGGCACGCGCTTGCGCAATGCCGAAGGGCACATCGGCGGCATCAACCATCAGCTGAAGGCAGCGCAGCGGACCACCGCCAGCGGCCACGAAGCCCCGACGGCGGCACAGATCGCCGCCGCGCAGGGCAGCGACAGCGCGCTGGCGAAGCTCAAGGCCGACTATCCCGAGTTCGGCGCAGCCCTCGAGAAGGTGCTGGACGAGCGCATCGGTGCCCCGCGCGCCGCGGCGCCGGCAGCCCAGGCTGCGCCGGCGCAACAGCCCGGCGAGCAGCCGAGCGCGAGAGAGATCCTGAACCGCGTCGACGCCCGCGGCGACGAGCTGTACCGCCAGCTCACCGTCGAGGTCGCCCACCCGGGCTGGCAGAAGCACGTCAAGACGCCAGCCTTCATCGGCTGGCTCCAGCAGCAACCGCGGGAGGTCCAGATGCTCGGCGCGTCGGACGAACCGCAAGACGCGATCCGCTTGATCGACCTGCACAAGGCGAGCGCGCAGACCGCGGTGACCCGACAGCAACGCCTGGATTCCGCCGCCGCCCTGCCGCAGGGCCGCGCGGCCGCCGGAGCGAAGCCGAAGCCCATCGAATCGATGAGCAAGGCCGAGTACTGGGCGTACCTCGACAACCTGGAAGCACAGCAACAACGGAGCTGATCCATGCAAACCTACTCGCTGGTTCCGTCGCGGAACCTCATCATGGCCGAGCGCGACATGCTCAAGCACGCCGAGCCCATCAAGGTGCTGAGCACCTTCGGCATGCAGAAGTCGATGCCGCAGAACAAGACGGACACCATCGTGTTCCGTCGCGCCCTGCCGATCGACGCCGGCACCAACGGCGCGCCGAGCATCACCGTCTCGGACTACCTGCTGCAGGAAGGCGTCACGCCGGCCGCGCGCACGATCACCTACCAGGACGTGCAGTGCACGCTGCAGCAGTACGGCGTCCTGATGAAGCTCTCGAGCAAGACCGAGAGCCTCTACGAGGACGACGTGCCGGCCGACATGAAGAAGCTCGTCGGCGAGCACATGGGCTCGATCGAGGAGCTCATCGCCTACGGCGTGACCCGCGGCGGCACGAACGTCGTCTACGCGAACGGCTCGGCGCGCAACGCCGTGAACACCGCGATCTCGATCAACAAGCTGCGCCAGGTGGCGCGCGTGCTCGAGGCGGCCCACGCGGCCCGTGTGACCGAGCGCCTGGCGGCCGGCCCGAACTTCGGCACGTCGGCCGTCCACCCGGCCTACCTGGTGTTCGTCCACACCGACGTCGAAGCGGACGTGCGCAACCTGCCGGGCTTCACCCCGGTGGTCGAGTACGGCACGCAGAAGCCGGTGCACCCGCGCGAGATCGGCGCCGTCGAGCAGTTCCGCTTCGTCACCTCGCCGTACTTCAAGCCGTTCCTGATCGCCGGCGGCGCGGTGGTGGCGGGCACGTTCCTGTCCAACGGTGGCACCGTCGGCACCACGGCCGACGTGTACCCGCTGCTGGTGGTCGCCCAGGAGGCCTGGGGCCAGGTCGCGCTGAAGGGCATGGATGCCATCCAGCCGATCTACCTGCCGGCCAAGCAGATCACGCACGCCAACCCGATGGGCCAGTTCGGCTACGTCGGCGCGAACTTCTGGAAGAACGCCGTCCGTCTCAACGAGAACTGGATGGTGCGCCTGGAAGTCGCGGTGTCGGGCCTCTGATATAGGCAATGTGATGAGTCGGGGCTAACCACCCCGGCCATCACGAACCAAACCGGAGCACCACATGCCTTACCTCCAAGTCATCAACTCGATGGCGTCGACCACCGTCACGGAACGTCGGTTCCTGCTGCAGGAGTTCGCGCTCCTGCGCGCCGAGCTCGACGACATCCGCTCGGCCGTCTCGGCCATCCGCGCGCTGCTGGTCGCCGGCACCGCGGTCGGCGCTGGCTACAACGTGGCCGGCACGAACATCGGCGCCGCCATCACGGCCACGCCGGGCCAGACGCCGCGCTTCACGCCGACCTGATCCACACCCCCCACATTCCAGGAGCCCTGAAATGGACAACCTCGCCCTGTCGCAAGGCGGAAACCTGAACCTGGTGTCGGCCGCCCTCGCGGCCGCCGCCGGCAACGTCAACCTGAACATCGCGGTCGGCACCAACGGCCACGTCATCGACGGCCAGTTCTACACGCGCGCGGCCAACGCGTCGATCGCGTGGACCTACGCGGCCCCGTCGGTGGTGTACGGCCAGCCGTCGAACGGCTCGTTCACCGGTGGCGCGAACGGCTCGACCCGCCTGTACGGCCTCTACATGGACGTGTCCGGCAACCTGTCGATCGAGCCGGGCCCGATCGTCGACAGCGCCGAGCTGGCCGGCGGCCGCGCGCCGCTGCAGTTCACGCCGAACAAGCGCGCCCGCGTGTGCTTCGGCTTCGTGCGCATCGCGCTGACCGCCGGCACCACGTTCATCCCGGGCGTCACCGCCCAGAACGCCGCCGGCGTGACCGCCACGTACATCAACGTGGCCTCGATCCCCGGCGAGCCGCTGCGCTCGTAACCGGCGCCAGGAGGCGGCTTCGGCCGCCTCCTCTGAACACCCCACCCAGGAGACCAGACCCATGACCGACGTTTTCATCCGCCGCGGCGGCAACCCGGCGATCGACAGCCCAGCCATCGATCCGGCTGCGCTGGCGACGATCAACATCGACGAGACCACCGCCAAGGGCAAGAACGTGCTCGGCGAGGGCGGCATCGTCGTCGACGGTGACGCGGTCGTGGACGCGAAGCGCTTCGACCTCGAGGCCTTCATGCAGGACGTGCTCGACGTGCACTTCCACGACCCGTCCGACGAGAACGAGCCGCAGTTCGCGGAGGTGACGGTCAACGGCGAGTACCGCTGCTGCCTGCGCGGCCACCCCGCCAAGCTGAAGCGCATGCACGTCGCGGTCCTGGCCAACGCGAAGCAGCTGCGCGTCCAGCAGAAGAAGGTCGTCAACGGAGACGGCTCGATGGGTTTCGTCGAGCAGCCGGTGATGAAGCTCACGTACCCGTTCTCGGTCCTGCACGACCCGAGCCCCCGCGGCGCGGCCTGGATCACGCAGCTGCTGCGCAACCCGGCCTGAGTCGACGTGACCTTCCTCGAGCTCGTTCAGGATCTGCGGCGCGAGTGCGGCGTATCGGCGTCGACCGCCGGCGACCAGCCGTCCGCCGTGACCAACCAGACCGGCGAGATGCTGCGCCTGGTGAACTGGACGCGCCGCGCCTGGCTGAAGATCCAGAACGACCAGGACTGGTGGCTCTGGATGCGCCAGGACTTCACGCTGGCCGCCACGGCGAACGTCGGCAGCTACGCGCCGACCGTGGCCATCGACGACGGCACCAGCGTGGCCATCGCGCGGTTCGCGCGCTGGCACCCGCGCAGCTTCCGCCTGTACGACGCCGCGGTCGGCGTGGCCGACGAGCAGTTCCTCGTCGACTGGGACTACGACAAGTTCCGCGACAGCTACCTGTACGCCGGCCAGCGCAACCAGCGCAACCGGCCGGTCGTCTGGGCCGAGCGCCCGAACGACAAGGCGATCCTGCTCGGCGACGTGCCCGACAAGGCCTACACGCTGCGCGGCTGCTTCCAGCGCGGCCCGCAGACGCTGTCGGCCAACGCCGACGTGCCCGAGATGCCGGAGCGCTTCCACCCGCTGATCGTCTACAAGGCGATGCAGTACTACGGCAAGTACGAGGCGGCGCCGGAGATCCTAGCCCAAGGGCAGGAGGAGTACAGCGCCATGATGGACGACCTCGTGCGCGATCAGCTCCCGCCCCTCGAGATGGGCCTGCCCCTGGCCTGAGCGCGATGGGTCGCCGGATCGAGCTGCCCGATGTTCGCTACGACGTCGTCTCCCTCCAAGGGGGCTACGACCTCGTCACGCCGACCCTGTCGCTGGTCGCCGGCGCAGTCCGTGACGCGCTGAACTTCGAGATCAACGTCACCGGCGGGTACACGCGCATCAAGGGCTACGAGCGTGTCGATGGTCGGCCGGCGCCGTCGGCGGCGCAGTACCTGGTGCTGATGGTCTCGGCCACGGCCGGCGTGTCGGTAGGCAACACGGTCAACAACTCGCCCGGCACCGCGACCGGGGTCGTCGTGGCCGTGACGTCGACGACCGTCGTGATCACGAAGCTCGTCAACAACTTCGCCGTCAGCGACACGCTCAAGGTCGGCGCGACGCCGATCGGCACCATCACCCAGGTCGGCCTCGGTGTCTCGTCGCTGCTGAACGCGACCTACGCGGCGGCGGCGGCCGACGTCTACCGGGCCGACATCCAGGCCGTGCCAGGCAGCGGGCCGGTGCGCGGCGTCTGCTACTACGGTGGCAGCCTGTACGCCTGGCGCGACAACGTCGGCGCCACGGCGCTGGCGATCTACAAGGCGACGGCCGGCGGCTGGTCAGCCGTCGTGCTGCTCAACGAACTGCGCTTCACGGCCGGCAGCGGCGCTCAGCCGGCTGAGGGCGCGACGATCACGAAGGGCGCCGTGTCGGCCGTCGTGCGGCGTGTCGTCCTCGAGTCGGGCACCTGGGGAGCAGGCACCGCGGCGGGCCGCTTCATCATCGACAACCCGACCGGCGGCAGCTTCACGGCCGGCGCGTTCACGGCCGGCGTTGTCGCGACGGCGAGCGGCGCCCAGACCGCCATCACGCTGCTGCCAGGCGGCCGCGTGCGCACGCGCCTCGGCAGCTTCGGCGGCGGCACCGGCCTGACCCGCATCTACGGCTGCGACGGCGTCAACCGCGGGTTCGAGTTCGATGGCACGGTGCTGGTGCCGATCAACACCGGCATGGCGTCTGACCGGCCGACGCGCGTCGCCGTGCACAACAGCCGCCTGTACTTCTCGTTCGGGCCGTCCCTGCAGTACTCGGTCATCGTCGCGCCGTACCAGTGGTCCGCGGTCATCGGCGCCGGCGAGATCGCGATGAATGACGACATCACGGACCTGCTGTCCCTGCCGGGCAACCAGGGCGGCGGTGCGCTGCTCATCGCGAGCCGCAAGAACACGAAGATCCTCTACGGCTCTTCGCCGACCGACTGGCAGCTCGCCGACTACACGGTCGGCATCGGCGTTCTGTCGGACACGGCGCAGCGCATGGAGCAGACCTACGGGTTCTCTGAGCGCGGCGTCATCGCGCTCGACGCCACGCAGAACTTCGGCAACTTCGACACGTCGACGCTGACCCTGAACCTGCGACCGTTCATTCAGGGCCGTCGCACCCTCGCGACGGCGGGCGGGCTCAACCGAGAGAAGAGCCAGTACCGCGTGTTCTTCAGCGATGGCTACGCGCTCTACCTCACGGTCATCAATGGCAAGTACAGCGGCGCCATGCCGGTCTACTTCCCGAACGCCGTCGCCTGCTGGTGCGACGGCGAGACGCCGGACGGCGCCGAGACCTCGTTCTTCGGCTCCACCAACGGCTTCGTCTACCGGCTCGACGCCGGCACGTCGCACGACGGCGCCGCGATGGACTACTACTTCCTGACCAACTACAACGCGATGAACTCGCCGCGGATCAGGAAGCGGTTCATGCGCGCCTCGATCGAGGTCAGCGGCAACAGCTATGCGTCGTTCGGCTTCTCGTACGAGCTGGGCTACGCAACCTCCGAGATCACGCAGCCTGGCTCGACCGACTACGTGCTGCCATTCTCCGCGGTGAACTGGGATTTGTTCACCTGGGACAACTTCATCTGGGACGGCAAGACGCTCGGCCCGAGCGAGGTCGAGATGACCGGCACGGCAGAGAACGTGGCGCTTCGCATTGGCGGGCGCAGTGCCATCTTCGACTCCTTCACCATCAACAGTGTGATCGTGCACTACATCCCGCGCCGCGGGCTGCGAGGCTGACATGGCGAACGACTACTACACCCACGGGGGGTATCCTGCCACCGGCTCGCAGGGCGCATCTTCGAGCATGCGCGCCGAGCTCGACACCATCACGGCCGGCTTCGACAAGCTGGCGCCGCTGGCCGGCAACGCCGGCAAGTTCCTGGTCGTCAACGCGTCGCAGACCGCGCAGGCTGTGTCGTCCCTGCTGACCGAGACGGTCGGCCTTCTGACGATCGCCGGCGCGCTGACGACAACGGGCGCCATCACGTCCGGCGGCAACGTGTCGGCATCCGGCGCCTTCATCGCCGCCGTCGGCTCGGTCGGGGCACCGAGCCACACCATCGTTGGCCGCACCGACACCGGCATGTGGTCCAGCGCGATCGGCACGCTCGACTTCTCTGTCGGCGCGGTGCGTGGCCTGCGCATCCTGCCGGCGGTGAGCGGCGTCAACTACTTTGCCGTCTTTCCGAATACGGCTGGCAACCGGCCGGGCCTCTCCGTCGAAGGCACCGACACCAACATCGGCATGTCGTTCAACGCGAAGGGCTCCGGCGACTTCGCGTGGTTCGGCAACGGCGGCACGCAACTCCTCATCAGCAGCGCGGCTGGCGCGAGCCGGTACTTCGCATTTTCCGGCGGATCGAACGAGCCTACCGTTTCGATCGGCGGCGGTGGAAGCACGCTCCGAACCCTCGCTGGCTGGCGCGTGACCAACACCGGCGGCGCACACGACGTGACCGTCAAGGGTGTGATGATCGGCTTCGACAAGGTCGGCTTCGCGGACCCGTCGCGCGCGGTGAACGACAAGTACGCCGAGATCCTCTGGGACTCGGGCGTCTGGCAGTTCCGCTACTTGAACGATGCGTACGCGGCGGCGGCCAACGTCATGACCGCCACCGGCGGCTTCGCAACCGGCCTGACGCTTGGCCTGTACTCCGGCGCCGGCGCCGAGACGTTGCGCCTCAGTGGCACGAACCTCGTGCTGCCCAACAGCGCCGGCCAGCAGATTCAATGGTCCGGTGTCTCAGGCTTCTACGTCTCCGGAAACGTCGGTGCCGGCAACCCGGGCGTCAACTTCGACAGCGGCGACTTCATCGACTACGTCCGGGCCACGAACCTCATGCGGTTCACGGCCGCCGGTGGCGCCTACATCTTCGACAGCGGCGCGGACTCGGGGCTCGGCAAGCTCCAGGTCGGCGCAAGCGTGGCGAACATCGCCGACCTCTCGACCAGCGCTGCCGGTGCGTCTTATCTACGCGTCCGCAACACTGGCGCGCAGAGCGCTCTGCTGGCGCTGCAGAACAGCACCACCGGTACGGCCACCTCGGACGGCTTCCAACTCGGGATCGACTCGGCCGGCGTGGCGTACGTCATCCAGCGCGAGAACGCGGCCCTGGAGTTCCACACCAACAACACGCTGCGCATGTCGATCACGGCAGGCGGCACGATCCAGGACGCCGGCGGCCTCGAGCTCGGCTACCGCGACATGCCGCGCGTGACCGGCGGCATCGAACGCGGCAAGGCCTTCGCGACGTCGGCCGGCTTCACACTCAACACCGGCAGCGCGGCCGGCTCGAGCTATGCCGTCTACAACGACAGCGGCTCGAACATCACCATCACGCAGGGCGGTGGCCTGACGCTGCGCCTGCACGGCTCCGCGACCACCGGCAACCGCACGCTGCTGGCGCGGGGCTGGGCGACGATCTGGTTCAACAGCACGACCGAGGCGATCGTCATGGGGGACGTGACTTGAGCGGGATCATGCTAGGCGCCGCTGGCGCCAGCGGCAACCCGTTTGCCCAGTTCGTGGGCGGCGCGATCCAGCACTTCACGGTCAGCCCGACGAACGCGCTGGCCGGCATCACGCTGAACTCGGACGGCTCGGTCTCCTACAACGGCAGCGGCCCGGGCGGCGTGGCATGGTTCACGCCGACGTCCACCGGCATCGGGTCGTCCTACTGGGTGCGCGCGACGCTCAACAGCGGCAGCCTGAGCGCCGGCACGACCGGTTCAGTCCTGTCCCTGTCGGCCGGCCAATCGTGGTCACGCAACCGCACGACGATCGGCTCCAGCGCGGCCAACATCACCCTGGAGATCTTCGCCGACGCCGGCGGCACGCAGCTCATGGCGAGCGCCACGTTCAGCATGCTGGCCGATATGTCTTGACCTTCCGAAAATATGGGCATTGAAATAGAATGACGCCCACCAACTGCCATCAATCGGAGACGCCCATGACCAATCCCGCCCAGCCGCCGCTGATGATCACCTGGAAGCTCGACGTCGTCGCGGCGAACATCGTGCTCGAGGCGCTCGGCAAGCTGCCCTTCGAGCGGGTCGCCGCGCTCGCCCACTACTGCAAGCAGACCGCCGACGCGCAGGTCGCCGAGCAGGAGGCGGCGCGCGCGAAGACCACCGCGGCGCCCGCCACGGAGCCGGCCAAGGCCTAAGGTCAACCTGGAGAGTCCGTGGACCAGATCGTCGCCGCCATCGCCAAGACCGAGAACATCGCGATCCTGGTCCTCGTGCTCGCCGTCATCGGCATGGCCATGTTCATCATGTCGATGCGCCGCGAGCACCGCGAAGACCGCGCTGCCGACAGCGACCGGCACCTCAAGGCGATCGACCGCAACAGTGACGCGCTGCTGAAGGTCGGGGAAGCTCTCACCGAGATCCGCATCGCGCTCGCGTCGGGAGGCCAAAGGTGAACTTCATCGACCACTTCGAGCGCGCTCTCGCGCGACCCGCCGCCAACCCGACGCCGCGAGAGGTCGAGGAGCAGAGGCGCAAGGAGGCCGAGCGGCGCAACGAGGCGGCGCACCAGCGCGTCATGAACGAGCTGGGCCTGCTGAAGCAGACGATGGGCGCGGCACCGCGCACCTGAGGACACCATGGCCCAAAGCGACCCCCTGAACAGCTACGACACCGGCGGCCAGCAGCTGACGCAGCAGGCCTCGCCGACCCAGCTCGCGGTCGCGCCGAGCCCCGCGCCGGCGGCCGGCGGCCTGGTAGGCGGGGCGATGGGCGTCACCGCGCCGGCGCCCCAACCGGCCGCAACCTACAACCCGGTGACGCGCGACGTCGACAAGGCGACGGAGACGGTGCAGGGCCAGGTCGACAGCATTCTCGCGAAGGACGGCCCGCTGTTCGAGCGCGCCCGCTCCCTGGCGCTCGAGGAGGGCCAACGGCGCGGCCTGGTCAACTCGAGCATGACCGTCGGAGCGGCGCAGGGCGCCGTGCTCGACCGCGCGCTCGACATCGCCACGCC
>FRDC01003227.1_pt1 | contig 36754 bp, 53 predicted proteins | sample 1106171 | NCBI WGS metagenome assembly FRDC01 (sample SAMEA3930566, study PRJEB13176) | freshwater metagenome | biome: Drinking water system; feature: drinking water; material: water | place: Singapore | collected 2014-12-20 | reverse complement strand
GTTCTCCCAAGCTACGACCGAGGAGTTCTCCCAAGCTACGACCGATTTCTGCAGGATAAGCACACCATATACATCGAACCTTCTCCGGAGAATCACCTGACAATTGACGGTAACTTTTTCGTCTTCTTTAATTTCCTTAAGATTGTCAAATTCCTCTTGTGAGCTAATAATAATTTCTTTCATTTAATTCCCTTTAAAAATGCCCCGCTCGCCATTAAGGATTTTAAGAAGATAATGAAATCCAGATAAGCTCTTAACCTCTTCTGTTTTCTGGACTGCTTGTTAATTAAATGCCTTCTATAACAATACGGATTCGAGATAGTCACCAGCAATTGAGTGCTGATAGTTGGACTAACTCTATTGCAAGGTAGTGCATGAAGCCATTCACAATAGTTGTCTCTCAGCTCCTCCCTCCATTGATCACAAAGCTCGTTGTGATGACCAATCTCGTTGATTTCTTCAATGATAGCGTTCATTTTGCCGACACCCTCACTTCTTCTGGAAGGGCAACAAAATGTTCAGCTAATGCCATAAATGAATCTTTGTAGTCCAAAACTCTCCAGCCCAGATGCAAGGCACTCCGTGTTTGCAGCCTAATCTGTACGCCGTTATGCACCAATCTATAAACACGATTGAACTCGCTATTAGGCGCAGCCCACTCGCTGATAATCCTTGGAGTGTCATTCACCTTCTCACCTCAACCCTCTTGGTAGTCAGCTCGGAGCTGGACTGATAGAGCACAGCACCGAGAACAGCTGAAGTGAGCAAAAGAACCGCTACCAAGATTGACAACCTGCGATCTTTGGTGTAGCCTGCTTTGACTGCGTTGGAACAACCGAACAGCTCGTTATGTTCTTTTGAGATTGACCTGATGTATGCTTTTTTCATCGTTCGCTCCTCTGTATTTCGTAAATCGAATCTGTTACAGCTGCATAGCCTGTTATTGCTAGCTGCCTAACCCTCTCCAGGTATCCACATGCGTCCTCTTGCCTGAATTCCCGAAGCTCATTGGAGAGATCATCGAGGAACGCGCAAAATGACCTGCTGGAAATGGAAGCTTCTGGGAAATAACTCAGCGCCTCTTCAATCCCTTCTCTCATCGTAGTAGTAATCATCTTTTGGGGCTATAGGTGAATAGGCGATATAGTGGGCAAATCCAAATCTGTGGTCATGAAAGTCTTTGAGCTCCCAGTCATAGACTCTCAAAATATCTTCTAGCTGAGCATCAAGCTCCTCTGAGAGTAATCGCGGTGGGTATAGGACTAGCCGGTATTCTTCTCGGCCATCCTCATCTTCTTCTTTCGTCACAACTGCCTTCCAGCCCTCGCAGACGTGTAGCCTGTTTCCAGCATCGAGCACAACCGCCGCGCCCATTAACACCTCAGGCGTCTGGGCAAAATACGGGTCCGCGCGAAGCAAGCGCTTGCATACATCTATATAGTCATTTGGTGGTTGAGGTGGGGCAGCGAGTGCTCTTTTAAGAGCTGCTTTATAGGCGCTCGCTTTCATGATGTCACCGCCCGTTTGTAACAATCGTTGTTCAGTTCATCTATCTCAGCGCTAAGCCGGGCCAGTGTAGCGTCTGCCTTTTCCCGAGCCTCTTTGCTATCAGGCTCACTTAGGATTTCCAGAGCGGCCTGCCAGGCGCGAATCTCGGCCTGGAGAATAAGCCTCTGGGTGTCAATTACCTCTCGCCTCGTCCTATCTGCTTGTTGGTACATATTTTTGTGACCTCCAAAAGGGAGTATCTCACATCCCCATACAACTATTATATGACAAATATATTACAAAATCAAGTGTCAGTAAATAAAAAACCGTTATTTTTCCACAATGGGGGTCTTTTTGGTAACGTGGAGCTGTGCTTTCAGCCTGCCCAAAAAAGTCTGATTTCTTTACAAAGGTGGTGCCGGAGAGAATTGCGGATATAGAAACCAGGGATTGGCGTCTATAATAAGTAGGGATCATGGATAATTTGGAGAATTGTAAGATCGAATTAAGAGTATTGCTGACGCCTTCAAGGGAACCCGGATTGTGGCACGCACAGGTTCTAGATTATGATCTTGCAGCAGACGGGGATTCAATCGACAGCGTGCTGTATGAACTCTCTCGAATAATTAATGTGCATATAGCAGCGAGCGAACAACTGGGGTTACACCCATTTAAATGCCTCGACAAAGCGCCTCAAAAATGCTTTGACCTGTGGGATAAAGCTAAGAGGTTAGTGGCAACCTTGCCTGATTTAAGCCCGACTATATTGCCTAAAGAACTTGCTAATACAGAGCTTGCGGTAGCATAGCTAAAATGGCTTATCCTTTCGGTGGCATTGAGCTAGCTTTGCTCGAAAAAGTTCTTGTTGAAAGATTCGGTGTAGAAGCCAAATTTACAGACAACCCGGTTGATACACTGGACGGCCGAAAAACTCAAGCTATTTGGATTAGCAGTAAAGATAATCGATTTGCAGAGCGCCCAGAACAAAAGCATCACAATATATCCCCTGAGAGAGTTGCTCATATATCTCGGAGGTTGGGTATTGACTATAATGAATTAATCAATAACTGTTTATCATTAAATAATGAGCACAGGGAAGCTGTTGAAACTTCATTAGAAGACACAAATTAGCTTTATCCTCTTAATGGCCGCCCCTCGTCCCACTCGATATTTGCCTCTCGAAACCGGCTTTGGTGCAAGATAGCTTCAGCATGCGCCTTAAAAGTCCAATTATAAGTGGATGTTATTGGCCTAAAGCCTTTTCCAAGTGAATGAAATTCCGGTTTCCCTTCATTAGTTCTCAAAACCTTGAGAAAACAATTATGCTCGGGATCCTGCACAACACATATGCAACCTACTGGTGGCGCGGGGTCTCGCCGTACGAGCACTAAATCACCTTGCTCAACTCTAGGGGACATTGAGGTGCCCGCTATTTTGAGGACGTCGTAATCATCTAGCTTCCCAGTGATGAGGAAGCTAAAAACCTCAATCTCATCGCTCGACTCAACAAACGAGCATTCACCATCCTCACCTGCGAGGATGCCAATCCAAAGGCGCAACACAACCTTATCACCTCGTATGATGCCTTCAACTGCTTTGCGTGATCGGCCATCCCGTATTTCACTGAGGTCTTCAATATACTCAGCGTTAGGCTCTAAATCAATTACCTTAGCCATTTTGGGAATAAGAGATTCTTCTGGTATGCGGAGCACCCGCGCAATTTGTTTCAACAATTGTGGGTCTAGCAAGGTTGTCCCTTTCTCAATGTTGTACATTACGTGCTTAGAAACACCAGTTTCCTTGGCCAAAACTGTTTGCTTTACACCCCTCTTCTCTCTATATTCTCTCACCAACTTGCTTTGTGCAAGTTTGTAATCATGCATATACGACTTTTCCACACTTGTGGATAAATTGTACGATATTTGTCAAAACAATGGCTACGATTACTACAATTTTGTAGTATATTAGTAATATGATCGCAGCCAATAAGTTGTTACAATACAAGCGCAAGCGCGGCCCTGCAGGGAAATTTACAGGGTCAATGCTGACAGCCTTACTAGAATATATGGCAACTCCTGGAGCAACTTATAAGGAAGCAGGGAAGAAATTTGGATGCCACCCCATTACAGTTGGTAGAGCTATTAGCAAGGTTTTAAGCAATGAATCGGAATTAAAAGGCGCCCCCGACTTGAATCAGGAGCGCCGCGAGGTCAATCCCGAGATCGGAACTAACCAACAAACTAGCGAGAGTATAGCAGGTTCTGGTCTCCATGACAAGCCCGATAAGGAGTAAACCGCAATTTTAAAAATCAAAAACAGGAGAATAATATGAATAATACATCTACTATTACTATCCCTGCTTCCCATGAGGGAAGTAACTACCATTACTATCGTTTAGCTGACGGCGTTGTCAAAGAAGGCAGCGCGACCGCGGGTACTCTCAAAACACATGAGAGTATCGACGGCTATCTAGAGCGCGTTGGAATTCACAACCATACGTTCGACAACGGAGAAACGATCGAAGCGTTAGAGGCAGAAATCCTAACCCAAAACGGATACAGGGCGATCGTATCAACCAGCTTAAAATCACTCGTTGCTAGTATTGGGTTTGCCAAAGGGCTGTCTCTTGCAAAAAAGGGAGACTATATAGGCATTTGCCCTGTTCGTTCCAAGGAGCCTAACAAGCATGGAAAGTTCTTAACCTTCGTCAACCTAAAGCGGTTCGAATTTGAGCGAGAAGCGTGGGTACGACTAGAACCATCTGAACCAGAGGGTGAAACCCTAGACGATAAGCTCAGAAACCTTCTTCAAGGACTAAAAAAGCATCCCTTATACTCAGAACGCAAAAATGGCAAGGATCCTTGGGAAAAGCTAGAAGATGCTCTTCTTGAAAAAGGATGGCCGTCGTTATACGACGCAATAGATGAATACCAGCAAATGCTCACCAAGGTTGCAAACGGCTTAAAGCTAGAGCCAGGAGCGGATATCTTTACGTTCTCTGATCAGGTCTATGCCAACTTCATGGAGGGCTTAAAAGGGCAAACCTCTATTCCTAAGGCTCTAACAATTGCAAAAGCCCGGTCAAAAAAGGATCCTGAACCTATCAGCGACGAGAACGACCCATTTGCAGGCGAATGAAGGATATCGCCGCAATCCATTTAGTAACTTCTGGAGAGAAGCCTTATGAACATGGGCTTCTCTCTATTGGGGGATGCCTGCTTACTGACGGAGGATTTAGCGAAGAGATTGAGCTTTTTATACAACCTAATGGAAGCGATTCCTTCATTCCAACCATCCTAGAATATCACGGATTATCGATGCAATTTCTATACGAGGAAGGTATGGATGAGCCAAAAATTTTGAGCATCCTACGAGATTGGAAATCTACCACGGAGCAAAGTTGGTTTTGGTCATTTGACAGCATAAAAAGCGGCGCCTTTCTAGCAAAAATTTTCCGTCGCTCGGAAATTAACAACATCTTTTACAACTCCCTAGTCAGCGCCATAGAATTCTACCGTGCGCTAGAAGCGGTTAAGGGAGAGCGTCCTAAGTTCATTTCAGATGATTTACTTTTAAAGCAGTTAGGGATTAACAGAGGGAAAGGTGCGCTTGAGATGGCAAAGGCTTGTGCTTTAGCAATCAAGGTTTTGCACCTGAATATGGAGGGATCAGGTGTCCATAGATTGGAATAACATTTTTGACGTTCCCGTAACCCCCGTCCAACCTCATCCTGTGGGTCAAAATAGCCTCGGCAGGAAAGAGCGGCAGCGTAAAAAGCTCTTTGATCCTTACAAGAGCTTTATTGGCGATGACCCTGAGCGGACAGGGTTAGTGCGGGGTGAAAAGCCTAAAGTAAAGCCTGCAAACCTGTCAAACAAGAGCTTAAAACTACTCGAGCAAGAAGGGTATGCCGCGCAGTCGGTTGAGTCCTACAACTACTACTCAGGTCAAAAAAAGGACCTTTTTAATTTCATCGACATTTTAGCCGTGCGCCCAGGTGAAGTGCTTGGCTTGCAGGTGTGTGCCTACGCAAGCATCTCAGCCAGGCGCAAGAAGGCACTTGCTGCTAAGCACTTTAAAGCTTGGCTTAGCTCCGGTGCACGATTTGTTATCCACGGCTGGAAAAGAATCACTACCCCCGGCGGAGCCACCCGGTGGGAGTGCGTAACAGAGGAGGTTGTAAGATGTTAATAGCGGCTCTTGATGCCCTCAAACAGGGTTACTCAATCATCCCGACTGATGCAGTTACAAAGCGCCCTGTGCTGCAGTCCTGGACCCCTTATCAAACATCTTTGCCAAACGAATCCCACGCCAAGTGGTGGTTTGAGAGTAACCCGAGCTCCAGATTGGGAGTCATCTGTGGCAAGGTTTCCGGCGGGTTAGAGGTTATTGATTTCGATGTCCCTCTCAAAACTCCTCAGTCTAAAAAAGGTGTCCCACCTGCTTATGAGCCTTGGCAACAAATACTCCTTGAGAACGGATTTGAAGAGCTGCTTGACCGCTTATGCATTGCCCAAACCTCTTCAGGAGGGATCCACGTTTATTTCAAATCGGATTCACCAGCAGGCAACACTAAACTTGCCATGAACCCGGAAAAGGTGGCGATCATTGAAACGAGAGGGCAAGGCGGCTACGTGCTTGCACCTCCCAGTGCAGGTTACACATGGCTTAAAGGATCGCTGGAGACAGTTCCCAGAATTAGCTCCGATGAGCGCGAGGCGCTAATAAATGCCGCTCGCTTGCTTGACGAGTCCCCGGAGGAAGCGCCGTACGAAAAGCAGCGCGAGGCTTTAAACGGGGCGTCCAGGCCAGGCGATGAGTTTGACGAGGTTGCTACATGGGAAGAGATCCTGGAGCCGGAAGGGTGGCGCAAAGCGCGTTTCTCCTACCGAGGGCAAGCGCTTTGGACTAGGCCAGGCAAAAACGTCAAAGATGGTGTTTCTGCCAAGACTGGACCAGGGCCACATGGTGACCGATTCTATTGCTGGTCCACTTCGGCGGGGGTGCCCGAACAAAAAGCCCTTACCAAATTTGGACTGCTCGCTTACCTGAAATATGGTGGAGACTTTTCTAAATGTGCTAAGGCTCTTGCCGAAGGTGGCTATGGGGCGAACAAGTGCAGCGCAATCGATAGTGACCCATTAGCCGAGTTGCCATTTACTGATCTTGGCAACGCGCACCGCCTCGTCGCAGTTTTCGGCGAAGACCTGAAATACTGCGCGGAGTGGGACAGGTGGCTCATTTGGGACGGGATTAAATGGCAGAAAGACACGAGCGGGCATCACCTTGTAAGGCAAAAGGCCACAGAGCTTACCTACCAAATGCTCAAGCGTCCCACGCTTAAAAAATGGGCACTATCGAGCCAAAGCGGAAGCAAGCTACTCACCCTTATCAAGCTCGCTGAGAACAACCCCAAAATACTTGTCAGGCCAAAGCAGTTCGATGCTTTTGATTACTATCTTAATTGTCCTAATGGAGTGGTCAACCTTGAAACAGGTGCACTCTTGTCCCATGAAAGGCACTACCTCTTTACAACCGCAACGAATGCAAGCTACAGCGAAGAGAGAAGCTGCCCCCGTTTCAGGCAGTTCATCCACGAGATAATGCAGGGGAATATCGACCACCAAGACTTTTTGCTTAAAGCGCTTGGCTACTCACTTCTTGGCACACAGAAAGGCCATAAGTGGTTTATTCTTTATGGTCCTCGTGGGCGCAACGGAAAAAGCACACTCTTTAACCTATTAGACTTAATTCTGGGAGAAGACCTTTGCGGCTCACTGGACACGAAACTACTCGACCAAAACGAAAAACACTACGCTCGCTTCAATCTTGCAAACATCGAAGGCAAGAGGGTTATTTACGCGTCAGAGGTAGGCAATAGGGCGCGGCTAGACGTCGCGTTTATTAAGCAACTCACTGGGGGCGATGCTATGACCTGTGAGCGCAAGAATAAGCAGCCATACGACTTTCACCCTAAGGCGACCTTGTTCTACGCTGTAAACGAGTTCCCAGCTACCAAAATAGATCCAAGCTTTAGAGTGCGCACTGTGCCTATCGAATTAGGACAGGGGTTCTATGATAAAACCGACAAAGATTACCAAGAAGGTGACCTTTCACCTGATCGAGATATTCTAGAAAAACTCGAAAAAGAAAAAGATAGTATTTTGAAAGTTTTAGTAGATTATGCTATTGGATATTTACAAGAACCTTTATTTAATCTGCCAGAGGGATTCTCACAACTTTCTGAAGAATATGATCAGCAAAATGATCCAATAGGTTTATGGATTTCTGAGAGATGCATTTTAGAAAAAGATACTAGGACTAGAGTAGCTGATCTTCACAAAGATTATCAAAATTCATTCAAATCCCTTGGAATCCAAAGCATGAACTACCGAGAGTTCAAGAATGCTTTGAGCCGTGTAAAGGGGGTTTGGTTTACTCGCACCAAAAACATAAGCAGAGCTGCCGGAGTTTCCCTACTCGATCAATCCATGCTTTCTTTGGAGGACGAAAATGATTGAGAAACCTAACCCAGAAAGCCAAATACCTAACCTCAGGTTACGGCTCGCTGTTGTCTGTTTGAATCCAAAGGTTAGGGAGGTTAGGGAAGTTAGGGTTTACATCCTTTATATACGCGTACGCGCGTACGCGCTCAGGCGCGTTAATAAAAAAGAATATATACATAGGCAAAAACCTAACTTCCCTAACTTTTGGATTCAAACTGTCGAAAAAAAACCCTCACCTGGGTTAGCTTTCTTGGCAATTTTAGCCAGAAAACCCTCACCTGAGGTTAGGTTTCTTGGGGGTGCACCATGTCTTTAGCTGGTAGACCATGGCTAGATGCCACCTCTCCAGACCCCCCACTTCTTACATTGCCAGAGATCGTGTCGGAGGATCATCCGCCTGAGGACGCTGCTTCCCAGGAGTACATTGGCTCGGAAACCTATCGGAAGATCGAAGAGATGTACTTGATACTAAAGCGCATCATGTCCTGTGGGTGCGCCCTAAAAGAGTGCAAGGAGTTAATAGCTAAGCTTCGTGCTTTTAACGATGTTTGTTATGTTTCAGTGGAAAGAGCTGATCAACTAAAAAGACAATATAGCGCGGACATCATTTCGCTTTGTAAAAGGATAAGTGATAAGACTAAGCAGGAACTTCTTACAGGACATAATTTAGTTTTAGAGGCAGCTTATGTTTTTAATAATTTTGTTGATCCGGAAGATGAGGAAGTAATTAAAGCGATAGATAATGCCAAAACATGGAGGGATGTATTTGGTGAATAAGTTAAAACTATACAAGGGGGTCGAGGTTAGCTAGCATGGAGCATTGGTGCCCCCCCCTTTCGTACCCGGCAAACACCTACCAGCGCCTTAGTGTGATTGAAGCGATCACCGGTGACCCGGCCACGACCTTGAGGCAGGAGATAGAGACGGGGCGGTTGCAGGGTAAAAAGCGAGGGAAGGCGTGGTATACAACGCTCGAATTTCATCGGGAGTGGGTTGATCATTATGGCGAGTCAGTCGAAGAGGCGGAGCAAGGGGGAGGGCAAACTAGAGCGAACGGCGAGCGGAAAATGGAGGATTGTGGCGAGGGTGAATTCTATCCGCGTTTGCGGCCCCTCGTGCTCGACCAGGACGATGGCGGTGGCGGCGTTCAAGCTCAAACTAGAGCGAGCAAAAGAAAGCGAAGATCTCGCTCCAAGGTTATTCGACTACCTCTACAAACGGCTGGACGGGGTCCTGAGGAAGCGGATGGCACCTAAAACCTGGGAGACCTCGGAGCTAGCACTACGAAAAATTCAAGGCACGCCGCTTGCCAATCTGAGGATGGATGTTATTATCCGAGCTGATATTGAGAATTGGCTTGAGGGTATTCCCAGTGATGGCGCGAGGAAAAGATATTTCGAATATCTTAGAGCCGAGCTTAACCAGGCTGTCGATTTAGGAATTATCAAGCTAAATCCAGCTTCGAAAATTCGGGTCAGGGTAAAAAAGTCCACCGCGAAGAGGTTGTTAACGCCAAGCGAGCAACAGGCTTTGCTAAGCCTTGAAATGCCCGATAGGCTCAGGTTTTTCCTGTTGCTATGCTTAAAAATGGGGCTTAGAAGAGGAGAAGCGCTTGGTTTGCGCCATGAAGACCGCGTTGATGACGGGGTTATCATCCGCAGGCAGGTGCAGGAAATTAGGGGCAAAGCTCTAGTGAGGGAAGCACTAAAAACAAGCAATTCATTTGCATGGATCCCTATTTGCGATGAACTCCTTGCCGTAATAGGGAGCAAAGAAGGCTATGTTGTTTCGTCCTCTAACGGTAGCTACACAAGGCCGAGGGTTATTGAGCGAATGATGGATCAATTGCTTGTCTCAACGGAGCTTGAGGGTGTATCGCCGCAATGGTTACGGCGATCCCACGGCATGAACCTACTGGAGTCAGGCGTGGATATACGCACCAGCAGCGAAATGATGAGGCACACGCCAAAAATGCTGTTGGAAATCTATGCGCAGTCTCGTACTGAGCTGAAAGTGGACGCGATGAGGAAGCTCCGTGAGGCTAGCCAAAGACACAAGATAGGGCACAGGGAGACCAAAAATGAGGGTATTTGAATCTAACTCTGTCTCGTTTACACCGAGAGGGTCGGGGGTTCAAATCCCTCACCGCCCACCATATTTTGAACCTAAAAATAAAAAACAGCGACGGTTAAGCGTAAAGAAGCGACGGGAGATAGAGCACAAAATAGAGCACAGGCGCACCGCCTTAGAAACTCGCGCAGCACCCACACCCAGGGCCTTTTCGAGCGATGATCTCAGCTACGCGCTCTTCAAGCTCCGGCGTGTGCCTGGAAATGTCAATAGGGATAGGCCCCCAGTCAAGAACGTGCTGCCTAAACCTTTCTATCTGCTTCTCGGCGTTGCGGGACTTAAGAAACGCAACCCACTCTCTATGCGATCGAGGTTTAATTTGAGGTCTTCTAGACATGCAAAACAGTAGACGCACAACCAGTATGAAATCGTTTGCTGTAACGGGAATTAGAAGGGAAAATGGGACGCGATGAGCATAATTGAGCTGGTAGATAGGGATACCATGAAAATGAGGTGGGAAGCGTGCAATAAGTGCGAGCATTTAACAAAGACACTTGGGGTATTAAGGTGCGGGATTTGTGGATGCGTTTTGGGCCTCAAGATTCCGCTAAAGCGTAGCAAGTGCCCAGATAAGCCTTCGAGGTGGAGGAAATGAATACAGGTTTGATTTTAAAGGTTGATCGAGTTCTGGTTGGGAGAAAAGAATTAGAGGCGCCTGCATTTAAAATGCCGAAATTTGATTCTTGGTGTTTTTATAAAGATCGAGGATATTTTGAAGCTGAAATTCCGCCTTATAAATTTATTGCTAAGGCTGTAAGATGTGCTGATAAAGCCACAGATGTTTATTCTTATGAAATAGAAGAATTAAAAATTTACTTAAAGCGAGAGAAAAGGGAAAACGAGAAGGAATGAATAATCTAGTGCGCGAAGACTTCTTTCGTACCCAGCCGGGCATTGTGTCAAGACAGTGGCTTGAGGTTTGGGGGTTAGTGAGGTGGTACAGAAAACAGGGAGCGGATTGCCCGGAGCGTGAGGTTTTAAAATGGCTTCATGATCCTCAGTCAAATCTAAAGCTAGCTATATTGCGCGAACGTTATTCGTGGGGCAGTGGGTCTCCAGCTTCTGCTGCACTTATAGCTGCTGATGTTGACATGTCCCTGAAAAAGTTTTCGGTGAGCTATCTCGGAGGTTCAGTCTATCCTTACCGGCTTGAGAGCTTTTTGCGGTGGCTATACGTCCTTGGTTGCGAGCTGCAGGAGTATGAGACGGAGGGTATTTATGACCCTGAGCTAGATGTGTATGTTGGGGGTGGCGAGAGGTATCACAAGCCGTCTTGGCGCTATAGTCCTGAGGATTACGCCGATGATTTCGTTGATCCAGTGCTTGTACAATGCGGGCTTTCTCCGGCTAGGTTTTGGAGGCAAAGGCATGAGAGTTTCGCAAAATTCTTATTCAAAGACCTAGGATTGAAAAAATATTTGAAAAATGATGAAACTTTGGAAGCCCAAAAAGCGTCTTAAAAGGCAGAGCACCGAAGGTGTGCCCGAAATTCGGTACTTTTTAGAGTCGCACAAGCTTTTGCTGAGTGCGATTTTTGTTTTTTAAAACAGTTTCCAGGCACCACCCTGGAAAATCGGAAAATCACGCGCATATCAAAGACGAAAACCTTCTCCTCAGAGCCCGAACACTTCATTTTTAGTCGGGCTCTGTTTTTTAAGATTTGAACAAGCAATCCTAGTCACCTGGGATTCCAGAATAGCAAAAAGGTCCGTTGGGGCGGCACTGCACTACGAGTGTGCCGCCTCTTTTTTAAGTTAGGCATGCGGCGGCTCCCTGGATGCATACACAGGGTAGTTGCCGCTCCAATTTAGTCATGACTGCACTAGACGTTGCCCGCAAATACCTTGAGTTGAGAGTCCGAGAGGATAAGGGCAAGAACCGGTCAACCTACATCGATTTGTTTAACAGGCACGTGGGAGCCCCGCTTGGATCGCCTTGGTGTGCAAGTTTTATCTCCTATTGCTTTCGGGAGTCTATAGACGCGCAAGGGATTAAATTCCCACAAACAGCTAGCTCGCAAGCTATTAAACGTTGGGCGGTACAAACAGACAGGCTATTTAACGATCCTGATCGATTGCTGGACTGCAGGGGCGCGCTAGGGGGCTGGACGCTTGAGAATGACCCTTCGCATGGTCATGTGTTTTTCATCGCAAAAAGGCTTAGCAGCATGGGCAATGTGATCGGAGTGGCAACCATCGAAGGCAATACCTCAAGCGCTATGTCCAGAGACGGTGACGGGGTGTATTCGCTCATCCGCAAAGGTCTCAAGAATGGCCGGCTCTATTCTAGCAAGCACAACATCTGGTTTGTCGATACCAGCGCCGTCAAGGGTGGAGCTTGGTGGAGCTAACAAAGTTTTATAGATTCTCATTTTCCTCAAATAATCATCTTAAGGAGTTTTGTCTAATAATGTTAGGTGATAGCCTCAAAGACTTTTTCAAGAATTACCAGGTCTATATTGGGATTGCGTCACTACTGGTGGTTGGCGGAGGCTGGGCGCAGGCTATCAGGTCGGATGTCGATGGTATAAGGCGCCTTGTTGCGCAGCAGCCTGGCATTGATGCGAAGCAGGATGATCGGATCGAGGATACACGCAAGCTGGTGCACGCCAATGCTATCGCGATTGCACGGTTGCAGGAGATTAGTGAGCTATGGCTCAGGGAGTCTCGGGAAGCAAGGGGGAAGTGATGAAATTTGATAAAGAGATTAGCGTTAGGAGCGCGTTGTTGGGGCTCTTGACTGGCTGGCTAGCGTCTGAGCGCATAGGACTCTCTCCTGAGGCTGCGGCTGTGTTGGGGGCTTTTGCCGGTGCAAGCTACGATGTGGGGTGGTTCTGGCTCAAGAAGAGATTGGCCAGGTAAAATAGAGTTCGGGGTGGGCGAATGGTTCAAGAATTCTTTGAACGGGGCGGATACACTGGGACGCCAGTCGAAGCACGACCTTCTTAAGCCCACGCCAATGAATCCTATAGCGGCGTGGATGGACATGCTACATATCGGTTGCGGGATAGAAGCGTTATCCGCGAGCAAGGTGGAATGAACTCAGTCGACAAACAACCGGATGGCTTGCAAGCCGGTATCAATCCCGGCCTATAGGATTTAGGATGAAATTAACAACTGCTTACGCGCCCTAAAGCTATCCCTATCAATGAAAAAGAGTCTCCTTTTAGGTTCAAGTATTGAGATTCAGTGCAGGTAAGGTGTCTTTCCATCAATTACTCATCAATTATACTGAGAACTCCTCTTGATGAGTTGATCGCTCCATGGCTTTCGGACGAATCAGGCTATGATGCGGAAACTTGGCCTGAGATAGCAAAGGATTTGGACGATGACAGGCAGGCGCATGGCGCACGCTTACTATTCCCGCAAGATAATGAAAAATCTGTTTATCCCCGCACTAATACTTGCCGTTAACATCTCGACACAAGCTCAATCAAATCAATTGTAATTGGAGGGTTACTATGATCTCAAAAACAAATCCGTCACGACCGTTACCAGCTACAAAATGCACACTCTTCATGATATGTTTGGAGCCAAGGGCTTCAACCGGGACATCAAGGCTTTTGCTGGGCGGAGTAACAACGATCGTCTCGTCGGTGGCTTTGCGCTCACGTACTGCCGTCCGGTTTCCAGAGAGCTGGAGTTGATGGTTGGTCTTGCTGCTAGGGTTGATAGCGGCAGAGCAGTGAGCGGTGGGCTGTACGCTGGGCTGAGCTGGAGATTCTAGGCAACTGTCAAGGATTACTTGAGAGTTCGACACCTTTTATGCCCGATCCAAGGCTTATAGAGCTAACGCCAAGAGATAATTTTAGAGCTAAGGTAGCAGCTGTTATAGCTGATTTGGAGGGTTTGGGCTTTTCTCCTGTTATTCAGCTTGCTCGGCTTACCACACAGCAACAGCGCGAGCGATGGAGAGAGGGTTTAACACATAGAATTAGATCAGGGCACGAGCCGGGGCGAGATGGTTTTGCGCGGGCTGCTTGGATAAAAGATTCGCGCTGGACTTATTCCACTACACCGAGGATTTTTTGGCTCAGGCTTGGCCAGGCTACGATTGCACGAAGACTTTACTGGGGCGGTTTATACATGTTGCCATTTACGGTTAAGAGGAGGCTCATAAGAGCTATAAATGAGCAAGATTGGAATTTACATATCCCGCTTGGTTGGGAAGAGGGGTTAATTGAGTTCGAGCGGTGACTATGAAATTGGCTACGGCAAACCCCCTAAGGAAACAAGGTTCAAAAAGGGGTATTGCGGTGGCCCTGGCCGTGCAAAAGGGTCTATTTCTTTCGCGCGGCTATTTGAAAAAGTGCTGTCTGAAGTTGGGAAGGACGACCGGTCTCGTGCAGAGGAAATGGTAAGAGCCGCCTGTGAGCACGCAGTTAACGGGGATGTAAATTTTTTCAGAATATTGATCGACCGCGTTGATGGACCGCTCGAAAAGGTAATCAGGATTAACCCAAAAGATTTAAGCGATGAGCAGCTTATTAGTCTCCTGGCAGGAGGAGCTTTGGAAGGAAGCGAGGAGGAGGAACCTCCCGATAGCCCAGGAGCAGCTTAAAGATAAAACTATTGATCAATTGAAGTCCTTTTTGAAAGAGACTTCTCCAAGATTTTGGAACATTCATTTTCCTCATTTAGAACAACTATACACTTATCTCGATAACGTAACGCTCGGAGATACGAGGAAGCTCATGATTACGATGCCTCCTCGTCATGCCAAAAGCGAGACGTGCACGATTCGTTACCCAGTTTATAGACTGAAGCAAAATAAGAGGCTGAGGATAGTCATCGCAGCCTACAACCAAACACTTGCTAGTAAATTTTCTAGACGAGCTCGCCGAATCGCTGAAGGGCAGTTTGGGTTAGCCACCGATCGAAAGGCGGTCGATGACTGGGAAACTCTGTATGGTGGTGGCGTACGTGCTGTTGGTGTAGGCGGTGGGCTAACTGGGCAGGGGTTTGATCTGCTCATAGTTGATGACCCGATAAAAAGCCGCGAAGAGGCGGAGTCCGAGGTGTATCGAGAGAAACTTTGGGACTGGTATACCAACGACCTCTACACACGCCAAGAGCCTGGTGCAGCGATCATTTTGATCATGACTAGGTGGCACGAGGATGATATCGCAGGCCGGATACTTGCCTCTGAGGATGCCCCCAACTGGTCGATTCTTAACTTGCCTGCAATAGCTGAAGAAAATGATCTGCTTGGGCGATTACCTGGGGCTGCTTTGTGTCCAGAGCGATATAACGAAGTCGCTTTAGAGACTATAAAGCAAGTTCTTGGCGAGTACAGCTTTAATGCGCTTTATCAGGGTAGGCCCAGTTCTAAAGAGGGCACATTTTTTAAGATTTCGAATCTCGAAATTGTTCCAGAAGCCCCCGCAGGGTTAAAGACTGTTCGCTTTTGGGATAAAGCTGCAACTGAGGGACGAGGGGACTATACCTGTGGCGTGAAAATGGGCAGGTCAGCGGATGGAATTTACTACTTGCTTGATGTAGTGAGAGGCCGTTGGGATACAGGTGAGCGTGACAGGATCATCCTCCAGACTGCGGAGCTTGACGGGGTCGAGGTGAGAATTTGCGGGGAGCAAGAGCCTGGCGCAAGCGGCAAATCGGATGCTGCGGCGTTTATCCGGCTTCTTCAAGGTTTCGTAGTGTCTGCTGAGCCTGCAAGTGGATCGAAAGAGGTCCGTGCAGACCCATATTCAAGCCAGGTCAACGCAGGCAATGTAAAGCTCGTTAGGGGTGCTTGGAATAAGGATTACATTGAGGAATTAAGACAGTTCCCTCTAGGGAAGCATGATGACCAAGTTGATGCTAGCAGTGGGGCTTTCAATTATTTAACAAAGAAGAAAATTATAAATGTGGCCATCGGCACTGCAGAAATTAGTAAAACAGCTTAAGAAAAAAGCATTTAGCTGGCTTGCTGGTGATTCCACAACCGAGCAAGTTCATCTATCGGGAACAAGGTTCTTTCCCTACCTCTCGGACTTAGAGGTTAATAACAACACCATAGTTCTGGCCTGTGTTTTGTGGGTGGCCCGTTCGTTTCAGGAGCCAAAACTTGTTGTTAAATCTACTGATTCTGAAGGCAAGGAAATTGAGATTCCTGAGCATGATGTAATAAAGCTTCTCAGGAACCCACAAGGTGGGGTTAGTCAAACATCGAAGTTTTCAGCAAGGCGCATGGTTGCTGCCTCGGTGTATTCCCGTCTCATTGATGGAAACGCTTACTGGCACAAACTTAGAAATGGTCGTGGCAAGGTTATTGGGCTTGATTATGTGCCGCACACACACATTGAACCTATCCCGGTTACGGGCACCACCAATATTCTAAGTCATTATAGGGTTTACACAAGCACAGGCAACCAGATAGTCCAGCCTGAGGACATTATCCATTTCGCGGACGGGATCGATCCCCACAATATGCTTAAAGGGCTGTCTCCTCTAAAGGCAGCTATGCGGATGGTGATGACAGACAATGAGGCTGCGGTCTACTCTCACGCGATTCTGAAGATGCCAGTGCCGAGCTATCTGGTGTCGGCTAAAGACAAGGAGGTCGAACTAACTCAGGAATCGGCGAACGAGCTTGCTGCCCACATTCTAGCTCAAGTGTCCGGCGAAAACAGGGGCAGGGTCATGGTCCCGACAATCCCGCTTAAAGCCGAAAAGCTTGGTCTTTCCCCAGAGGAGCTTGCCCTCGAAAAGATGCATCGCATCCCAGAAGAGCGCATAAGCGCGATTTTCGGGGTTCCTGCTATTGTGGCAGGGCTTGGAGCAGGCTTAGAGCGCTCGACATTCGCAAATTTCAAGGAGGCGCGGGAAGCGGCTACTGAGCAGCTTCTTTGCCCGCTGTGGGAGGTGTTTGCAGATGATCTAAACAATCAATTGCTGCCAGAGTTTTCTGCTGATCAGAGCGAGCATATTTGCTTTAACCTAAAGACGGTTAGGGTTTTACAAGAGGATGAGACTGCGCGCTGGGATAGAGCCGGGAAAGCATTTGCAACTGGGCTTATAACCAGAGCTGAAGGCAAAAGCCATATCGGCCTTGCCTTTGATGACGCTCGTGACAATCTGTACATCACGGATATTCAAGGTGGGCTTACCGAAGAAGAAAAGAAAGCTTTTCGGCTTGGGGTTTTAAAGCAGACTTTAGTTCAGAAAATGAGAGCTGATCGAGAAATTTTTGAAGATCAAGAATCCGAAGATGATGACTCTTAGCTCTAAAGCTGTTGCTCTTACCCAAGTTAGCTCGCCAAGCCAAGCCGATTTTAACCAGTTGGTAAGAGGCAAGGCAAAGGACCTCAAGCAGCTTGTTGCTCAACTCGCTTCAAGCGGAATAGAACTAGAGCAATTTAAAGAGGAGTTTAGCAGTCTTCTACTAGATGGGCATACTCAGGCTTGGGCGCTTGGGAGGCAGCTCTCTGGTGATTTAAGGCCGCTTAATGTCCTTGATCAGTATTTTGGGATAGCTGCAAGGGACTCTGAAGCTGATTTCATTATCCGGTTCATCGACGCCTTACTCCTGCGCGATTCAAGATATTTTGACGCAGACGGGAACCTGGTAGAGCAGAGTGTACTGAGCAGGGCAAAGCTCTACCTTGGCAAGTTGCGGGGCACCGCAAACGAGGCATTTGTAGAGGCATCGCCCGAGTACATTGAATTTTGGTGGCGGCTTGGTGGAGCTGAAAAACATTGCAGCGATTGCCCGCAAATAGCAGGGCTTAGCCCGTTTGTGAAAGACACGCTTTTTACTGTCCCCGGCCAAGGGGATACCCCATGTCTTGGTAACTGCAAATGCTATTTGCGCCGAGAGGACGGGGTGAAGGGCTTTAAGCCCCTTAGCTAAGGTGATAAATGCCAATAGAACTTGAATATAAAAACATGCCGATTGAGCTCAAAGCGCTTACTGAAGTGGGTGAGCTTGAGGGTTATTGCTCTGTGAAACACAACGTTGACCGTGTTGGAGATGTAATCGAGGACGGCGCGTATGTGGATTTGGATTCGCTTGTCAAAGACGGATTCGGAGCAATCTCCCACAATTGGTACGGACTGCCAATTGGCACTGTCGAGGAGGCTAGAGAAACCGATAAGGGCCTCTATTTCAAAATGCAGTTCCATTCGCACCCGGAGGCCCAGGCAGCGCGAACGGTTGTAAAGGAGCGCTTTGAGCGCGGCAAATCTGTACTACTTTCAATTGGCTACGAGGTCATTGATTCAGCTTATGAAACCAGGGATGGCAGAGAAGTCCGCGTACTTAAGAAAATTAAGGTTTATGAACCATCCATTGTGACAGTGCCTGCTAATCCCAAGGCGCTGGCAACAGGGGTTAAGGGTCTTCTGCAGGATCGGAAGAGTCTCGACGATCATATCGCGTTGCTGCTGGCTGGCAACAAAGACCTGCTCGCTCGTGTTCGCAGCATAAAGCAGATGCGGGAGAGGGGTTTAGCTGAAGATCGTGTGCTTCAACTCAAAGAGTTAAGAGATCAGCTATCAGAAATTATTCTTGAAAGTGAACCTATTTTTACTGGAGAGAATGACAGGCTTCTCAAGGCTATTGAACTTGCGCATCAATCAAAGCGGTTGGGATTGATCTAATCAAAAAACAAAGGAAAGAAAAAGTGAGCAACATTAATCTAATCGAACTCAGCCAGCAACTAGAACAAAAGCGAGCTGAATACAAAGGTAAGTACGAATCTTACGAAGAAAAAACTATGCCGAATGGCGAGAAGGCTCGCGATATTCCGGCAAACGACCTAGAGGGCCTTCAGGCGTTGATGAAAGACATTAATGACCTTGGCGAGAAATATGAAAAAGCTTATGAGGCAGATAAGTTTGCCAAAGAGAACCAGAAAGCCTTAGAAGACGACAAGCGTGCTGTTAATCGCATCGGGCTTGGCGAGGGTAAAGAGAAAAGCTATGAAACCAAATCCCTGGGCGAGCTATTTGTAAACAGCAAGGAATTCAAGGAAAACGCTAAGAAATGTGATTTTAACTTAGTGGATTTTAAGACTAAGGATTGGTTATCTGGCATGGAGTTTAAGGCAACCATGACCACATCGGCCAATGGTTACCCACCTGAGGTTTTGAGGGAAGGCGGGATCACATTTTCTGCACAGAGGCCGCCTCAAATTATAAACGTTTTGCCAATGAGACGAACCGGCCAAAACGGGATTAAGTTCATGGCTGAGACGGTGTTTACGAACACAGCTGCAGCTAAAGCTGAAGGTGCGACCGCTGACGAAGCGACTTTAACGTTTGCCGAGACAAGCATTAGCATCGTTCGGATTCCGGTCTTTATCCCGGTCACCGAAGAGCAGCTTGAAGACGTTGAGGGGATGGAGGACATCATCAACAACCGGTTGATTTTGATGGTCCAGCAAACCCTAGACACGCAAGTGCTCAACGGTTCTGGTGTTGCGCCCAATATGCGCGGCATTCGGAATTTCACCGGTGTTCAGACTCAAGCCAAAGGCGCTGATCCTGCATTTGACGCAATCAGAAAAGCGATCGATAAGGTGAACGTTACTGGCCGTGCCCAGGCTAGCGCGCTCCTGATGCACTCCACCGACTGGATGAACTTAGAGTTAACCAGGACTGCAGACGGCTTGTACATTCTTGGTAACCCTGCTTCTGGGATTGACCGCCGATTGTGGGGACTTCCTGTGGTAGAAACTCAGGTTCTAACAGCGGGCACCGCCCACGTGGGGGACTTTGCTCGCTATTCTGAGCTTGTTATGAGAACAGGAATTGAGCTTGCTATAAGCGATTCTCACAGCGACTACTTCATTCGCAATCAGTTTGCCATTCGTGCAACGGTCAGGGCGGCTGTTGAGGTGCGACGTGGCGCAGCGTTCTGCGATGTAACAGGACTATAAAATGGGAGTTATATCTGGAGGGCGGGTCAACCCGCCCGGTAAAAATGCTCCCGTTTATACAGGCTCTTTTACATTTACAGGTACAGGAGCCTCATCCGGGGTTATTGCATCTCAGGCAAACCCTGAAGGACAAGCCATTCTGCTAACAAATGTAATATGCAGGATTACCACACCCTCAGGGGGAGCATCTACAGTGGATATTGGGATAGCTGCTGATGCTGTGACCTCATCTGATACTTTGATTGACGGCCTTTCTGGCGCAGCTGCGGGAGTGTTTAATTCTTCGAATAACCCAGGCACTAATGGCGGCGCGGCTAGGGTATGGGCTGCAAACCAATTCCTCAATATTGCAGAAGCGTCGGGAGACGTGAATGCACTGGACGGCACTGTGTACTACCAGTACACGATTATTCCATCCTAAAAAACTTTGGGGGCTGAAATGCCCCCTGCCCAAAGAAAGAAAATGAGCAATTTAGGTAACCCATTCGAAAATTTCCCCCGCATGCCAAGTCGGTCCGGGATGTGTTTTGATTTTGTATCTGACGAAGAGCTTGTGGCTTTTGTGAATACTGCTGTAACTACTGGCACTGCAGCAGTACGAGACGATATTCAGCACGGTGCTTTGCGGATCAGTGGCGCAGCGACGACTGACGATTCCGGGGCGAGCCTCCAGGTAGATGCTGAATCTCTCGCTTTAAAAGCGGACAAGATCACTCGTTATTTGGCAAGAGTGCGGCTCGGGGAAACTACATCAACTAATGTGGATGTCCAGTCGGAGTTTATTGCTGGGCTCTGTGTGCACGATACTACAGGCACGCCTCCACTTGGAGCAGGAATGACCGACGGAATCTATTTCCGAAAATCCGACGGGGCAGCAACAATCGACTGCGTTGTAGAGCGAGATTCGGTTGAGTCTGTGCTTGCAGCGGTTGCTACACTCGCCAAGGACGTTTGGTATGACCTGGCAATTGAGGTCATCATGTCCTCGACCGCCGGCACAGGAGAGGCCATCTTTAAAATTAACGGCACAGAGGTCGGGCGCATCAAGTCAACTACAATGCCATACGAGGCAGAAGAGATCCTCTCGCCCTCAGTTGAGTTTATTTCCGGCGATGCTACTGGGACGAAATTCCTGGATGTCGACTTTCTCGCCGCCGATCAGCAGAGGTAAGAAAATGATAAGTAAAGAAAGGTTATTTATAAGCAACGACGGATCGAGAGTTTGCACTACTGACGACCCAGAGGCAGCGGGCCTTTTGGTTGGCGAAGGGTGTGAGCTTGAAGATTCTGTTGCGAGGCAGCACGGGCTCTTAGATGAGAAACCTAAGTCGGTAAAGAGTAAACAAGTAGAGGGTCCGCCAGAGAATAAGGCTATTATTCCGCCTGAGAACAAGAGGTCGTAGTTCTTGCCCAAAACAAACTGGATTACTCCGAGTGAATCCGCTGCAAGGATACTCTCTCGTTACGGTTTGTCTGTTGATCAGAACTATTTGCAAGATGAGATAGATTCTGCTGTTGATCAGTGGGAGCAATTGACCGGATTTAGCCCATTCCTAGCTGACGCTAATGCAGGCACCTACTACTATGATCCACCAGGCTCTTTTACTGGAGATCCTAAGACCCTATTTTTCAAGGGTGGGTTTGTGTCTATTACAAGTGTGAAAGTAGGGGTTGTGACTGGGTTTACAGGGTCGGCGCTTACTCTAAATACAGATTTTTTTGTTAAGCCCGATGATGCCGCTTCTCGCAAGAGGCCGTTTACAAGGTTGCGTTTTGCAAGTTCACAACTTGGGCCTAGTCGTAGCATTGAGGTTGTTGGGAAGCGGGGGTTTTGGGCAGATATCGCGACCGAGGTATGGATTGCGGTTGCCAAAAAAGTCGAAGCGGAGATTGTAAAGGCTTCTTACGGGACAAACGCACAAATAAGGCGCATTAAGCAATCAGCTGTGGAGATTGAATACAGCACATCAGTTGCGGTGAGTTTGCCAGATTCGCTTATGGCGGAGTTCAAAAAAATTGCAAAGCGCTATCACCAATTTCGAGTTTGAAAACATTTAAAGGAATTTAACGATCAATGGCAAACGAAGCAAACGCGCTAACTGTTTCGCTCTATATGAACTCTAAGGAGCTCAAGGTCCTCAATTCAACGAATGGACCTAGGGTTATCCAAATGGTCGACGCGGACTCGATTAATGGTGTGGATTTTAGGGTCGAGGGTCGCCATTTACTCTGGGACTACGACTCTGCAACCGACGCAGTGAGCATTGAAACTTCCGATGGGCTTTCAAAGGCCCTTACGAGGGTAGGCGATTACTTTAGATGGGTTGTGCAACCTGATGACCTTGGTGGAGCAGCGATTACGCCTAACTCTACTGGCAATAAGACTGCTGCGATCGTTGTAACGCGAACTCTGTCAGGGGTTCCAACTAGGCTCGCCTCGCAAGATTTCACGATTACCCTAGACAGGCAGGTCGGGTTCAACCCTCACTCGATTGCTGGGCTTGGGCTTTGGCTTGACGCTTATAGTTTGACTGAGGCAGCTGGTGCGGTCATAACGACTTGGGATGATAAGTCCCCCTATGACCGCGATGTTACTGAGGCCACAAATAAACCCGCGAGGCAGAACACGGGTGAAGGCAGGCCCTACGCGCTCTTTGATGGTACTAACGACGTGCTTGCCTCTACATGGGCAAAATTTAAGGCTCCATGCACGCTTTTTGTAGCGGCGCAAATGGTCACGAGGAATGCTACTGTTAGGGGTATTGCGCAGGTTGGCGGCACCAATGGCGTGCGCATTGCTTTTGATACCTCCAACCTAAAAGCGATCACAGGTTCAGACGTTGCCAATACTACTCTTCCAGAACTGCAACAGTATTTTGTGGCCACGGCGACTAAGGCTGCAGCAGGCAACGCGACCATACAGCTCGGGCTTAATGCTGCGGTTACAGCCACAAGCACAGCAGCGGTAACGGAGGGGACGACGCAAATTGGTGATACCGCTGCAGACCAGCCTGGCAATTTCGGCCTATTCGAGCTCTTGATTTATGAGAGTGTGCTTAGCGCGGCCAACATCGAAAAGGTTGTTCGCTATCTCCAGAAGAAGTGGGGAACTATCTAATTGCCTCTGCCTTATAAGCCTCACTTGATCAAAATCCTGGCTGCCGATGAGCAGATCAATTCTGGAACGGTTGAGAGGACGGAGCGAAGCTACAGCAGGCAGTTCATGGGGCAGGTCACACCCCTTGACGCTATGGATGCGCTTGAGCGCTACGGGCTTGAGCTCTCTAACCCCGCTTTGCTCATGTGCGAGGCAGAGGATGTTGCTGTTGTAGGCGATCACCTGGAATGCAACGGGAAGCTCTACAGAGTTGAGAGGCGGCCCGAGATTTGGGACGCTGAGCCAATTACTGCTCACGCAACACAGGTGCTCAAGGCTTTGGTGTAGATGTATACAACTTACCTCGCTATTCGTGACCAGCTTATCGCTGATGTGAAGACAGCTTGGGGGGTAACAAAGGTCCATAAAGCCCGGATCGAGGTTGACCAGAGCGACGCTGAGTACGGGATCGTTGAGCTTGAGGGGCCTATCGTACAGGAGTTTAGCGGGCCGGTTAATGATGAGTACGCAGCCACATTTAGGGTCGTAGGCAGGTTCAAAAAATCAGAGCGCATCTCGGTTAACGATGCAAGGGTCTTACTTTCAAGCCAGCTAAGGGAACGCATTTACCGAAACACCACCGACGCTAATCAATACGCAGGGGTGTCTCACTTACCGATCGTTGTATCGATTTGCTCCCCTGAGACCACTGAACCTGATGACCTCTACTTTGAAACGGATTTAGTGTTTACCTGCAAGTTCGCCGAGCAAAGGCGCTATACCTAGATGAGCAAGACTTTTACCAGGCCCCTTGATCTCTACAATCACACGGTAAAGCGTTTTGCGGCGATGAAGAAGGATTTTAAGGTCCTTCATTCTCAGATCGTTAGCGAGAGTTTAAGGGATTCAAGAGAGGCAACCAGCGGCAAGCTCTCTAAGAAGGAAACAAAAGGCGCTTTTGCTAGATCTGCGAGCGGGCTTAAGCGCGGTCGCCTAAGAAGGCTACCAATTAATATTCAGACGGGCGCACTGCATGACTCCTTTTACCTAAGGAGGGCAAGCGGAGGCGTGCAGGCATTCCACCTTTATAGCAAGGCCGCGCACGCGAGGTTTGTGCTTGCCCTACCGGGCACCAGGAAAATGGTTGCCAGAGGGTTTAGGGAGCAGATTAGAAAGCAGTGGCGAGCGCGCAATAAGGCGCTCCTTGATACGTTTAGGAAACGCATTCGCAGCTAAGTAAAGAATTTAAAAGTTTAGGGAAAGCCGGGTTTAAAACGCCCGGCTTTTTCTTTTTCTCAAGGCCCAAAGGAAAGCAAAAATGCCAGCAAAAGCAACTCTCGTTGATATGTCTCTCTACACGATAGGCGGCGCGTCTCAGCTTGCGTTTATTCGCGATGCTATGTTGCGTACTAATATCGATCAAGTGGATGGTCGCCCCATAACTAGGCTTGGGAAATCCGCTCAAGCAGTTAAGCGGTCCGCTACGCTTGAGACGACCTTGATGAGCACTGTTTCGGCGCCTACTAAGGTCACGAACCTCGATGTTAGCGCGTTAACCATTGGGGGCACGAGCTATAACGCTGATCTTAGAGGAGGCAGTTTTGCAGGCCAGTTCACCCTAGCTGAAGGGTCCGGCGTAGTTGACTTTTGGAAGTACCCTGTTGTGGTTGATAAGGACTACACTGCCAATGTAAAAATCGGGGTCGCTTCGACGGCCGCTACGGCGATAGCGGTTGCGATGTACGGGGCGGCATCAGCACTCGCGCTAGTATTTTCAATCACGATAAATGGTATCCCTATAACCTTGCCCATGCTAGGCACGGAGTTTTCGCACGCTTTTACAGATGGTGACGTTCAGATATGGGACGTTGCCTTGCAGGGCAGATCGCCCGACACAGGGGCTTATCCTACTGCCCCCACGCTTGCGAGCACGTTGCTTGAGAAAGCATTCAACGACCCAGGAACAGCTCTTGCTGTGGCAATGACCTCGAAGTCTGTTGGGGGCCTCGCTTATGCGGGCAACTTTATTTACTCAGGTTTTAGTTTCGATTTTAACGACGCTTCATTGGTAAATACTCAATATACGTTCGCCTCTCAAGGGGCCGTGACCGCAACACCAAACTAAAAATATGGAAGATCAAAAGGTATCTGGTGGAGGCTTTAGTTCTCCTAATTGCTTTGGGGCAGGCAACTCGCCCCCCGCTCAAGGCCCTATTGATGGGCCTGATAACGTAGATAACGTACAACCTGCTGTGAATGAAGAGGTTGTGGAGGAAGAGCCCCAGGAAAAGCCCGAGAAGGGTAAGAAAGCTTCGTCTTAGATTCAGTCCAAAAGCCTGAACGATTCTATTAGGCGATTTTTATAGTCTTCACGGCCTTGGCCAAATGTTACAAAAAAGTTGGCGAACAATTGATCTGAGTAGTCAGGCTTTTTCTTAAGTGATTGATAATCTTTTTTTATACGATCGTTCTTAAAGCTGAAAACCAAGATGACTAAAACTCTATCGTCACACTTGAAAAATTCAGATTCAGAGGCAAATTGAAATATTTCTTCTTTAGACAATATCTCATTAGCCATTTTTATTTCATCCCGTTCGTGATCTGTAAGTCTATTATTTATTTGGTGCCCTCGTCTCGTTAAGTGATACTTGATTTCAGACAGGGTGTACTCTTTAATAGGTGCACTTATTGATTGTGCTTGCTCTTCTTTTGCAGCGCGGTCATTTCCTGCTTTAATGGCTTCCCTTGTAGCAGAGTCCACTGATTTGCATGCTAATGAGCATCCTGCAAAGCCAAGAACTAACAGTATGCAGGGGGTCATTACGACAAATAAGATTGCAAACAGCAATACATTCGTAACATTCGTTTGTTGATTTGGCTGCATTAAAGCCCCACTAAACCCAGACACAGGAGTCTCATGCCTGACATTATAGCAAAACTTGTTGAAAAGTACGAGCCTGGTAGCGAAGATTTTGAAATCTCAATTGATAATGAATTCAGTATCCGATTCAGGCAAGTTAAAGATTATTCTGAATGGTTAGATATAAATCGAAGGGCTACTGAATTTGCTGAGGATTGCAAACGTAAGAGGGTGCCAGACGGAATAAAACCTTTTTTGCCAATCGACAGCGAAGCAGCTACGGCTGCATCAATTTTGAGTCAGTGCTGTATAGAAGATCAGCTTGGTTTGGGGGCATGGCTTAATCTGTCCAAAAAAGCCGGGCTTTTATTTGGGGCAATTCTCCGCTTTTTCCAGGCAAAGCAATGCATGGGCTCGGTTGAAAAGACTGCCCAGGAGATTGAAGAGTCAAAAAACGACTCAAGCGAGACGGACTCTACCGAGCCTTCCTGACCGTAGCTCGCGAAGTTTATGGGAAGCACCTAAATTTACTCACCCTAGAAGAGTTGAAAACATTGCCTGAATTGATCGCACTAGCCTCCCTTGAGTACGACGAGCTTAATAAGAAATGAGCACCCTTGTAGATACCCTTATAACCAGATTTGAAGCGCAGGATAGGTCAAGTCCTGCACTTCGTAATATTACTAAGGCTGCCCATGATGCCATCAAAAGCCTCCATAACATGCAGTCTGCAGTTAGATCGGGCTTAAAGCTTGATGTTGGCGAGACATTGCAGTCTCTTATGGGTGCAGCTGGCTCAGTCACTACGGTTGTTGAATCTTTAGCACAGGGATTTATTAAGTTATCGATGTCAAATCCTGTAGCTGCAATCGTAGCAGGAACAGCTGCGCTTGTTGGGTTGGGAGTAGCAGCAATGTTCTCGCTGGAGCCAATAGGCTTTGTGGCTGGCGCTCTAAATCAGCTTACAGGCACGGCTATCACTTTTGCTAGTGCTGTTGGTGCAGGACTCTTCCTGAGGTTTACAAAGCCCCTCATTGAGGCTGTTTCCGTAATTGATAGCGTAGAGCGTTCGTTCTCCGCGATGCTCCAGTCAGGCGAGAAAGGCAGGCAGATGATGGAATTCGTGCGCGACTACGGCCTAAAGAGCGCATTCAACCAAGAACCTCTACTAGAAGCAGTCCGCGCGTTGATTGGTGCTGGCAAAGATGTAAATCGGTTTCTTCCTGTTTTGGAGACCCTTGCATTATTTAGAGGCAACCAGCAAGAGAATTTATCTGAGGTTGCTGCGATCGCTCGCAGGCTTGCGGGTGGCCAGACTGCAGAAGCTTTGGGGCCTGAGGGACTTGGCCGCTTTGGGATCAACAAGAAAATGCTGGAGATGGTCGGCGCTAGGTTCGACAAGCAGGGCCGATTTATGGGGAGCACTGATGATGCCTTTACTATGCTCGAAAGACTGGCCCAGTCGCCTCAGTTTAAGGAGCTTAAATCACTTATGGAGGGCTCTATTGGGGTTCAGCTATCCAATGCGATGGATGCTGTGACTTTGGCTTTTCAAAAAGCAGGTGGAGCAGTAATTGCTTACTTCCTCCCGCCGATTCAAAAAGCTTCTGATTTTATAAGATTTCTTGCAGAGTCAGGAGTTATTGAAAAGCTGTTTGGCTCAGTTTCAAAGCTATTAGGTGGCGGTGCAGGGAATGAAATGCTTTTTGTGGAACCTTTGGCTTTTATGGTCGCGGTTTTTGAGAAGTTACCGGTACTGGTAGATATTGTAAAAGAAACAATTTTTGATCTCTTTAACGGGATTAAGAAAATTCTAAATCCATTAATAACTATCTTCAATTTCTTCCGACAGCTTAGTGGAGTTAAGATAGCTTTTGATCTCTTAGGCGGGATTGATAAAGATTTAGACTTTAAAGGCATTTTTGATAAAGGTGTTGCGAGAGGAAAGGCTGCAGCGGGCTCAATTGAGTCCCGCTATGAAGAGCTTCAGGATAAGTTTAAAGCAAGCAAGCCTAAATCTGATGGTGCTGTTGCCCCAGAGATCCCAGGATTGGCCAAGTCCAATGATGCCCTTGAGGACATTTCCGAAAACACCCGCAAGATGGCGGATTACACCAGGCAGATGCTTGATCTTAGGAGGTCACAGCTAGGAGGAGGGAGCCTTGCGGCGCTTGGCATAACGCCGACCGAGCTTGCCGCTCATAAGCGAAGCGGTTCCCCCATGAATGACGGAAGGTATTTGGATCTGGTCGGTGTAATTGAGGCGCGGGTACTGGAATTGCTCAGGGTGGCGATTGCGCGCTAGACAATGGCGCTTGCGAGCTTTACTCTCGATCACCAGCAACGAAGAATCGCTGGGGATAGGCTTCCGCTGTTTGCCGCTGGAATGGACCTCAACGGGTTCGATTTTAGCGATACGTGGATTGACCCTATTACCGAAACGCTTTGGCTAAGGCCAAGACCCCTATACCCCGACTGGAACACCTCTAACGCTGGCGAGTATGTAAAGCTCGCTAAGGCGGATTACACGCTTGCGGCCGCAGGAAAATGGGAAGACCGCCATGACCAAGCGTTCAAAGGCCCTTGGCTTAGCTTAAAAGATTCGAATGCGGCCGCCGGTGAGCGCTCAGCGGTAACGATCGCTAGTTACTCAAAAAACCGAGGGTTTTACATCGCATTCTTCTCATTCGGAGAAGGCTCGAACTTCGTCCAGTTCGAGTGTGGGTGGGGGGCTACGGCTAATTACCTACTTGGTACAGCAGTAAGGTTCTGGTCAGGTGGGCTCGTTGAGGTTTACCGCAGCGGCACAAAGGTAGGTGAAGGAAGCCTGACTTCAAAGGGCTCTTCCGCGTCCACGCAGAACCTGGCCTCGACTGTGGTTGACGCGCTCCTAATGCCAAGCCGAGGCCGTGAGCTCCTCATCGTAAGCCGCACTAGAAGCGGTGGGTTTACAACGCCTTTGCTGGACATTGACGAGGCGGACACTGACCCAACGCTCGTGCCGGCTGGAAATTTCTGGTGGAATGCCCCAACTGGCGCAGCGCAAATTATGTGCGCCCCTCTGCGATTTGCAACGAGTGGGTACGCGACGAGCATCGACCTCTCCTTCTTCGAGGCACCTGTCCCCGACGACGTGCTTGAGAAATTCGATAACGAGACGTGGTTAGGGGGCGAGCAGTCCTACAGGGTTTATGGTCATCCGCCCTATGTAGGCACGCAAACAGCAAGCGTGACAATCCGAAAGATCGACGGGACATCCTTCGTGCCGGACAGCAGTGAGAAGAAAGCCAAGCTTCGCGTTGATCTTACAAGCTCGGATAGTGGCTACAGCCCAAGCATTTACGGGATTCACGCCGCGTATGACATCCGGACGGACCTAACGGACTCTTCCGAGAGTGTCCAAATCGAGAACTACATAACCTCGGCATCGTTCTCGGTGACGGCTGAGCCCGATGGTGTCACTCTAGACCTAGAGATCAAAGACCCAACCACGCTGCAGGATGATTATGCCGCCAAGCTTCTCACTGTAGGGAATAGGCCGCTTGATTTCTCGATCGGTAGCAACCAGATCCTAAATGGTCGAACAGCACCGCCCGTTTTTACCGATGCTGCGGTGCGAGAGTCGCAAAGGGCAACGATCGAAGTTCGCGACCTATGGAAAGCGCTCGAGCAGTACATGTTCGTGGAGCGTTTTCCTCTGGACGGTTTCAACCTTAGCAAAGCGATCCGATTTCTAGTTAAGTTTTGCGGAATTGATTCCTCTTTGGTTGATGTTGAGGACACGACGCTTCAGATCCCGATTACGCCGGGGAATAAGGCTGGTGATTTTAACATGCTCATCGAGGTGGGCGATAACCCCGCGATGTGGATCAAGAGGCTGCAGCAGGATTTCGCGGGCACTTGGTACTACGGCTTCAAGCCTACCACTAGTGGGGTTGGTTTTTTCTCTAAGTCGCCTGAGACGATCGGAACTCTGCCAACGGTGACGCTCTACGAAACAATAGAGGACGCGGTTGATCTCGGTGGTTACTCGGAGCCAGATGCTACCTACCACGTCTTTCGGTCGTTTCGGGAGACAGTGCTTGAACCTGAGGCAAACGACGTAAGGGTCACGGGCTTTGATCCGCGCTCCCGCCGCCCAATTCAAGCTCACAAACCCGACTCAGATTCGCAAAACGTAAAGTTAAAGCCCTCAGAAAGGCCAGATAACTGGCTTGGGGATATTAGGAGGACCGGGCTAGTGGACCCCGCGCTCACTACTCAAGCTTTAGTGGACTGGGCTTGCGGGAAAGTGTATGACAGGGTCACCCCAGTTCAGTACCACTGCGAATTTAAGGCAGAGCTCATCTTAGATGATAACGGATTGCCGCTATGGAGAGGTGACCCCATTGAGCTCTACGGGCGAGGCACGTACCGAATTGAGACGTTTGGCTCTGATTTAGATCACGAGATCATTGAGCCTGAATTCTATTGGAGAGAAACCATTTACACCGCGAGGAGAATCATATGAAACCTGCTGTTAGGCTAAGAACGATTGAAAGGCTGCACCGAAATAAGACTACTGATAAGGTCATCTACAGGCGAGGTGGGGAAGAGCTCGCCAAAAAAGCTATTAAGGAATCCAAAAAGCTCAGCTGATGATTGAGAAGAGAAGCACCTCTATTGGCATTCCTTGCGATGAAGACAAGAAAATCGTTTGGGCCATTGAGATCACGGGCAGCGATTGCCAGTTAGAGCTGATCGATAAGGCAATCTGGGAAGCGTACCACGCTGTGATTGTTGGCCAGTCAAATCCTAATGAGCCGCACGGCCAAACACCTTGTGGATGTGGCCAGAAAAAAGATTAAGAGTTTTTGAGTTAATGGATGCAAGCTGGGCTTCTTTTTGCGTGCGAGCGACTAAAAATTCGCGCGGTAGCTACCGGCGTCTCGCAATCAAGGCAATCCACAATTGACGGCACTAATGTAGTTGTTGTAACAGAGAGTTTTTGGACTCCAAATAACACTGATTTAATTACCGGAATAAGACTCACAGGCACATCAGAGCAAGTCGTAGGCTCTGCCACAGAGCGAAGAGTTTATCAAGTCACTATCCCCTCTATCGGTTTTACCTTCTCCAAAACTGTTGCCGGGATCGGCAACTTAAATACACACCTGGAAATCGATGACTTCAAGGTTTATTCCACCGGCGCAGGGTGGATCACCAAAGGCTCCGCGGTTCGCTGGTATGTTGATGGCGTGCTTGAGCAAAGCGCGGGCGCTTTCTCTGTCTCAGGCTCTTACTTCCCAGCGGCTTCTGGTATCCCCATTTGGGGTATTCCGCCTCTCGTTTCAGGCAGCGCGCTCGATTCCCACGCAGTTTATTTAGCATGTGCCCCAGGGCTTGACTCAGGTGCCGGCGGGTCATTCTCACATGGCGCCTTTGGCACTTGTTCAGGCGGCTGGGAGTTCCTAAGGGATGGCGTATGGTACCAACCAAGCGTTAATTTGCTTACCCAAACCCCTCCACTGCTTGGGTGCTCCATGTGCTCTGAAGAGGTCGGGAACATTGTCTCGTGCACAAACACGAATGATGCCACGATAAGCGCTTATTCGCACACTTCGCTAACCGTAGATAGCGATGATTTAATAGATTGTTTTTGCCAACCGCCAGGATGCCCGGAATCTGGCTCAAAGAGGATTCGATACAGAACAGGGGAAGGGCTTACAAGAGCATATTCAGGCACAGTTTGCACGCTTCCAGACCTGCCTAAAAGTTACAAAATTTTCAACACGGCATCGCTTAATGACTACTCCGAGAGAGTGCTCAAATACGGATTTCCTCGAACTATTGATACGGCTACTGCGACATGCTCCATTAATGGTGGCGAGCCTGTGCAGCAAACGAACACGGTTGAGAGGCACCCAAGACAGTCCCAAGTTTTGTCTGTAATAGGCAACGCTGCTCATCCAATAGATGACACGCTGGGTTTTGCTACCTACGCACCTTATTCTGTGAGTTTTGGGAAATGTGTTAATCGCACGCCGTCCAGAGAGATCATTTTCAATACGCTTGCATGCGCGAGGCCTCCTTGCGCGCTCGGGGACAGCTGTGACGTTTATACCGATAATCCTGACTATTGCGGATACAGCGCATCAGCTGGTGGATTCGGGGTTGATCAGCTGGTCGATAACCCCCAGATGTATAGCGTTTATGATCATGCTGACCCGCTGCCAAGATATATCAACTACACAGCCAACCCTCATTTTTCATACTTTACGGATTTTGAGAACTGGGACCTATTTGGCGCACCTGCTGATAAAGACGCATATTGGAAAACAGTTCGGGAGCAATGGCTCTACCACCCTGCTCTTCCTATAGAAGAGCAAAAGCGCACGCGCAACACGCTGCTCTCTCAACCCCTGCTCACTAATTCAATGCCCCACTTCAGGGGTATATCCCGGTTCCAATCCCAAACACCCACCGTTCCCGCGTCTGTGACGCTAACTTCTGCGTCATCGCCTGGCTGGACATTTACGGGCTGTACGGGTGCATTTGGAGCAAGCGGGATCACGCTAACTCCTAGCACTGCGAACATCGTGGCTGAATACGACATTGGGAGCTTTGCTGATGCCCCGTACATGTATCCTCACCTCGCGGATCGGATCAGGCTTGAGTGGAATAGCGCGAACATCTCAGCGATCAGTGTTTACTTCGTTAATCAGCAGGGTAAAAAGAAGCTTCTCACTCAGGTCTCCAGTGCAACCCCAATCGCATGGCCAACCTCCATAGATGACCACTACGCTGGTTCTTGGGCTCAAGACTTCGGCGTGGGGTACACAATGGACGATATTGGCTTCGACATTATGGCCGAGGGGGTATCGAGCACTACTCTCACAAGCGTCGAGCAATCACTTGCGTTTCAGCTCCTAGCAGGGCGTACGGCCGCCAAGCTTAGATATGAAATTACAGTTACTAACCCCGCAGTAACCTGCTTTATTAATTACCCGGAGTTCTACATTTCAGCTTCGGACGGTATAGTGATCCCGGAAACAGGCTACGTTCAAGATCTGATATTTCCTAATGGTCCAGGTTTAAGGATCGGGAACTGGGACTGGTATGACAGCGGCCTTCTTAGCACACCCATTCTATATAGTCACGGATTTTACAAGTCTTCTGTGCTTGATTGGTTAACCACTAAGAGGGTCTTGTTTGAATCTCGTGCTTATAACGATGCCCTTTCTACCGAGATTAACTCGCTCTACGACGCCACAGAGGGGCAAACTAACGCTGATTTGGATTTGCACACCTACTTTTTCCTCGCACCTACGGGTAAGGTTGGCCGCGGCATTTTGGTGAATGCTCTTGGGGAGGTCCCACCTCTTGCTCAGCTCCCACGCTTTGCCCGCAATACCACGACGTTCGTCGAGGACTCGGCTTTAGGATTTGCACAAGAGTCCTGGAGCTATTCGGTGGGCCCGCGCTACCACACTAACCCACGCGTGCCGTATGAGGTGTTTAATTCGGACTTCTCAGAGCTTTGGACCGAGCCAAGCGCCTATAGCGTCGCGGGCTGGAGTGTAAATAAGCACGATCATGCGGTCGATAACAACGAAGGTGCCACGTTTTGGGCCTATATCGACATGCAGCTCGTGGCTATGCACTCCCCGTGGCATGGCTATTTCTCAAATTGTAAATTCACCTCGACGGTGACTCAAGTAACCTATGATGTATCGGTTGCGCAGCGCCACTACAGGGCGTATCTGCGCGATGGGGTTATCTTCTTTGGCACGGCCGACAATCAGGTCGCGCTTTGGCTCGATGTCGACACAGGATTTTCAGCAGATGCCGTATCCATTAAGGTTTGGTCCCACAGCACTGGGCAACGGGTTTATATGTGGTATAGCAATGGGGGTACGGTCTATCAACGCTACAGCGACACTGAGGGGGAAAGTTGGTCTGTGTCAACTACGATAGGTACTGGGACTAAGCCGTTTGGCGAAGTCACGAAGAACGGGGTCAAGTACGTTTACTTTGTAACCGGCTCTGGCCCCTATGATATTAGCGGAAGGATCCTTGACGCTGCTGATAACTTTCTGGAGGCAACTTTCGTAGCCATAGCCGGAGTCGATGATTACCAAGGCGGGGTCGATGAATCAACTAAAAGCAATGGCGAATGGAGGATAATTATCAAGTGTACTCAGGGCGGTAGCATAGTTCAATACACCAGCACGGACGGCAAGGTATTTGCGTAGTGCTAGGACGCGGAAGAGGATTGGCTAGCCCCTCTTAAGCTCCTTAACTAGTTCATCATGATGTTTTATAGCTTCCTTTTTGCTGCTATATCTATGCATTTCTTGATCTCTATCTCCACCGAAAACCATAGTTTCCCAAAGAACCGGAGAACCTTGACCAAAGCTGTGGTCTAATCCTAAGAAAACTGTGCTTACCCTTACTTCCCCAACCTGAGTTTGCTTTAGAACCCTGTTGCCACCTTCGTACCACTGTGCCCATTTTAAAGTATTAGGTTCTAAAACCGGCTCGTCATTTTCATCTAATATATATTTGGTCATACCCCAGACTCCTCATTTTTAAATTTCCGCACCTCGAATATATTCAACAGTATCATCTATCTAAAATGAGCAAAGCTTGACTTCTTAAGGGCTTCAACAGTTGCCAGCCCATTCCCATCCACTAATACAAACTCAGCTTTAGAGCAGAACTCAAATTCAATATAACTAATTAGGCTCTCTTCGATAATCTCCGCAAGTTTAGCCACATCAGGCTCCAAGATAACTATCTTGTAGCCACTTTTCCGATCCTGGCTATCCCAAACATTTCCATCAGAATAATAACGAAAGCGGTAAACAATCTCCCAATCTGGCACACCTTCTTTTTTGTACACGCATGCCAAGAAGTCCTTTCCTTTACCTCTAATGAACCAGAATCCGTAACAATAATCTTTTGCATCTAGTTGCACTAAAGCCATTAGCTTAGATCCTCACATACCAAGCCTCAGGAAAATCAACGAACAAGGGGCGAAGCTTCTCCAGATCGCAAGGTTTCTCCAGTTTAATTTCTTTAAAATCGGAATGGTCAGGAATACAGTAAGTGAATTCTTTGCCCCTTTCATCTCTTCCTTTAACTAGTTTGAAAAACTCAATCTCTCGCGTTAGCATAATTGAACGAATGGTTTTAACATACGGATCAAGCGCCTCCTTAAACAGCTCAAAAATTCCATCAATGCTTTCAGATAACGCCAAAGCAAAACTCAACTTCGAGGGATATTCCTGGTCCCCAGACACCCCAATATCACATGCAGTAAAGTATATGGGCCCAAGCCTTGTCATGCACATAAGGTGTTTTTGGTAAAACTCAACACTGGCAACCAGGTAGATTTCACCTCTATAATCAACCTTACCCGGGAACACGCCGCCTACAGCCTTACTCATATTTGAGCTCTCACCTCATTTCCCTCCCCAAACACGGCTACAAAAGCTCTTGATATTGCTTCCTGTATCTTGCATTAACCTTCATGTCTTAGCCTCTAGCTTGATTTTAGGAGGGAATAGGTCAATATCTAGCAAGCCCCAAGGTGTTGGTAATCCAAAGATGATCGACCACAAAAATAAGAAGCTGAGTATAAGCCAGCAAATGGAGCTACACCCGCACCCGTCAGCTTCGGTACTACTCATATCTCAACCACCTCTCGTCCTTGGCTAGCCAGGCAGGTCCGTAAGTGTTGATCCATTCTTGTCTCTCTTTTTTGGTCAGGAACACTCGACCTAAGTTATAATGAATAATCAAATCATCTATATTGTAACATCCGCATGCATGAACAAAATCTCCCGTAACATCAGGGTAAACAATATAAACTCTCTCAGCCTTCATCAACTCATCAATAGAGTATTTAGGCTTCATTGAAAGAAGACGGAGTCTATGGTTTTCTGCACCTTCTTCTGTTTTGTAAGAGTTGTTTGAATCTATACAAAATTTATCGAATTTACCCCCATTATAATATGGCATCTCATAAACACGACCAAGACGATCTACACAATAATACTTATCACCTTTCTTTATCGTGCAACCGTCATTCTCAGGTTCTTGATTTTCTAAAGCCTCAAGTTCTTTCTCAATATCTTCGGCTTCACGCTGAAATACTCGAGCCATGAGTTTTAATTCCTGTATCCTGTCTAGCTTTTTTGATTTGTTGCTCATTTTGATACCCCGATTTTCTTGCCGAATCTGTCACATTCATACAGAACCTTCCCTTTCCTAAAGGCTATTTTATGGGGATATTCTGGGTTGTTTGTCCATTCAAATAGATCATCAATACATACTTCTAATGCGATATATTTATCACCCTGGACTGATCGGAACTCATCACAAAAATAAGGCCTGCTGCAGCCATGAAATTTGCCAGCCCCACACTCCTCTTTTTCGGGATTCCATTGAAGGTGTTCCAGTGTGTTGCCTATGTGCCAAACAGTTTGAAGCTCGGAGTTTTCTTGCGTTTTATAATCCTTTGAAACACGTTTGTAAAGGATAAGTTTTTTATTCTTAACTGACAGCGCTTCACGCTCAATAAATGGCAATAACCGCGTTGTTTGAATTAACGCTGTCGGAGATTTGCTTTTAATATTAACCTCTATTGACATATCATGAAAAAGCACTGAAAACCCAAATAGCGCAATGGTGGCCGTCCTTGAAAAAACTCGAACAATACTGTTCTCCCAAGCTACGACCGAGGAGTTCTCCCAAGCTACGACCGAGGAGTTCTCCCGAGCTACGACCGAGGAGTTCCCCCGAGCTAC